>Ga0111539_10001313_pt1 | contig 33213 bp, 28 predicted proteins | sample RhiMethybrSRZTD1_FD_79667 | JGI IMG/M metagenome (GOLD analysis project Ga0111539, IMG submission 79667) | Populus rhizosphere microbial communities from Tennessee, USA - Rhizosphere MetaG P. TD hybrid SRZTD1 (version 2) (version 2) | ecosystem: Host-associated > Plants > Roots > Rhizosphere >...
GCGCGGGCCTGATGGCGACGGCGCCATCGTGACCAGGCCAGCACCAAGCCATCAGATCGTCCAGAGCCTGATGCTCGACTGCTTGCCGCGGACGTCGAACTCGCCCACGTGGACGAGGTCGCTCGGCGGGCGCAGGAGGGCCTGGCGAGTCGAATCCGCAAAGAGAACTGACTGCCTCGTGGTCTTCGTCATTCCCTCGATGCGCGACGCCGTGTTCACGGTATCCCCATAGACCGAATACTCGAGCCGGCGGGCCGAGCCCACGTTTCCGGCAACGAACAGTCCGCTGTTGAGGCCGATGCCCATCTCGAAGCCGTTGCCGCGGGTCCGCTCGCGCACACGGCGGTTGAACCGGGGCAATCTCACCGCGAGCATCTCACGCGCCGCCGCAAGAGCCCGATCTGCGTGGTCGTCGAGCGGAATGGGCGCCCCGAACACGGCGAGGAGGCCATCGCCGAGGTAGCCGACCAGTGTCCCCCCGTGGTGGAAGATCGCATCGATCATCTCGCCGAAGTACTCGTTGAGAAGATCGATGACGCGGTCCGGCTGCGTCCTCTCGGTGAATGCGGTGAACTCCCTGATGTCGGTGAACATCACGGTGCCGACGCCGCGACTGCCGCCGAGGCGAAGATCCTCGTCCGTCCGCTCCAGAACATCGTCCACGACGTGCTCGGGAACAAACCGGGAGAACACCTCGCGCACCCGCTCGCGTTCGACCTCGTGGAGGCGCTTCTTGGCCAGTGCGGCGTTGATCCGAGCGCGCAGGAGGACCGGATTGAATGGCTTGGGGAGGTAATCCTCGGAGCCCATCTCGATGCAGCGGACGACGGTATCGATCTCGTCGACCGCCGAGATCATGATCACCGGCACGTGCTGAAGCACGGGATCGTGCTTCAATCGCTCGAGCACAGCGACGCCGTCGAGCTCGGGCATGACGATGTCGAGCAACACCACGTCGAACGGCTTCTCGCGCAGGATCTCGAGCGCCTCCTGGCCGCTTGCCGCGGAGCCGACACGGTGGCCCTCCCGCTCGAGGCTGCGGGTCAGGAGCATCCGGTTGAGCGGGTCGTCGTCGACGACGAGGACGCGACCGGCGGGTATGTCAACGCTCATCAATTCGGCCTCCGGTCTCCGAGTCTAGCCGCGAACAGACCGTCCAACCGGCTCGTGGGTGATCGGGTCCGTCTGGCGATGTGACCGCTACGCCCAACGCGGTCCGGAGGGACCAGGCCGGGCGGGAGCAGGTGGGGCGGCTGACCCTCGTGAGCCCGACATGGGGGCACCCAAGGCCCGCCACCGGCCAACATCGGGAGATGCATCGGCCCCCTTGCTGGTTCAACCTGTTGCTGCCGTTGTGACGAACCGGCAGAAGGGATCCCAGATGCCTGACGACAGTCGCGCCGATGCGCCCAACGAGACCGGGTTCGGGAATCTGGATGAGGCGACGCTCCGGGCGCTGGTCGAGCACGTCCCGGTCACCGTCTACATCGACCGGTTGGACGAGACCGGCTCGAACGTCTACACCAGCCCTCGACTCGTGTCCGAGCTCGGCTACACCGCTCGGGAATGGATCTCCGACCGGGAGCTGTACGCGAAGGTCCTCCACCCCGAGGATCGCGAGCGGATCTTGGCCGAATACCGCCGCACGCGCGACACCGACGAGCCCTTCCGCGCGGAGTACCGCATGATCGCGCGCGATGGGACGGTGCACTGGTTCCATGACGAGGCGGCGGTCATCCGTGACGAGACTGGCCGGCCAGCCTACTTCCACGGCTTCCTCCTGGACATCACCGAACAGAGGAAGCTGGCGGAGGCCCTCCGCAGCAGCGACGAGCAGCTCCGGCGTCAGCGGCAGTACTTCGAGTCACTCGTGGAGATCAACCCGACAGCCGTCGTCACGGTCGACCGCGACGGGGTCGTCACGTCGTGGAACCTGGCTGCCGAGGAGCTGTTCGGCTACTCGAGGGACGAGGCGATCGGGCGCAACCTCGACGACCTGGTCGTCGGGCATGACCTGCGCCGCCAGGGCGTGAGCTACGACGAGGCCCTCCGAGCGGGACGTTTCCACACCGTCACCCGACGAGCCCGCAGGGACGGCACGCTTGCCGACGTCGAGCTGATCGTCGTGCCGGTGATCGAGGGGAGCGAGGCCACCGGGTATCTCGTCATCTACCACGACATCAGCGAGTTGCAGCGCCAGAAGCAGTACTACCAGTCGCTGCTCGAGGTCAGTCCCACCGCGATCGTCACGATCGACCCGGACCACAAGGTGACGTCATGGAATCCTGCGGCGGAGAAGCTCTTCGGCCATCGCCGCGAGGAGGCCATCGGACAGGACATCGATTCACTGGTGGCCAACAGCGAGGCGGTCCACCGCGAAGCCGTGCAGTTGAACCGGCAGACCAGGGAGGCTGGGCAGGTGCGGCTCACCACGCGCCGCACGCGCAAGGACGGGTCCCTGGTCGATGTCGACGTGCGGGCCGTGCCGATTCGCGTCGGGGACGAGATGGTCGGCCTGTACGCCATCTATCACGACATCTCCGAGCTCCAACGAGCGCGCGAGCAGGCTGAGACCGCCACCCAGGCCAAGAGCGCCTTCCTGGCGACGATGAGCCATGAGATCCGCACGCCGATGAACGCCGTGATCGGGATGACGGGGCTGCTGGTGGACACCGAGCTGACCCCCGAGCAGCGCAGCTACGCGGAGGTCATCCGTAGCAGCGGTGAGGCCCTGATGGCCATCATCGACGACATCCTCGACTTCTCCAAGATCGAAGCCGGGCGGTTGGACCTGGAACGGCGACCCTTCGACCTGCGTAGCTGCGTGGAGTCCGCCCTCGAGCTGGTCGCGGCGAGCGCGTCGGGCAAGGGGCTCAACCTGGCGTATCTGTCCGATCAGGGGCTGCCGAGCGCGATCGTGGGCGATGCCACCCGTCTGCGGCAGATCCTGATCAACCTGCTGAACAACGCGATCAAGTTCACTGACACGGGCGAGGTGGTCCTCTCGGTGGACGGGAAGGCGCTCGAGTCGGGCGAGGAAGAGGTCGGGCGATCACACCGGCTCCACTTCGCCGTCCGGGACAGCGGCATCGGCATCCCCAAGGACCGGCAGAGGCGCCTGTTCGAATCCTTCAGCCAGGTCGACGCCTCGACGACCCGCCGGTATGGCGGCACGGGCCTGGGCCTTGCGATCAGCAAGCGGCTCTGTGAGCTGATGGGGGGGACGATCTGGGTGGAGAGTGAGGTCGAAAAGGGCTCCACCTTCCACTTCACCATCCAGGCCGAGCAGGCTCCCGGCCTTGCTCGCGCCGATCAGCAGGGACCGCCACCCCAGCTTGATGGCCGGCGAGCGCTCATCGTGGACGACAACGCCACCAACCGCCGCATCCTGGTGGGGCAGGCGGAATCGTGGGGCATGCTGGCGCGCGACACCGCCTCCCCCGCCCAAGCGCTGGAGTGGATCCGCCGAGGCGATCCCTTCGACCTGGCGATCCTCGACATGCACATGCCGGAGATGGACGGCGTCACGCTGGCAGAGGAGATCGGCCGCTACCGCGACGCGCGCACCTTGCCCCTCCTCCTGCTGACGTCGCTCGGATCCCGGGAAGAGGTCCGGGGAAGTGTGGAGTTCGCCGCCTCGCTGACAAAGCCGATCAAGCCGTCACAGCTGTACGACACGCTCATGAACGTCCTCGGTGCGACTCCAGCCGGCGTGCATGCGGCGTCCCGAGAAGGGCCGGGGCCGGTCGAGCGACTGGCCGAGCGTCTGCCCCTGCGGATCCTGGTGGCGGAGGACAACGTCGTCAACCAGCAGCTTGTGTTGCTTGTGCTGCAGAAGCTCGGCTATCGGGCGGAGGTGACCGCGAACGGGCTGGAGGCACTCCAGGCGCTGGAACGGGAGCCCTACGACGTCGTGCTCATGGACGTGCAGATGCCGACGATGGACGGGCTGGAGGCCACCCGCCGCATCCACCAACGATGGCCAGAGGGACGACGGCCGCACGTCATCGCGGCGACCGCCAGCGCCATGCCGGAGGAGCGCGAGGCCTTCCTGGCCGCGGGGATGGACGACTACCTCAGCAAGCCGATCCGAGTTGACGAGCTGGCCGCCGCGCTACGCCGCTGCCGAACCAACGTCGCCCCACAGCCCCCGGTTCCGGCAGGCGGGTCCGGCGAGGGCGCGCAGGTGCCGCCAGAGCGGGAGCCGCAAGGGCAGCCTGCGATCGCCGGGGTGCTCCATCCGCCGGCGCTGGAGCGCCTCGTGGAGACCATCGGAGATGACCGTGGTCTTCTCACGGCGCTCATCGACACGTTCCTGAGCGACGCGCCCCGGCTGGTCGAGGCCGCGAGGCGAGGGCTGGAGCACGGCCAGACCGACGACGTCCGACGAGCGGCGCATACGCTGAAGTCCAACGGGGCCACCTTCGGGGCAACGAGCTTCTCGGAGCTGAGTCGCCAACTCGAGGCTCTGGCCGGGTCGGGAATCCTGGAGGGGGCGGACGAGCTCATCGCGCGGATCGCCGCGCAGTACGAGCGGGTCAGGATCGCTCTGGAAACGGTGCGGGACGGCCGACCATGACCGCGGGTTCCGGGTGCGTGATGCTGACCACTCCAGCTGGCATGGCATGGGCCCGCTGTCTCATGGCGCAGCGGCTAGACTGGCGAAGTGACTCGCGTCCTCGTCATCGGAGCCACCGGCCACGTCGGCACCTACCTCGTCCCGCGCCTGGTCCGAGGCGGACACGAGGTCCTGGCGCTGAGCCGGGGCGAGCGCGAGCCGTACCGGTCGGCGCCGGAATGGCGGTCGGTCCAGCGGGTCGCGGTCGACCGGGAGGCCGAGGACGCGGCCGGGACGTTCGGCGACCGGATCGCCGAGCTGCGTCCCGACGTCGTCGTGGACATGCTCTGTTTCAGTGCGGCGTCGGCGCAGCAACTGGTTGACGCCCTGCGGCCGACCCGGCCCCTGCTGGTGCACTGCGGCACCATCTGGGTGCATGGCCCGGCCGCGATCGGGTCGAGCTTCCACGTGGTCTCCGAGCAGGCCATGACGATGCGCGGACTGGCCGCCGGGGTTGCCGGGTGGTTCGGTCGCGAGCCGCTGCTCGACCTCGTCGACTGGTCGGAGTTCGAACGGCGGGTCGGCGCCGAGCACGCCGGCGTCACCCGCGACCACGCCGGCCGAAGCATCGCCGCGAGCATCGACCGGGCCCGCGACATCCTCGGATACACACCGCGGTACAGCTCGCTGGACGCCCTGCACGAGTCGCTTCGCTGGCTCGCGGCAAACGGCCAGGTCGACGTCGGTGGCCAGGACTTCTAGGTCCCAGCGGAGAGATGACCACGCTCGACATCCACTCAACCATCTTCGCCATGTCAAAGCGAGGGCCCGAGAACCCGCTTCCGCCGTTGCGCCTTCTCGGTGACCTGCACGACGACGTCGACGGCACGGGGCTGGACGAGGAGATGGCCCGCAGCATCGGTTACGGACACGTGAGCAGCGTGCTGCCCTACCAGCACCAGGACGATTACTCACGCGAACTCGTGCCGCAAGCGACCACCGTGGCGATCCTCGAGAACCGCTACCTGCGTGCGATGGTCCTGCTCGACCTTGGTGGCCGGCTCTGGTCCCTGGAGGACAAGGTCGGCGGTCGAGAGCTGCTCTACAACAACGACCGGATCCAGCTTGGCAACCTCGGATTGCGAAATGCCTGGTTCCCGGGCGGAGTCGAGTGGAATCTGGGGACCACGGGTCATACGGCATTGACGTGCTCGCCTGTCCATGCGGCTTCCCTCGGGTTCCCCGATGGCACTCCCGGCCTTCGCATCTACGAGTGGGAGCGTATGCGTGAGCTCGTCTACCAGGTGGACTTCAGGCTGGGAGCCAGGTCGCGCCGCCTAGCGGTCGACATCAAGGTGACCAACCCGAATGCCCACGCCGTGCCGGTCTACTGGTGGTCGAATGTGGCGGTCGCCAGCTCGCCCGGCACCCGGGTCGTGGTCCCCAGCCGCTCGGCGTTGGAGTTCACCTACGCGCGACGGCTCCGTCGCGTTCCCGTGCCGGGGCCCGAGGGGCCCGACCTCACCTATCCGCTTGCGGCGACGCGGACCGCCGACCACTTCTTCGAGCTGGACCCAGGGAGGCTTCCCTGGATCGCGGCGGTCGACGCGGCCGGCGTCGGGCTGCTGCAGGTGTCCTCCGCACGGCTCCACGGGCGGAAGCTGTTCACCTGGGGAAACAGTCCCGGCGGGCGACGCTGGCAGGAGTTCCTCACCGGCTCCACCGAGTCCTACTTCGAGATCCAGGGCGGCCTGACCAGGACCCAGCTCGAGCACGTTCCGCTCGCCCCAGGAGCCAGCTGGTCGTGGACCGAGGTCTACGGACCGGTCTCGGTCCCCAAGGACGCGGTCCACGGGGAGTGGGCCGACGCGGTCGAGTGCCTGGAGCCGGCGGTCGCCGAGGCGCAGGCCGAGTCCGTGCTCGGCGGGGGCGCTCGGGCCGACGACGTCCGGCAAGGTGAGCGGGTGCACGCCGGCTCGGGATGGGGAGCGCTGGAGTCGCTTCGGCGTGAGGTGGCGCGGGAGCCGTCCTCGCCCGTCATCGACCGCCTGTTCCCCCGATCCAGCCTCGGGGACGACCAGGAGCCGTGGACCACTCTGCTGGAAACGGGCGCGCCGCCGCCCGGGACGCCGCGCTCCTATGTGGTTGGCCGGTCCTGGTCCGGCCTGCTCGAAGGGGCGGCGGACTCGGCCACATCGATGCTGCACCGGGGGGTCGTCCGGTGGAACGCCGGCCATCGGGAGGCCGCCGTCGAGGCCTGGCAGGCGGCGTGCGCGCTGGAGCCCGACTCCTGGCTCGCGTTGCGCAACCTCGCGGCCGTGAGCGGCCTGACGGGAGCGCCCGGGCGGTCGGCCGAGCAGTACCTGCGGGCGCTGGACCTGATGCCCGACCTCCCGCAGCTCCGGGTCGAGGCGATCGAGGCGCTGATCGCGGCGGACCGCCTCCCGGAGGCGATCGCGCTGGCGCAGACGGCGCCGCCGTCGTCGTTCGCCGGGAGGTTCCGACTGCTGGAGGCGCGGGCCGCCGTGCTCCATGGTGACGTCGGGCGGGCCGAGTCCATCCTCGCCGGCGATCTGGAGATCGCCGACCTGCGGGAAGGCGAGGTCTCGCTCTCGGATCTCTGGCTCGCCGTCCACCGGGCACCTCCAGGGGCGGCGGACGCCCAGCCGGACGTGCCCTTCATCTACGACTTCCGGCTGGACAGCGGAGCCGCCCGGCCCTGACCGAGCACCTCCAGGACGCGGCGCACCTCGGCCGCCACGGCCTCGCGGGCCGGGCCGAGGTAGGTGCGGGTGTCGACCACCGACGGGTTGCGCTCGAGGCAGGTGCGCACGGCGGCGGTGAACGCCCTGCCGAGGCGCGTCGAGATGTTCACCTTGGTGATCCCCGCGGCGACCGCTCGCGTCAGGTCGGGGTCGGGCACGCCCGAGGAGCCGTGCAGGACGAGGGGGACCTCCACGCGGGCGCCGAGCCGTCCGATGAGCTCGAAGTCCAGCGCGGCGTCCTGGGTGAGCATGGCGTGGGAGGTGCCGACGGCGACGGCGAGGGCGTCGACCTTGGTCGCGGCCACGAAGCCGGCCGCCTCCTCCGGGTCGGTGCGTGCCCCCGGCGCATGCACGCCGTCCTTGCCGCCGACCTCGCCCAGCTCCGCTTCGACCCAGACCGCACGGGCATGGCACTGGGCCACGACCTCGGCCGTGGCGGCGACATTCGCCTCGTAGGGGAGCCTGGACCCGTCGAACATCACCGATGTGAAGCCGAGCCCCACGGCCTCCTGCACCAGCTCCGGCGACTCGGCGTGGTCGAGGTGGACCGCCACGGGCGCGGTCGCGCGCCGGGCGATGGCAAGGGTCGCCAGGGCAACCGGCTCGAGCCCGCCGTGGTACCGGACCGTGTTCTGGCTGACCTGGAGGATCACCGGGGCGCCGGCCTGGGCGGCACCGGACACGATGGCCTGCCCGTGCTCGAGCTGGACCACGTTGAAGGCGCCGACGCCGCGGCGGTCGCGCGCCGCGGACGTCACGAGGTCAGCGGTCGAGGCCAAGGGCATGGCGCTCCTCCACGAGGATCCGGGGGGCGAACCGACGGTAGTCGCGCAGGTCCACGATCCCGGCCGTTGGTTGGAGCACGGCCGCGGCCGACAGTGCGACGGCATCGCGCAGCCGATCGGGCCATGGTGCGCCGGCGACTGCTCCGGCGATGAGCGCCGCCGCGGCGGCGTCGCCGGATCCGGTGGGGTTGCCGGCGAGCCGGGTCGGAGGCGCCGCCCGCCAGGATCCCTCCGGAGTGAACGCGGCCATCCCGGCCGCCCCGAGCGAGACCACGACGGCCTTCGCGCCCCGCCGCCTGAGCTCGGTGGCTGCCGCGGCGACGTCGGAGACGCCGATGGTGTCGAGCAGCTCACCCGCGTTCGGCTTCACGATGTCGGCCCCGGCCGCGGCGGCCTGGAGGAGGGCCGGACCGACGGTGTCGACCAGGACCGTGACCCGATGCGCGGCGGCCAGGCGCACGAGCCGGGCGCAGGCGGCGTCGTCGCTGCCGGGTGGCAGGCTTCCGGAGACGACCAGCGCCGTCGCCCTCGGAAGCCTCGCGGCGAGCCTCGTTTCGAGGTCGTCCCAGCTCGTGGCAGGAACGCGAGGGCCCGCCTCGTTGAAGAGGGTCGCCTCGCCGTTGCTGGAGTCCACCACGGCGATGGACCGTCTCGTCGGTCCCTCGACCGCGATGAGCTCGTGGGCGAGCCCGCCGCGAGCGAGGTCGGACGTGACGGTGCCGGCCGTCGCGCCGCCGACGAACCCGAGGACCACGGTGTCGTGGCCCAGCGCGCGGAGGACGCCGGCGACGTTGACCCCCTTGCCGCCGGCCCGTTCCTCGACCCTTTGCACGCGGTGGCTCGACCCGGGCGTGAGCTGGTCGACCCGGTAGGTGATGTCGAGGGCGATGTTGGGTGTGACGGTGAGGATCATGGCGTCCGCCCGAGCGCCTCCCAGGCCAGGAGGGCGGCGCCGAGGACGCCGGCCTCGTCCTGCAGGGTGGCGGGCACCAGCCGCGGCTGCCGGACCACGCCGAGGTGGCGACCCAGTGCCTGGTGGATCGGCTCGAAGAGCAGCCTCCCGGATCGGGCCAGCCCGCCGCCGAGGAGGATCGCCTGCGGCGCGAGCACGACGGAGGTCCAGGCGAGCGCCAGCGCCAGCGCCGCCGTGGCGTCGGCCCAGACCCGCTGGGCGGCCGGGTCGCCGGTGGCCATCCGTTCCGCGACCTCCCTGGCATCGGACACCGGTCGCCCGGAGGCGGCCGCGTAGCGGCGGGTGATCGCGGCGGCGGAGGCGACCGCCTCGACGCATCCATGCCCCCCGCAGGTGCACGGTTCCCCGTGGCCCAGGTCGACGTGACCGATCTCGCCCGCATCGCCGCCGCCGCTGACGAGCCTTCCCTGGATGACGATCCCGGCCGAGACGCCCGTGCCGATGGCGACGAAGACCAGGTCCTCGAGTCCTCGGCCGGCGCCCAGGCGCCACTCGGCCAAGGTCCCGGCCCGGACGTCGTGGCCGAAGCCGACCGGCAGCCCGGTCGCCCGCTCGACCAGGGCTCGGACGGGTACGTCCCGCCAGCCGACGTTCTCCGAGTGCACCGCCAGTCCACGCCGTTCGTCGACGATGCCCGTGACCACCAGCCCGACGCCGTTGACGCCGGCGTTCCCGGGCGCCGCCGCCGTGAGCTCGTCGACCGTGGCCAGGATCGCAGCCAGGACCTCGCCGGACCCGCGGTCGCGGTGGGGCGTCGGCCGGCGCAGCCGGGACACGACCCTACCGTCGCGGTCGACCACCGCTCCCTTGATCGTCGTCCCGCCGACGTCGAGGGCCGCGACGCAGTCGGTGGGGGACAGGGGGATCGCCTACCGGCCTGACCGAGATGGAAGGATCACCGATCGGCTGAGGTTGCGCGGCCGGTCCGGGTCGAGCCCCCTGGCCGCGGCGAGGGCGACGGCCAGCCGCTGCGCCTTCACCAGCTCCGCCATCGGGTCCCCGGTGGGGGTGAGCACGAGCGCGCCGGTGGCGGCGACCTCCTCGGGCAGCGACGCCGGGGGATCGGAGAGGAACCACACCGCGCTCCTGGCGTCGGTGATGCTGACGGGGCCGTGCCGGTACTCCATGGCCGGATACGACTCCGCCCACGCCGAGCAGGCCTCCCGCAGCTTGAGCGCCGCCTCGTTCGCGAGCCCGACGGTCCACCCGGAGCCCAGGAACGTGAACTGTGTCCGCTCCAGCAGGCCGACCGGCAGCTCGGCCACCACGGCCTGGTCGGCCTGGGCGATGGCGGGCCCGAGGTCCTGACCCAGGCTCGCCCGGAGCAGGGCGAGCGTGGTGGTGGCGAAGCGGGTCTGCACCACCGACCGTTCGTCGGCGAAGTCGAGCACGACCGTCTGGTCGGCGGCGCCGGTCACGGCGGAGGCGGGGTCCCCGGTGATGGCCAGGGTCGGCTGCCGTCCCCGAGCCTGCTGGAGCAGGGTGAGGACCTCGGTCGTCGTCCCCGACCGGGTGATGGCGACCAGCCGGTCGTAGCCGCGCCCGCGGGGCATCTCGGAGGCGGCGAAGGCGTCCGTCTCGCCCCGGCCCTCGGACTCCCGGAGCGACGCGTAGGCCTGGGCCATGAACCAGGACGTGCCGCAGCCCACGACCGCGACCCGTTCACCATCCCGGGGCAGCAGGCGCTGGGACCGCGCGGCGACCTCGACGGCACGCCGCCAGCAGGCCGGCTGCGACGTCAGCTCGGCATGGACGAACGGTCGCCGGTCCATGCTATTTGAGCGTGCCGCTGGTCAGGCCGGCCTGCACCTGCCGGTAGAAGAGCAGGTAGACGACCACGATAGGGACCATGGCGATGGTCAGGGCGGCGAACAGCGCACCCCAGTCGCCCTCGTAGCGCTGGCTGGCCAGCAGGGTGGCGATGCCCTGGGTGAGGACCGGCCGCTCAGGAGATAGGAACGACGGCAGGACGAACTGGTTGAACTGGCCAATGACGTTGAAGATGCCGATGCTCAGCAGGCCGGGCTTGGCCATCGGCAGCATCACCCGGAAGAAGACACCGGCATGCGAGCAGCCGTCGATAAACGCCGCCTCGGCGATCGCCGTCGGGAGCGTCTTGAAGAACGCGTGCATGAAGAACACGGTGAACGGCAGGGAGTAGGCGGTATAGACCAGGATCAGTCCCTGGTAGGTGGACAGCATGCCCAGGTTCTGCACGACGAAGAACAGCGGCACGATGGCCAGGAACACCGGGAACATCATCCCGGCGGCGAACAGGTAGAAGATGAACCGATTGCCGGGGAACTGGTACCGGGCCAGCACGTAGGCGGCCATCGACCCGAGCAGCATGGTCAGGACCACGCCGCCGGTGACGACGATGATGCTATTGAGCAGGTATTCGCCGACGCCCTTGTCCCAGGCCGACGCGAAGTTCGACCACTGGAAGGTCTCGGGCAGCGACCACGGGGAGCCGAAGATCTCGCCCGAGGTCTTCACGGAGGCGAGCAGGGCCCACACGAACGGGACCAGCACCATCACCGACCAGCCGATCAGGACGACTTGGGAGAAGACGTTGCCCCCGACGTCGCCGGCCCGGCCGGCCCTGCGGCCGTCGCCGGGCTGCCGTCGCGGCGCGGTGGTCGGGGCGCCCGCGTCGCCGGTGCGTGTCGTGACAGCCATGGCGGGTCCTTCAGTACTCGATCCGCTGGCGTCGGGTGGCGCGCAGCATGATGGCGGCGATGCTCAGGGTGAAGAAGAACAGGACGACACCCATCGCCGACGCATAGCCGGCGCGGCCGAACTGGAAGCCGTTCTGGGCGATCTGGAGGGAGATCACCTGGGTAGCGTTGGCCGGTCCGCCCGGCCCGGGGGTCATCACCGCGACCAGGGCGTAGACGTCGAGGGCGAGGATCGCCAGGTACACCCAGGAGGTCTGGATCGTGTCCCACAGCAGCGGGATCGTGACCCGGAAGAAGGTGGCCACCCGCCCGGCCCCGTCGATCAGCGCCGCCTCGTAGATGTCCCTGGGGATCGAGGACATGGCGGCGTTGAACAGCACCAGGTAGAACCCGACGCTGCCCCAGACCAGGACCCAGAGCACGCAGTACAGCGCCAGGTTGGGGTCGGCCAGCCAGCCCGAGCCCCCGAACCCGACGCGCCGCATGGCGCTGTTGACCAGGCCCGTCGGCGTCGGGTCGAGGATGACGGCCCAGATCACCGCGATCACCGGGACCGACAGGACCTGCGGCAGGAAGAAGGTCAGCTTGTAGAACCCGGACCCGCGCACGCCCCTGACGCCGACGCCCGATCCCGCCCCGCCCACGTTCAGCAGGAAGGCGTAGAACAGGGCCAGCAGGATCACCGCCAGCGGCATGCCCGCCAGCAGCACCAGGTTGTTCCGCACCGCGCGCAGGAACAACGAGTCCTGCGTCAGCGTCTGGAAGTTCTGCAGCCCGATGAAGTCGAACTGTGGCGAGACGCCGGTCCAGTTCGTCAGCGAGTAGTAGAAGGCCTGGACGAACGGCGAGATCACGAAGACCGCGTACAGCGCCAGGGGCAGGACCAGGAACCCCACGATGAACCGGTACTGACCGTGTCGCATCGCACTCCTTCTCCACGCCGGGGGCAGACCCCGCCGGCTAGCTGCGCGTGCGCTTCTTGGTCTGCGGGTCCTTGGCGGTCTCGTCGGCCGCCTTCTGGCACGCGGCGCAGAACTCGTCGGCGGTGACGCGGCCGGCCGCCAGCTCACCGAAGGCCGTCTCGATCTTGGGCCGCATGGGCGAGTACCAGACGAAGAAGTAGTAGTTCCAGTTGTTGTCGCCGCCGGCCTTGACGAGCTCGCTGGCCGACGCCGCGGCCGGGGTGAGCTTGAGACCCTCGCCGGCGCCGGTGACGACGGTCGGGGCGGCGGTGAGCTCGGTGAACTTCGACGCCCCCTCCTTCGACAGCATGATCCGGAGGTACTCCTGGCCGCCGGGGGCGTTCTTGGCCTTGGCGGGCACGATGAACGCCTCGGCCGCGCTGACCCGGGTGGAGTCGAACGGCAGCTTGGAGCCGTCCATCAGGGGGGTCGGGGCGACCGTGGTGGCGAAGTCCTTGGGCGCGACCTTCTTCTGCTCGTTCTCCAGCCACGAGCCGGAGGGGATGAACGCCGCCTTGCCCTCGTTCCAGCGGGTCTGGGACTGGATGTGGTCCAGGCCCTCGGTGCCCTCGAGCATGTAGCCCTTGGACTTGATCTCCAGCAGGGCCTCGGCGGCCATCTTGACCGACGGGTGCTTCCAGGCGTTCGGCTCGAGGCTGTCGATCGCGGTGACGACCTCCTTGCCGCCGTGCTTGACGGCCATGTCCATCGTCACCTGCTGGATGTAGTACGGGTACTTGCCCTGGTGGGCCATGGGCGCGATCCCGGCGCCCTTGATCTCCTCGGCCAGGGCGAGGAAGTCGTCCCAGGTCTTGGCCGGCTGCCAGCCCTTCTTGTCGAACAGCGTCTTGTCGTACCAGAGGCCGTAGACCTCGAGGGCGTAGTTCAGGACCAGGATCTTGCCGCCGTAGTCGCCGGCCTCGATCGCCACCGGGTTCAGGGTGTCCCTGATCTTGCCGCCGTCGATCGACTCGGCGTCGAACAGCGGGGTCAGGTCGGCCAGCTGGCCGGTGTCGGCGAGCGTGGCCAGCGGCAGCTGCTCGGCGCCGGAGTTGTCGATCACGTCCGGGGGGTTGCCGCTGTTGAAGCGGGGCTGGAGCTGCTGGCGGATGTCGGTGATGCCGGCGTGCTTGATCTCGGCGCCGCTGAACTTCTTCTTGTACAGCTCCTCGTGGAACTTGGCGTAGTCGTCGCCGTAGCCGCCCTTGAAGATGACGACGTCGAGGGGGGCGTCCGCCTGCACGCCGAACGGGTTCTCGGCGCTCTTCTCGCCCCCGCTCTCGGTGCTGGTGCCGCCGCCACCGCTGGCGCAGCCGCTCAGCAGGGAGCCGCCGCCGGCCGCGGCGACCGAGACCAGGACGGCCCGCTGGAGGAACAGCCGCCGCGAGTACTGGTTGGGGGTGCCCATGGACCTGTCTCCTTTGCGAGATCGGAGGACTCAGGCAGTCCGTCGGATGCGTCCGGCGTATCGCGCTTCCAAGATGCTGTTGCGTTCATACCCACCGGGGACGTTGGCAGACACATAGACGGGGGGTGCCTCGCCCGCCTCGAGCAGCCGCCGGACGACCTCGGCGACGACCAGCTGGGCGAGCAGTGCCGCCGTGATGGACGACACCGCGCAGGCGGTGCCGCCGCCGGGCAGGGGGAGCACGGCGTCGCCGTAGGGCGCGCCGTTGTCGAGGGCGACGTCGGCGTGGTCGATCAGCTTGGCGCCGGACGGGTGCCGGGAGTCCACGTCCGCCGTCTGGGTGAAGGAGGTGATCGCGATCAGCCGGTGCCCGCGCTCCTTGACCAGCCGCGCGAACTCGACGATGGCGCCGTTGACGCCCGAGTTCGAACCGATGACGAACACGTCGGCGGCCGCCGCCGCGGCGAGGTCGTAGAGACGGTGGGCGATCGATGGGTCGCGCTCCAGGAGGCCATCGCCGAGCACCTCGGGCGGCTCGCCACCGAAGATCACCACGTCCCGCAGGGAGATCCGGTTGGTCGGCACCAGCCCACCCGCGCGACCGGCGAACTCCATCGCCAGGGCCTCGGAGTGCCCGGTCCCGAACGCCTGGACGACGCCGCCGGCCCGCAGCGACGCCACCACCAGCTCGGCCGCCTGCTGCACCGGCCCCCCGGCCTGCCGGCTGACCCTGGCCATGATCGGCGCGAGGGCATCGAGGTAGGCCTGGGCGCTGACGGCGCTCCCGAGGGCCCCGGTGCCGCCGCCGGCCGCACTGCGCGGGTCCACCATCGAAGCTGGCCTCCTGTCCAGCGGCTGCCCGCCGCTGCCACAATGTCTATTCCCGCTGACTGGAGCCCCCATGCGCACTGAGTCGTTGGTCCTCGGCGGCGACCTCGGGGGGACCTCGACGCGCATCCTCGTGGTCGGGACCGACGGGCGGGAGCGCGGCCGCAGCACCGCCGCCGCCGGCAACCCCGTCAGCCACCCCGACGGGGCGGCGGCCGCGTTCGGCGACGCGCTGCGCGCGGCGCTGGCCGGGGTCGACCCCGTCCGGGTGGAGGCGTCGGTGATCGGCGTCGCCGGGGTGTCGGCGCTGCGAACCGCGTCGGTGGCCGCGCGGTTCGGGCGGGTCTGGGCGGCCGCGGGCCTGCGCTGCGACCCCGGGTACGCGGCGGACCTCGAGGTCGCGTTCGCGGCCGGCACCCCCGAGCCCGACGGCTCTGTCCTGGTCGCGGGCACCGGGGCGACCGCCGGCGCCGTGACCGACCGCCGGTTGACGCGGACCGCGGACGGCCATGGCTGGCTGCTTGGCGACGACGGCTCGGGGTTCTGGCTCGGGCGCGAGGCCGTCCGGGCCGCCCTGCGCGCCCTCGACGCCGGGGAGCCCCCCGGCCGGCTCGTCGGCGCCGTGCTCCGCGAACTGGGCGCGACCGGGACGGCCGACCAGGTCCCCCGGGCGCGGCCCCGGCGCGCGACCGAATGGCGGCGCGACCGGGTGATCGAGGCGGTCCACTCGCGTCCCGGTGTCCGGCTGTCGGCGCTCGCCCCGCTGGTCAGCGCCGCCTACCGGGACGGCGACCCGGAGGCACGATCGATCGTCGAACGCGCCGCGGCCGCGCTGCTCACGACCCTCGGCCGGGTCCGGGACCCAGAGGCGAGCACCCCGATCGTGCTCGCCGGCAGTCTGACGAGCGACACCTCCCCGGTGGGGACGACCTTGCGGACCCTGCTCGCGGGCCGGTTCGCCGGGCCGGTCCGCCCGGCCCGCACCGAGGTGGGCGGTGCCGCCTGGCTGGCCCTCGCCGCGCTCGACCCGGCCCTGGCCACCCGCGACGCTCACACGCGGCTCTGTGCCTGACCTCTCGGGGCGTCACCCGACGAGGTGCAGCTGAAGGTAGCCATGGCCGGGCTCGCCTCCTACGCTCTCCGCATGCCGATCTGCGCGCAGTGCGGCGAGGACAGTCCGGCGCGGGCCCGGTTCTGCCTCGCCTGCGGGTCGCCCCTCACCCCCTCCGGCACGGGCCGGGAGGTCCGCAAGACGGTCACGGTGGTCTTCAGCGATCTCGTGGGGTCCACTCCGCTCGGTGAGCGGCTCGACCCCGAGTCGCTCCGGGAGGTGATCACCCGCTACTACGACCGCTCCGCCGAGGTGCTCGCGCGTCATGGCGGCACCGTCGCCAAGTTCATCGGGGACGCCGTCATGGCGGTGTACGGCATTCCCCGGCTGCACGAGGACGACGCGCTGCGGGCGGTGCGCGGCGCCGCGGAGCTGGGCGATGCGCTCGCCGAGTTGAATGGCGAGCTCGAGGCGGCGTGGGGCGTGCGCCTTGCCCTGCGGACCGGGGTGAACACCGGGGAGGTGGTGGTCGGCGACGCGGTCCATGGGCAGGAGATCGTCGTCGGCGACGCGGTGAACGTGGCTGCCCGACTGGAGCAGGCCGCCGGCCCCGGCGAGGTCCTCATCGGCGAGCAGACCTGGCGGCTCGTCCGCGACGCGGCGACGGTCGAACCGGTGACGCCCCTCGCCGTGAAGGGCAAGGGCGATCCGGTGGGGGCTTTCCGGCTGCTCGGCGTCCGACCGGACATGTTGGGGCACGCTCGCCACCTGGAAGCGCCGATGGTGGGCCGCAGCGTGGAGCTCGGGCTGTTGGACGCTGCCCTGGGGACCGCCGTGGCCGAGAGCGCCTGTCACCTGGCACTCGTAGTTGGCCCGGCGGGCGTGGGGAAGTCCCGCCTGGTCCAGGAGTTTCTCGCGACCGTGGAGGGACAGGGGACGGTCCTGCACGGCCGCTGCGTCGAGTACGGGGAGGGCCTGACCTACTGGCCAATCGCCGAGGTGATCCGTCAGGCCGCGACGGCGAGCGGACAGGCGGGGCTGCGCGACCTGTTGAAGGGCGAGGAGCACGCCGCCTTCGTGGCCGAGGGGCTGGCGGGCATGGCGGGGACGGCTGGACAGACCGCGTCCCGCGAGGAAGTCCCGTGGGCGGTGCGGCGGCTGTTCGAGGCGCTGGCTCGTGGCCGGCCGCTGATCGTCGTCGTCGACGACCTCCACTGGGCCGAGCCAGCCCTGCTCGACCTCCTCGAGCACGTGGCTCGCTTCGCCAGGGATGCCGCCATTCTGATCGTCGGCATCGCCCGACCCGAGCTGCTCGACGACCGCCCGGACTGGGGGGTCCGCGGCCCCGAGGTCGCAGTGACGCTGCTCGAGCCGCTCGGCGAGGGCGAGTGTGGCCGGCTGATCCGCAACCTCCTCGGCGGTGGCGGCGTCTCGACCCAGACGGCGGGCAGCATCGCCAAGGCCGCCGGCGGCAACCCGCTGTTCATCGAAGAGCTCATCGCGGAGCTGATCGACCGGAGGTTGCTCGTCCGCTCCGGCGACCGATGGGAGGCCACCGCCGACCTGGCCAACGTCCCCATCCCGGCCGGGGTGTCCGCGCTGCTGGCGGCCCGCCTGGATCGGCTCGACGTCGAGGATCGGGCGGTCCTGGAGCGGGCGAGTGTCGTCGGCCAGGTGTTCGACCGGCAGGCGGTCGTCGCGCTGTCGCCAGAGCCCGCGCGGCCAGCGGTGGGGCCACGCCTCGCCATGCTGGTCCGCAGACAACTGATCCGTGCCGAGGGAGCGGACGACGGCGCCGACGGTGACGCCGCCACGGCCGGACCCGGGGGGTTCCAGTTCCGCCATCTCCTGATCCGCGACGTGACCTACGAGGCGCTGCCCAAACGCCGCCGCGCCGAGCTGCACGAGCGCCTGGCCGACTGGCTCGGGCGTGAGGACGGAGAGGCGCCGCCCGAGCACGAAGAGATCGCCGGCCACCACTTCGAGCAGGCCTACCGATATCTCGAGCAGCTCGGACGGGTCGGCCCCCGGGAGGTGGAGCTGGCCATGCGGGGCGCCAGGCGACTCGCGAGCGGCGGGCGGCGGGCCATGAGCCGCGACGACCCGCCCGCCGCCGTGAACCTGCTCTCGCGCGCACTCGACCTGCTGCCGTCCGGCGACCCGGACCGGGTCGGCCCGCTGCTCGACCTGGGCGACGCGCTTGCTGAGGCGGGCGAGTGGCGGCGGGCCCAGGAGGTCCTCGCCGAGGCGGTCGACGGCGCCCAACTGGCCGGGGACCGCCTCCTGTCCGCCCGGGGCACGATCGCCCTGCTCTATCTGGGCGAGGTGACGGCGCCGCGAGGCTGGACCGAGCAGGCCGAGCGGGAGGCCGGCCGGGCGATTGCGCTGTTCGAGCGGTCCGGCGACCGGGTTGGCCTCGCCCACAGCTGGCGGGTCATCGCCCATGTCTACAACCGCCGGCTCCAATGGGCGGAGTTGGAGCGGGTCGGGGAGCGCATCGTCGGCGACGCCCGCCGGGCGGGGGATCGACGCACCGAGACGCGCATTCTGGGGGGAATCTCGGCGAGCCTGTGTCTCGGGCCGACGCCGGCCGGGAAGGCGGTGGAGCGCTGCGAGCGGATGCTCGCAGAACTCGGCGGGGCGCCGCGGCCGACCATGATGGTGCTGGACAGCCTGGCGCTGTGTTCCGCGATGCTGGAGCGCTTCGATGAGGCCGAGCGCCTGCTGGCACGGGCGGACGCGATCCGCGACGAGCTCACCGGCAAGCTCTGGAAGGTCGGGCGGGTCGAGTTCAGCGCCTGGACCTACCTGCTGGCCGGCCGCCCGGGCGATGCCGAGCGCGTCCTGCGGCCCGCCTACGAGGCGTTCGCCCGGATCGGCGAGAAGGGCGGAGCCCTGGCGATCCACGCAGCGCTGCTCGCCCAGGCGATCTCTACCCTCGGGGGTCGCGACGAGCAGGCGGCGCAGCTGAGCCAGATCGCCGAGGCGGCCGCCGCCGACAGCGAGGACGCGGCCGCGCAGGGCGAATGGCGCATGGCCCGGGCCACGGCGCTCGCCCGCTACGGATCGACCGCCGACGCCGAGCGGCTGGCCAGGGAGGCGGCCATGCGGGCGGCGGCAACCCAATGTCCCCTCGCCCAGACCTCGTCGATGCTCACGCTCGCGCGCGTGCTGCTGCTCGGGGGTCGGCCCGCCGAGGCTCGGCAGGCCGCCCAAGACGCCCTGGCCGTGGCCGAGCGCAAGGGCGACCTGGCGTCAGCGTCGCTGGCCCGCGCCCTGCTCGGCGAGCTGGGTTCCGCTGCCCAGGGCCCGCACCCGCCTACGCCGGGCAGGTGACGGGGGCGGGCTCCGCAGTCCCGCTCAGCCGGCCAGGTAGCCGCCGTCGGCCGGCAGTACGGCGCCGGTCAGATAGGAGGCGTCGTCGCTTGCCAGGAAGACGGCCGCGGCGGCCACCTCTTCGGCGCGGGCGAGGCGGCGGATCCCCTGCCGGCTGAGCAGGCCGTCGAGGACTTCCTTGGGCATGCCGGCGGTGGTCGCCCGGAACGTCGGGGTGTCGATGACGCTTGGCAGATCGCGTTCACGCGCACACCGCTCTGGCCGTACTCCAGCGCCGCCGTCTTGGTGAGCTGTAGCAGCCCGGCCTTGGCCGCCGCGTAGTGCGCGAAGCCGGGCGCAGCGGCGAGTGCCAACGTGGCGGAGACGTTCACGATGGCGCCGCCGCCGCCCTCGACCATGAGCGGGATCGCATGCTTCATCATCAGGAACGGGCCCTTGAGGTTGACCCGCATGACGAGCTCGAGGTTCTCCTCAGAAAGCTCCGTCAGCGGCCGCACCATGCCATCGACCCCGGCGCAGTTGAACAAGGCGTCCAGGCGGCCGTGGGTCTCGCGCACCTCAGCCATCAGGCGGGCGACACTGCCGGCATCGGCCACGTCGAGCCGGACGGCCCGGCCGCGCTCTCCGAGCAGCGCAGCGGTCTGCTCGGCGCCGTCAAGGTCGGTACAGACGATGCTGGCGCCCTCCTCCGCCAGCCGCGTGGCGATGGCGGCGCCCGTGCCCGAACCGGCACCCGTCACGATGGCTACCCGATCGTCGAACCTGCTCATGGCCTCCCCTGCTCGAACCGCTGCCGACGCAGGCTACGTACGGCCCCGACCGTCGGTCAACGCCACAACGCCGTCGCGCCGGCCGTAGGGGCTGCTGCAGCTCCAGGGCGTCCCTCAATCGGTGGCGGGGTAGCGGCAAACGGCGACGGAGCGGTCGGAGGAGACGGACAGTTCAAGACCGGTGAGCCATTCCGGTTCGCCGGGGTCGTGGCCGAGGTGCGCCAGCGCGCAGGCGCGCAGCACGGGCGAGTGCGTGACAGCGACGGTGAGCTCGGCCGGTTGGGTGGTCCGGTCGGGGAGACTGGCGGCGAAGTGGCCGATCCGGCGGGCCACGGCCTCGGCGTCGTCGCCCGGGACGTCGCCGAGCCGCAGCCACCAGCCGATGCGATCCGGGTGATCGAAGAACTCCACGAAGAAGGGCACGGCAGCCGCCTCGTCGAGGGTCATGCCGGGCACCTGCTCGGCGAGGGCGGCCGCGCTGCTGACCATGTCGACCCGCTCGCCGGCGACATAGATGTCCGGGTTGCGCAACGCGAACGCGACCCGCGGCTCGTCGACGGCGGCGCCGGCCGCGCTGGCCCCGCGGGCGATGGCGGCGCCGGTCTGGCGGGTCCGGAGCGTCTCGCCGGTGAGCACGCGGATGCAGCCGGTGGTGGCCAGGCGCCGACCGACCTGCTCGGCGCTGTCCAGCCCGCGGTCGGTGACGGCCACATCGCCGCGGTGGGAGGGGACCTCGCCGTGGCGCAACAGCAGCAGCCGGTGCGTCACGGCGCCATCAGGGGACGGTCAGACATCGATCGTCTGGTAGGTCTTGACGCTGCGCTCGGCGAGGTGGTCGATCGCGTACCCGAACACGTGCCTCTGGAAGTGCTCGCTGTTCTTGTGGTCCTCGTAGGCCCGGGCGTCGGTGTACTGCTCATAGAGGAAGAACGTCTCCGGCTCGTCGGGTGAGACCTGCGCCTGGTAGAAGAGGTTGCCCGGCTCCTGGCGGGAGAGCGGGGTCATGATCCTGATGACCTCGGTGATGCGGTCGGCCTCTCCGGGCCTGGCCTTCCAGGTTGCGGCGACGACGTATGCCATCTCAGCTGTCCTTCCGGGTGGTGGGGGTGCCGACGGTGTTGCGCAGGATGCCGATCGGGCCGGCCTCCATCTCGATGACGTCGCCGGGGCGGAGCCAACGGTCCAGCTCCAGCCCGGAGCCGCCGGTGGCGGTGCCCGAGCCCAGCACGTCGCCGGGACGCAGGGTCTGGTCCTGGGCCGCGTAGGCGATGAGGTCACCGAAGCTGTGGTGCATGTTGGCGGTCGTGTCGCCGCCCCAGCGTTCGCCGTTGACGCGCACCTCCAGCTGGAGGGTGGCCAGGTCGATCTCGTCGGTGGTGACGATGCAGGGGCCCAGGACGTTGGACCCGTCCCACTCCTTCGCCTTGGCCGGGCCCATGCCGACCGGCAGCTCGCGGCGCTGGACGTCGCGGGCGGACATGTCGTTCCAGATGGTGAAGCCGAACACGTAGTCCAGGGCCTCGGCCGCGCCGACGTCGCGGCAGGGCCGGCCGATGACGGCGGCCAGCTCGAGCTCGTGGTCGAGCTGGCGGGTGTAGGACGGCCAGGGCAGCTCGACGTCCGGGCCGATGACGGTGTCGCCCACACTGCGATAGAAGGCGGGCACCTCGTACCATTCGGCGGGGATCTCGCGGCCGAGGTTCCTGAAGGCGTTCTTCAGGTGTCCCTCGAAGGCCAGGAAGTCCCGCAGCGAGCGCGGCCTGATGGGGGCGAGCAGCCTGGCGTCCGGGACGGGCCGCTCCGGGCCCGTTGGCGCGCCGGCCTCGATGAACGCGGTCATGTCGCCCTCGAAGCCGAGGTCGACCACGGTGGCGCCGTCGAGCCGCCCGACCCGCGCCCCGCCGCCGGCCTGGTAGGTCACATACTTCACGAGCCCACCTCCTGCACCGCGTCGATGATCTTCACGTAGCAGCCGCAGCGGCACAGGTTGCCGCCGAGGGACTCGGCGATCTGCTCCCGGGACGGGGACCGCCTGGCCCGCGCGCACTCGGCCAGGAGGGACCTGGCCGTGAGGACCATGCCGGGGATGCAGTAGCCGCACTGGAAGGCGTGGTGGCGGTCGAAGGCCCGCACGACCGGGTCGTCGTCGGGCACGCCCTCGATGGTGGTGATCGTATGGCTCTGGGCGAGGGGGGCGAGCAGGATGCACGACGAGATCGGCTCGCCGTCGAGCAGCACGGTGCAGGTCCCGCACAGCCCGACTCCGCAGGCGCCTCGCGCCCCGAGCAGGCCGAGCCGGTCGCGCAGCACCTCGAGCAGCATGACGCCCGGCTCGACGTCGACCTGGACGGGGGCGCCGTTGACCTGGAGGAGCAGGTTCACGAGGCATCCTCCGCACAGCCCAGGACCCGTTCGGGGGTCAGTGGCAGCTCGGTGGGCCGGTAGCCGAGCGTGGCCAGCGCGTTCCCGATCGCCGGCGGGACCGGTGGCAGCGCCGTCTCACCCAGGCCGTGGACCTCGGCGCCCTCGACCTCCAGGAGCGTCTGGCTGACGGCGGCGCAGTCCAGGGCGGACGGGATGTTGTAGTCGGAGAGGTTCGGCCCGACGACGTGTCCCTGGTCGAAGGTGAGCTCCTCGAACAGGGTGGTCCCGATCGCCATGGTCATTGAGCCCTCCTGCTGGAGCTCGGCCGCGGCCCGGTCGACGACCCGGCCGGCGTAGGAGGCGGCATGCACCGAGCGCAGGGTCAGGAGCCCGGTCTCGTCGTCGACCTCGACCGCGGCCGCTGCGGCGCCCTGGTGCCAGTGGGACGAGGCGATCCCCTGGCCGGTGTCCACGTCCAGGCCGCCCTCGTTGACGACGCGGCCGTGCCCGTAGTCGCCGCCGCCGTGCTTGAGGTCCTCGACCGCCGCCTCCAGGGCGCGGCCCATCATGTGGGTCGACCGGCTGGAGGTGGTGCGGGTGTCGTACGGCACCCGGTCGGTGTCGGGTGGCGGGACCTCGACCTGGTCGGCGTCGACACCGAGCAGGTCCGCGGCCAGCCGCGCGATCGCCTGGGCCGCACCCTGACCCATCTCGGCGGTGCCGCTGAGCACCTCGAAGCGGCCGTCGCCGACCCGGCGGAGGTCGACCTCGGCCCTGCTGGGCGTCTGCATCCCCTTGAGCATCACCGCGACCCCCTTGCCGCGGTTGTCGCCCCCTGGCCGCCAGTCGACGGCCCGGGCGGCGTCGTCGAGGAGTTCCTGGAAATGGACGTCGTGCATGGTCTCGCCCGTGCAGAAGCGGTCGCCGTCGACGAGCAGGTTCCGGCGGCGCAGCTCGACCGGGTCGATGCCGAGCTCGGCGGCCATCAGGTCGGTGACGCGTTCGGATGCCCACACCGACTGGGCGGCGCCGTAGCCGCGGAACGCGCCGGCCGGCGGAAGGTTGGTGTAGACGCAGAAGGAGTCGACGGCGACGTGGTCGAACCGGTAGGGGCCGACGCCGGCGTAGCCCATCTTCATCGCCACCCCTGGGCCGCAGTCGGCGTAGGCGCCGGTGTTGACCCAGCACCAGACGCGCTTGGCCACGAACCGGCCGTCGCGGGTGGCGCCCAGCCGGACCCGGACGGTGGCGGCGTGGCGGGTCAGGGTGACGAACTCCTCCTCACGATCGAGGGCCAGCCGCACCGGTCGGTCGAGCCGCCGCGCGACCGCGGCGGCGATGGCCTCGGTGCGCACGAAGGTCTTGGCGCCGAACGACCCGCCCATGGGCGGGCAGACGACGCGCACGTCGGTGTCGGGCAGGCCGAACAGCCGGGCCAGGTCCTGGCGCAGGTTGAACGGCGTCTGGGTCCCGGTGGTGACCTCGAGCCGCCCGTCGCGCCAGCCGGCGACGCAGGCGTGGGGTTCCATGGCGACGTGCTGCGCGGCCGGCATGCGGAAGGTCTCGTCGACGATCACCTGGGCGGCCTCGAATCCGTCGGCGTGGTCGTCGGGCTCCGGGTCGGCGGTGTACGGCTCCCCCTGCGGCAGGCCCGCCGTGCGGATCCGGAAGCGGTGGCACACGTTGGTCCCCTCGAGGGGCCGCAGGCCGAAGTAGGCGGCGTCGCCGTCGGAGACGGCGTGGGTATCGTGCACCAGCGGGGCGCCGGCGCGGAGGGCGTCACGCTCGTCGAAGACCGCCGACAGCTCCTCGTAGCCGACCTCGACCAGGCCGGCGGCCTCGCGGGCGGTGGCCTCGTCGGCGGCGGCCACGGCGACGACCGGGTCGCCGACGTGCCGGGCGACCCCGGCCAGCACGTGCTGGTCCGAGATCTGGCAGCCGTAGCCGCCCAGCGGCTCGACCTCCGAGGGCATGAGGACGACCACATCCTGGGGGACGAGGGAGGTGTCGATGCCGACCACGCGGGCGGCGGCGTATGGGGATCGCACCAGCCGGGCATGCCACATCCCGGGGACGGTGAGGTCGTTCGGGTAGCGCATGGACGCGCGGATGCGGGGATCGGTCATCGGCCGGCCGCCTGCGCCGTGAGCGCGGCGGGGGCGAGCGTGTCGAGGGCGCGGCGGACCTCGACGGCGATCATCCCGGTCCGGTAGGCCGCCGAGCCGCGGTTGTCGCCGATGGGATCGATGCGGTCGGCGTAGCCGGCCGCGATCTCGCCGGCGCTGGCGCCATCTGCGGGATCCCACGTCGCGCAGAGGTCGGGGAAGCGCTGGGGACGCTCGGCGACCGCGCCCACGACCACCGAGACCCGGCCCTCGTGGAGGGAGGCGGCGACCGCGACACAGGGCCGGTCCTCCCGGCTGCGGGTACGCAGCTTGCGAAAGGTGACGTGGTGGCGACCCCGCGGCACCAGGACCCGCGTGATGAGCTCGTCCTCCTCCAGGCTGGTCCGGTAGTGGCCGACGATGAGGTCGGCGACGGGAACGCGGCGCAGGCCGCGCACGCTCAGCGCCTCGACCCAGGCATCGAGCGCGATGAGCATGGCCGGCGGGTCCGAGGCGTAGTCGGCGTCGCCCAGCACGCCCCCGATGGTGGCGGCGTTGCGGACCCGGGGGCTGGCCACGGCCGCGAACACCTGCCGCACGCCGGGCCAGCCGGCGGCGACGCCCGGGTCCAGCTCGATCCGCCGGTGGGTCACCATCGCCCCCAGGGCCAGCTCGGAGCCGGTGGACAGCTCTCGGAGCTCGCGCACGTCCTGCAGCGAGATCCAGTCGTCGCTGGCCAGCAGCCCCTGCCGCGTCAGGATGCCGACGAAGGTGCCGCCGGCGACCAGGGTCGCCTCGGGCCACTCCGCCTTGAGCCGCACCGCCTCCGCCACCGTGCGGGGCGCCATCCAGGTCACCGGCCGCTCCTCAGATCGTGGTGACGGGACGCGACTGCAGCAGGAACAGCCGTCCGTCGGCGTCGAACGCCCACTCGATGTCCTGGGGGCCTCCGTGCAGGTTGGCCAGCCGCCGTCCCAGCCCGGCCAGGGCGGCGCAGTCGGCGTCCGACAGGACCCGCTCCGCCCCGACGACCCTGCTCTTCTTCACCACCCCGTCGCGGCCGAGCGTGTAGTTGTCCGGGGTGACCTCACCGGACACGACCGCCTCGCCCAGTCCGCGGGCGGCCTCGACGACCATGCGGTCCCTGCGGCCGTGGACCGGGTCGACGGTGAACAGCACCCCCGACTTCTGACTGTCCACCATCTGCTGGACGACCACCGCCATGGCCACGTCGTCCAAGGAGCCCTTCTCCCGCCGGTAGAACACCGCCCGCTCGGTGAAGAACGACAGCCAGCAGCGGACGACGTTGGCCAGGACCTCGGCCAGACCGTCGGTGTTCAGGTAGGTCTCCTGCTGGCCGGCGTAGCTCGCCGATTCGGAGTCCTCGGCGCAGGCCGAGGAGCGCACCGCGACCAGCCCGGTCAGCTCGGCGTAGTGCCGCTCGATCGGTTCCTTGGGCGGCTCCGCGGCCGCGACCATCGCTCGGGCGGCGTCCAGGTCCCCGCCGCGCATCAGCTCGCGCAGGGCGTCGGTGTCGACCGCGGCCTCGAACGCCGTGGAGGCGATGACGAACCCGGGCGGGACCGGCAGGTCCTCGGCGGTCATGGTGGCCAGGCTGGCGCCCTTGCCACCGACCAGGGCGACCTGCCGGCAGCGGGGGTCGCCGAACCCGAGGACCGGCGGTGCGTCGGGCATGCCGCCTCCTCAGGCCAGGATCTCGACCCGGCCAAGGGACCCGTTGACCCGGACCCGATCGCCCGTCCTGATGCGGCGGGTCGCGTCGGAGGTGCCGACCACCGCCGGGATGCCGAACTCGCGCGAGACCACGGCGGGGTGGGATGCCATGCCGCCGGCGTCGGTCACCAGGCCGGAGATCCTGGTGAACAGCACCACCCAGGCCGGGCTGGTCATGCGGCAGACCACGATCTCGTCGCGCTGGACCGCATCGAACTCCTCCGGCGACAGCACCACGCGGGCCGTGCCTTCCACCACGCCCGACGACGCCGCCAGGCCGGGCACCTGCTGGGTGGTCTCGGGTGGCTTGCGTTCCAGCTTCTCCGGGAACGCCCACAGCGACAGGTAGGGGAAGGCGACCGCGTCCCTGGTCGCCGTGCCGACCCAGTCCCGGGGCCGCAGCTCGAAGGCCTGCTCGCGGGCGTCGCGCCGGTCGGAGACCAGCTCCCTGGCGTCGAAGGAGTTGCTGCCGGCCATGAGGCGGCGCAGCTCGTTGTAGCGGAGGTACATGACGTCCTCGGGGTCGTCGAGCTTGCCCTGGTTGACCAGCGCCCTGCCGATCGCGACCAGGACCAGGCGCACGCGGGCGTTGGTGCCCTGGTCGATGTAGAAGTGATGGTCGGGGGTCAGGGGATTCATCCGGAGGCTCAGGTCGAGGGCCCGCTGCAACTCGTCGCGAGCCGGGCCGGGGGCGACGCCCTGGAGGGCCTCCGCCTTGGCCGCCTCCAGGTCGTCGGCGACGGCCCTGAGCTCGGCCGGGTAGTCGTAGTCGGTCTCCAGGTACCCGCGGATCGCCTCGACGATCGGGGCCGGGTTCTCCCGCCAGGTCCGGAACGAGAACTCATGCGCCCACATCGACTTGAACCCGAACACCTCCTGGTAGGGCACGACCTTGTCGGCCACGAACGCCCGGCCGGCGTCGGTCGCCTCCAGCGCGCGCAGGATGTCGGCCGCGGTCGGGCGCTGGAAGGCCTTGGCGACCTCGCCCTGCTCGGACTTGACCCACTCCTTGATCTTCCACAGCTCCTCGATCGAGTCCCAGTTGCGGTTCTCGGTCGAGCTCTGGAGCCGCCCCATGAGCGCGCCGTGGTCGCCCTCACCCTTGGCGGCGGTGACGGCCGCGTTGAGCGCCAGGGTGGAGGAGAACTGGGCGAAGTTCAGCACCCAGTGGATCTGCCAGTGCCGGTCGTGCATGTCGATCGCGTCCTCGAGCAGGATCGCGAGCTCGACCAGGCTCGCCTGGTCGTCGTCGAACTCGTCGAAGCGGACGAAGTTGCGCTCCATCTCCGGCCGGAGCCGGCCGCGCCACCACTCCAGGAAGTGCTCGGCGTAGTAGGGGAGCGTCCAGCCCATGTAGTGGCCCAGCTCGTCCGGGTCCTTGGGGTCGAGCGGGACCCGCGGGGTGTAGCGGCTGCCGTACTCGCTGGCCTCGGCGGACAGCCCGGGCTGGGCCGGGATGGCGGCGGTGTAGACGTAGCCGTTGACGATCTTGACGATCCAGTCCGAGGCGAAGGGCGTGCCGAAGCGGCGGAACATGTAGTCGCACTTGAGCCACCAGCCGCCGATGTCGGCATACATCGGCGACACCGGGTTCGGGATATGCAGGTCGTCGTGGACCCAGAACAGCTCGCGCTGGCCGTCCTCCCACTCGATGGGGAACTCGTCGTCGCCGAAGAAGGTCGCCAGCACCTGGTCGTCGCCCATGCCTCGCCCTCGCTCCCTTGTAGGCGGCCAGCATTTCAGAGATCATCGATAACCGATTATCTGACAAAGGGGTAGGGAGAGGAACCGAAGCCCAGGGAGAGCAGGTGGATCGGCCCCTCCGCCGGACGACGCTGCGTGACCAGATCAAGGATCGCCTCGTCCAGCGCATCCTTGACGGCACCTACGGCCCCGGCGACCGCATCGTCGAGAGCCAGGTCGCCACCGAGTTCGGGACCAGCCAGGCTCCCGTCCGCGAGGCGCTGCTCGAGCTGGAGGCGCTGCGCTTCGTGGAGACCAGGCCCCACCGCGGCGCCCGGGTCCGTGAGGTCACGACCCAGGAGCTCGGCCAGATCTACCCGGTACGCGCGGCCCTGGAGGAGGTCGCGGGGCGAGAGGCCGCGGTCCGGGTGTCGGGGGAGCAGCTGTCCGCGCTCGCCGATGAGCTCGCCGGCATGCGGCGGGCCGCCGAGGCCCAGGATCTCCACGCCCAGCTGCTCCACGACGTCCGCTTCCACGAGATCATCGTCGAGGCATCCGGCAACCAGGTCCTGGCCGAGGTGTGGCGGTCGCTCCGGGTCGAGGCCCGCACCCTGATCAGCGTCATCCGCGCCGACTCCGATCTGCGCATGATCGCCGAGATGCACCGGCCCGTGCTCCAGGCCCTCCAGTCCCGCGACCCGGAGCTCGCCGGCAAGGAGATGCGCGCCCACATCGAGTTCTTCGGGTCCTTGGTGACCCGCCGGCCGGACGACCACGACTGACACACCCGAGCAACGGAGGCCGCACCGATGCAGCAGCTGAACGACCGCGTCTACACCGAGACGACCGTCCGCGGCTGCAACCCCAGCTTCGTCATCACCTCGGCCGGGACGGTCGTGATCGACACCCCCCAGCTGCCCACCCGTGCGGTCGCCATGCGCGAGGAGGTCGAGTCGCACGGCCCGATCCGCTACCTGATCAACACCGAGCACCACGTCGACCACATCTTCGGCAACCACTGGTTCCGCGGCGCCGGCGCCGTCGTGAACCACAAGGGCCTGTACGACAACTTCATGGTCGTCTACCCCGAGCTCGATCCCTTCGAGTACGCCCGCGAGGCGATCCCCACCGACGACCCGGACGGTGCCGCCCTCTTCCCCGACCGTGACGAGTACTACGCCGACCTCAACAGAGGAACCATCGTGTTCACCGGCGACCTGTCGCTCCGCGTCGGCGACCACGACTTCCACCTGCTCCACACCCCGGGCCACACCCCCGGCCAGCTCGCCGTCTACGTGCCCCAGGAGCGCATGGTCCTCACCGGCGACAGCATCTTCTCTGGCTGCCAGACCTGGCTCATGACCTCCGACGTCGACCAGTGGCTGGACTCACTGGAGATCATCCGCGCGCTCGACGTCGATACCCTCGTCCCCGGCCACGGTCCCGTTACCGATCTGTCGTATGTGGACAAGCAGCGGTCGGTCCTCCTTGGCTGGAAGGCCGCTGTCGCAGACGCGGTGGCGGCCGGCTGGACCAAGGAGGAAGCCCAGGCTCGTGTCAAGTTCCCGGATCTGGGCCCGGTCGACGTCGGCCAGGAGTACATGCTCGAGTACGTCGAGACGCTGAACGCCGGCTCGCTGTTCGACAAGCTCACCAGCCGCCAGCCGGCGCCTCCGCCGCCCCGTTCATGAGCCCAGGGAAGCACTCTCTGACGCCCCCACATGCCGCCCGGGCGGAGTGAAGCAGTCATCGAGGACCCGCAGAGAAGGATCCCGCCGGCAGAAGGGGCGCCGGGCCGTCGGGGGGGTGGGCTAGGGTCATCCTATGACCAGCGGACCTTCCCAGCAGCCGGCCGTCGCGTCCAGGGTCGGGCGGCTGGTCGAGCGGGCCGTAGCCTTGGCGATCGACGGGCACGACGACGAGCTGGCGGTCGCCCGCCTGGCCTGGCTGGCCCAGGATGACCAGGCCGCCCTGGACCAGGCTGGCGAGGTCTGCCTGGGGCACACCGAGGTTGACCTGGTCGTCCGCGGCCGGGCCACCGGGCTGCTGGCTCGGGTCCGCCACCACGACCTTGCCGCTCGACCAGCTGCCGGCCCCCGTCCTGGTCCGGTCCAGCAGCCGGGCACTCCCCGAGCCGCCGGTGGCGTGCGGCCCGCCCCATCCAGTGCCAGGCGCCGACCGCCCGGCATGCGGAACCAGGCAATGGTCGGCTACGGTGAGCGGTCAGCCGTCCAAGCAGGCATGGGGGGTCGGGCCGACCCCGAGGGGGCCACCGCGAAGATGTCGACCGAGGTCGGCGACCTGGACGCCGCCCTGGCCGCCCTGTACCAGCTGCCGCTGGAACAGTTCGTCGCCACCCGCGACCAGCTCGCCCGCCGCCTCCGAGCCGCCGGCGACCGCGCCACCGCCCGTCAGGTCGCCGGCCTCCGGCGTCCGCCGGTGAGCGCCTGGGCGGCCAACCAGCTCGCCCATGCCGCCCCGAACGCCGTGGCCGAGCTGCTGGAGGCCGGCGCCGCCTTACGCCAGGCCCAGCAGGACGCACTGGCCGGCCAGCCGGGGGCCGCCCGTCGGCTGCGGACGGCGACCGCGCACCTGCGGGCGGCGATCACCCGCCTCAGCTCGCGGGCCGAGACGTTGCTGGTCCGGGCCGGGCATGCGGCCAGCGACGCCACCTTGGCCCGGCTGGCCGCCACCCTGCGGGCGGCCGCCACCGGGGATGAGGCGACCCGGGCAGCCCTGGCCCAGGGGCGCCTCCCCGGGGACCTGGATCCGGCAGGCTTCGGCCTGGAGGTGGTGCCGGCCCCAGCAGAGCCAGCCGCCTCTGCCGATGTGGTCCCGGCCGCGCCGGCGGCGCCGGTCGACCAGGCGGATCCGCGGCGCGAGCGGGCCCGGGCGTCGGCTCGGCGGGTGCTGGAGCAGACCCGGCAGGCCGCCGAGCAGGCCCGGGCCGTCCTGGATCAGGCCCAGGTGCTGGCCGCCAGCCGCCAGCAGGTCGCCCAACAGGCCCAGCAGCGCGCCGAGCAGTTGACTGCTGTCGCCCAGGACCTCGCCGAGCAGGCCTCGGCGGCCGCCACCGCCGCCGAGGAGGCCCGCAAGGCGGCCGAGGGTGCCGACCGCGACGCGGACGAGGTCGCCGACCGGGTCCAGGTCGCCCAGCAGGCAGTGGAGGCGGCTGAGGCCGCCCATGCCGCTGCGGTGGCCGCGCTGGAGGACCAGACGTAGGGGCTACGACGCTGTTGAGCGGGGCACGAGTTTGATCGTCGCCGCTCGCGCCCCGGGGTTCACGACGCCGCCGACGATGCCCGGGCCATAGCGGCGGTACTTGTCGCGGTAGGCGGCGTCGATCTGGTCGTTGAGGTCGGGGTCGGCGTCGGCGAAGGTGACGTCCTTGTCGACGCCGCCGGCCCGGATATGGCCCTCGTGGCGGACCTGGGTGCCGGGGAACCATCCGCCGGCCCGCCCGTACATTGAGCGGACATAGAGGTCGTCACCCACGCGGACGACCCAGATGGTCCGCGGGTTGCGCAGGGTGCCGTCGTGTCGCGCCGATGCGATCTCCAGCTCGTCCGCGGTCCCAATCCTGGCGAGCTCGTCGCTGGTCCAGCCGGTCATGGCGGCGCCTCCTTCATCCAGCAGGTCAGTAGCGGGCCAGCCTCCGCGGCGCCGGTACCCCTAGCGCCGTCGTGCGGCTGGCTGCAGGGCCGGGTTGGCCCATCCGCCGTCGGCGGGGTTGAGGTTGATGCCGGGCGGGACGATCTCGTCGACGCGGTCCAGCAGCACCGCGTCCAGCACGACGTCGGCGGCCGGGAGCTGGCTTTCCAGCTGCTCCATGGTGCGGGGCCCGATGATCGCCGCGGTGACCGCCGGGTGGTTGAGCACGAACGCGATGGCCAGCTCGATCAGCGACATCCCGGCCTCCTCGGCCAGCTCGGCGAGCGCCTCGGCCGCCCCGAGCTTGCGCTGGTTGGCGGGCAGCGACAGGTCGAAGCGCTCGGCCAGCCGCCGGCGGGCCGCCGAGAACGGCGCCTGCTGGTCGGCGTCCTGGCGGTAGCGGCCCGACAGCCAGCCGCCGGCCAGCGGGCTCCAGGAGATCACCCCCATCCCATAGCGCGCGCAGGTGGGCAGCACCTCGGCCTCGATGCCGCGGACCAGGATCGAGTACGGCGGCTGCTCGCAGACAAAGCGCTGCAGGTGCCGGTCGCGCGCCGCCCACTGGGCCTCCACGATCGCCGAGGGCGGCCAGGTCGACTGACCGATGTAGCGGACCTTGCCCTGGTGGACCAGGTCGGTCAGCGCGCCGAGGGTCTCCTCGATGTCGATGTCGATGTCGTAGCGGTGGATCTGGTACAGGTCGATCCAGTCGGTGCCGAGCCGCCGCAGCGACTCCTCGACCTCGCGGATGATCCAGCGCCGGGAGGCGCCGCGGCGGTTGGCGTCCTCACCCATCGGGAACCAGACCTTGGTGGCGAGCACGACGTCATCGCGGCGGCCGCCGGCCAGCGCCTTGACGACGATCTCCTCCGACTCCCCGGCCGAGTAGGCGTCGGCGGTGTCGATGAAGTTGATCCCGGCGTCCAGCGCCCGGTGGATGATCCGGATGCTCTCGCCGTGGTCCCTGGTGCCCCAGTCGCCGAACATCATGGTGCCCAGGCACAGCTTGCTGACCGACACCCCGGTCCGTCCGAGCGGGCGATGCTCCATCGGTGCTCCTTCTCTCAACGCGAGTTCGCGGGCTTGGATCTTCGATCTTCAAGAAGTCCGCGTCGACTCCGAAACCAACTCGAACGCCTGGTTGGTGTGGCACCTGGGCCACCGCTCAGGATGCCCGGGTGCCGGCGCCGGGCCGACCGCGGACGGCGTCGACTGCCTCCCGCTGGTTGAGCTGGGCGCCAGCAGCGCCGCCCGCTCGGCGTCGCCCTGCACCAGCGCGAGCTGGGCGAACCCGGTCAGGCACAGGGTCACGCTGCGGGTGCTGTGGGCCGCCAGGCTCAGCTCCAGCGCCTCCTCCAGCAGGGCCTGGGCGTCCTCCAGTCGGCCCTGTACCAGGGCCAGGGCGCCCAGCAGCACCTGGGAGGTGGCGGTGAGCCAGGCGTTGTCGAGCCGCACCGCCAGGTCGCGCGCCTCGGTCAGGTGGCGCAGCGCGTCGTCGTAGCGGCCCACGGTCGTCTCCACGGAGCCGAGGGTGAGGCCGGCCGGGCTGGCGAACACCACAA
>Ga0111539_10001315_pt1 | contig 33161 bp, 34 predicted proteins | sample RhiMethybrSRZTD1_FD_79667 | JGI IMG/M metagenome (GOLD analysis project Ga0111539, IMG submission 79667) | Populus rhizosphere microbial communities from Tennessee, USA - Rhizosphere MetaG P. TD hybrid SRZTD1 (version 2) (version 2) | ecosystem: Host-associated > Plants > Roots > Rhizosphere >...
CGGCCAGCGTCGGGTAGACCTCGAAGTGGATGTGCGGCCAGCGCCCCGAGTATGCGGCCGGGAAGATGCTCTTGAAGGTGACCAGGCCGGTGCCGTTGGCGGCCTGGACGCCGCGCAGGTAGTTCTCCGACGCGACCGCCTGCGAGTACATCGAGTACTGGCCGTCCCTGTCGCAGTGCCACAGGTACACAGCGGCGCCCGGGTAGGCGGCCCCCGTCGAGGCGTCCATGATCGTCAGGTTGACCGTGAGCGGGACACCCTTGGCGACGCCGCTCGCCGACCCGAAGCTCGTGGTGATGTCGCTGCGGACGACGCCGCTGCGGGTGAGCGCGTTCGGGCCGTTGGAGCCGTCGCCGGGGTACGGGCCGGCGGTCTCCTGCGGTATCTCGGTGAGCGAGCCCGTCATTGCGGTGGCGGCGTTGCCGCTTGTGGCCGGGTCGCCGCAGGCGGCCAGCGTGGCGGCCGCCCCGGCGCCCGCGAACAGCCCGAGCACGCGCCGCCGCCGCAGCAGGCCGGTCAGCGTCGACAGGTCGAACTGGAGACCGCGGTCGTGCAGGTCGTCATGGTCATGGTCGTGGTCGCCGTCGTGGTGGGCCATGCGCTCAAGAGTGCCGACCGCGGCTATGCCCGGCCTACGGCGATGCTGTGCGTTTCCTGTGCCTGACCTCAGCGGCCCGCGGCTCGCGGGATGACCCGGACGGGCTACTCGGAGGGATCGGCTGGGCGGGAGTCTCGTCGTCCTCATCGTCGCGTAGGGGGTGCCAGACGTCCTCCTCGACCGGGTCGGGCGCGCCGACGCGGGCACCCTCCAGTTGGGCGGCGAACGCCAGGCCGAGGAAGATCGCGATCCCCGTCAGGTTGGCCCACAGCAGCAGCGCCATGATGCCGGCCAGCGCGCCGTAGGCGTCGAACGTGTCGCTGCCGCGAACGTAGAACGCCAACAGGCCACTGACCAGCCACCAGATCACCGTCGACAGGCCGGCGCCGACGAGCAGCCAGGTCAGCCCGGGTTGGCGGCGGCGCGGCGCGTGCCGGAACAGGACCCCGACGCTGATCACGGCGAGGCTCATGCTCAGCGGCCAGCGCAGCCAGGTCCAGACCGTGTTGGCCGTGGTGCCCCAGTGGTACCAGCGCTCGATCGAATCGCCCACCGCGCCGCCGGCGGCGAGCAGCAGGAAGCCGGCCAGCGCCGGCAGGCCGGCCACCACGCTGAGCACCGTCGCGCGGGTGTACTTGGCGAGCGCCGGCCGGTCCCGTTCGACGCCGTAGATGCGGTTGGCCCCGCGCTCGATCTGCGCCATCGCCGTCACCAGCGCGACGATGCCGGTGATCAGGCCGAGCGCCTGGGCGAGGTCGTCGGCGTTCGAGTCGCTGGAGCTGACCAGCAGGTCGCCGACCACGTCCTGGCTGGAGCCCGGGGTGAGCGCGAGCACCACGTCGGCCAGCACCCGGCCGGCGCCACGCATGCCGAGATCGCTGGAAAGGCCGGTCAGCGCGATCAGGAACGGGACGATCGCCAGGCACAGTTGCAGGCCGAGCGCCCGGGCGTGGCTGAACCCGTCGCCGTAACGGAAGCGCAGCAACGCGTCGCGCACCAGCCGCCAGCCACCGTAGTGCCGCAGAGCCAGCCAGGCATCGTCGGCGGACAGTTCGTCATCGCCCATGCACTGCGTTTCGGGAACCCTGCGTGTGCTGCTCAAGGCATCAGGCTACGTCACGCTCCCGGGCATCGATGGCAACCTTCCGCCTGCCTTCCCGCGTCTACCCGGGTGGCCGCCCCATCCGTGGCGCGGGGTCTGGGAGGTTGCGGGTGCGGGTGCGAGTGCTCATGGTTCTCGCCGTGCTGGCCGCCGGCGCCGCGTCGCCCGGTCTGGCGGCGTGCTCGGCGGGCGGCGGCCAACCGGAGACGCCGGGCCTCGCGGCCCGCGGCACCACGGTGACCACCGTCAAGCCGACGCGGCAGGACCTCACCAACCGGGTGAGCCTCACCGGCAAGGTGACGATCAATCCCGTCTACGGGCTGGTGGCGCCCGTCGACGGCGAGGTGCGCTACCTCAACGTGCGCCCGCCGACGAAGCCGCCGACCAAGCCGACCCGCGTCGCCACGGTCTGGGCCGGCAACAAGCCCACCCACGTCGAGGTGCCGGCGGGCTCGATGTTCGCGGGCCGGCTCGTCGACGACAGGTCGAAGGTGACGGCAGGAATGCCGATCGTGTCGGCGAAGTACGCCGGGTACGGCCTCGTCGCCGATCTCGACGCCGGCCAGGCCTACAAGATCGCGGCCGCGGTCGGCTCGGTGCAGGCACAGATCAAGAACGGCCCGGGACCCTTCGCGTGCGCGATGCTCGGCACCGTCGCGGCGCTGCCGGAGGGCACCGTGCCGGCCGCGCCGCCACCGTCGCAGCCGCCCGCGGGCGACTCCAACGCGGCGCAGCCGAGCGGTCCGGGCGCGCCCGAGAGGTCCGACCCGACCGGGCTGCGCCTGGTGTGTACCGCACCGGCCGACATCAGGATGATCAACGGCGCGGCCGCGACCCTGGACGTGGTCACCGAGAAGGCGACGAACGTGCTGGTACTGCCCGTCGAGGCGGTCGCCGGGCGGCAGGGTAGGGGCAAGGTCGACGTCGTCGGGCCGGACGGCCAGCGGCAGACCCGCGACGTCGAACTCGGCCTCACCGACGGCAAGGTCATCGAGATCAAGTCCGGGCTGACGGGTGACGAGAACGTCGCCGTTCCGGGGCCGAACCTGCCGCCGGCCAAACCAACCGAGAACGGCGAGCCGGGCCTGCCGGGGTCGAAGTGACGGCGCCGGATGGTGCCCTCGCTCCGCTCGGCCCCGCGCTGATCGAGCTGACCGGGCTCACCAAGACGCTGCGCGGCCAGGCCGAGCCCCGCCCGATCCTCACCGGCGTCGACCTGACCGTCCACAGTGGAGACAGCGTCGCGATCCTCGGCCGGTCCGGGTCGGGCAAGAGCACGCTGCTCAGCCTCATCGGGCTGTTCGACCGCGCCGACGGTGGCCGCTACCTGCTGCACGGCCGCGACATCACCCGGCTGCCCGAGCGCAAGGCGGCAGCCCTGCGCAGCGCCGAGTTCGGGTTCGTGTTCCAACGCTTTTTCCTGCTCAAGCACCTGACGGCCGCGCAGAACGTCGCCATGGCGCTGGTGAACGGCCAGGGCTGGCTGCCGCGCCGCAAGCGCCGCACCCGGGTCATGGCGGCGCTGGACAAGGTCGGCATCGCGCACCTGGCCAAGCACAAGCCGCCCCGGCTGTCCGGCGGCGAGCAGCAGCGGGTCGCGATCGCGCGGGCGCTGGTGCGCGAGCCGAGGGTGCTGCTGGCCGACGAGCCGACCGGCGCGCTGGACACCGAGACGGGCAACCTCGTCGTCGACACGCTGCACGCGGCGACGGGCGCCGGCTGCGGCCTGATCCTGGTGACGCACGACTGGGACCACGCGAACCGGATGGACCGCGTCGTGCGGCTCACCGGCGGCGTGCTCAACCCGGTGGACGCCGGGGTGACCGCATGATCCGGTTGTCCGGCCGGTTCCGTTCGGCCCTCATCATCGGCGTCCAGGGCATCCGGGCCCGCAAGCTGCGCACCCTGCTGTCGATGATCAGCCTGTTCATGGGCGTGCTGGCCGTCGTCGTCGTGCAGGGCGCGGCCGAGACGGCCGAGCGCGCGCTGCTGACCGACCTCGAGCTGACCGTCGGCTACGACGGCACGACGGTCATGCATCCGCCGTCCGGGCCCGGCGCCGTGTCGATCGTCATGTCGACCCTGGAGGGCCGCGACGGCGCGGTCGCGGCGATGGAGGGCCGGGCGATCGTCGGCGAACCCGGCGTGCGGCCGGTGAACCCGGGCGGGTCGCCCTTCTCCGACGACGGTTCGGCGCCGGACTGGTACGGCCCGCCGATCGGCCCGGACGGCGTGCCGCTGTACTGCGACCAGCGCGGCTGCTACCCGATCCCGGTGGCCGACGTGGAGCCGGCCGGCGCCGCGATCGAGCTGCGCCTCGTCGTGCTGACCGGCGACATCCGCCAGTTCCGGCCGTACCGCACCGAGTCGGGGCAGTGGCTGGACTTCGCGTCCGAGCCGTCGTTGGCGCCCCGCCTCGTCGTCAACAAGGAGGCCGCGAAGGGCTTCGCGCGTCACCGCGTCCCGGCCGAGATGCGCCTCGACGGTGCGACAGCCAACACCACCCCGCAGATCGTCGGCGTCGTCGACGACGCGGAGAGCCAGCCCACCGCGTACGTGCGCGCCGACGAGCTGGTCAACTGGCTGCCGGCCACCGCGATGGACGGCGGCGCGTTCTACGGGATGAGCATCTTCCTCGCGCCCGGCTCGCTCGACCTCCAGCGCACGCTGACCGCGAAGCTGGTCGGCGCCGGGTTCCGCGCCGAGGACATGGCGACCGAGCGGGTCGACGCGCGCAAGCGGCTGGGCAAGCAGCTGACGATCGTCCGGCTGGTGTTCCTCGCGCTGGCCGGGCTCGTGCTGCTGATCGGCGTCGCCGGCATCCTCAACGTCGGCCTCGCGACGGTGGGGGAGCGGGTGGAGGAGTTCGCGTTGCGGCGGGCGGTGGGCACCTCGCGGCTGTTACTCGCCGGCATCGTGCTCGCCGAGACTCTGCTGACCGGCCTGCTGACGGCCGCCGCCGCGATCGGGGTCGCCGCCGCGGCGGTTCCGGTGGCGGCGCAGCTGCTCGGCGACCGGGATCCGGTGCTCCGCGACCTGACGTTTCCCTGGGAGGCCGGGGTGGCGGGCGTCATCGCCGGGCTGGTCGCCGGCGTGCTGGGCGGCCTGATCCCGGCGGTGCGGGCGGCGCGCATCCCGATCGCGACGGTCATGCGCGCCTGACCCGTGGCCGGCGACGGCGCCGCCGCGGCTACGCCGCGATCTTGGGGTCCCGTTGCCCTTATGTGGGCCACCAGCCTCCAAGATCTGTCGCTGCTACGGGGCGGCCGGCGCGGTCTGGTTCGCCGGCGCACCGGAGGCACCTCCGCCTTCGCCGTCCCCGCCGCCGTCCCCGCCGCCCCCGGTGCCGCCGCTGGCTCCGCCGCCGCCGCCGGTGCCGGTCGGGTTCGGCTGGGTGGGCTCGGGCTGTTGCGTCGTCGGTCCGGGTTCCTGCGTGGGGGTCGTTCCGGGCTGCGGCTGGGTCGGCGCCTGCCCCGGCGCGGTCGAGCCGCGGGTGTTCTGGGTGTTGCCGCCGCTGCGACCGGTGCCGGGCTGGGTCGCGCCCGTCGTCGCGGGCGGCGAGGTGCCAGCGGGGCCGTTCGGGCCGCCGGGATCCTTGTCGTCGGCGGCGTTGAACGCGAGGACGGCCGCGAGCACAGCCCCGGCCGCGAGGATCGCGCCCCCGCCGACAAGCGCCGCGAACCGGCCCCGGGACCCGGACCCGGACGGCCGCGGGCCGTCGCCGTTGTAGACCTCCTCGTCGACGAGGCGGATCGGCGGCGGGATCGCGGCCGACCCGGCCGGACGGCCACCGCCTCCCACGACGGGCGGCATGTCGACGACAGTCCCGGTCGGGCTCACCGGAGCCACTGCGCCCGCCGCGCCCGCCGCGCCCGCCGCGCCCGCCGCGCCCGCCGCGCCGGCCGCACCCGCGCCGGCGAGCCCGGCCGCCGCCGCTGCGCCCGCTGCCGTCGCCGCGTCCGGGTGCGCCATCGGCTGCGTCGCGGGTCCGGTCACGACGGTCGCGGCCGCCGCGCCCGGAACGTGCCCGCCCACGGCGGTGGCCGCGGCCCGCGCGGCGGCAGCGACCGCCGCGGCACTCCCGTACCGCTGGATGGGGTCCTTCGCCAGCGACCGCATCACCAGCGCCCGCACCGGCTCGGGGAGGTCGTCGGGCAGCGGCGGCACCTCGTCGTTGAGGTGCCGGACCGCGATCTCCATCGGGGTCTCGCCGTTGAACGGCGGCGCGCCGGACAGGCACTGGTAGGCGACCGCGCCGAGGGCGTAGATGTCGGTCGCCGGCGACACCGGCTTGCCGGACACCTGCTCCGGCGCCATGTAGAGCACGGTGCCGGGCACGGCGTCGGCGGCGGTGATCGCGGTGACCGCGGCCGAGCGGGCCACGCCGAAGTCGACGAGGACGACTGTGCCGTCGTCCTGGACCAGCAGGTTGCCGGGCTTCACGTCGCGGTGCACCACGCCGTTGACGTGCGCGGCCTCCAGCGCGTCGGCGGCCTGCGCCATGACCGACAGCGTCTCGATCACGGGCAGCGTGCCGGCGGTGGCGATGCGGTGCGACAGCGGTTCGCCGGCCACGTAGGCCATCACGAGGTAGGCGGCCGGCTTGCCGTCGATCGTGCTCTCGCCGAAGTCGTAGACGTCGACGACGTTCGGGTGGCGGAACGCGGCCAGGATGCGGGCCTCGGCGCGGAACCGGGCGGCGAAGCCGGGATCCGTCAGCATCGCCGGCAGCAGCACCTTGACCGCGACCTGACGGCCGAGCACGACATCGGTGGCGCGCCACACCTCGCCCATGCCGCCGCTGGCGAGGAAGGCGTCGAGCCGGTATCGGTCACTGAGAAGCTCTCCGGGGCGCAACACAAGGGTGCCTTACCCCGCCGCGGCGGCGGCTACGCGCGTCGTCGATGCTTAGGGGATGCGGGTGGTGATAGCGGGCGGCCACGGGAAGATCGCGCTGCTCCTCGAGCGCGCGCTGGCCATGCGTGGCGACGCGGCCGTCGGCCTGGTGCGCAACGCCGACCACGTCGCCGACGTGCGGGGCACGGGCGCCGACGCGGTGGTGTGTGATCTCGAACGCACCACCGTCGACGATCTGGCCGCCGTGCTGGCCGGGGCGCACGCCGTGGTGTTCGCCGCCGGCGCCGGCCCGGGCAGCGGCATCCCGCGCAAGGACACGGTCGACAGGGCCGCGGCGGTGCTGCTCGCCGACGCGGCCGAGGCGGCCGGCGTCCGCCGGTACGTGCAGGTCTCCGCGATGGGCGTCGACTCGGCGCGGCAGGCCGGCCCCGACGACGTGTTCGGCGCGTACCTCGTCGCGAAGAAGGCGGCCGAGGACGACCTGCGGGCGCGGCCGCTGGACTGGACGATCCTGCGCCCCGGCCGGCTCACCGACGATCCGCCGGCCGGCACGGTGCGGCTGGCCCGCCGCGTCGAGCGGGGCGCCGTGAGCCGGGCCGACGTGGCGGCCGTGCTCGTCGCGTTGCTGGACGCGCCAGCCACCGCCGGGCGGGTGCTGGAACTGGTCGGCGGCGACACCCCGATCGCCGACGCGGTCGCGGCGCTCTAAGACGAGCAGGTCCAGCGGACGGCCTGGATCTCGCCGTCGGTGCTGATCGAGACCACGCCGTTCTCGACGGCTGGGTGTCGACGCCGCCGGGCCTCCGTTGTCATATCATTTTTGATATGGACGACGACGAGCTGCCCGTGCTGCCCGGGTTCCGGGAGATGGCCGCGCACGCCCGCCAGTCGCGCGACGAGGCCGCGGTCCGGTTGGCGCTGGTTGCCGAGCTGGTGGCGCACCGGCGGGCGGCCGGGCTCTCCCAGGGCGAGGTCGCCGAGCGGATGGGCACGTCGCAACCCGCGGTGGCGCGCCTGGAGGCCGGGCAGGTCGACGCCCGGATGTCCACCGTGCAGCGGTACGCCGCCGCCGTCGGGGCGCGGCTGAACATCGACACCCGGGGGGACGCTCCGCATGCGTGACGACCGTGACCCGTACCCGCGCCGGCCGGATCCGTGGCGGCCGCCGAACGGCCCCGCGCCCGGCTCCGGGTTCGGCGAGAGCGTGGCGCCCTGGCTGGCCGAGCGGCTGTTCGACCGCCGCATCGTGATGCTGAACGGCCCGTTGACCAGCGCGGCGGCGAGCCAGGCGGCCGCCGCCCTGCTGACCCTCGACGCACTGGGCACGGAGCCGGTGCAGCTGCACCTGTCCGCGCCGGACGGCGACCTGAACGCCGCGTTCGCGATCGTCGACGCCGTCGACGCGATGCGGGCACCCCTGCACGCGACGGTCACCGGCGAGGCCGGTGGCGCGGCGATCGCGGTGCTCGCGGCCGCTGGCCGCCGCCTGGCCTACCGCCACGCGCGCATCCGCCTCGCCGAGCCGCGTGCGGCCACCGTGGCCGGAACCGCCGACGAGGTCGCCGCGGCGGCCGGGCGCTACCTGCGCGAGCTCGAGGAGCTGGCCGTGCGGCTGGCCGAGGTGACCGGGCAGCCGCGCAGCCGCGTCGAGGACGACCTGTCGGCCGGCCGGGTGCTCAGCGCCGCCGAGGCGCAGGAGTACGGGCTGGTCGACGAGATCGTCGGCAAGGCGTAGCGCCCCCGGATCTTGGACGTTTGCGGTCGCTGGAGCTGTAGCGGGCGTCCAAGATCGCGGAGATCCGCCCGCGGCGGTGAGCGGCGGGTGCGGCAGAGTGGACAGCATGATCGAGCCGGACACGCTGGCCCTGCCCACCGTCGACGACGTGCGTGCCGCCGCCGAGCGGATCGCACCGTACATCCGCCGCACCCCGGTACTGGCGGCCGAGGTCGACGGGCGGCCGCTCACGCTCAAGCTCGAACAGCTGCAGATCACGGGATCGTTCAAGCTGCGCGGCGCGCTGAACGCGATGCTCGCGGGCCCGGACGCCGATCACGCGGTCACGGCGTCGGGCGGCAACCATGGCATCGGCGTCGCGGCGGCGGCGCGGCTGCTCGGCCGCACGGCGACGATCTACGTCCCGGAGTCGGTGCCGGCGGACAAGGCGCGCCGCATCGCCGCCACCGGGGCGGAGGTCGTGCGGCACGGGGCCGTGTACGCGGAGGCCGAGCGGGCCGCCCGCGCGCACGCCGCCGGCGCCGGGCTGCCGTACCTGCCCGCGTACGACCATCCGGACGTCGTCGCCGGGCAGGGCACCGTCGCCCGGGAAGCCGTCGCGCAGGCGCCCGAGTGCGACTCGATCGTCGTCGCGGTCGGCGGCGGGGGACTGGTCGCGGGAACGACCCTCGGCACCGGACCCGCGCGGACGGTCGTGGCCGTCGAGCCGACGGGGTGCGCGTGCCTGCACGCCGCGGTCGCCGCCGGCGAGCCTGTCGACGCACCCGTCGACTCCGTCGCCGCGTCGGCGCTCGGCGCCACCCGGGTCGGGCGGGTGCCGTTCGCGGTGCTCGCCGCGAGCCCGCCGCGGCTCGCGCTCGTCTCCGACGCGGACCTGCTCGCCGCCCGCGACCGCCTCTGGGACGAATTCCGGCTCGCCGTGGAGCCGGCCGGGGCCGCGCCGTTCGCCGCGTGGCTGGCCGGCCTGGTGCCGGGGGAGCACCCGTGCCTCGTCGTCTGCGGCGCGAACGCGCCGTGGGCCCCGGTCGGCTGACGTCGCCGGGTGGCCGCGGCACCCGCGTGGCCGCGGCACCCGCGTGGCCGTGCACCGGGCGGCCGCGGTGCGGCGTGGCCGCGGTACGGCGTGGCCGGAGGCGACGCGGCTACGCGCCGCCCCGTGCGCACCGCGCGAGCGCGCCGAGCGCGGCCCGAGCCGCCGGCGTGGCCGCGGTCGACTCCTGCACCACCGCGTAGATCGAGCGCTGCGGGGTCGGGCTGGTGACCGGCACCGCCGTCACGCCGGCGGGCGCGTTCGCGGCGCCCAGCTTCGGCAGCACGGTGATGCCGATTCCCGCGTCGACGAACGCGATCGCCGTCGGGTAGTCGTGCGCCTCGACGTGGAACGGCGGGCTGAAACCGGCGGCGCGGCACGCGTCGAGGAGGTTGGCGCGGCAGCGGCCGCGCGCGACGTCGTTGTCGACCCAGCGCTCGCCGGCGAGTTCGGCCAGGCCGACGCTCGTGCGCCCGGCGACCGGGTGACCGGTCGGGACGACCACCACGTACGGCTCGTCGAGCAGGTGGTGCGCCTGCGTGCCGGCCGGCACCGCGAAGCCGTGCCGCTCCACGACGATGTGGAGGTCGGCCCGTTCGCCGGCGCCGGCGGGCAGGTCGTCGCGCAGCGTCAGGTTCAGCCGGATGCCGGGGAAGTCGTGGACCAGCGTGCGCACCACGGTCGGGAGCCAGGCGGCACCGACCGACGCGAAGTACGCGATGGACAGCGTTCCCGTGCGGCCGGCGCGCAGGTCGGCCACCAGCGACTCGACGCCGCCGAGCCGGTTCAGCACGCCGTCGATCTCGGCGGCGAGGGCCAGCCCGGCCGCCGTCGGCTCGATGCCGCGCCCGTTGCGGTTCATCAGCGCCAGCCCGGTCTCGCGTTGCAGCGCCGTGACGTGCTGGCTCACCGCCGACGCCGTGAAGCCGAGATTCGCGGCCGCCGCGTTGACGGAGCCGCTCGCGACGACCGACCGGAACACCCGTAACCGATGCACGTCCAGCATGGGAAGACAGTACAGCGATGCTGAATGATCCGTCAGAAAAGTTTGATTGTGCTTAAGTGAAGACCGGGACAGGCTGGGGCGGTGAGTGCGAAGCAGGGCCTCCTTCCGCTGGTCGCCGCCGGCGTGACGATGACGCTGTGGGCGTCGGCGTTCATCGCCATCCGCGTGGTCGGTGCGGACTACAGCCCCGGCGCCCTGGCGCTCGGCCGGCTCGCCGTCGGCGCGATCGTGCTCAGCGCGGTGGCCGCGGTGCGCCCGGTACGGGTGCCGCGCGGCCGCCCGCTGCTGCTGGTGCTGGCCTACGGCGTGCTCTGGTTCGGGGTCTACGCGGTGCTGGTCAACGCCGCCGAGCACCACCTCGACGCCGGGACCACCGCGCTGGTGGTCAACGTCGGGCCGATCTTCATCGTCGTGCTCGCCGGCATCTACCTCAAGGAGGGCTTCCCGCGCGGCCTGGTGACCGGCCTCGCGATCGCCTTCGCAGGCGTCACCACGATCGCGGTCGCGACGTCCACCGGCCGGCACGACGCGACCGGCGTCCTGCTCGCCCTCGGCGCGGCCGCGCTGTACGCCGTCGGGGTACTGCTGCAGAAGCAGGCGCTGCGCACCGTCGACCCGTTCTCGGCGACGTGGCTGGGCTGCGTCGCGGGTGCGGTCGCGTGCCTGCCGTTCGCGCCCGCGCTGATCGACGAGGTGGGCGGCGCGCCGGCCGCGGCCACTGCCGGCGTCGTCTACCTGGGCGTGTTCCCGACGGCCGTCGCGTTCGCCACCTGGTCGTACGCGCTGGCCCGCACCAGCGCCGGAAAGTTGGGCTCCTCGTCGTACCTGGTGCCGGCGCTCGCCGTCGCGATGTCGTGGGCGGTGCTGGACGAGGTGCCCGGCCCGCTCGCGCTCGCCGGTGGGGCGCTGTGCCTCGTCGGCGTCGCCCTGACCCGGCTGCCCTCGCGCCACGCCGCGCGACCGCCGCGCGGACGCCGTGCGGCGGTGGCCCGGAGCGGCTGATCTGGGCGCGCCTAGTCTCGCCGGCGGTCTGTTTTCGGAGATATCACAGTGCTAATATAACAGCGCTGTCATAACTCAGGAGGACGCGGTGGACGGAATGCTCGACGTCGGCGATGGCAACCAGATCCGCTTCGAGGTGCACGGGAACCCGGACGGCAAGCCCGCCGCGGTCGTGCACGGCGGCCCCGGCGGCGGCGCCAGCCCGGGGCATCTGCGCCATTTCGACCTGACCCGCTACCGCGTCGTCCTGTTCGACCAGCGCGGCTGCGGGCGCAGCACGCCGCACGCCAGCGACCCGGCCACCGACATGCGGCACAACACAACCGAACACCTGATCGCCGACATGGAACGGCTGCGCGAGCACCTCGGCATCGAGCGCTGGCTGCTCTACGGGGGCTCGTGGGGATCGACGCTGATCCTCGCGTACGCGGAGCGCTTCCCGGAGCGTGTGTCGGAGATCGTCATCTGCGGGGTGACGATGACGCGCCGCTCGGAGATCGACTGGCTCTACCGAGGCGTCGGGATGTTCTTTCCGGAGGAGTGGGAACGGTTCCGCGACGCCGTCCCGGAGTCCGGGCGGGCCGACCCCGTGGCCGCGTACGCCCGTCTGATGGACGACCCCGACCCCGACGTGCGCGCCCGCGCCGCGGCTGACTGGTGCGCCTGGGAGGACACTGTCATCGGCGCGGAACCCAACGGCACGCCCGGCGTCTACAGCGACCGGCCGGACACCGACCTGCAGGCGATGGTGCGCATCTGCTCGCACTACTTCGCGAACGGCGCGTGGCTGCCGGAGGGTGCCCTGCTCCGCGACGCGTACCGGCTGGCCGGCATTCCGGCCGTGCTCATCCACGGCCGTCTCGACCTGAGCGGCCCCCTGCAGACCGCCTGGGACCTGACCCGGGTCTGGCCGGACGCCGAACTCGTGGTGGTCGCCGACGCCGGGCACACCGGCAGCGACGAGATGCGGGCCGCGATGCGCGGCGCACTCGACCGGTTCGCTGGCGCGCCCGCGTTACCTGCGACGTAATCGACGCGGCGGGCTCCGGCCGCCAGAGTTGCTCGGGACAGCAACGTCTACGAGGAGGTCCCAATGAGCGACTTCGATGCCGTCGTCGAGCGTTACCTGGCGATGTGGAACCAGACCGATCCCGCCGCCCGCCGCACCCTGGTCGACGAGGCGTGCACTCCCGACGTCACCTACGTCGACCCGCTCGCCGACGTGGCGGGCGCCGACGCGCTCGCCGGGCTGATCGGGGCGGCGCAGGGGCAGTTCCCGGGGCTGGTGTTCAGCCCCGGCGGTCCGGCCGACGGGCACCACGACGTGGCCCGGTTCCGTTGGCACCTCGGGCGGCCGGGCGAGGAACCGCTGGTCGAGGGGTTCGACGTGGTCGAGTTGGCGCCGGACGGGCGGATCCGCACGGTGCGCGGCTTCCTCGACAAGGTGCCGGCCGGCTGACGGGGGTCTGCTGGGCGGGACCGGCTGCGCGGGACCGGCCGGGCGGGACCGGCCGGGCGGGACCGGCCGGGCGGGACCGGCCGGGCTGACCGGCTGGGCCGGGCCCGCCCGGCCGGCAGCCGGACGTTGCCTCCGCGCGGGCCGTGGCCCATGCTGCACCGCATGGATCTGCGGACGCGCCGGGCCCGGGTGGCGGTGGCGATGTGCTACTTCGCGCAGGGATTCTGCTTCGCGGCGCTGCTGACGCAGACCAACGTTCTCAAGGACCGGTTCTCCTTCAGCGACGGCGAGCTGTCTCTTGTGCTGCTGGTGGTGCCGGTGGTCGCGGGTATCGGCAGCGTGCTGTCGGGTCTCGCGGCCGGCCGGTTCGGCAGCGCGCCGGTCCTGCGCGCGGGCGGGCTGCTCGTCGCGCTGGCCGTCGCGGCGACCGGCGCGTCGGCGTTGCGGCCGCAACTGTTCGCGGCGCTGTTCGGGGTCGGCCTCGGGCTCGGCGTGGTGGACGCGGCGATGAACATGCAGGGCGTCGCGGTGGAGCGCCGCTACGGCCGGCCGGTGCTCTCGTCGCTGCACGGGGTGTGGAGCGTCGGCGCCATGTCGGGGGCGTTGGCGACCGCCGCCACCGCCGGGGCCGGGCTGACGACCGCGCAGGCGCTCGGCCTGGCCGCCGCCGTGGGCGCGGCCGTCTCGCTGGCCGCCGGGCCGCGGCTGTTGAAGACCGACGAGGCGACGACGTCAGCGCCCGAACGGGCGGCGGGCGGGGCGACGATTCCGTGGCGGCCGATCGTGCTCATCGGCGTCGCCATGATGATGATGTTCATCGCCGACTCGGCGACGTCCAACTGGAGCACCGTCTACCTCGACGACGTGCTGCACGCCTCGCCGAGCGTCGCCGCGCTGGGACTGTTCGCGTACCAGCTGTGCATGGTCGGCGGGCGCTCGTTCGGCGACCGGCTGGTCCGCCGGCACGGGATGGCGCCGATGCTCCGGATCGGCGCGGTGGTCGGCGGCGCCGGACTCCTGCTGGCCGCCGCGGCGCCGGTCCCGGCCGTCGGCATCGCCGGGTTCGCGTTGCAGGGCCTCGGCCTGTGCATCGTGGTTCCGCTCTCGTTCTCGGCGGCCGGCCGGCTCGACCCGGCCGGGACCGGCGAGGCGATCGCCCGCGTGAACCTGTTCAACTACGCGGGTTTCGTCATCGGTGCCGGCCTCATCGGCGCGGTGGCCGAACTCGCCTCGTTGCGGCTCGCCTTCGTGGTACCGGCACTGCTGACGACGGTCATCGTGCTGTTCGCCAAGGCGTTCGAGCCACCCGCCGCCGCGCAATCTTGGACGCCGGCTACCGCTCCAGCCGCAGCAGACGTCCAAGATCTGCCCGATCGGACCTGACGGGGTCAGCGGTGCTGGCGGTCCCGTGAAGACGGTGTCCGGGCCGGTGCGCGAGCATGACGCGGGCGCAGGGCCTGCTCCAGACGCAGGAGTGGCTGATCCGCTCGCCCCCGGTGCCGGTGGCCGTGCCGACGGCCGTCTGGCCTGACCCGTCCTGGCGCGAATCGCTGGCCGACCTCGTGGTCGCGCCGCGCGATGCCGCCGGCGGGGTCCACAGTGGACTGTCCGCCTTCGTTGGCCGCTGCGGCCGTGCGCCGCGCGGATCTCCCGCTGTGGCGCTCGCATGGTGCCCCGCCGCGCGAGATCTTGGAGGCTCGTTGCCCCTATAGGGGCAACGAGCCTCCAAGATCTCCCGTGGAACGGCGCCCGCTACACCTTCGCCGCCGCGAACGCCGCGGCCTGGGTGGCGAACTTGTTGTAGTCGAGGTGGCTGCCGGTGCCCTTCGCGCCGTTGCCCTGGCAGACGGTGTCGCCGCCGTTGCAGAAGTCCTGGATGCGAGCGTTGAACCGCGCCAGCTCACCGGTGCGGCGCGGGTTGAGCCCGCGCGAGTTCGGCGCGAAGTTGCCCTTGTTGTAGGGCTCCGCGCTGTTGAAGCGCGGGTCGCCGAACATCACCACTGCGCGCACCTTGGCGGCGTCGGTGGAGTTCAGTGCCGCCAGCGCGTCCCCGACCACGATGGCGCCCTGCGAGTAGCCGAGCAGCACCAGGCACGCGCCGGCCCGTTCGGCGCCGACGAGGCGGCGCAGTTCCGCGACGCCCTGCCGCGAGCTGTTCGCGAAGTCGGACGAGGCCGGGTAGTTGAGGCCGACGATCGTCACCGGCGCGCTCACCTTGGCGTCGATCTGCCGGGCGACCTGACCGAGCAGGAACCCGGTGCCGGCCGGTTCGCCGGTGCCGCGGGCCGCGACCACCTTCACCGACGCGCACTTCCCGCCGGTCGCGCCACCCGCGCCACCGCCGGCGCCGGCGCTGCCGCCGGCGGCACCCGTACCGGGACCGGCGCCCGCACCGGGACCGGCGTCGTCCGGTTCGTCCGCCGGGGCCGGCGAGGCGGTCGGGGCCACCGGCGTGGCGGCCGCCGGGGTACCGGACGAGGCTGCCGGGCGTGGACCGGCCTCGGCGGCGGGTGTGGTCTTCGCGGCGTCGGCCGGGCGGCCGCGGTCGTGGGCGAGCCAGACCGAGCCGGCCACCAGCACGGCGACCACCGCCGCCATGATCCCGAGCGTCCGCGGTGTGTTCCCCGTCCCGAACCGGTTCATCTGACGACCTCCAGGTCGCACCGTCCCACACCGGTACCGCCCGGGCCGAGCCCGCTCAGCGAGACTTAAGGCTGCCCACGATCATCGATCAGCATGGGCACCTGCACCGATTGCCGGAATACTCCGATGGTCGGTATAGTCGCCGACCATGCGCCTGCCGGAACCCACGTTCTTCATCCTGAGCGCGCTCACCGAACGTCCGCTGCACGGCTACGGCGTGATGCTGGCCGTCCGCGACCTGTCCGGCGGGCGGATCAGCCTGCGCCCCGGCACCCTGTACACGGCGCTCGACCGGCTGACCGAAGACGGCCTGCTCGTCGTCGACCGCACAGAGGAGGACCGCGGGCGACTCCGGCGTTACTACCGGCTCACCGACCACGGGGCCGCCACGCTGGCCGCCGAGGTCGAGCAGGTCCGCGCCAACGCCGCGATGGCCGCCGAGCGCCTGCGCCGCCGGGCGGCGCAGGGGAAGAAGCCGACGCGGAAACCGGCGCTCGGCGGTGCGCAGTGACCGGCGCCGACCGGCTGGCCCGCCACTACCGTCGGCTGCTGTGGGCCTATCCGCGCCGGTACCGGCGCGAGCGGGGCGCGGAACTGGTCACGACGCTGCTGGACGACGCCACTCCCGGCCAGCTAAGGCCCACCGTCGCCGAGGCACGCGACCTGGTCGCCGGCGGCCTCCGGGCCAGGTTGCGGCCGCCGCGCCACCCGTTCGCCCGCCTTGTCGCCGCGCAGGTGGCGCTGTACGCCGGCGTGCTCGGTGCCGCCGCCGGCGTCCTGCTGAGCGGGTACCCCGGTCCCCCGGACGGCGCCGCAGCGGTCGCCGCGGCCACGATCGCCGTCCCCGAACGGCCGCTCGCCCGGCCCGGCCCGCCCGTGGCGTGCGACATGATCTGCCCCGGTCCGGCCGGCGACGGCGCCGCCGCGTACCGGCGCCCCTGGGACCACACCGACACGGTTCTGATCCGATACCGCGTACCGGCCGGCCAATTGTCCACTGTGGTCACCCAGGCGCGGGAGCGGCTGGCGGCCGCGGGTTGGCGGGTCACCGCGCCGCACGTCCAGAACGACGGCGTCGTCTGGTTCGGGGCGAGCGACGGCCGGCTGGACCTGGCCGTGACGGGCGCAGGAGAAGGGGAAGCGGTGAGCATCGTCGCGAGCAAGGCCGCGAGCGGCCGCGCCGTCGCCCTCCTACTGACCGGTGGCTCCGCCGGTGCGCTGGGCGGCTGGCTGGTCGCCGCATGGGCGCTGCACCGGTTCCGGCGCCACCGCGCCGCCCGCCGCTGGGCCCTCGCCGTGGCCGCGGCGCCGTACCTGGTCTTCGGGACGCTCGCGAGCCTTGCCGCAGCCGGCTTCACGGCCGCGTCCGCCGGGCTGCTCGACCGGGGAGCGGCGAGCGTCAAGGTGCCGCTGCTCGTCCTGCCCGACCCCACGACGGCGTACTGGGCCGGACCGGCGCTCGTCGCGTCGTCGGGTCTCCTGGCGCTGGTCCTGGCCGCGCTGCCGGGACCCGCGCTGCCGGGACCCGCGCGACCGCCGGCGGCCGTGCGCCGCGTGCCGGCCGGATAGGTCGTAGGCTTCGCCCCGATGGACGAGACGCTGCGCGCCCTGCTCGCCGACCTGTACGCCGACGGCACCGCCCACGACGAGGCCCAGCCCGACCGGCTGCGCCGCCGCCGCAACCTCGAACCCGACTCGGCCGCCCTGCTGACCCTGGTGCTGCGGGTCGCCGGCGCGCGCGACGTCGTCGAGATCGGCACCTCGAACGGGTACTCCGCGATCTGGCTGGCCGACGCGCTGCGCGACACCGGCGGCCGGCTGACCACTGTGGACGTCGAGGAGTGGCCCGGCGTAGCCGAGAACCTCGAGCGGGCCGGCGTCGCGGACCTCGTCGACCTCACAACAGGCGACGGCGGCGCCGCGCTCGCCGACCTCCCGGACGCGAGCGTCGACCTGTTGTTCCTGGACGCGGAGCGGGTCGAGTACCCGGGCTGGTGGCCGAACCCCGTGCGGGTGCTGCGGCCCGGCGGCGTGCTCGCCGTCGACAACGTGCTGTCCCACCCGGACGAGGTGGTCGAGTTCCTCGCGCTTGTCGAGGCCGACGGCCGCTTCGTCAGCGAGACCGTGCCGGTCGGCAAGGGGCTGTACCTGGCCTGGCTGCGCACCGGGTAGCGCGATGCCGACCCTCGACGAGGCGCTGCTGCGCTGGGCACTGGACGTAGCCGCGCAGGGCGCGACCGCCGGGACCGCCGGGACCGCCGGGACCGCCGGGACCGCCGGGACCGCCGGGACCGCCGGGACCGGCGCGCCTGCTGTGCCTGCCGCGCCGGCGACCGTCACCGAGGTGCGCGGCCTGCGCGACGGCGGCACGCCGTGGCTGGTCCGCTACGCGCACCGCGACGGACCTGGCGCGGTCGTCGTGCGGGTGGGCGGTGGTGGCGACCGCGCCATGTTCGAGACCGAGGTCGCCGCGCTGCGGGTACTGGCCGCGCACGGGCTGCCGGGCCCGCGCCTGCTGGGCGTCCGGATCGCCGACGACACGCAGGCGCTCGTCATCGACCTGCTTCCCGGCAGCAGTGCGGTCCCGGCGGACCCGCCGGTCGCGCGGCTGCGCCGGCTCGGCGCGGCCGCCGCGCGGATCCACGCGGTGCTGCCGGACCCCGATCCCGCGCTGCCGCGCCGCGAACGCCCGATCGCGCCCCTGGACTTCGGCGCGTTGCGGCGGGAACTGGAGCCGCGGCCGCTGCTCGTCCGGGCGGAGGCGGCGATCGCCGGGCGGCCGGTGCCCGGTGCGTCCGGCTTCGTGCACGGAGACCTGTGGCAAGGCAACGCGTTGTGGCAGGGCGACGAGCTCACCGGCGTCATCGACTGGGACTGCGCCGGGGTCGGGCCGGCCGGCGTCGACCTGGGTTCGTTGCGGTGCGACGCCGCGCTCTACCACGGCCTGGCGTGCGCCGACGACGTCCGCCGCGGCTGGGAGGAGGCGGCCGGCCGGGCCGCGGCCGACGTCGCGTACTGGGACGTGGTCGCGGCGCTCAGCACCCCGCCGGACATGGGCTGGTTCGTCGGCGCGATCGCGGGTCAGGGCCGTCCGGACCTCACCCGCGAGATCCTCGTCGAACGCCGCGACGCCTTTCTCGCCGACGCTCTGCGCCGGCTCGACAACGAGAGGACCGATTGATGGCCGTCCCGTTCCAGCTGACAATCGACTGCGCCGACCCGGACGCTCAGGTGCGCTTCTGGGCTGTGGCGCTCGGTTACGTGCCCAAGCCCCCGCCGGACGGCTTCGACAGTTGGCGCGCGTGGTACGAGAGCGTCGGCGTGCCGGCGGAGGAACTCGGTGACGGCGACTGCACCGACCGCCTCATTGACCCCGACGGCAAGGGGCCGGACATCTGGTTCCAGCAGGTACCCGAGGGCAAGGTCGGGAAGAACCGCCTGCACCTCGACGTGTTCGTCGGCGGCGGCCGGACGGTTCCGCTCGCGATCCGTCGCGAGCGGGTCGACGCCAAGGTGGCCGACCTGCTCGCGGCCGGCGCCAGCACGTACCGGATCGGCGGCGACGCCGATCCGGACCACTACGGGGTCCTCATGCGCGACCCGGAGGGCAACGAGTTCTGCGTTGCGTGAACAGGGGCACGTGATGCGGGTCATATGAGGCGAGTTCGAGGGCCCGGTGACCTACCGTTGACGGGTTGACGGCGAAGCTCGCGAAGCAAGGAGCGCACCGCATGACCTCAGCCACCAAACCCGGCACGGACGCCGACAAGCTCGACGCCGGCGTACTCAAGGTGGCGGGCGTGGTGGTGCTCGGCGCCATCATGGCCATCCTGGACGTCACCGTCGTCAGCGTCGCGCTGCCGACCTTCCAGCGGGAGTTCAACGCGACCTACGCGACGGTCGCCTGGACGATGACCGCCTACACGCTCGCGCTGGCCACCGTCATCCCGATCACGGGCTGGGCCGCCGACCGGTTCGGCACCAAGCGGCTCTACCTGACCTCGCTCGTCCTGTTCGTCGCCGGTTCGGTGCTGTGCAGCATGGCGTGGGACATCGGCCCGCTGATCGCGTTCCGCGTGCTACAGGGCCTCGGCGGCGGCATGCTGATGCCGCTCGGTATGACGATCATGACGCGCGCGGCCGGGCCCGACCGGGTCGGCCGGGTGATGGCCGTGCTCGGAATCCCGATGCTGCTCGGCCCCATCTGCGGCCCGATCCTGGGTGGCTGGCTCATCGAGGCCGCGTCCTGGCACTGGATCTTCCTGATCAACGTGCCGATCGGCGTCGTCGCGTTCATCTTCGCGTTCATCGTGCTGCCGAAGGACCAGTCGCGCCCGGCCGAGACGTTCGACTTCCTCGGCATGCTGCTGCTCTCGCCCGGCCTGGCGTTGTTCCTGTACGGCGTCTCGTCGATCCCGGAGGCCGGCACGTTCGCCGACCCTGAGGTCATGGTCCCGGCCGGGATCGGCCTGACGCTGGTCGTGTCGTTCGTGGTCCACGCGCTGCGCAAGGACCACCCGCTGATCGACCTGCGGCTGTTCAAGAACCGCAACCTGACCGTCTCGGTGGTCACGATCTCGCTGTTCATCGTGGCGTTCATGGGCGCGATGCTGCTACTGCCGAGTTACTTCCTGCAGGTGCGCGGCCAGACCACGCTGCACACCGGCCTGCTGATGGCGCCGCAGGGGCTGGGCGCCATGCTGACCATGCCGATCGCCGGCCGCCTCACCGACAAGACCGGGCCGGGCAAGCTGGTCCTCTTCGGCATCGTGCTCATCTCGGCCGGCCTGTCCGTCTTCACCCAGGTCACCGCCTCCACGCCATACCCGCTGCTGCTCGGCGCGCTGTTCGTGATGGGCATGGGCATGGGCTGCACGATGATGCCGATCATGTCGGCCGCGCTGGCCACGCTCAAGGACGCGCAAATCGCCCGCGGCTCGACGCTGATGAACATCGTGCAGCAGGTCGGCGGCTCGATCGGTACCGCGGTGATGTCCGTGGTGCTCACCAACCTGGTCAAGGACGATCAGGTCGCCGGCGCCTACCTGGCCGTCAAGCAGGGCGCGATCCCGGCCGAGCAGGTGCCGCCGCCGGTGCTCGCCGCCGGCCCCGACGCCCTGGCGGACGCGTTCGGCTCGACGTACGTGGTGGCGCTCTCGCTGGTCATCCTGTGCCTGGTTCCGGCGCTGTTCCTGCCGCGCCGCAAGCTCACCCGCGCGGACACGCCGGCCGGCGAGGCGGCGGTTCCGGTCCCGATGCACTGACCGCCGGCCTCAGGGCAGGCGCGCCACCAGCACCCGGTACAGCACCGCGCCGAGCGCGATCGTCACCGGTGCCAGCACGAAGCCGATGCCGACGCCGGGGTTGCGGTCCAGGATCGCGCCGTCCAGCGCGGCACCGACCGCGGCACCGCTGGTGAACGCCGTCGCCACCCAGGCGAACGCCTCGGCAGCGGTGCCGGCGGGGGCGATCCGGTCGACGGTCAGGAACGTCGCGGCCAGCAGCGGCGGGAGCACGAGACCGCTCGCCACCACCAGCAGCAGCATCACGGCCGGCGCCGGCGCCAGGATCAGCGGCGCATAGCCGGCCGCCAGCACCAGCGCGAGCAGCGGCAGCCGCCGGGCCGGCTGCGGGAACCGGGTGTTCACCAGGCCGCCGATCAGCGCGCCGGCGGCGTTCGCTGCCAGCAGCCAGCCGGACCATGACCGGTCGCCGACGGACTCCGCGTACCGGGTGACCGCGACCGGCAGCGCACCCACGCCGGCGCCGACGAGCACGATCGCGCCGAGCAGCACGCGCATGAGCGTCGAGCGCAGCGGCCCGGCCCAGTGCCGCTCGGCGTCCACGCCGCGCCAGCGCCGCACCGCCGGGGCGGTGACGAACCACGCGGTTCCCATTAGTTGCAGCACCGCCGTCGCCCACAGGCCGGCGGCCGGGCCGCCGAGGGCCACCGCCGCCACCGACACCAGCGGGCCGGACACGAAGATCAGTTCCTGGACGGCGATGTCGAGCGTGTACGCCGTCGGTACCCGCGCCTCGGGGAGCAGGCTGCGCCACAGCACCCGCAGGCCGGCCTCGAACGGTGGCGCGCCCAGCCCGGCGAGCAGCGCCGCCACGACGGCCAGGCCCAGCGGCGGGGCCAGGCCGGCCAGCGTCGCGAAGCCGGCGGTCGAGACCGCGACCGCCGCCCACAGGACGGGCGGCTGGCGCCACCGGTCGGCGATGCGGGCCAGCACCGGGGCGCCGACCGCCAACCCGACGGTGTACATGCCGACCAGCAGGCCGGCCGCGCCGATCGACCACCGCTCGCGGGCGAACAGCAGCAGCGCGATCGGGGCGGAGGCCTGCGGCAGCCGGCCGACCAGGCTCGCCGCCAGGAGTCGGCCGACCTGCGGCGCCCGGAGGACGGCCAGCAGCCGCGGCTTCTCGGCGGGTGCCGGATCGGTGTCAGCGCTCACGCTGGGAGCACGTTGTGCGTGCCGCGGAAGAGGTTCCGCGGGTCGTAGGTCGCCTTGACGCGGGCCAGCCGGCCCAGCATCTCCGGCGGGTAGACCCGCTCGACGAACTCGGTGGGTCCGGCCGCGCCGTAGAGGAAGTTCACCGAGCGGCCGAGCGTCCATGGCGCCAACGCCGCGTACACCCGCTCGTGCGAGTCGCGCACGGCGGCGACGTCGGCGCCGTCGTCGACCATGCCGATCACCCGGAACACGTACTGCGCCGCCCGGTACGGCACGGCGCTTTCCACGTCGGGTTCGCGGGCCATCGCCCCGCCGAGCTGGCGCAGGTCGACCACGCCGGACACGTCGCCGCCCGGCCCGGTCATCGCGACCACCGTGGCCAGCGCGTCGCGGTCGAGCCCCGTCAGCAGCACGTTGCCGCCGTAGTAGCCGTGCGGGAAGTCCGGCTCGCTGTAGACCGACCCGGCCTCGGTCACCGGCATCTCGCCCACCCTGTCGATCAGCCGCGGCCCGAGCGCGCGCAGCGGCTCCAGCAGGTCCTCGGCGGCCGCCGAGGACCCGACCGACACGAACCGCACGTGCACCACGTGCCGCCCGCGCAAGGGCTCTGGCAGCGCCGGCACGGGCGGGTAGGCGAGCATCCCGATCGACGTGGTGACCTCGTCCGGCAGGTCGGCGCTCCACGTCCGGTAGCGCTCGAAGATGACGCCGGCATCGGCGGCGTCGTAGTGCAAGCCGCCGGCGTACAGCGTCCGCACCGGCACCAGGCCGATCGACAGCGCCGTCACCACGCCGTAGTTGTCGCGCCCGCCGCGCAGGGCCCAGAACAGGTCGGGGTCGCTGTCCGCGGTCACGTGCCGGGCCGTCCCGTCAGCGGTGACGACGTCAAGCGCGCGGACGTGGTCGGCCGCGTACCCGATCGTGCGGCCCAGCAGCGGCGTCCCGCCGCCGAGCGTGTACCCGAGCACCCCGACGTTCGGCGCCGACCCGGACGGCGGCATCAGGCCGTGGGGCGCCGCTTCCCGCGTCACGTCGGCCCAGCGCGCGCCGGCCTCGACGCGGGCGGTGCGCGCGTCGGGGTCGATCTCGACGCCCGTCATCCGGCCGGTGGTGATCAGCACGCCGCCGTCCAGCGCGACGGTGACGCCGTGGCCGGACGACTGCACCGCCACCGGCAGCCCGTGCTCGGCCGCGAACGCCACGGCCGCCCGCACATCGTCGGCGTGCGCCGCGCCCACCACCACCTCGGGATGGTGTGTGACGGCCCGCTGGAAGCCGCTCACCTCGGCGGCGAAATCCTCGTCACCGCGGCGGAGCACCCGTCCCTCGACCCGCCCCGCGAGGGCCTCGACGCCCCCGTTGATGATCGCCATTCGTCGACCGTACCCCCGCGCGGTCGAACGCAGCACGCAACCGTCCACTTCGGACAGTTGTCGGGCCGTCGGGAGCGAAGCGTATGCTGCGCCGGTGGCACCTCGCGAGCGGCGCTTCGACGACCTTGCCCGCGCCGGTCGGACCCGGCGGCTGGCCCGGCTCGCGATGGCGGCGCTCGCCGCGTACGACGTCGAGCCGGTGCGGATCGTGCCGATGCGGCGCGGCTTCAACACCACGTTCCGGATCGACGCGGCCGGGGGAGACCGGTTCGTACTGCGGGTGCAGCGGCGTGACGGCCCGGACGCCGACATGGTGCGCTCCGAGATGGCCTGGCTCGCGGCGCTGCGCCGGGACACCGACATGGGCGTTCCCGAGCCGGTACCGACCCGCGACGGGGACCTGCAGACGGTGGTCGCCGGCGACGGCGTACCCGAGCCGCGTTCGTGCGTGCTCTACCGGTGGGTGCAGGGCCGCTTCGTCGACGAACAGCTGACCGAGGGGCACCTGGCCCGCGTCGGCGCGTTCACCGCGCGCCTGCACGCGCACGGCGCCGGGTTCGTGCCGCCGGCGGGCTTCCGGCGCGGCGGCGTCGACCACGTGACGGCGTTCGGCCGCACCGGCCCGGACGGCCTCGCGCCCGAGGTGGCCGAGCATGCCGGCGCCCTCGTCGACGCGGTGTGGACCGCCGGCGGTGGCGACCTGGTGCGCACGGTGATCCACAGGGCCCGGGCGGCGCGCGACGAGATCGGCCGCGAACCGGAGGTCTACGGGCTGATCCACGCCGACCTGCACCAGGAGAACTACCTGTTCCACCGCGGCCGGGTGCGGGCCATCGACTTCGACGACTGCGGCTACGGCCCGTTCGTCTACGACCTCGCGGTGACGCTGAGCGAACTGTCCGGTCGCTCGCGGTACCCGGCGCTGCGGGCCGCGATGCTCGCCGGCTACCGCACCGTGCGGCCGCTGTCGGCCCGGCACGAGGGGCTCATCGACACGTTCATCGCGCTGCGCAACATGCAGCTCACGATGTGGGCGGTGGAGCACCGGGCCGAGCCGATGTTCCGCGACTCCTGGACCCGCTGGCTGGAGAGCGGCCTCACCGCCGTGCGCCCTTTCGCAACGAGCGATTGTTCGAATATCGATTAAGCTGCGTATTCGAATAATTGGATCGGATCGGAGGCCAGGCTATGGCGGGAATCCGTGCATTGGGCGCCGCAGCGGCCGTCGCCGCGCTGCTCGTCGCCACGGCGGGATGCGCCGAGAAGGACACCGGGGGCGGCACCGACGAGAGCGGCCCGATCGCGGTCGGCGCGATCCTCGACATCACCGGCGCCGGCGCGAGCCTCGGCGTGCCGGAGCGCAAGACGCTCGAACTGCTCACGAAGAAGCTCAACGACGCCGGCGGCATCAACGGCCGGAAGCTCGAGCTGACCGTCGAGGACAATCAGTCCACAGAGGACGGTGCGGCCAAGGCGATGAACCAGATGGTGTCCAAGAAGGTCGACCTGGTGATCGGTGCCAGCCGCACCGGCACGAGCCTCGCGATGCGGGCCATCGCCGAGACCAACGAGTTGCCGATGCTGTCGATGGCCGCCAACGTGAAGGTCGTCGACGGCGCCAAGTGGGTGTTCAAGACTGCCCAGAACGACTCGGCGGTGCTGGCCAACGTCGTCGACTACGCAAAGTCGAAGGGCTGGAAGACGATCGGGCTGGCGCGCGACTCGTCGGCGTTCGGCGAGGGTGTCGCGGAAACGCTGAACAGCCTCGGCAAGGCCGACGGCATCTCGGTGGTCGCCACCGAGAAGTTCGCGCCCGACGCGACCGAGTTCACCGCCCAGATGGTGAACCTGCGCAACGCCAAGGCCGACGCGAACCTGATCTGGGGCATCCCGCCGGCCGCGGCGCTGGCTCAGAAGACGTACAAGCAGCTGGGCATCACCGCACCCGTCATGCAGAGCCACGGCATCGGCAACCAGGTCTTCCTCGACACGGCCGGTCCGGCCGCCGACGGGCTGATCGCGCCGGTCGGCCGGCTCGTCGTCGCCGATCAGCTACCGGCGAACGACCCGCAGAAGTCCGTGCTGACGACGTTCGTCAACAACTACAAGGCGGCCTACAACGAGACGCCCTCGACGTTCGCCGGCCACGCGTGGGACGCGTTCCAGCTGGCCGTCGACGCGTTCAAGGCGGTCGGCACCGACAAGCAGAAGGTGCGCGACCACCTGGAGCAGGTGAAGGGCTTCGTCGGCATCACCGGCGTGTTCACGATGACCCCGCAGGACCACTCCGGCCTGGGCAAGGAGGCACTGGTGCTGGTCACGGTGTCCGGCAGCAAGTGGCAGCTCGCCCCGGCATGACAGACCTCGGGCAGCTGCTGCTGGCCGGGTTGTCGGTCGGCGGGGTGTACGCGCTCGTCGCGATGGGGTTCGCCGCGATCTACGCGGTCAGCGGCGTGCTGAACCTCACCCAGGGCGAGTTCGCCGCGCTGGCCGGGCTGGTGGCGATCAGCGCGAGCGGCAACGGGTTCCCGCTGCCGCTGGCCGCGCTGCTCGGCATCGTGACGGTGGTGGTCCTCGCGCTGGCCATCCAGCGGCTCATCATCGCGCCCGTCCGCCGCATGACCACGCTGCTGTCGATCATCCTGACGCTCGGCGTGTCCACCGCGCTCAAGGCGACGATGCTCCTGATCTGGGGGCCCGAGGGGCGCGGCCTGGACCCGTTGCCGGGCAACGACTTCACGGCGGCCGGGGTCGCGGTGCGGTCGCAGTACCTGTGGATCCTCGGGGTGAGCGTGGTGGTCGCCGTCGCGGTCAGCTGGTTCTACGAGCGGACGCTGGCCGGCAAGGCGCTGCGCGCCTGCGCCGAGCAACCGGTTGCCGCCCGGCTGGCCGGCATCTCGGTGGCGCGGGCGTCGCTGGTGTCCTTCGGAATCGCCGGCCTGCTCGGCGGGATCGCCGGCGTGCTCGCCAGCCCGGTGTACTTCAGCGCCTGGGACTCCGGGCTGGCGCTGGGCCTCAAGGGATTCGTCGCGGCCACGCTGGGCGGCCTCACGTCGATCCGCGGCGCCTTCATGGGCGGCCTGGTGCTCGGTGTGGTCGAGTCGCTCGTCGCCGGCTACATCGACACGGGGCTGCGCGACGCTGTCGCCTTCGTGGTGCTCATCGTGGTCCTCGTCGCGCGCCCGGACGGGGTGCTGCGCCGCCAGGTCGCGGCGAGGGTCTGATGGCGCGCGGTCGCGAGTGGATCGGCTTCGCCGTGTTCGCCGTGCTGCTGACCGCTTTCCCGTTGGTGGCGCCGGAGTCCATCGTGGACATCGGTGTGTACGCGCTCATCTACGGGATCGCCGCGCTGGGGCTCTCGCTGCTGATGGGCCTCGCCGGGCAGGTGAACCTCGGCCAGGCCGCGTTCTTCGCGATCGGCGCCTACACGCAGGGCATGCTGGTCACCCGGTACGGCGTCGCGTTGCCGGTTGCGGCCGTGGTCGCCGTCGCGTTCGCGATGCTGGCGGCCCTGCTGGTGGGTCTGCCGCTGCTGCGGTTGCGGGGTCACTACCTCGCCCTGGCCACGCTGGGCCTGGGCATCATCGTCACCGTCGCGGCCACCGAGTCGGACTACCTGGGTGCCACGTCGGGCATCTACGGGATCGCGAAGCCCGAGTTCGGCGGTCGCCGCTACGACAGCGCGGCCGAGTTCTTCTGGCTCCTCGCGCCGGTGATGTTCCTCGCGGTGCTGTTCGCCCGCAACGTCGTCGCCGGGCGGATCGGCCGCGCGCTGGGCGCCATCAACGACTCCGAGGTGGCGGCCGAGTGCCTCGGTGCCGACACGTTCCGCCTGCGGTTGCAGGTGTTCGTGCTCTCGGCGGGCTACGGCGGCCTCGCCGGCGTGGCGTACGTGCACTGGATCGGCGTGGTGAACCCGAACGCGGCGAACTTCCCGCTGTCCGTGGAGTTCCTGCTGATGGCGGTCCTGGGCGGCCTGGGCAGCGTCTGGGGCGCGGTGATCGGTGCGGTCGCGGTGGAGTTCCTCGACGAGGGACTGCGCGACGTGATCCCGCGGCTGATCCCGCACGCGTCGGGCGAGGTGCAGCTCATCGGATTCGGGGTGGCGCTGACGGCGGTGGTCCTGTTCGTGCCGGGCGGTCTGTACGACCTGTGGCGGCGGGCCGTGACACGGCTGCGGCGGCGGTCCGCGACGCCGGCCGCGCCGAGCGGGTCCACTGTGGACACCACGGACGAGACGCCGGTGCTGTCACGCCCCGACCGGCCCGCGCCCGGTACGACGCTGCTGTCGGTGGAGGGTCTGGTGCGCCACTTCGGCGGCGTCACCGCCCTCGACGGCGTCTCCTTCGACGTGCGCGCCGGCGAGATCTTCGGCCTCATCGGCCCGAACGGCGCCGGCAAGACGACGTGCTTCAACATCGTCAGCGGCGTGCTCGCCCCGTCGGGTGGTTCGGTGCGCCTGCGCGGCACCCGGATCGACGGCCGCAAGCCGCACGTGTCCGCCCGCGCGCGGGCCACCCGGACGTTCCAGAACCTGCAGATCTTCGGGTCGACGACGGTACGCGGCAACGTCGCCGTCGGGCGGCACCTGCGCGGGCGGGCCGGCTTGCTGCGGGCGGCGCTCGTGCTGCCGGCCCGCGCCGAGGAGCGCGCGATCGCGCGTTCGGTCGACGAGATTCTCGCGCTGGTCGGGATCGCCGACGCGGCCGACCGGCCCGCCGCCGACCTGTCGTTCGGACGTCAGCGGCTGGTGGAGATCGCCCGCGCGCTCGCCCTCGAACCGGACCTTCTCCTGCTGGACGAGCCGATGGCCGGGCTGTCCGGCGGGGAGCGCGCCGACCTCGCCCGGTTGCTGCGCCGCTTGCGCGCCGGCGGAATGGCGATCGTCCTCGTGGAGCACGACGTCGAGGCGGTGCTGGCGCTGGCCGACCGGGTCGCGGTGCTCGACGACGGCGTGCTGATCGCGCTCGGCCGGCCCGACGAGGTCCGCCACGATCCGGCCGTCGTGGCCGCCTATCTCGGCCTCGACGAGGACGACGAGGTCGACGAGACCGCTGACGACCCGGTGGTCCGGGCGGCCGTGCGGGAACTGGACGGTGGCTGATGCTCGACGTCGCGGGCCTGTCGGCCGGCTACGACACGCTTCCCGTGCTGCACGGGATCGACCTCGGCGTCGCGGCCGGGGAACTGGTCGCGGTGATCGGCGCGAACGGCGCGGGCAAGACGACGCTGCTGCGCGCGGCGTCCGGGCTGATCCGGCCGACGGCCGGTACCGTGCGGGTGGACGGCCGCGACGTCACCGGGCAGCCGGCCGAGCGCATCGCCGCGGCGGGGCTCGCGCACGTGCCGGAGAACCGCCTCGTGTTCCCCTCGCTCACCGTCGCCGACAACCTGGCGCTCGGCGGCTGGACCCGGCGCTCGGCGCGGGCCGGCCTCGCCGCGACCCGGGCGAGCGTGCTGGACCTGTTCCCACGCCTGACATCGCGGCTCGGGCAGGCCGCCGGCACGCTGTCCGGCGGCGAACAGCAGATGGTCGTCATCGGGCGCGGGCTGATGGCCGGGCCCAAGGTGCTGGTGCTCGACGAGCCGAGCGTCGGCCTGGCGCCGCGGCTGGTCGGCGAGATCTTCGCGGCGCTCGGCCGGCTGCGCACCGAGCAGGGGCTGGGGATCCTGCTGGTGGAACAGAACGCCAGGGCCGCGTTCCGGGTGGCCGACCGGGTGGCGGTGATGGACCGCGGCCGGGTGGTCACCACGGGAACGCCCGCCGAACTCGCGCTGGACGACCGGGTTCAGCACGCCTACCTCGGCGGCGGCTACCAGGCGTGAGGCGGTGATCGGCCATCCCCGATTCGTGCCACCGGCCCGAAAAGAGGGTTGCCCGCGGTGGTGTTTTCGCCGTACCGTATTCATCGCACCAAACGTCAACATCCAACACCCGGCAGTCAGGAGATCGGTCATGTTGTGGCGGGCCACGATTGAACCGCAGCGGCGTTCGCCGCGCGGTGATGTCGCCGTGGCCGCCGCCGTGAGCGGTTGCCTGGCGTATGACAACAAGAGCCACGGCCCGGGCCGGTGGTATAGGTAGGCGCATCCCAGCGACCTCCTCGCCGCCCCTCCCGGATCCGGGATCGGGGCGGTTTTCTATATCCCCTACGGGCGTAGCTCAACTCGGTAGAGCAGCGGCCTCCAAAACCGTGCGTTGTGGGTTCGATTCCTGCCGCCCGTGCATTGTGTTTCCGGTGTATCCCGGAGCATCGGTCATTGACAACTCCACAGTGGATGGCACATCGAAAAGCAACGCGCTGCGGCGCGGTGCGAACTGCGTCCGGCCCCGTCCACGGGGTGGGGCCGGACGCTTGGGGCTTGTGGCGCAGCGGTAGCGCACCGGTTCGGCAGACCGGGGGTCGGCGGTTCAAATCCGCCCAGGTCCACGCGGTTGTAGCTCAGTCTGGCAGAGCGTGACGTCGCCATCGTCGAGGTCCCGGGTTCGAATCCCGGCTGCCGCTCACAGTATCGTTTCCGGCTTTCCGGCACCGGCCGTACGAGACAAGGGAGGAGGATCCGGTGGACGTTCTCGTCATCAATGCCGACCTCGGACCACTCCACCGGGTCAGTCTCCGGCACGCGGTGCGGATGCTCGTCCGGCGGGTCGCCGAGGTGCACGAGTCGCACCCGGACCGGCTCATCGGCGTCTACCCGGTGCCGACGGTCGTGCGGCTCGTGACCTACGTGGTGACGCGCTGGCGGCACAGCCGCGGCCCGTCGTGGTCGCGGGCCGGCGTGCTGGTCCGTGACGGCCGGCGCTGCGCCTACTGCGGCGGAGCCGCCACGACCATCGACCACGTGCTGCCGCGTTCGCGCGGTGGCGCCAACAGCTGGCTGAACACGGTGGCCGCGTGCGGCGGCTGCAACCAGCGCAAGGGTGACCGGACTCCGTCCGAGGCTCGCATGCCACTGCGGTTCGAACCGACGGTTCCGACCTGGGCTGCGATGTACCTGCGCTGAGGTTCGCCGGGCGGCCTTCGCCGCCTGGCGAACCATGCCGGCAGCGGTCGATGTCGGTGCGCGATCACCCGATGCGGGCTGGTGCAACCAGGCAGCACATCTGACTCTGGATCAGACGATGGAGGTTCGAATCCTCCGCCCGTAGCTCAGCTCGACCCATGCCCGGGTAGCCCAACTGGCAGAGGCGCACCGCTCAGAACGGTGAGGTTGCGCGTTCGAATCGCGCCCTGGGTACGCAATCGGAACACTCATTGCCCTGTTAGCTCAGTGGGAGAGCAAGCGCCTGTCGAGCGCGAGGTCGCCGGTTCAATCCCGGTACGGGGCGCGGTCACCGCCGGCCGGTTGCCAGTCGGCCCGGTCGGCGGTGTCGGGGGATTCCCGCCGTCGCTTCGCGGCGGCGGTGCACACGGAAGTTTGGCCGAGTGGTTAAGGCAGCGGTTTGCTAAACCGTCGCAGGGGTTGGCGCCTCTGTCGTGGGTTCGAATCCCACAGCTTCCGCCACACATCCCGTCGTGGCCCGGGTGGTAAGGGCGCCGCGCTGATAACGCGGAGGCAGAAGGTTCGACTCCTTCCGGCGGGACCCGGTGTTCGATTCCGGCTCGATCTGCGACGGTGTGGGCGGGCAGTGCCCGACCACACCCCGCACTGGGCCGACTCACGCGTCGCTAGCTCAACGGTAGAGCTGCTGACTCTTACTCAGTAGGTTCGGGGTTCGAATCCCCGGCGGCGTACGCGCAGGGTGGAGGAGTTCGGTCGTCCTCGGCCCCTGCCTCGTTCCGGTAGCTCAGTAGGGAGAGCGCCGCCCCGACACGGCGGAGGTTGCTGGTTCGATCCCAGCTCGGGACACGCACGTCAGTTGGCGCGGTGGACGAATTGGAAGAGTCGCCTGGCTTTCACCCAGGACATGTGCGGGTTCGAGGCCCGTCCGCGCTGCGTACGCAGGTCATTCCGGTGTCGCCCAATCTGGCAGGGCAGACGGCTGTTAACCGTCCAGGTCCCGGTTCGAGCCCGGGCGCCGGAGCGTTTCGAGGTACACGCCCGCATAGCTCAGCGGAAGAGCGCCGCTGTCACACGGCGGATGCCCCGGGTTCGATCCCTGGTGCGGGTACCCCGCGGGTGCGCCGACGTTGGAGAGTCGGGGCCGGCTGTAACCCGGCTGCTCACGCAAGGGAGTTCGAATCTCTCCACCCGCACGGTGGCGCGCGCTGCGCCTCATCAGCACGGCCGGATGCCCGAGTGGTTCCAGGGGACCGCCTGCAAAGCGGTACACGCCGGTTCGAATCCGGCTTCGGCCTCGGGGTGTGCCATCCACTGTGGAGTTCGCGTGTAGCCCACCCCTTACCCGGGTATGTCGATGATCACCTTCACCTACGTCATCTCCGGGGTGCTCCTGCTGGGTACCGCGTGGCTGTTCAGCGCCGGCGTGCTGACCGCGGTGACGATGACGGCCTGCTGGTGCGTGGTGCTGTTCTTCGCCTGGCGTTCGTCATCGGCGCGAGCGTGATGATCGCGGCCGGCCTCGTCGAGGCATGGCTCGGCATCCGGGCCGAACGCAAGGGCCTGGAGGAACTGGCGACCCCGCTGTCCGCGGAGGACGCGGCCGAACCCGCGCGCGTCTGAGACCCCGGGTGCGTCCGCGACATCCGTCGATGTTTTACTGGATGGGCATGACTGATGCCCACTCCAGCGTGCACCTCCCCGACGACCCGGCCGATCATGTGGCGGCCTACCTCGCGACGTTCGCGCGGCGGTCCGGGAGCCTCCTCGACCACCACTACGAGCCCGGCGCGGTGCTCGTCCCGCAGCCCGGCACCCCGGTGACCGGCGCCGACCGGATCGCCGCGAACCGCCACCTGCTCGGGTTCGGCCTGCCGATGCGGGCGGAGGCCCGGCGGGTCTACACGGCCGGCGACATCGCCCTGCTGATCGTCGACTGGTCGGTGCGCGGCGACACCGCGCACGGGTTCCCTGTCGACCTGCACGGAACGGCCACCGACGTGTTGCGCCGAGCCGCCGACGGCCGGTGGCGCGTCGTCATCGACAACCCGCACGGCGTCGCATAGTGATTGTCGGGACCGGCCACGACCGGTCCCGACCCGTATCATCCCGTTCCAAACCATCCGCGACGGTATGATGGCTGTATGACCGAGCGAAGCGAGGGCATCATCAAGCTCAGTCCGCCCGGTCAGGGCGCGACACCGCGGAGCGGGGACGCGTCGTGACCGCCATGGCGCCCCACCGAGCCGAGCCCGACCTGTCGTACCTACTGGACCGCGCCGGCCACCTGCTGCGCACCCGGATGGCCGCCGCACTCGCCGAGATCGGGCTGACGGCGCGGATGCACTGCGTGCTCGTGCACGCGCTGGAAGGCGAGCGCACCCAGATCCAGCTGGCCGAGCTCGGTGACATCGACAAGACGTCGATGGTGGTCACCGTCGACGCGCTGGAGACGGCCGGCCTTGCCGTGCGGCGCCCGTCGAGCACCGACCGGCGGGCCCGGATCATCGCGGTCACCGACGAGGGTGCCAAGGTCGCCCGGCGCAGCCAGCAGATCGTCGACCGGGTGCACCGGGAGGCGCTCGGCGTGCTGTCCGAGCGCGACCGGGCGGTGCTGGTGCGCGCCATGAACCGGATGCTCACCGACGGGTTCGGGACGGCACCGGCCGATCAGCCGCCGGTGCGCCGGGTGCGCCAGCCGACCAAGTAGGTCCGTACCATATCGTCTACAACGGAACTATCTGCTAGCGTTCCTCTCATGACCACTTCCGTGCGGCGGCTCGCGCTGGGCGTCGTCGCCTCGGCCACGCTGATGACCATCCTGGACGGGAGCATCGTCACCGTCGCGATGCCGGCCATCCAGGCCGACCTCGGCTTCTCCGACGCCGGCCTGAGC
>Ga0111539_10001316_pt1 | contig 33154 bp, 27 predicted proteins | sample RhiMethybrSRZTD1_FD_79667 | JGI IMG/M metagenome (GOLD analysis project Ga0111539, IMG submission 79667) | Populus rhizosphere microbial communities from Tennessee, USA - Rhizosphere MetaG P. TD hybrid SRZTD1 (version 2) (version 2) | ecosystem: Host-associated > Plants > Roots > Rhizosphere >...
ACGGTTGCGACCAGATGGTGCGGCCGAACCTGGTCGACCGCGACGGAAAGATACTGCTCCGCAATGCCCGAGCTCACGCGGTGAGGGATCCGATGTTCGACGTCCAGCGCATAGAGCCACCGCCCAGAACCGTCGTCAGCGGTGGCCGAGTAAATCAACGTGCGGGCATCGAGCCACGCTGGGTACGCCACCCACGCATGATGAAACGTGATCTGCTCCGCGTCACCGCCCCGGGCGGGGATTCGCCAGATATCCATGTCGGTCGTCGGCGTTCCCTTCACGAAATAGATAGAGCGGCCGTCGAGCGACCAGATCAGAAAGTGACAATGCACGCCCGGTTTTGCGGCGAAGATCTTCTGCGGATTGCTCGCGTTCCTGTCCGCGATGAAGATCGGATCGCCGGGATCGGGCGTGTAGTACGCGAGCGTCTTCCCGTCCGGCGACCAGGTTGGATTCCCCCCATGTTCGATGAACAGCTTCGGACTGCCTCCCATCGTGGGTCCCATCAGCGTCGAACGGTCTATCGACGATCCCGGTTGCTGGTATTGCGAGAACCAGACCTGTTCTCCGTCTCCAGAGAACCCGGTTTGGCGGACCATCGCCCACGTCGGCGGCCGAAACGCCCCTTTCGTCAGATTGGTGAACGCCCCGCTGCCGATCTGACTGACGAAGACATCGAGCGGTCCATCGCGGTTCGAGAGAAAGACCATGAACTTGCCATCCGGCGAGATCGCGGCATCGACCTCCTCGCCCTCGAAGTCGGTCAGACGCACGGGCTGCGCGTCAGCGAGCGGGTTCTGCCAGAAGTAATCGTTGACCCACAGGCGCCAGGTGATGCCGAGCGCCGACGCGAGCGTCACTATCGCGGCGATCCGACCGATCGGAGTCCAGCGTCGTGAACGGCCCCGCAGCCGTCGATCGAAGAAGCCCGGCGTGCTGTCTGTCGGCGTCGACGCCGCCTCCCGGGCGGCGATCGCATCCTCGATCTCGATTCGCGCATCGGCAATGTCACGCAGGCGCTGCCGCACATCTTTTCGAAGGCAACGTTCGAGCAGCCGGCGAATGACTTCGGGAGTGGTCTCGGGCACCGCGCGCCAGTCGGGCTCGTGGTCGACTACGTGCGCGAGCGTGTCGGTCAGCGAGTCGCCAGCGAACGCCCGACGGCCGGTCAGCATCTCATAGAGCACGCAGCCGAACGCCCAGATGTCCGTGCGCCTGTCGACCGGCCGGCCCCGCGCCTGCTCCGGACTCATGTAGGTCGCGGTCCCCAGGATGACGCCCTCGTTCGTGCCGTCGGACCTCTCGGCTGGCAGCCGCGCCGCATCGACGAACTCGCCCGCGTTCGCTTTCGCCAATCCGAAGTCCAGCACCTTCACGACGCCTTCGGGAGTCACCTTGATATTGGCGGGCTTCAGATCGCGATGAACGATCCCTTTCTCGTGCGCGGCCTCGAGCGCATCGCAGATCTGGCGCGCGATGGTCAGCGCGTGTGCGGGCCCGATGCCTCGGGTCTGAATCAGCGTGTCGAGCGTCTCGCCGGGCACCAGCTCCATCACGAGCGCCGCGATCTCGTCCGACTCTTCGAAGCCGTACACCTGCGCGATGTGGGGATGGTTGAGCGACGCGAGCAGGCGCGCTTCGCGCTCGAACCGCACGCGGCGATCGGCGCTCCGAATGAATTCGGGCGGCAGCACTTTGATCGCGACGTCACGCCCGAGCTTGGTGTCCCGCGCCCGATAGACATCGCCCATGGCGCCCGCGCCGATCCGCGCCTCGATTTGGTAGACGCCCAGACGGCGTCCTTGGAAGTCCACCATCGATTCGGGGGGGTGGGTCACCAGGCGGGCGACTTCCTCGAGGGCAGGCCGTTCCAGAAACTGGTCGCCGGCGTGCGCATAGCGCAGCAGCGATTCGACCTCCTGACGGAGTGCCTCGTCACCCGCGCATGCCTCACGAAGGAACGCGGCGCGATCCGATGCGCTGCGCTCGAGCGCTGCATGGCAGAGCTCCGTGACCTGGCGCTGCCGGTCGGCCGACATCTGGGTTCGCGCCTCGCGGTTTCCGCTGAAAGAACCCCATTCTACGCCAGGGGTTCCGAAGCTTCTGGTGCCTTGTGCCTTTTCCGTTCGCGTTCCCGCCTCTTTTGATGAGCCCGGTCAGTGAGTGCCACGGCACTCGACCGCAAATCGCGCCGCGGGGCGATGAGCCGGCGGCGCCAGAGGAGGCACCATGAGGATTGGAAGAAAGAAAGCACTCTGGGTCCTGGCCGTTTGTGGGTTCTTCAGTGTGGCGGCGCCAGCGCGTGCGGACGTCGTGACCGACTGGAACAAGCTGGCGTTTCGCGTGTCCCTGATCGGCGGCGCTTCGGCGCAGAACGCCGGCCGCGTTGCCGCGATCGTGCACGCGGCGGTGTTCGATGCGCTGAACGGGATCGATCGGCGCTATGCGCCCATTCATGTCGCGCCACCCGACAGCTGCCTTGGCGCGTCGCGTCCCACGGCGGTGGTCCAAGCCGCCTACGAAATTCTTTCGAGAGTGTATGGGGCCACCGCGACGGCGGCGAATCAACAACCGACGTTGGACGGCCGCTACGCGGCGTCGTTGGCCGACATCAGATCGCGCGACCTCGCCGCGTCGGTCGACAAGGGCATCGCGTGCGGACATGAGGTCGCCACGGCAATCTGGAGCTGGCGATCGGCCGACGGCTTCACCACGCCGCTTCCGCCATTTGTCGGCGTCGCCGCCCCAGGACAATGGCGCAGCACGCCAACCGATCCCTATCCAGGGGTGCCACAGCCGATGTCCAGCTTGCAGTACGCGACGATGACGACGTGGGTCGTACCGAATCATGCCTTTTTCCAGATGCTTTCCGGACCGCCGGCACCCGGGAGCGCACAGTACCTCCGCGATCTCGCCGAAACGCAGACGATGGGCAGCAGGACGAGCGCGGCGCGCACGCCGGATCAGACGAATGGCGCCTGGTTGTGGGCGTCCGCCTCGGCGGGGTACTTGTGGAATGCCGTCACGCTGCAGCTCATCGAGGCTCGCGCTCACCATCGCGATCACGATTCGGATCGCGACGACCCGTTTCGCGGCGAAAGCGAGCGCCGCGGCAGCGACCGCGATCGGCTGCTGGAGAACGCGCGGATCCTCGCGGCGCTGAATGTCGCCATGGCCGACGCGGCGATTGGGTGCTGGGATCAGAAGGTCAAGTACAACTTCTGGCGGCCGATCACCGCGATCCGCGAAAGCGGCGATCCCACGTGGACGCCGCTGCTCGCGACACCGGCGCACCAGGATTACCCGTCAGGTCACTCGTGCGTCAGCGGCGCGGCGACGGCGATCCTCGCCGACGAATTCGGCGAGAGAACGCCTTTCACGCTGAGATCTGACGTGCTTGTTGGTGTTCAACGAACATTCCGCCGCTTTTCGGAGGCGCTGGAGGACGTGAAGGATGCCCGCGTCTTCGCCGGCATTCACTTTCGTACGGCGTGCGATGACGGTACCGTGCTCGGTAAAGCTGTCGCGCAATACGTGCTCGACAACGCCTTCCAGAGTCAGCGATAGGCGCCTAGGGTGTCCGGGGGGCAGCCCCCCGGACCAGATCCTCACTTCCGCAAATGCCGCAGCAGCCACATCTTCGCGACCTGCCAGTCGCGTTTGACCGTCTCACGCGAAACGTTCAAGACTTCCGCCGTCTCCTCCAGGCTTAGGCCACCGAAGAAGCGCAACTCGACGACCCGGCTCTTGCGCTCGTCGACATCAGCCAACGCCGCGAGCGCGTCGTCGAGCGCCACCACGTCTGTCGGCTGCCCGTCAGCTACCTCCATCGCCTGAGTGAACGAGACCTGCTTCGCGCCTCCCCCGCGTTTCTGGTAGCCGCGCGATCGCGCGAAGTCCACGAGAATGCGCCGCATCAGTCGGGCGGCCATCGCAAAAAAATGAGCGCGGTCCTGCCATTGCATCTGCTTGAGGTCGACCAGCCGCAGGTAGGCTTCGTTGACCAGCGCTGTCGGCTGCAGCGTGTGGCCCGGCCGCTCCCCCGCCATCTGTCGCCGCGCCAACCTTCGCAGCTCCTCGTGGACGATCGGAAGCAGCTGCTGCAGCGCGGCCTCGTCGCCGTCTTTCCATCTGGCGAGGAGACGCGTGACGTCAGGGCTGGGCACATCGGCCACCGGGATCGGCCTCGAATTCGTCGGGGGAACGCATTCTACAGCACGAAACGGCGCAACCGATGCGCCTTCCGGTGGCTCGGACGCCATCTCCGAGGAGATCATCAACGCGCTCGGACAGATAAAAGGCCTTCGTCGCCGCTCGTCGCTCGTCGTTTTCGTTCAAGGGCAAATCAATCGAGGTCACGTCTGGACGTGCGCCATGTGCTCGAAGGCAGTGTGCGCAAGGCCGGCACCCGGGTGCGCGTCATGGCGGACCAGTCTGTCGATCCGTACGCGTGCTTATCTGGTGCGGGTGCTCGAGTAGATGTCACCGTCGCGGCCGAAATAGAGACGCCGGCCGTCCCAGGAGAGCGTGGAGCGCGTTTCGCTGCCGGCGGTGTTCACGTTGGGACCGAGATTGACCGGAGCCGACCATGGCTTCCGGGTGCTGCTTCGGCGTGAGACGAAGACGTCGAAGCTTCCGAAGGTGGGGGTGCCGTCGGCGTCGAGCAGGCGGTTCGAGCTGAACACGATTTCCAGCCCGTCGGCACTCACATTGGGCATGCGGTCGTCGAACTCGGTGTTGAGCTCACGCACCGGAGTCGCGGGGCCGAACGTGCCGTCGTGCCCGCGCCGGCTCCGGTAGATGTCGTGATTGCCGCTCGCAGTGCTGGAGAAGTACAGGAACGTGCCTTCCTCCGTGTTCACGAGCGAGGGACTGAACTCCGCCCCCGCGCTGTTCGGGCCGGTCCCGGTTTCGACGCAGCCAAGGTGTCGGGGCTGCCCCCAGCCGACTGCGGCATTGCGGCGAATGAGGTAGATGTCACCGAATCCGGGTCCTGAATTGCACGTTCCCGCACCGGGCCGTTCCGAGACGAACATCAGGTAGCTTCCGTGAATCGGAGTCGGGCAGAAGTCGTTGGCCGGCGTATTGACCGGGGCACCGAGATTCACCGGTTGGCCAAAGGGTTCGTCCTTGCTCGAGCGGTCGGCGGCCCAGATGTCATTGCCACCGAGGGTGCCGGTGCGCGTCGACGCGATGTACAGGCTGAGGCCGTCCCGCGATTCCATCGGGCAGCCATCGGCGAACGGGCTGTTGACTTCGGCAACCGGCGTGGCGACGCTCCACGGCGACCAGTCGTCGTGGGCGGCGCTCAGGCCACCCGGCGCGAGGGCGATTGTGAGCGCCAAGGTTGCGGCAGTGGACGACAGCAGGGTCTTCACTCGCATGATGGTCTCCTCGGGAATTCGAATGTGGCGCGTCGTTGCCGATCCTCCAGTCCCGCTTGTAGAATCGGCGCACATTTCACGACGCGAGTGGCGGCAGTCTGCCGGAGAGCGCGCCGCGCTGTCGGGGGAGAAACGGGTGAAAACCGAGGGAATCCGCGGGGAGATTCAGCCCGTCTGCTTCGACGGTTTCGTGCTCGACCGCGCCCGGCGACTGCTCACGCGAGGGGGCGACGTACTCCACCTCACGCCGAAGGCGTTCGATCTGCTCGCCCTGCTCGTGGCGGAGGCTCCCCGAGTGGTCCCGAAGAGGGAACTGCACGAACGATTGTGGAAGGAGACCTTCGTGTCGGACGCCACGCTTGTTGGCGTGGTCAAGGAGCTGCGCCGGGTGCTCGACGATCGGTCAGCCGATCGCCCGATCATTCGCACGGCTCATCGTGTCGGATACGGGTTCTGTCGCCCGGTCGACAGGCCGAAACCGGTCGGGCCGGTCCTGGCGCACTGGGTGCTCGTCGACCAGCGGCGAATCATGCTCCAGGCTGGTGAGAACGTGATCGGACGGGACCCCGCATCGATCGTCTTCCTGGACTCAGCTGACGTCTCGCGCCGTCACGCCTGCATCATCATCGACGACGGCGGCGGCCGCATTCAGGATCTCGGGAGCAAGAACGGCACGAAGATCGGCGACCGTGCTGTGGTCGGCGAGTCGGCACTGCAGGACGGCGACTCCATCAACATCGGTCCCAGCCGGCTCGTCTACCGGACCTCTGCCGCAGGCGCCACCACGGAGTCACCCACCCAGTCCGGGCGGTGAGTGCGTCCACGCTGGCGCGGCTCACTCCTTCCGCCGGGCGAATCGCTTCTCACCAGCAGTCACCGCAACCGCCAGTCGGTTCTCTTTCGGCGCCAGCGGGCAGAGCGTGTAGGGTGAGTAGGCACAGGGTGGATTCGCAGCGAAATTGAAATCGAGCACGGTCCAGGCGCCGGCGGCGACTGCGCTGGCAAAGAGTACGCGGTAGCCACTGTAAGTGCTCGACTGATTGGTCTCGTCCTTGAACATCAGGAAGAATTCCAACCCTTCGGGCTCGGTGAGCGCCGTCAGACGCAAATCGTGACCTCTCACGCGGAACAACAGCTCACCGGGAGCAACGAAGTACTGGATGCCACCCCGGACGTCGCCCACTTCAATCGATTTCGGTGCGTCGAACGCCACGAACCGTGCCGCGACCCGCCAGTCTTGTTCGATCGGATACGTTTCGATCGGGGGTTGGTTTCGGCTGGTCGCGCGGTCCTCGTCCCAGGCGGTGACGAAGCGGCGTCCCGACAATCCCTCGCCGACGTCTTCAACCAGCAGCCGCAGTGATCCGAGAGCCAGGATGCCCTGAACCTCGGTGGGTCCGGTGACCGGCGCGCCGTCCTCCCAGCGCAGCGCGGTCCCGGTGGCCGGTAACACGGTGATCTTGTCGGCAACGCGGCGGAAGGCGCCGGCCCTGGCTGGCGCGGGGGGAACAGGGAGCACGATTGGCAATGTGGCGTCCGAGCCGAATGACGTTTCTCCCTCGGGTAGCGGCCACACACCGATCAGCCGGGCGGCCGCCGCGGCAACGGCGCGCCGCTGTTCGAGCCACTGCTGATACTGGGCTTCATAGCTCGCCCTGTCGAGGGGCGGCGGATCGGGCCAGCGGTCGCCGGCGCATCCGATCAGCACGACCGCGAGCACGACACCAACGGCACCCCCGCCGTGCCCACGCCAGCTCCGCATCACGGCCTGTCCGGTGAGCCTCGCCGGCGCCTCATCGTGGCGGTTCGGCAAGCAGGAAATCGAGCTGCTCGCGATACCGCGTTTCTGTGCCTGCGGTGTACCCGCTGTGTTGGTAGCGCACCGCGCCCTGACGGTCGATCAGGTAGGCGCTCGGGATGCCGGCCGCGCCGAAGGCCTCGAGCATGCGGGCCCGTGGGTCGAACACCACCAGCATCTCGTGCGGCCGCATCGCGAGAAATGCGTCGGCGTCCTCCTTGTGCTGGTCCAGGTTGACGGCCACGATCTCGACACCGCGAGGTCGGTATTCCCGAGACAATCGGTCAAGGACCGGGAACTGCCGTTGGCACTCCGCACACCAGCTGGCCCACAGATCGACCAGCACGACTCTTCCCTTGAACTCGCCCAGCCGCAGCCGCCGGCCGCCGGCATCGCGCAGCTCGACGTCGAGCGGGTTGCGGGCAGGTGCGGCACGGACCACCCAGCTGTACCCAGTCGCATCGAGAATCACCAGCGCGGCTATCACCGCGACCCACAGCCGAAGTGACGCGAGCGGGATTCGTCCAGCCGTTCCAGTCATCAGTTCTGCCCCCGAGAGGTCGATCGCGGACAAATGCTTGACAAGCGTCATTCGACTGTACTAATTCGAGACCGATGTGCCAAGGGATCCGGTTCGATTCCGCCGCGCGCCGGGTGTGGCGTGACGGTGTCGAGCGCCACCTCACGCGCAAGGCCTTCGATCTCCTGGCGGTTCTGGTCGAGCGGCGACCTGCCGCCGTTTCGAAGGCCGACATCCATGCCGAGCTGTGGCCCGATACGTTCGTGTCGGAGGTCACGTTGCACAGCCTGATGTCCGAGATCCGGCGCGTGCTCGGTGACGACGCCGAAGGCCCGCGCTTGATCCGCACCGTCCACGGCTTCGGATACGCGTTCGTCGGTCCGGTCGAATCGCCGCAGGTTGCCCCTTCAGTGTCTCGTCCGGTTCGTGGCTGGCTCGTCAGCCAGACTGGCCGCGTGAGTCTGTTCGACGGCGACAACCTGCTCGGCCGCGATCTCGACGATGTGATCGACGTGCCATCGCCCACTGTCTCTCGCCGTCACGCCAGTATTCGATTCGAGGTCGATGCCTGGCTGGAGGACCTCGGCAGCAAGAACGGCACGTTCGTCGGCGATGTCCGCGTGACCGAGCCAGTCCGACTCGCTGACGGCGATCGCGTGCGGTTGGGCTCCGTGCTGCTCACGTTCAAGCTTCAGCGCACCGACGGCACAGCGAGTACGCAGTCGCTGTCCGCTATCTAGAAAAGCGTCAAGGCAGAAGGCACCTTTTGCCTTGCCTACCCCCCGGCCTTCTGACAGAGGCACCTGACCAGCGTGCCCTCGCGCACGTCCCGCGACGTGCGGATCAGGGCAGCGGGGCCGCCGAAGCTCCAGGCAACGCCGAGAGAAATCCCGCGGTTGACCGCATGGGTATTGCGGCCGGTCACCGTGGTCGTGAACGAGCCAAACAGGTCCCAGGTGTCGGTCACCGAGATGGCCGCGCCGCCGCCGATGTTCCAATAGCTCTCACGCGAAATCTGATCGTGGTGGCGGAACACCTCGGCAGGGAGGACCCGCCCGCTGTCGGGCGCCAGATTGATCCCGGTGTGGCCGATTCGCGAGGAGGTCATCGCCAGCAGCCGGAGAGCCGGGGTGAGGTAATACGCCCCCTCCAGCGACGCGAGGCTGTAGCGCCGGGACTGATCGAGCGCGCCTTCCGAGAACGCGAGCGCGTAGCGCCCCTGGACCACGAGTCCGAGGTCCGCGAACAGCCGGCCCGCGGCGACCCCGGCATTGAGTTCCTTCAGTTGTCGCCCCGGGGCCGCGTGCGCATAGAACTCGTAGTCGACACTCGGGAGATCCGTTCCAATGAACGGCGTCACCATGAGTGGCCCGCGCGCGACGCTATAGCGGACCCCGAAACGGAAGTCCTGCGCGCTCGTATGCCAGTTGCCATCGTCCAGGGTGATGGGTCGATGCGGAAAATCGCCGCGGTACCGTGACACCACGACCGGCAGGCCGGCGGTCACGGCCAGCCGATCCGTGATCCCGTAGGTCACGTCGAACAGCATGGTGTTCGACTGGATGTGGCCGAAATCGTACCGTTTGTCAGGCAGGTAGTGGTCCTTCGACAGGACGTTCGTGAAGAGGACCGAAACCGTGCCCTCTCCCTTGGCCGGGACCCACGCCTGTGCCCGTGCCGTCGCCGCGGTGCCGGACACGAGGAGCAGGGAAACGACGACCCGACCAGCGAACCCGCTACAGATCGATCGCATGGTGAACGTCCTCAATCAGCTTCGCAATCGCTGCGGACTGGACGCCGGACGCACTCGCATGATCTCCTCGAGGCTGCCGAGGAAACGATTGACCTTGTCGGACGATTTCAGCGTCGCGGCGAACTGCGGCTGCGACGCCGTGTGCGCATCCGCTCCGTCCCCCTCGATCGGGAGCAGCGTCGGCTTGGACGGCGCGGCGCCCACCTCCGTGACCAGATCGACCGCCTGCCCGAGACCCGCCACGACGACGTCGACCGATCCCGACTTCAGCACCCGATCGAGCTCGCCTCGATCCGAGGCGATCACTACGTGGTGGCCGGCACGGGTGATGAACTTGTGCAGGCGGGCGTCGCGTAACCCTTTGCTGACGGTCGTCGTACCCCCGGTGTAAATCAGGATGTGCCCCGGGTGGAGCGTGGCATAGGCGCGAGAGAACCGGTCGCCGCGGCCGACCAGGAAAAACTTGTCGCCACAGGCGAACAGCACGTCCGGTCCGATCGTGAACGACAACAGCAGCGTCGCGAGCGTGAGGCGTTTCCGCATAATTTTCTCCGTTGGGGTCCTGGGGTCCAGCTGTTGGCTCTGTCGTTCCCGCCTCCGGACCGTGCGCGAGGGAGTATAGCTGGCGGCCGCCTGAGCAGTCCTTGGAAATGCCTTGGATTTTGGGATGCGCGAGTCCCGGCCTAGTTGCCGCGCCACAGGCGCGAGAGCAGCGTTCGGCTGGGACGCTCCAGGCCTTCGGCCATCCAGATGTCCGACCGCGCGCTGGCAACGGAGGTCACCAGGGAACCCGGCCCCATCAGGCTGAGGCCCCGGATTGGCTGGAATGCCGGCGGAATTACGCCCAGTTCCGGGTTGATCACCCGTTCCTTCTTCGTGTCGATATCGATGATGGCGAGCGCATAGTGGCCGGGCCGGTCCGCTTCGCGAAGTCCGTAGATATGGCGGCTGTCGGGGCTCCAGGCGTGGGCGATCCAGATCTCCTGGCTGATGAGGCGCGAGTCCTTCCCGTCCGGAGTCACGATCACGAGCCCGTCGGACGTGTCGGTGGCGATCCATCGACTATCTGGCGACCACTTCGGGCGCGACCCGAGTGTCGGAAGGTTTCGCAGGATGACGGTCGGTCGGTCGACGGCTCCGACGCGAGCCCTGGCGAGCGCAGCCACGTCGTCCTTGGTGCGATGCACGAAGGCAATCTCGCTCCCATCCGGCGACCAGGTCGGCGCATCCTGGTAGAACGACCCCGATGTCAGCTGGACCGGCGGACCCGCGGCGGCTACAGTCGAGACCCAGATCTGATATCCGCTGCGCTCCGCGTACCGCTGATACGCGATGCGGTCCCCCTTTGGCGACAGCGCGGGGGACCCGAGCGCCAGCGTCTGATCGTCGGGAAATTGATTCCGCCCGACGATCGGGCGCTCGAACTGCCCGTCGCGAATGCGCAGCCATATCTGAAGCAGGCCGCCCTTGTCGGAGACGTAGGCGTACTGGCTGCCATCGGGCATGAACGTCGAATCGAGCTCGTTCCGGGACGTCGCCAGCAAACGGCGAGTGGGCGAGCCATCCAGGGGGATCTCGACCAGATCGAAATCGATGGCTTCGGCCGCGAACGCGATCCGCTGACCGTCGGGCGAAACCACCGGGCGGTTCTCGCTGCCCGGCGTCGAGGTCAGCGGCGTCACCTCGCCAGTCTCGACGTTCGCGATCGACAGGTGCATCCCGGTCGTGCGCTCGTCCCACAACGAGATGACGATGCGCCGGGCGTCAGGCAGCCAGTCGAACGAGGCTGCGGCCGGGGCCGCCCGCGCCAGCGTGGTCAAGACCTTGTAGGGTGTTCCGGTGGGCCACGGCAGCACCCAGAACTCTGGAGAAGGCGTCGTGGAAACATCGTCCGACCAGCCCCAGACCCAGACGAGCAGCTTGGAGCCGTCGGGCGAGAATCGGAGCGCCCCGTCGACGAATGTGCGTGTGTCGAACGGTGCCTGTCCATACCGGCGCAGGTCGGTCCCGGTTGGCGAGGCGGTCCAGATCGTTCGCCGGGTGCCGACAAAATGGATCGCCTCCTCAGTGTCCACCTCGCGGAAGAAAGCCAACGTGCGACCGTCGGGAGAGATGGCGGCTCGACCGGCGTTCTCGACGACCAGCTCGGGAGGACCTCCCGCGGAACTGATCGACCACAGGCTTTCGGCATCACGCGCGAGCGACTGGTAGAAGATGCGGGTGTTGTCCCGTGACCAGAACGGGTCCGTACAATCGAACCTGGCGTCCGTCACTTGATGGGCTCCCCCCGATGACGCGAGACTCTTCGTGAACACCTGCTGGACCCCGTCGACCGTGGAAGCGTAGGCGAGCGCCGTTCCATCGGGCGACCAGGCCGGGGACCCTTGAAAGCTCGCATCGGTGACGAGCGGCGCGTACTTCAGCGCCGGGATCCCGCCGCTCGATGTCGGAGTCAGGAGCGCGGCGGACCCGGCCAGGAGCGCGACTCCGGCGGCGATGAGCGCGGTGCGCCGGCGCGATCTGATTGGCACCAGAACCGGCCGCGTCTCCTGGCCGGTCAGTTCAGCGAGCCGGCCTTGGAGGTTGATCAGGTCCTTCGAGAGGTCGGCTGTAGAGGCATACCGGTCCGGCGGATTCTTTGCCAGACATCGTTCGATGATCCAGCGCAGCGGCGGGGGCACGGCGGCGTTCAGCTCGCCGATCGGCCGCGCCTCGTCGTCAACGATCGCCGACATCGTCTGAAGTGTCGTCCCGCGGCGGAACGGGTGGACGCCGGTGGCCATCCCGTACAGCATGAGTCCGAATGAGAACTGATCGGAGCGGAAGTCGACCGCGGTCCCACTCGCTTGTTCGGGGCTCATGTAGTTGGGCGTGCCCTGGACGATTCCGGGGGCCGTGAGCGTCCCGGGCTGGCCCCCGGTGACGTCCCGATCGACGCCTGACGCCTTCGCCAATCCAAAATCGAGAATCTTGACCCGCCCGTCGCGCGTCACCATGACGTTCTGCGGCTTCAGATCGCGATGGGCAATACCGGCGTCGTGCGCGGCGCGGAGCCCCGCCGCGATTTGCACGGCGAGATCGAGCAGACGTCGGATCGGGAGCACGCCGACGTCCATCTCGTCCTGGAGCTGCCTGCCGTCGAGCAGCTCCGTGGCGATGAACGGGATGCCTTCACCGACCCCGACGTCGAATACGGCGACGATGTTGGGATGATTCAGGCTGCCGATGGCCCGGGCTTCTTCAAGGAACCGGCGCCGGCGAGCCGGATTGTCGGCCACGTCGCCCGGGAGTACCTTGAGTGCCACCTCCCGCGCCAGGCGAGGATCCCAGGCGCGGTACACCTCGCCCATCCCCCCTGCGCCCAGCAGGCCCCTCACTTCGAAGACGCCGACACGCTGCCCGGTGAGCGTCGCTTTCGCCGGCGCGCCCGCCTGCACCGCGACGTTCACGACGGGGGTGCCGAGAGGGCCGACGGACTCTGGCTGATCCAGCAGCGATTGCACTTCGGCCTGCAACGCCGAATCCCCTGCGCACGCCGTTGCCAAGGCTTCTGCGCGCTCGTGCGGGGGATGCGCCCGCACCTCGTGATATAGCGCTTCGATCCGACGCCAGCGGTCGCTCGTCATGCCGCAATGACCCGTCCAGAGACACCTTGTGCGCGGCGCGCTCGCCGCCGGCTGCGGCGCGTCGGCCACCGGCTGCAGTTCCTCGTGGACCCGGGGAGCCCGTGGTCGAGTGCGGCCTCATCGTCTTTTTCGCGAGCAGGCACAGTCACAGTCGGCTTGATGGACATACAGGGGACGGCCGAATTCTACGCCGATTCTCTCCCCCTGGCAGGGCGCGTGCGATGAGCCGTGAAGCGCTCGCTAGCAATCTGCTGCGCGCGCTTGGCCTCGCGCAGCCACTCGCATCTCCGCGTGAAGTAGCCTCAAGGAAGTCGCCCCGCGCCTTGCGCGTGCCAGTCGGTCACGACCGTCAAGCGTGGCGGCTGCGGCTTCTCGCGGGCCTTGAGCACGATCAGGAACTTGCTGCCGTCCTTGCTCACATCCCTCGTGTGTATTCCGTCGGCGATCTCGGCGCCGAACAGTTCGCGCGGACGGTCGGCCGTGAGCTCGGGAGAAAAGGTGAGCGAGACCGCCATCATTGCCGGCTCCGGCGTTTTCTGTACGGACTTCTGGTAGTACAGCTCCCGGCCGTCGCCACGCCAGAGCGGGCCGCCGCCGCCATCGGAGATCTGCAGCCGTCTGCCGGTGAGGCCGATTGTCCCGTCACCGCTGAAGGCCTGCACGTAGACTTCCATTGATCGTCCGTTCAGCAGCGAGTGCAGCCGCGTCGCGTCGAAGGGCCTGGCCTGCAATGTCTGTCCCTCCAGCCACAACAGATAACCCGGACGGTCCCCGCGCGGCCCGACGTAGACGGCCTTGCTGCTCGTATTCAGGATTAGCGTTCGCTGCGACGGGTTGGTGAGCGAACTGGCATAGACACCCTCGGTTTTCGGGTCCTCGTGAGCGACCAGATAGAGGAAATGATCCCCGTCGGGCAGGAACTGGGGCGCGGCGTACGCGATTTCTCCCTCCGTCTTCCGCAGGGTCGTCACCGGACCGCCGGAGGCCGGGACCGAATCCAGCCCGCACGGACAACCGAACAGAATGGTCCCCTTCGGACTCCAGGCGGCCGGCTGATTCGGATCGGCCCGCGGCACGTCGGCGAGCGTCACCGGCGCGCCTCCGGCGAGATCGAGGCGCTTCAACTTCCGCTCGGCCATGAACGCGATGGATCTGCCGTCCGGCGACCACACCGGCGCCGTCGCTCCCTCCGTGCCCGTCAGCTGACGGGCGTCGAGCGCACTCAGCCGACGCAGCCAGAGAACTGGAGGAGCGCCCGGTGCGCCGGCGCTGAACACGATGAACTCTCCATCAGGCGACACCGCGGACCCGGAATGCACGTTCGCCAGCGCGGTGCCGGGTGGCGCGTCGAGCATGAACTCCACGGCGCGTGAGTGGGGCGTCTCCGGTCGAAGCAGGGTCGAGGCCATGATCGCACCGACAATCGCGATCGCTGCCGCCGCCGCACCGACGATCACGGTGTTCCTCCAGCGCGTCGTGACCAGTGCCGGCGTCGGCTCGCGGCCGGCACTGCTCGCGGCCTGCGCGTCCTCGATCAGCAGTGCCGCGGCGCTGATGTCACGAAGGCGCTTCCTCGGATCCTTTTCCAGACACTTCTCGAGCAGCCGCCGCACCGGCGGGGGGGCCGCACCCAAATCCGGCGTGTCCTTCACGACCGCGGCGAGCACGTCCGTGACGCTGTCACCGTGGAACAGCCGCCGTCCTGTAACCATTTCGTACAGCACCACGCCGAACGCCCAGATGTCCGAGCGCTTGTCGGCAGGTTTCCCTCTCGCCTGTTCCGGGCTCATGTACGCGGCGGTTCCAAGAATGACTCCCTGGTGGGTCACGGCCGGGGAGGTCAAGGTCTGCAGATCGGCGAGCGCCGCCGCCGCGGAGTCCGCCGGCGGCGCCTCCAGCGTCTTTGCCAGCCCGAAGTCGAGGACCTTTACCGTGCCGTCTTCGCGCACGACGACGTTGGCTGGTTTGAGATCGCGATGGATGACGCCATGCTCGTGTGCAGCCTCGAGCGCGTCGCCGATCTGCCGTGCGATGTCGAGCGCTTCGGCCAGGGTGAGCGCGGGTGACGCGGACGCGCTCCTCGGATCGGCGAGGATCTCCGCGAGCGAGCGCCCTTCCACGAACTCCATGACGATCGCACGGACGCCGTCGGCTTCCTCGAAATCGTGCACAGTGGCGATGTTCGGATGATTCAGCGAGGCCAGCACTTGCGCCTCGCGGCGGAATCGCGCGAGCGGATCGGCATCCTGCCGCGGGCCCGCGGGCAGAATCTTGACCGCCACGTCGCGATTGAGCCTCGTGTCGCGCCCCCGGTAGACCTCCCCCATGCCTCCTGCGCCCGTCAACTGGAGGATCTCGTACGGTCCGATTCGCGTACCGGGGGTCAATGACAACGGATCTTGCCCCGGATGGTTGCGACTCGAGGAGAGTGGCGGAATTCTACTGTCTGGTGGGCGGCGTCACAACATGGAGACGCGGCGCCGCCACGCCGCGAGCCAGATCAGGGATTTGACCCGTCGATATCGGCAAACGTCCCCACTGCCAGGGGCGGGTATAAGATCCCGCCGTGTCGTCATCCTGCTTCGCGATTCGCTGAAGGAGCGTCACCATGCCTTGGCGGTTGACAGGGCAGCTGATCGAGACCTGCAGTTGCAACATGTTCTGCCCATGCTGGTTCACGGTGCAGGAGTTGATGATCATGGACCAGGGCTGGTGCGCCGGCGCGATGGTCTTCCGCGCACGTGAGGGCAACAGTGACGGCGTGACTCTGGACGGCCGGACGGTCGTCTTCGTCATCGACTTCCCTGGGCCAACAATGTTCGACGGCAACGCCACGGCTCGACTTTACATCGACGATGGGGCTAACGCCGATCAGCGTCGAGAGCTCGAGGCGATCTGCAGCGGAAACAAAGGCGGTCCGATGAGCGCACTCGCCCCGCTCATCGCGAAGTGTCGGGCATCCGGACGGCCAAGCGCGACGTGGATCTGGTGAGCCGAGATTGAATCACGCGCAGCGAGATTACGAGGAACACTATGGCAAAACGACGCGGTGAATCGGCCGCGGTCACCCGAGGGTCCACGAACGTATTCGAGGATCTCGGATATCCGGACGCCGTTGAACGGCAGGCAAAGCTGCGACTGGCGTACGCGCTAAACCAGGGGGTGGAGCATCGCGGCCTTACCCAATCGGCAGCCGCGACGCTCCTCGGCCTGAGCCAGCCGAAGGTGTCGGCTCTCAGGAACTCCAAGCTCGCGGGATTCTCCGTCGAGCGGCTTATGAACTTGTTGACGGCGCTCGATCAGGACATCGAGATCGTGATCCGTCGGAAGCGTCGTTCGCGAAAGGGCGGTCGAATCACGGTCGTAGCCGCGTAAGCGGTTCACGCGCCGTTCAACCCACTGGATGAGTAAAGCCCCCGGGCATGCCGAGGAGGCGACTGGCGAACATCAGGCCTCGCCCTCGGGAATTGCCGGCAGGCGGCACGCGCGCATGTGGCACAAAGGCGCGGCTCTGGCAGATCCCATAGTCTGTTTCCGGCCGGCTGCGGCGGCACGCACATCGGATCTCAGAAGCGTCCAAGAGGGAGGGGACGGGAATACCGGGAGGCGTGCGGCGCCTATTGCCTCGCCGTAGTCACAATCTTCAGATCGATGACCTTCCTGGCCCCGTCGATCGCCGGTTCCAGCGTCAGCCGTCGCGTCTTGGTGCCGTTCTCCTTCCGGAACTGCTGGATGTACGAGTCGTCGTAGATGTCCCCGGCTTTGAGCGTCCACTGCTTGCGAAGCGCATCGGCGTCCTGGTCGCCCATACCTGTAATCGTGAGCTCGCCCAGGCGAAACTGCGGACCCTCCTCGACCGTCACGTCCAACACCAACCGGCGGGTCGCGTCGTCAGGCCTGGGCGTCATCGTCGATCGCTGCTGCATGTAGCCGAGATGGCGATAGGCGCCGCGGACCTGGCGCAGCCCCGTTTCGATCTTCGTCACGTCCGCCACGTCGCCAGGCTTCAGGCCAAGCGCGGCGTCCAGCTCTTTCGTGGTGATCGCCGAGACGCCGCGCCACTCCGCGCGATCCCACATGTATGGGGCGCCTTCGTCGACGCGAAGCGTGACGCTGACGCCGGCACACGCGTCCGGTGTCGTCCCGACCGTGGCGATTGGGTCGCGGAACTCGGCCCGCCAGTAGCCGCGCTGCCGGTACATCGTCCGAAGCGTGCCGTTGGCGAACTCCGTCAGATGCAGCCGCGAGTAGTCGCGGCGCGTGAGCTCCGCCGCCGCCTCGACGAGCTGGCTCTCGGGAATCACCGACGCGCCGGTCACGCGCAGGGCGCAGACACCCAAGCCGGTGCCTTTCACGCTGAACAGATACTGGCTCTTGCCGGTCGCCTCGTTGTTGTGGAGCGCGAACTCGACCCGACCCCGGATTTGGCGGTCGTCGAGGAGGTGCTGCAGCACGCTGGCCATGTACGCCGTCACTTCCGAGTTGACCGGCAGCGTGCCGTCGAACGTCGGTACGTCCTGTTTGACGACGGCGAGCAGTTCTTCATCCCGCAGCCAGACGAAGTTATCGAAGACAACGGGCATCGACCACGGCGGCTCCTCGATGTCGAACGTGACGTCCAGGCGGTTGCCGGACGTGGCGTAGCGATATTTCAGGCTCGCAAAGAGCCCCGTGGACGCCATCTGCTTCACGGTGGTGTCGAGATCAGACAGCCTGACCGGCTGGCCCGCTTTGAGGGCGCTCAGTCTCGTGACCTCGGCCGCGGCATAACGGCTCACCCCGGTGACCGACACGGCGCCGAGTTGAAACTCGGCTGGCGCCGGTGGCTGTTGACGGTCAGGCGCCCAGACCAGCGAAAGCAGCAGCAATGGCAACATCATCATCGGGCTCCAGAGGAGTAGACGGATCGAGTGAGGACGGAGGTCCGTCTCTTTCCTCCCATCGAGAATTTGACGCCCGGATCCGCATATGCCACACTGGTAACCTGATGGTTACCAATAGTGAGGCTCTCGATCGAACGTTTGGGGCGCTCGCCGACGGCACGCGCCGTGCGATTCTCGGACGCCTCGCCCGAGGCGCTGCCACCGTTGGCGAACTGGCGGAGCCGTTCCACATGTCGCGGCCGGCGATCTCCAAGCACTTGCGGGTACTCGAACGAGCCGGCCTCGTACAGCGCGAGAGGGACGGCCGGCTCAGCCGGTGCGCGCTGGATGCCGCAGGTCTGAGGGACGCCGCCGAATGGCTCGGCGCCTATCGTGCGTTCTGGACGCGACGGCTCGATGCGCTCGCGCGGTACATGGAACGGAAGAAGCCGTGAGCGGTGTTCCACGTTCGGTGCGCGTGTCTCGTGTGATCAGGGCGCCCGCGGATCAGCTGTTCCGTGCATGGACGGATCCACAGGAACTCCAGCACTGGTGGCACCTCGACGAGAACGGGTGGGAGTGTGCTGGCGCCGTCGTCGACCTTCGAGTCGGGGGCGAGTATCGCCTGGCAATGACTGACCCCGACGGCAGAACGCATGTCGCCATCGGCGTATACCGGGAGATTCAGCCGGGTGTGCGCCTCGCGTTCACGTGGGACTGGGAAAACCCCGCCAGCCGTGTGGGGAATACGGTCGTCACCGTCGAATTCAGGGATGTCGGCGACGATCATACCGAAGTCACCGTGACCCATCGCTTTGAAGACGGCACCAGGATCGGCATGCACGAGCGGGGCTGGACTGACCTGCTCCGATTGCTCGAGCGCTGTACCGCAGGATCATCACGAGCAGAATCGACGGAGGCGCCCGGATGACCACAGTCGAGACACTTCAGACGTATTTCCGCACCCTGAACGAGAAGGGGGACTGGTCCTCACTCCTGTCGGAGGGCGTCGCCTTCACCAGCTTCACCAGCCCAATCCGGCAGGTGACGGGCCGGGCAGCCTACCTCGAGGCGACGAGGCGGTTCTATTCGATGATCGCCGACATGACGGTCAAGGACCTGCTCGTCGACGGCGATCGCGCCTGCGCGCTCACGCGTTATCAACTCCAGCCGCCGGGTCGGCCAGCCTTCGAAAGCGACGTGGCGGAAGTGTTCGTTGTCAGAAACGGCCGGATTGTGGCGTTCGACATTTACTTCGACAGCGCTCCGTTCCCGAGGTAGCGCCAGAAGGGAGACGGCCATGGCAGCTGATGAGACTCTCGTGCGCCGCGTCCGCGCCGCTCTCGAGCGTGCGCCGGGCGTCGAGGAAAAGAAAATGTTCGGCGGGTTGATGTTCATGGTGGGCGGGAGGATGTGCATCAGCGTCGGCCGCGACCGCCTGATGTGCCGCATCGACCCCACCCGGCACGACGCGGCGCTCGAACGAAAGGGTTGCCGGACGATGACGATGAAAGGACGGCAGTATCGAGGATATGTGCACGTCGATCGGACAGCCGTGAAGTCTTCACGCGATCTGGCCTACTGGATCGGCTTGGCTCTCGACTACAACACCGTCTCGCAGGAGCGCAAGAAAGCGCCGAGCGCATTTCCGCCGTAGTGCGCGGAGCCGGCGACATAGTCGCCGGGTCCTTCGATTTCACCGTTTGCCTGTCGCCCAGCCCGAGCCACACTCCTCCCGCACGACACGCCTCCCGCCTTGACTGCGGCGTCTCACGCGCATAGCGTGTCTCGAGGTCACTAATGTTGGATCAAGTCACCTGCCACGGGATCTGACGTGCCGACTGACGACGAGCACAGCGGGCACGAGGTCCCGGGGAGCGCGACTCCGGGAGGGCCGGCCGCACCCAATGCCGCCCTGGCATCGCGGTTCCACCAGATGTTTCCGGTCCTCTCCGAGACGGAGATCGACCGCGTCCGACGTTTCGGCAAGGTACGGCGGTTCTCTGCCGGAGAGCTCCTGTTTCAGGCCGGAGAGACGGTCCCCGGCATGTACGTGGTCCTGGCGGGCCGCGTGGCGATCGCGCCCCGCGACGGGCTGGGGCAGGCCCTGCCCGTGGCAACGTTCGCGCAGATGATCGGGGCGCCCCTCGAAGAAATGACAGAGGTGGTCCCAGGCGAAGTCATTGGTGAGATCGGTCAGCTTTCCGGAAGGCCGGACCTGAGCGTCTACGATGCTCGAGCCGTCGGTGATGTGGAGGCAATCGTTGTTCCTCCTGAGTCGCTGCGAGCCCTGCTCGTCGCCGAGGCCGAGCTCGGCGAACGGATCCTGCGCGCGCTCATCCTGCGTCGAGTGGCGCTGATCGAGCTCGGCTTCGGTGGTCCGGTGCTGGTCGGAACCCTCAAGTCCCCGGACGTGACGCGGTTGTCGCACTTCCTCGAACGCAACGCCATTCCGTTCCGCGTGGTCGATCCCGACGAGGATCAGGATGGAGCCGCACTGCTCGCGCGCTTCGCCCCGACATCGGACGAGCTGCCAATCGCCGTCTTGACGGACGGCACCGTACTCAAGAATCCGACGAAGCAGGAATTCGCGCGGGCCTTGGGCCTGGTGGCGACGAGCCTCCGCTCCGAACCGTACGACGTGGTCATCGTCGGCGCAGGTCCGGCCGGGCTTGCGACCGCAGTCTACGCCGCATCGGAGGGCCTCGCCGTCCTGGTGCTGGAATCGCTGGCGTTTGGAGGACAGGCGGGCGCCAGCGCGCGCATCGAGAACTACCTCGGTTTTCCGACAGGGGTCTCGGGGCAGGCTTTGATGGGACGCGCATTCACGCAAGCGCAGAAATTCGGGGCCGAATTCAGCCTGTCCACCGAGGTCAGGCGGCTGGACTGCACTTCCGAGAACTCGGGGCCTGATCCCGTCCATATCCTCGAGCTTGCCGACGGACGGCGGGTCCGGGCGCGAGCGGTCGTGGTCGCCACCGGCGCGCGCTATCGGCGTCCGGAGATTCCGAACCTGACGCAGTTCGAGGGCCGTGGCGTTTCGTACTGGGCATCGCCCGTCGAGGCCCGGCTGTGCCGCAATGAGGACGTGGCGCTGTTGGGGGGAGGAAACTCGGCGGGGCAGGCGGCAGTGTTTCTCGCAAGCCACGCGCGTCATGTGCGTGTGCTGGTGCGCGGGCCCGGACTCTCGAATACGATGTCGCGCTACCTCATCGAACGCATCGCCGGTGCTCCGAACATCGCAGTGCTTGGTGAGACCGAGATCATCGAGCTCCTCGGCACGGCGGAACAGGGTCTGCAGAGCGTGCGGTGGCGCAACCGACGCACCGGGGCCGAGGAACAGCACGCGATCTCCCACTTGTTCCTCTTCACCGGCGCTGATCCGGTCGCAGCGTGGCTCAACGGGACGGGCATCCCCATCGACGCGAATGGGTTCATCCGGACCGGTACTGACGTGGGTTCAACTGAGCGATCCGCGCTGCCGCTGGAGACGGGGGTCGAAGGGGTCTTCGCCGTCGGCGACGTGCGTTGCGGCTCGGTAAAGCGAGTGGGTGCGGCGATCGGGGAGGGAGCCGCGGTTGTCGCGCAACTGCACACCTACCTCGCCAGACGCGATCCGGCGGCGCCCGCAAGCGCGACGCGTGCCGCGGCACGCCCCTCCACAGCCCCGCTCGGCTAGCGATCCAATCTCGTAGCAGTTCCTACGCAGTCGCACCCGGGCGCCCCTGGCACTCTCGCATCTGTTCAACCCCGGGCCATCCATCGCAGCATCGTGACGTAAGCGGGGAAGGGCTCGTTCTTCTGGCTCTCAGTCGGCGATCGACACGTCGAAGTCCCCGAGCCGCGCGGGATCGCCGATGACCTCGATCTCGGTGATCTTGCCGTTCACGATCTTGAAGGTCAGCGCTCTGGACAGTCGTCCCCGCTGCGCGATAACAAGACCAACCGCGCCATTCACGAGCGCAGGCCGCACCAGTCGAGCCATGTGCCCATAGGCGATGGCTCCCTTCGCCCAGACCGCCGCGCCGCGGACCTCGGCCTGCGCATCAGACGGAGCCAAATCCGTGCGAACCACGAGATCGGGATCGAGGACAGCGAGAAGGCCTTCGAAATCGCCGGCGCGCAAGGCCGCAAGAAAGGCATCGACGACTTCGCGCTGCCGAACGAGATCGGGGTCGGGGGCGGCTGCGCCGCCTCGCACGCGCCGTCGCGCCCTGCTGGCGAGCTGACGCGTCGCCTCCTCGGAACGCCCAACGATCGGCGCGATCTCCTCGAACGGCACGCTGAACATGTCGTGCAGCACGAAGGCGAGCCGTTCCGCCGGCGACAGCCTGTCGAGCACGACGAGCAATGCGAGCCCGACCGAGTCCGCGAGGAGGGCTTCCTGCTCAGGGGTGCTTCCGCTCGTGCCAGTTGCGACCGGCTCCGGCGCGTCCGGAGTGAACGGCTCCTCACGCCGCGTCTGGCGCGACCGCAGCATGTCGAGGCACACGCGCGCGACGACCGTGGTCAGCCATCCGCCAAGGTTGTCGATACCGGTGGCATCGACGCGGCTCAGCCGCAGCCACGCCTCCTGAACGGCGTCGTCCACGTCACCCAAGGAGCCGAGCATCCGGTACGCCACGGCGCGCAGATGGGTTCGGTGCGCTTCGAATCGCTCGGCCAGATAATCGCGTTCGTTCATCGGTCACATTTCCAGGTCGCGTTCCGTCATACCCCTGACGGACGAACCGCAAGCAATGTGAGGAGAGTCGTATCTCTCGAAAGGAACATCAGGAGGAACAGATGAAGATCAGACTGACCAGCGTGCACGTGGACGACCAGGAGCAGGCCCTGCGCTTTTATACCGAGGTCATGGGCTTCGTGAAGAAGGCCGACTTCAGCCAGGGGCCATTTCGCTGGCTCACAGTGACGTCACCGGAAGACCCCGACGGCACCGAACTGCAGCTGGCGCTCAATAGCAATGCCGCGGCCAAAGCGTATCAGCAGGCCTTGTTCCAGCAAAGTCAGCCCGCAGCGATGTTCTTCACCGATGACTTGCAGGGCGATTACGAGCGGATGAAAGCGCGCGGCGCCCAGTTCACCATGGCACCAACTGACGTGACCGCGTCGAAGATCGCCATGCTGAACGACACCTGCGGCAATCTCATTCAAGTCACGCAGCTGAACCGCGGGTAGCGCGCCGGCCTCTTGAACGACGTCTTCGCCGTCCATCACCGAACCCGCCACGTTCCTATCCTGGGGCGGGCTCGTTGGTCGACACCACCTCGTAGTGCGCCGCTCTGGCGTCATAGCGCGACAAGAGCGGGAGCCGGTCTTCAGGGATCAGGGCTTTCTCGTAGTCGACCCCCGCGAGGATGCGTACGTCATCGATCGACTCCCACAGAATGATGGTGATGAATTCGATTTCATGGCCAACCGCTCGGCGCAGCAAGTAGCTGCCGCGAAATCCTTGCTTCTGGCTGAGTCCAGGCAGAAGCTCCGGCTTCAAATGTGATTCGTAAGCATCAGCGTGCTCGGGTTTCGTGAATCCGTGCCAGACGCGGGCGATCATCAGGCCTCCTCGAATGACTTCGATCCTCTACGCGCCTCGGTGACGTCGTTGCCACTCTCGCAGCCCGCACGGGCGTTCGGCGTGCCAGCGATCGTTCGACCGTCGTATCCTGAAGACATCGTTCGACACATGATGAAGGCGCAAAGCAAGAGGGGGCCAATTGAGCGTAGTTCTCAAGCTGTGTCGGAGGGTGAGCGATGCGCGGGTCGGTGAGGTCTTGTTGAGTTTCGGCTGGCTCATCGTGGCGTGAAGATCACCGATAGTCACAAGCCCGATCGGAAGGGAGATGTCAGGCGGCGGAGCGCGTCGCCTCCACGGCATCGCGCTTGGTGGCCAGCGGCGCGCCGTCGACAGCGCAGTAGTGGCGTCGATCGAGCTTGCCCGCCGGGCAGGAATCGGCGCGGCCGGGAAGCTCGTTGCGAATGAGGAGAAACGCCAGCCCCGCACCGATGGCGGCCAGTGTCGCGCTGACCAGCATGGCTGTACGAAATCCGGCCGCGAAAGCGACCGGGTCCCGGTAGGCTTCGCCAGTCAGTCCGGCAAACCCGGGAATCACCGCGATCGCGATGAGCCCCGCCCCTCGCGAGACGGCATTGTTGACGCCCGACGCCACTCCGGCGAAGCGTGTCGCGGCGGCGGCAAGCACGGTCGCGGTCAACGGGGCCACGGTCAGCGTCAGCCCGAGGCCGAACACCACCAGGGCCGGCAGGACGGTGCCGAGGTACGTTGTCCCTGCCTGCACGCGGCTCAGGAGCACGAGCCCGGCCGCCATGACGGCAGACCCAATCGTCATCGGTAGCCGCGGGCCGATCCGGTCGGCGAGCATTCCGGCGCGAGCCGAGAGCGCCAGCATGAGCGCCGTGATCGGCAGCGTCGCGACGCCAGCCTGCATCGGCGAATAACCGAGCAGCTGCTGAAAATTGACGACTAACAGGAAGAAGGTCATGCCCATGCCGGCATAGACGGCGAACGTGACGAGATTGGCAGCAGTGAACTGACGCGATCGGAAGATGTCGAGCGGCAGCATCGGGTGACTGGCACGGCGTTCGACGGCGACAAAGCCCGCCAGCGCAGCCAGGCCCGCGGCGCCGACCGCCAGCGCTGCGCCGCTCGCGCCACGCTCGCCACCTTCGATCAATGCCCAGGTGACCCCGGCCAGGCCTGCGGTGATCAGCCCAGCACCGGCGACATCGATACCGCCGACCGACGAGGGATTGCGAGTCTCGGGTACGTGGCGGCTCGCCATGGCTACGACTGCAGCCAGTGGCAGGTTGATCAGAAAAATCAGCCGCCACGACCCCGCACCGATGAGCCATCCACCGATGAACGGCCCGATCGCGGCAGCCACCCCGGCCAACCCGGACCACGCTCCGACGGCACGCGCCCGGTCACGGGATGCGAACGATGCCTGAATGATCGCGAGGGACCCTGGCGTCAGGAAGGCGCCGCCCACTCCTTGCAGGGCTCGGGCGGCCACGAGCATCGACAGCGTCGGTGCCAGGCCGCACAACAGCGAGGCCGCGGCGAACCAGACGGTACCGACAAGGAAAACCCGGCGGCGGCCGAACCGGTCGCCCAGCGCCCCACCGATCAGGATCAGCGATGCGAGCGTGAGCGTGTAGCCGCTCAGGATCCACTGCAGGCCAGCCACGCTGGCATCCAGCTCTGCTCCGATCGTGGGTAGCGCAACGTTCACGACGGTCGCATCGAGGAACGCCATCCCGGATGCGAGCACGGTGGCGACGAGAATCCACCGCGCCGCCGGCGACCCCCACGCGACCGCATCCTGCCCGACACCCGATCGTTGTCGAATGTGAGCTTCGTCAATCGCATGTTGTGGGATCATCGTTTGCCTCATACCATCCTCGACCCCGGCCGGCTGCGAAAAGCGGCGCGGCTTTCAGTGTCGACGCGAGTGCAGAGCGTCGCGGACCGGGCTATTCGATGAGGCCTCTGTAAATCACACCGACGCCGTCACGGACTACGATCGGAGTCGCGCCCGCCTGCGGATTTGAAGCGTATCAGAAGGACTTTCTCCGAAGCGCCTGCGGTACACGATTGAGAACCGGCCCAAGTGGGTAAATCCCGCGTCGGTCGCGATGCTGGTCACGCTGGCCTCCGGGCCGGCCTCGAGCAACGCCTGGCGTACTTGGCGGAGACGGGCGTTGCACACGTAGCGCATCGGCGAAACGCCCGTGACCGCTTTGAAATGCATGAAGAGCGTGCGACCGGCCACGCCGGTGGCCTCGACCAGGTCGGCAACGCTGATCGGCTGATCGAGACGGGCCTCGATAAAGTCGATGGCCCGCCTTACATCGCGCGGCGCGATCGGCTTCCCGGCACGCCGCAGCCTCGTGCTGTAGTTGTGCGGGTGCGACAGGAGCAGCCCCGTCATGACGAATTGCTCGAAGGCGCTCATGGCCGTCGGGCTCGAGAGCAGGGATCCGTCCTGCTGCAAGTCCTCTACCGCCGTCCGCAGATAGCGAGCCAGGCTGCGGCCGTATCCCTGGGTGAGGTCGATGGTCGACGCAAACTGGAGGGGAACGGTCGGAGACTCGTCAAGCAGGGACCCAAGTTGCTCGACGAGGTTGGCCTGGGTCAGTGACAGAGAAAGGCGCCCGCAACCCGTGCTCGATCGCACGCGGTAGAAGTCCGTGCGCGTCGGGGACAGGAGCGCCGCGCGGCGCGTATCGCAGATGACGCTGCTCGACGCGTCGGCGACGAGATAAGTCCGACGCGCCACGCCGCCAACCTTCGCTGACGCTTGCCAGCTTACGTGAGCTACGGCTGGCAAGCCAGATGCGAAGGTTGTCGCGCCGTCCTGTCCGCCGAAGCGCGAAGCGCGAAGGCGGAAGCTGCGAAGCAGCGAAGGCGGACATCACTCCGCCCGGAGGGCGTCGTGCGGATTCTCGCGGAGCGCGCGCCACGTGGGCGTCAGGGTTGCGAGCACGGCGACCACGACGAGCAGGACAACGACGGGGAGATAGATCGCCGGGTCGGCGCCGCCGGTCTGGAACAGCTGGTCCTGAATCGCGCGAGCAGCCGCGAACGCTCCGGCAGCGCCCGCGGCGACGCCCACGGCGACCAGGATCATGCCATTGCGCACGATCAGCCACGCCACGCCGCTGCGGTCGGCGCCGAGCGCGAGGCGAATCGCGATCTCGCGGCGACTCAGCCCCACGACGTAGGCAATCAACCCGTACAGGCCAATCGCGGCCAGCAGCAGCGCCGCTCCGCTGAACATCGTCAGCAGCGACGCCACGAACCGCGCGGTGGACGTCTGCCGCCGCACGGACTCCTCGAGCGGCTGCGCGCGAAAGAGCGGCAGGCCCGCATCCAGGTTGCGCACGGCCTGCTGCAGCTCGGCGAACGGCATCGGCGTGTTGTCGACACGTCGAACCGCGATCTCGATGTCCCGGTCGGTGGATTGCGCGTAGGGGAAATAGACGTCCGGCTCGACGCCGGCTCTGGAGAGATCACTCGTCAGATCCCTGATTCGCGCCGTGGCAGCGATGCCCACGACCTCCACGGACTCCCCCTGCCCGCCGCCGAGTCGGAAGCGTCGGCCGACCGCGTTGGCCTGCCCCCAGATCCGCACCGCTGCGGCATCGTTGACGATAGCGACGCGCGGCGTGCTGCGGCGATCCTGCCAGGTGAACGCACGGCCCGCGCGAATCGGGATCCCGAGCGTCGCGAAGAAGTCCGGCGTCACCAGGTGGCGGTAGTAGCGAAGCGTCGCATCCTGGCTTGCGGCAACGTCCGGCAGGAGGCTGGAGGCCGATGCGTTCCCGCTGAACGGCAGATCCGAACCGATCGAGGCCGACCGTACCCCGGGCATGGCCCGAAGGTCCGCCTCGAGCCGCTCGACGAATTCGAGCCGTTGATCCGGCGTGTACCGCGATGCGGGGAGCGCGAGCTGCGCCACGGTGACGCCGCGCGGGTCCAGGCCCAGGTCGACGGATGATTGCCGCGCCAGGCTGCGCGCGATCAGCCCCGCGACGGTCAGCAGCACCATCGCCGCGGCGATCTCGGTCATCACCAGCAGCTGTTGTGTCGACGGACGGCGGATTGCACCCAGGCCGGACTCCAGCGTCCGGCCTCCCTGTTTGATCACGTCTGCCAGGTTGCCGCGCGACGCTCTGAACGCCGGCATCACCGCGACAACGATCCCCACGAGGGCCGAGATCGCGGACGTGAACGCGAGCGTTCGCGGATCGACAAAGGGGCGTACGTGCCGCGGCAGCGCGCCGTCGGGCATCCAGGTGATGGCCGCCGTGGTCGCCCACGCCGCGACGAGAACGCCGAGGGTGCCTGCCGCCAGCGAGAGCAACAGCGATTCAGTCAGCATTTGCCGCAGCACGTGCCACAGCCTGGCGCCGAGCGCGAAGCGCAGGGCCAACTCGCGCCGCCGCGCCGACGCGCGGACGAGCTGCAGGCCCGCTACGTTCGCGCAGGCGACCGCGAGCAGCAGCAGCACCGCCACGAACAGCGCCAGCACCTGCGTCTCGGTGCCCCCGAGGAGCGTGTCCTGAAGGTGTGCCACGTCCACGCCGCGCTGCCGGTTGAACTGCGGATGCTGCTGCTCGAGCAGCGCCGCGACGCGCGTGAGATCCTCCTGCGCGCGGGACAGGGTGACCCCGTCCTTCAGCCGGGCGACGGCGAGCAGCCAGCGGTTGCCGCGGTTCTGCGCGGCCGCGATCGAGCCCGTCAGCGTGGTCATCGACGACGGGACCCAGACGTCGGTGTCGAACGAGACGCCCGCGAAACCTTCCGGCATGACGCCGACGATCTGGAACGTACGGTCGTTCAGGGTCAGCGTCCGCTGCAGCACCGCCGGATCGCGGCCGAGCCGGTCGCGCCAGAAGCGGCCGCTGACAATCGCGACCTGATGCTGGTCGAGCGGCGCGTCCTCCTCCGGGAGGAAGGTGCGTCCCATGACCGGCTTGACGCCGAGGATCGCGAAGTAGGAAGGAGAGACCACCTCGGCGTCGACCCGGACCGCTTCGGTCTCGCCGCGGAGGTTCAGCGTGATCTCGTCGTAGATCGACACGTCCGCGAGGGTTGCGTTCATCGTCCGCCAGTCGGCGATCTCGGGAAACGAGGCGCCCCGCGGCCTGCGCTCCGGGCCGAACACGCCGTTCAGCGTCACGATGCGATCGGGCTGGTGAAAGGGCAGCGGGCGCAGCAGCGCGGCATCGACCAGGCTGAACATCATCGCGCTCGCGCCGATGCCGAGCGCGAGCGTGAGGACGACCGACACGACGTAGCCGCGCTGCCTGGCGAAGGTCCGAAGACTGACGATGAGGTCCTGAATCATGGCCTCCCGGTGTCGCAGGCAGCGTGCCACCGGCCCCGCCGCCAACATGGCGCAAAAAACGATGTCTGGGACCGGTGACGTTGACCGGACGCGAACAGCCGGTGCTCGGGGACGGACAAGCGCCAGGCGGTTGTCGGGTTCCGTCCTACCGATTCGAGCGAATGCTAACATCGCGTCCGCAGTGACGGGATCACGTGGAGTGAGAGCATGTTCCTGGAGATTCTCTGGCGGGACGTGACCTACGGTGCGCGCATGCTCTGGCAGCGGCCCGCCTATAGCGCCATCGCCGTTCTCACCCTCGCACTCGGCATCGGCGCGAACACGGCCATCTTCAGTGTGGTCAACACGGTGCTGCTGAAGCCGTTGCCGTTCGACGAGCCGGATCGCGTGATGGCCCTGGGCCAGCAGACCGCGCAGAACCGCGCCGCCCTGTCGCAGTTTTCCTTCCGCAACTTCGCCGACCTGCGCGAGCAGAGCCGGTCGTTCGATCGGCTCGCCGCCTACTACACCACCAACCTGACGCTCACCGGGGATCGCGAAGCGCAACTGCTGCGCGGGACGGTGGTCACGGCCGACCTGTTCTCCCTGCTCGGCGTCTCGCCGGCGCTCGGACGCATGTTCCTCCCCGAAGAGGATGCCGCCGGAGGCGGGCCCGGGGGACGGCCGGCGATCCTGAGCTGGGAGGCCTGGCAGGAACACTTCGGCGGTGACGCGGGTGTCGTGGGGCGCGCCGTCGACCTCAACAACTCACGCTTCACCATCGTCGGCATCATGCCTGCCGGATTCCGGTTCCCGATCCAGGCGCAGCCGTCGCAGGCGTGGATCACGGCCGCGCTCGACAACGAGCGGCCGAAAGGCCCGGGCGCAATCATGGAGGCGCGCGGTTATCGCGGCTGGCGCGCGATCGGGCGGCTGAAAGCCGGCGTGACGGTGGAGCAGGCGCGGTCCGAGGCCGGAGTGATCGCCGCCGCCCTGGCGGCGCAGTTCCCGGAGGAGAACAAGGATATGGGCATCGGCGTCAGGCCGCTGCTCGAATCGGTGGTCGGCAATCTGCGACCCTCTTTGCTGCTGCTCCTGGGCGCCGTTGCGTTCGTGCTGTTGATCGCGTGTGTCAACGTCGCCAACCTGCTGCTCGAGCGCGCCATCAGCCGGCAGCGCGAGATCAAGGTGCGGCTGGCGCTCGGCGCGACCGGTTCGCGCATCATCCGCCAGTTGCTGACCGAGAGCGTCATGCTGGCCGGCATGGGCGCCGTCCTGGGGACGCTGCTCGCAGCCTGGGGCACCAGACTGATCGTCGCGCTGAGCCCTGAAACCCTGACTCGGGTCACCGAGACCGAACTCAACGCGCGCGTCCTGGTCTTCACGGCGGTGGTCTCGCTGGCGACCGGCATCGCCTTCGGACTTGCGCCCGCGCTGCTCATTGCAAAAACGAACCTGGCCGAGGCACTCAAGGAGGGCCGGCGCGGCGCGACCGCCAGCGTCCAGACCAGCCGCACGCGAAGCGTGCTGGTGGTCGCCGAGGTGGCCCTCGCGCTGGTGCTGCTGGTGGGCGCAGGCCTCTTGATCAACAGTTTCGTCCGGCTGCAACGGGTTCCGCCAGGATTTGATCCGCAACAGGTCCTGGCCTTCAACGTCGCGCCCTCAGCCGACCGCATCTCGACTCCGCAGCAGATCGCCGACTTCTACCGGGAGCTGACCGCGCAACTGAAAGCCCTGCCGGAAGTCGTCACCGCGAGCGTGATCTTTCAACTGCCGCTCTCCGGGAGCGGCGCCACCACGAGCGTCGACATCGAGGGCCGGGCGGTCCATCCCGCCGATCGGCCATCGGTCGTCATTCACATGGCCGGGCCGGACTACTTCCGGACGATGGGGATCCCGGTGGTCAAGGGGCGCGCCTTCACCAGCCGCGACGACCTGGACGCCGCGCCAGTGCTGATCATCAACGAGACCCTGGCGCGGCAGCATTTCCCGAACGAGGATCCGATCGGCACGCGCATGGCGCCCGGGTTCTCCACGATACCGGTTCGTGATGATGACGCCGGCATGCGGGAAATCGTCGGCGTCGTGGCCGATGTCAAACACCAGAACCTCCAGCGTCCGCCGCAGCCAGAGATCTACTTCCCGCAGTCGCAGATGCCGATGGCGGCGATGACCGTCGTGGTGCGTACGGGCGGCGACCCGCGCGCGCTGCAGAGAGCCGTGCGCGGCGTCGTCCAATCGCTCGACCAGAACGCGCCGGTCTACTCCGTCCGCACGGTCGAGGAGATCCTCGGTCGCTCGGTCGCGACGCCCCGGTTCAACACGCTGCTGCTGGGCCTGTTCGCCGGGGTCGCGCTGATCCTGACGACCGTGGGACTCTACGGTGTGATGTCGTGTTCCGTGTCTGAAAGCACGCAGCAGATCGGCATCCGCGTGGCTCTGGGCGCGCAGCGCGGCGACGTCTTCAGGCTGATCGTCGGGCAAGGCGCGCTCCTGGCGATCGCTGGAATCGTGATCGGCCTGGCCGCGGCCTTCGGGCTGACGCGGTTGATGTCGGGCCTGCTCTTCGGCGTGGGTTCAACCGATCCGTGGACGTTCATGGGTGTCGCGGTCCTCCTGCTGTGTGTGGCGGCAGTCGCCTGTTACGTGCCAGCGAGGCGGGCGATGAACGTCGATCCCCTGGTGGCTCTCAGGCATGACTAGGCTCATCGCGAAGCCTGTCGCGCCGTAGCGGCGGGAAGCCGCGAACGCGGACGTTCAGCTTCGCGGGAGGATCGTCAAAAAGCGAGGACCGTCTGTACCATTGGCACCCAGCCCGTCATACCTGCGGTGTACGGAGTAAAGGCCCCGCTATAGGGCGCTTTGCTGACCCGGAACAGCTCCGCATTGAACCAGAGCCGCTCGGTCGGAAGAAAGAACCACTTCACCCCGCCACCATACTCATGCGAGTCGCCGAACTGCCCGCGCACCCATGATCCGCGGCCGTAGAGCGCAACCTTTTTGGGGTCGACGAAGTAGCTGGCGGAGACCTCGGCGCCACGGTCGAGTGTGGAGTCGAGCGGGAGCGGTCCGTCCGCGTCGAAGTCACTGAGCCACCGCATGAAGTACTGGCCGTTGACCGCCAGGCCGTTCCATTTGATGCCGGCGTCGGCCGCCCACATTCTGTACGTCGCCTGATCGACGGTCACGCCCGGGGCCAACGCTCCGGTCGAGAAGAACAGCACGCCGTCGGAGTTGTACAGCGAGGTGTTCTCGGGGCTCGATTGATCGAGATTTGAAAAACGGTCTTCCCGGGATCGTGTAAATGCAGTGCCGACTCGAATGCGGACTTTCTTCACCGCGAAGTAGTCGTCGTACATGTTGCGTGCCTTGCCGGGTTCGCCGTAGGGGCCCAGCGGTTCCCACCACGTACTCCCGGAGAACAGGAGATGCGTGTCGATCTTGTTTGCCGAGATACTCAGGGTATTCAGACCGTTGCCGACGAACGCCAGATAGTTCAGGCCGTTCGGCAGTTCTCCGCTCGCCCAGGCTCCCTGGGTGAACCCGGGACGGAAGAAGTTGTCGGCCATACTTCGATCCGTCGCGGTAAAGAACGGAAACGTGTTCACGAGCGATCGACTGCCCGGCACGCCGGTGTAACCGGCCATGACCATGAGGGCCTTGTTGAACTGCCAGCCGATGTTGCTGGCGACGATGATCGAAGCGGCCCCGGCCGACGTCCACACGGTGAAGCTATATCGCAATCTCTGATCGAAGATGTAGCCGCCCAGGATGAACATGGCGCGATTGACCGTGATGTCGTTTCGAGTGTGCACCTCGCGGTCGGTGCCCAGGTGGTCAGTGAACGTCTCGTCGCTATCCTGGGTATTGAGATATCGGAGCTGTGTGTTGATGTTGAACTTCAGGAGGAAAGGAACCGTGGCGTCTGCCGGGGTTTCCCAGATGACGATGCCATCCCGGTAGCGATCGCTGTTTGCCTGTGGCGCGCTGCCGGGCGCCGATTGCACGGAGGTAGCGGCCGCAGAATCCGGGCGGCCCACAGGAGGTTGTGCGGAGGCAGGCGTCGTGAACGACGTCACCGACGTCAGTACGACCGCGACCGAAGCCTTGATGAATACGCGCAGCGAGGGGGCTCCTTGCCGAACTCGCTGTCGGTCGAATTCGAGCAAGGAGCTCATGCGATCAGCAGAGCACCACGGAGAGCGCGAGGCCCGCTTCGCTCGTTTCCTTGTACTTGCTGTTCATGTCCTTGGCCGTCTGGGCCAGCGCCGCCACGGTGGCGTCGAAATCGACGCGGTGCCTGGACGCGATCTCGTTGCTGGCAATCGCGTAGGCGGTCCAGGCCTTGACGGCCCCGAACG
>Ga0111539_10001317_pt1 | contig 33152 bp, 23 predicted proteins | sample RhiMethybrSRZTD1_FD_79667 | JGI IMG/M metagenome (GOLD analysis project Ga0111539, IMG submission 79667) | Populus rhizosphere microbial communities from Tennessee, USA - Rhizosphere MetaG P. TD hybrid SRZTD1 (version 2) (version 2) | ecosystem: Host-associated > Plants > Roots > Rhizosphere >...
CGCGAGACGATGCCGCAGGACAAGCCGAATACGCTGTCGCCGGAGGAAACCGCGGCGCTGGTCGCGTACATCCTGAGCGGCAACCAGCTACCCGCGGGGCAAACGGCTCTCCCGACCGATCTCGAAATCCTCAAAGAGATCAGAGTCGACGCGGGAGAGCCGTGAACTCGTTGCTGGTTACTGGTTGCTCGTTGCTAGCTGTCAGGCATTGCTGGTGCGGGAGTGGCCGGCGCCTCGAGCGGCCACCATCCACTCCTAGCAACTAGCAACCAGCTACTAGCAACTACTGTGACATCACGATCGTCGCATTCCGCTTCGGCACCTGCCCGCCGGTCTTGATCTCGGTCACCTGCTTCGCCGCCTTGATGTCAATCACCGACACGCTGTTCGCGCCGGCGAGCGAGACGTAGGCGTACTTGCCGTCGGGCGTCAGCGTGATCCAGTTCGGCGAGTGGCCGACCGGGATCTGGCCCGTCAGCTTGAGATCGGGCAGCGAGTAGATGTAGACGACGCTGTTGATGCTGCTGTTGGCAACCAGCGTCTTGTTGTCGGGCGTCACGGCGATGCCGTGCGAGGTGTTGCCGCCGTGGCCGGGCGTCTTCTTGTCGACATCCGGGTACTTGATGCGCGCCACTTCCTTCCGCGTGTCGAAGTCGAGCACAGCGAAGCCGTTGAAGTCGGTGAGCTGCGCGAAGGCGTGGGCGGTCGAGCCGTCCGGCTTGCGATCGAACGCAATCGGGCGGACGCCGAGGTCGAAGTAGTGCGCCCACACCGGCATGTCGGTCTTGGTGTCGATGACGGTGATGTTGCGGGCGCCGATCATGCCGGCGACCGCGTACTTCCCGTCAGGCGTCACGTAGGTGTTGTGGACGCCGCCGTGCACCGAGATGGTCTTGGCCCTGGTCTGCTTGGCGGCGTCGATCACGTCGACCGCGCCCGGCGCCTGCGCGATCGCGACATAGAGCTTCCGGCCATCGGGCGTGATCGCCAGGTTGTTGGGGTGACCGCTGAGCGGAATCTTCTTCGTCACCTTCATCGTCTTGCTGTCGATGACGTCGACGGTGTTGTCCGCTTCGTTGCTGATCCACATCAGGCTGCCGTCGGGCGAGGCCGCCGCGCCGTGCGCGCGCTCGATGCCCGGGATCTCGGCGATCACCTTATTGGTGGCCGCGTCGATGATGTGCACCGAGTCGCCGGCGCTGTTGGTTTGAATGATCCGCACCAGGCCGCCGTTGGCGGCGGTCAGGGGCAGCGTGAAGACGAGGAGCGCGAGCGCCGCAAGGATGGCGAGCGATCTGATGAAGCTGGTCATATCGTGAGATCTCCCTTCAACCGCGATGATTAGCGATCGGATCCGCCGCCGGTCCTGCCGTTGACCCAGGCGGCCAGGGTCTGGAACTGCGGGTCGTCCTGCGACTTGAACTGCCGCCCGCCGTTGTGGAACTCGTCGCCGCCGGCGGTCGGCTCGAGCGGATGCGTCAGCAGCCGGCTCTTCATCGGCTGCCCCGGCACCACCAGGCGGGAGACGGCGGCGAAGTTCTTGCGCGACTGCTCTTCGTCCCACGCCGCGGCGCCCGGCGAGAGGCGCTGCAGGAAGCCGGCGCCCCCACCTTCCCCGCTACCGGCGTGGCAGACGACGCAGCGGGTATAGCCGGTGCGCTTCTCGAGAAAGACCGGCTGCACCTTGGTCTTGAAGTACTCGTAGTCGAGCGCCTTCGGCGCCGCGCCCGCCTGTCCCGCCGTCAGCGCGGCGGTCGGGCCGGCAATGAGCAGCGCGAAGATCGCGATCATCGCCCAGAACACAGTTCGCATAGGGGCCGCTCTCCTTCCGATGATGTTGCCGTTGACGCGATTAAAAACTGAACGACGCATTCAATTCTGCAATTCGTGGCCGGATGATCGTGCTCGGGCGGAGGAACGTCGCGCCGGAGCGTGTGTTCAAAAGCGTCACCGTGCTCTTGTTGAGGAGGTTGAAGAGGCTCGCCCGGGTCACCAGCTTCTTCCCTGCCCCGAGATTAAACGTCTTTTCGGCGCGCACGTCCATCAAATGGATGTTCGGCAGCTGCCGGGTGCCGAAGGGCTCCACGTTCAGCACGATGTTCGGAATCGTCTGGCCGCCGGAGACCTGGACGGTGCGCGCGAACGGGCGTCCGCTCCGAATCTGGTAGTTCGCGCCGAAACGGACTCCGTAGGGCAGCTGATACGAGCCCGAGATCCGGCTGTTCCATTCCCAGGTCGAGTCAGTGGTGTTGATCTCCGCGTTCGGGTTCAGCCGCGCGCCCTCGGTCAGCGCGTCGATTTCCGTGATCATGTTGCCGACGAAGAACGGCACGAACTTCTTCGTCGCGGTGTGGGACGCGAACAGCTGCCAGCCGTTCGCGTACCGCTTGTCGACCGCGACCTCGACGCTCTTGAACGTCTGGTCGATCCGCGGATCGTTGGTGTACATCGTCCGCTCGAACGCCTGACCGACGAGCGACGGCGCGTACTCGTAATACGTGATGCTGGTGCCGGGGTCGTCGGCGGTTCCGAGCCGCGCATCGGGCCCGGGGTCGGGACGCGTCACCGGGATGTTATAGGCGGCATAGGGCCGCGCCACTTCCACCTGCCGGAAATTGTCGACGTTCTTTGAATACAGGCCGAGCACCCTGACCGCCAGGTTGCGCACCAGCTGCCGCTCCACCGACGCCATGTACTCGTTCATCGACGGCACCGTCAGGTCCGGATTCGGCACGCCGAGGACGATCGACTGGGTGATGAAGTCGCTCCCCCTCGGGTCGAGGTTGACCTCGCCGGGATCGTAGTCGCGATCGCCGTTGAGATCCCGCCAGCGATAGCGCGCCGTGCCAGGCGTGTTCGCATCCAGCGGGATCATGTCCTCGACGAAGTTCTGATGGCTGAACGCCGACCAGCCGGCCTTGACGACGGTCTTGCCGTCGCCCGTCACATCGAACGCCGCGTTGATGCGCGGATCCCACGGGTTGAACACCGGGTAGCCGACTTCAGGGAAGCACTGCGCCGGGAACGCGAGGTGGGCCGGCGGCAGCGCCGCGTCCCGGCAGGCTTCCGCAGCGTAGCCGTGATCGCGGGCGTGCCTGATCCCGAGATTGAGCGTCAGGCGGCGCGCCACCGTCCAGCGATCCTGGATGAACCCGCCGATGTAGCTGTGCACGACCTTGGGGTTGTTCGGGTAGTTCGGCACCTCGAGCTCGATCGGGTTGCCGTTCTGGAAGCGCAGGCGATAGTTCGGCTGCGGCAGGTCGTCGGAGATCGGGTACCAGCGTCCGAAGTCGGTGTGCGTGCCGCTGATGCCGGTCTTGAACTCGTGATCGCCGACGAACAGGTTCGGCCGGTACATCGTCGCCTTGAACCGGACGTCGTTCATGTTCTGGTAATTCAACTGGCCGGCGCGCGTGCTCGGCCCGGTGACGTACTGGGTGGCGATGTCCTGCGTGCGCACGGCGCCCGGAACCGTGTTCTCGTTGCGCAGTCGTGGCGCCGCGTGTCCCCAGTAGGCGTACTGAGCCGACAGCACCAGTCCTTTGCCCTTGACCGCCTGCCATTCCACTTTGGCCAGGTCCTGGTTGTTGTGCTGCACCGTCCGCGAATCCCACGGAACGAACTGGCTGATGCCGCCGACGTTGCCTTTGTACGACCAGGCGTAGAAGCCGATCACCCGGTTGCCCTGGCTCGGTTGCCAGGTGATCTTGTTCGTGAAATATCTGGCCGTCTGAAGGCTCTGTGCCGGTGTGCCGTCCGGCTTGGGGGCCGCGTCGAAGACCTCGCTGACTTCCTTCGTCTCGCGCGTCGCCGCGTAGAACCAGAGCCGGTCCCGTTTGATCCGGCCGCCGAGATCGCCGTAGACGTCGTAGCGGTATTCGACCTGGTTGCCGCCGGAGCTGATGCCTTGCGCCTTCAACTCGTCGGTCACGTTGTCGCTTTGCAGCGGGCCGCCGCCGGCGCCGATGCCCATCTCACCGTGCATCTGGTTGCCACCGGACTTGGTAATCGCGTTGATCTGGACCCCGCGGGTCTCGACCTCCGCGCCGCTCCCGACCGTGGTCGCCTGCACTTCGTCGACCGTCAGATAGTTCCAGTAGGCGGCAAACCGGGTGATCACCCCCTCGAGCGCCGACTGCGGCTCGCCCGGCTGGCCGAACGAGCTGACCGAGACGTCGGTGTTGAAGCTGCTGCCGCCGATGTCGAGCAGCGCCCGCGTGCCCGGCACCTGCGCGAGCAGCGTGGTCACGCCGGCGCGGCCGGTGGGCGTCAGCTCGAGAACTTCCCTCGTCAGCGTCGTCGTATGCGAGGTCTGCGTCACGTCGACGATCGGCGCGGCGGCGGACACGGTCACCGTCTCCTCGAGGCTGCCGACTTTCATCTTCACGTCGAGCCGCGCGGCGAAGCCGACCGTCAGACGAACGTCCGGGTGCCTGACGGTCTGAAATCCCTGCAGCGTGTACTCCACCTCGTAGACGCCAATCGGCAGCGGCGTCACCCGGTACTCACCGTCGGCGGCCGTGACAGCCGAGACGTTCTTCACCTGCAGCGCCGGGCTGGAGACCGTCACGGTGACGCCGGGCAGCACCGCGCCGCTCTCGTCCGTCACGAGACCGTAGATGCTGGCGTCGGCCTGACCTGCCACCGCGTAGTCCGGCCACGCCACGCCGACAAGAAGTATTGCCACAAGGAACAGGTGTGCGCGAAACAACCGCCGACTGCCGCTGACCATGGGGGGCACCCTCATTTTTCGACTGCGGCCTTCAATCTCTGACTTTCGACTTGTGACTCTCGACCTTCGACTTTCGACTTGTGACTTTGGACTACTGCGTCTTGCCGCCCCACTCTGCCTGCCATTTCGCCCGAAGCCGGGCCCGATCGACTTCCTGGCCCCGCAGAAACACCTTGTTGATCCGCCGTGAGTTCGCGATGTTGTCGAGCGGGTTGGCGTCGAGGACGACGAAGTCGGCGTTGCGGCCGGCAGCGACCAGCCCGGTGTTGACCTTGGCGATCTCGGCGCCGTCGCGCGTCGCGAACGTAATCGCCTCCATCGGCGTGAAGCCCATCGCCACCCAGCTCTCGAACAGCAGCTGCGGATACCAGCCGATGAAGAACCGCGTCTGGCCGGTGTCGCTGCCGAGCACGAGCTTCATCCCGGCGGCGATCAGCTTCTTGGCGACGACGCCGTTCTTTCGCGCGTTCTGCCGGGCGCGCTCGACCGCCTCGGGCGTGAGGTTCTTCAGGAACTCGCCGTAGTGCTGCTGGATCTGCGAAGCGGGAACCGTCTCCTTCAGCAGCGGGTCGTTCCACGCCTCGCGTCCGCCGACGGAGACGCCGCCCGAGTCGTTGAACCACATGTTCGGCCGGACGTTGCGCGTCTTTCGATCGCGGATCATCGCCAGGAACTCCGCGTCGGGTTCTTCCCCGCCGCGAACCGGCGGGTGCAGCCAGCCCTCGACGCCGAGCCGCATCAGCTCCTTGGCATCGGCGAGGGTGACGTTGTGGGCCGCGACCGGCACGTTCGCTTTGTTGGCCTCGTCGAGGATCACGCGGTACAACTCCGGCGTCAGCCGTTTCCGCGTGCCACCGCGATCGTCGACCCAGATCTTGATGAACTCCGGCTTCATCTTGATGTAGTCGCGCGTCGCCTCACGGGCTTCCTCGACGGTGGTCACCGGATAGGGCACGTCGGCCCGCGACGGATGACCCTGGGCGCCGGAATTGGGCCAGGCGATGCCCGGCCCCGCGGTCTTGAACAGCGCCGCGCCCGGCACGACCTCGCCGCGCATCCGCAGCGGCACGTCGCCCCACTTGTGCCGGCCGCCTTTCAGGTCGGACCGCTCGACGAGATCCGCGATGCTGACGACGGCGCTGATGCCGTGGTAGGCGAGGCGCTCGAGGTGATCGATCAGGTTCTCGCGCGTGTAGTACTCCTTGGCCATCGTGCCGTCGTAGACGTGCTGGAAGCCGATATGGCCATGGAGGTCGACCTTCCCCGGCATCACCGTCTTCCCGGCGAGGTCGACGCGCGTGGCGCCGGCCGGTGCCTGCACATCGCCGCGCCGGCCGACGCGGGTGAAGCGCGTGTTCTCGACGACGAACACCGAGTTTTCGATCAGCGTGCCGTCGCCGGTGATCAACCGTGCGCCTTCATAGACCGTGACGCTTCCCTGGGGATGAACACGAACAGGCGCTGCCACGAGCACGCCGGCGATTGCCGCCGCGATCGCGAACCATCGCGAAGTTTTCGTTCGGAACATGCCGTCCTCCGTAGTTCAACCAGCCCTCAGCCCCGACACCGAAGCACGCCGCCCGCCGCATCGCGGTGAGGAAATTCCAGCAGGCGGATCGGGGCATTCCGCTCCGAAAACCCGCTCCGCAGCCCGGGAAAGCGTCGCTCCGGCGGCTTGTCGGTGACTCCCGTGGGGCCGCACTACGTCACCCCACGGTGATCTCGGCGCCTGCACGACGCTTTCCCGTCTGACGATCGAGCGGGCTTCTCCGAGGGTTTTCTACGCGGAACGCCCCGATCCGCGCGTCGCATCCTGGAATTTCCACATGCGATGTTTACTGCCCCCGTTCTCAGCCAGCCCCCAGCCCCAAGCCCCCAGCCCCTGCACGCGTCAGAACGTGTAGTGCGCGCTGAACGCGACGATGCGCGGCAGCACGATGGCGGTCGCCAGGCCGAAGTTCGGCCCCGACTGCTGCGTCACCGAGGTCACCGCATTGATGTTCAAGGAGTTGAAGATGTTGAGCTGCAGCTGCAGCCGCTGCTTCGCCCCGAGGTTCAGCCGCTTCTCGAGGCGGAAGTCGAGCAGGTTGATGTTCGGCAGCCGCCGGCTGCCGATCGGCTCGACGTTGAGCGTGATCGACGGGATGGTCGTCCCGCCGCGGAAGTTCACCGTGCGCGCCCACGGCGAGCCGCTGCGATGCTCGAAGTTCGCCGATGTCATCAGCCCGAACGGGAAGAGATAGCTGCCGGAGGCCCGGCCGAGCCACTCCCAGTTCTGGTCGGCGGTGAAGATCTCGGCGTTCGGATCCTGTGTGTTGGCGCCGAAGCTGGTGCCGCCGCCGACGTTGTTGGGCAGCGGCACGTCGCGCTTGGTGGCGCTGTAGGACGCCATCATCTGCCAGCGGCTGACCAGCCGCCGCGACACTGCCACCTCGACGGTCGAGTACTTCTGGTTCGCCTTGTCGTCGTTGACGATCGTCGCCACCTGGAAGGCCGACGGCGACAGCGCCGCCGGGTATTCGTAATAGGTGATCGACGTGCCCGGATCGTCGGCGTTGTTGAGGGTGCCGTCCGGCCCGGGATCGCGGTTGGTGATCGGGATGTTGTAGACCTCGTAGGGCCGCCGCAGGTTGGCGAGCCGCTGCTGATCGAGCGCCCGCGAATGCGCGCCGGTGAGCCGCATCGCGAAGTTCGGCACGACTTCGCGCTCGAACTGCACGCTGTACTCGTCGGTGTACGGCTGCCGCTCGTTCGGGTTGGCGACGCCGTTGGCGAGCGCGCCGCCCTGTCCCGACAGCGTCTGCGACAGGAAGTCGGTGCTGTTCAGCGCGAGGTTGGTCTCGCCCGCATCGTAGTTGCGATTGCCGTTCAGATCGCGCCAGCGATACAGCGTCGTGGTGATGACGTTGCGGTTCGCCGTCTGCAGCTCGTCGGTGTATCGCAGCTTGTAATAACGGCCCCAGCCTCCCTTGATCACCGTCTTGCCGTTGCCGGCGACGTCGTAGGCGGCGCGCAGCCGCGGCGAGAACGACTTGTAGACCTTGAACGGCACTTTGTCGAAGCACTGGGCCGGGTTGGGAACGTCCCCCGGAGGATCCGCGGCTTCGCGGCAGACGGCCGCGACGTAGCCGTTCTCGTAGTTGTAGCGGGCGCCGAGGTTGAGCGTCAGCTTGCGCGCGATCGTCCAGCTGTCCTGGAGGTAGCCGCCCATCGTTCGCAGCGGCGCGTCGGGATGCACGGGCGTGTTGAAGACCGAGATCTGGTCGGCGACGCCGTTGCGGAAGATCAGCTGGTAGTTGCCCGAGCCGGCGGGCCGCGTCAGCCGGTGGCGATCCGCGCGGATCTTGAAGAAGTCGCCGCCGGCCTTGATCTCGTGATTGCCGCCGCCCCAGTCGGGCTTGTACCACGTGATCGCGGCGCGGGCCTGCAGCCGATCCTCGAAGTTGCGCTCGTTCATCGTCGTCGACGTGCCGGTGACGACGCGGGTCACCGAGTCGGTGGTCGCCGGCTTGCCGCCGCCGTAGTCCTCGCCGTAGCCGCCGGAGTGATTCCAGAAGCCGCCGAACATCGCGCTGGCGGCAATGGCGCGCCCTTTCAGGCCCTCCCACTCCGTCTTCCTGGCGCCGTTGAAGCCGCGCTGATTGCGGCGCGACTCGTACGCGACCAGCCGGCTCATGCCCTCGACGTCGGAGCGCTTGTTGAACATCGTGAAGCCGGTGAACCGGTTGGACGGGTTCAGCTGCGCCGTCTCCTTGTGGGTGAGGAACCAGGCCATCTGCGTCTCGACGCAGCCGTCGCCGGCCGGCGTGAAGCACTCCAGGATGCCGTTGTGGTCGCGCCGCGAGCGCGCCGCGACGTAGAACCAGAGCCGGTCGCGGACGATCTTGCCGCCGAGGTCGGCGCTCGCATCGTCGCGCAGCTGCAGCGTGTTGCCGGCGCTGATCCCCTGCGCTCGCAGCTTGTCGTCGATGTTGCTGCTCTCGAAGCGGTGGCTGGTGCCGGAGAAGAAGCCGGAGCCGTGGAAGTTGTTGCTGCCGGTCTTGACGATGCTGTTGATGGCGATGCCGCGGGTGGGAATCGACGCCTCGTGCCCGATGGTCGAGATCGTCGCCTCTTCCAGGATCGAGTAATCGAGGTAGTTCCCGCTCTGCGTGTCCGACTTCGGGTTCGCCGTCACGACGCCGTCGATCGCCTGCCACGACTGCCCCTGCTGGCCGAAGGCGCGAAACGCCGGCTGCGCGTTGGTGGTGCTGCCGCCGACGTCGAGGTTCGGCCGCGCGCCCGGCGCCTGCTGCATCAGGCCGATGTAGCCGTTGCGGCTGGTCGGCACCAGCTCCAGCGTTTCCTTCGTCAGCTGCGTCGCGGTGGAGGTCGACGCGGCGTCGACCAGCGGCGACGCGCCGGACACGGTCACCGTTTCCTCGAGCTGTCCGACTTTCAGCGTGATGTCCACGCGCGCGGTGAAGCCCGCGGTGAGCCGGATGTCCTGACGCTGAATGGTCTGAAACCCCGAGAGCGTGTAAGCGACCGAGTAGGTGCCGATCGGCAGCGGCGTGATGCGGTACTCACCCTGCGCGTCGGTCACGGCTGTGACTGCGGCGACTTGCAGCGCGGCGCTGCGCGCGCTCACGGTCACGCCGGGCAGCACGCCGCCGCTCTCGTCGGTGACGTGGCCGCTGATGGTCGCGGTGCCTGTCTGTGCGCCCGCCGGGCGCGCGAAAGGAGGGATTAGTCCGAGCACGACAACGGCACTGAGACCGGCCAGCAGCCGTCGGACGGGGGATGTCGACGCCATGGCTCTCCTTCGGAGAAACGAGATATCAGGAATTCGCAGAATTACGAATCAGGAATTCGGAACGGCATCGGGAATTCGCCGAGCATCCGGAACGCAGCGTCCGTGATGTACGAATTCCTAATTCCCTGATTCCGAATTCCCAATTGCTCACTGTCCAGCAGTGGATGGTGGCCGTGACTGCAGGTCGTTCTTGAAGACGACGCCGCCTTTCATCACGAACCTGACGCGCTCCATCTCGGTGACGTCCGCGAGCGGATTGCCGGCGACCGCGATGACGTCGGCGAACTTGCCCTTCTCGAGGCTGCCGACGCGCGTCGCCCAGTTGTAGTTGAGCACGTTGGCGGCGACCATGAACGCGGTCTGCAGCGCCTGCGCCGGCGTCATGCCCCACTTGACCATGTAGGCGAACTGGTCCGCCTGTTTGCCGTGCGGGAAGGTGCCGTCGCCGGCGACGGCGCCGCTGCCGAAGGGAAGCGGCACGCCGGCCTTGAGCAGCTTCTTGAAGGTGAGCTCGGCCATCCCGAGACGGGTGACCGCTTTGTCGCCGGTGAACCCGAGCTTCTCGAGCAGCCGCTTGTCGCCGGCGTTCAGCCCGACCAGATCGTCGATGGTGATCATGATCGGCAGCTTCTTCTGCAGCAGCGTGTTGATCAGCGCATCGTCCTTGTAGATCTCGGTGACGTGCATGCTGAGGTCGACGCCGGCGTTGATGCAGGAGCGCATCCCTTCGCCGCCGTAGGTGTGGCAGGCCACCTTCAGCCCCATGCGATGCGCCTCGTCGACGATCGCCTGCACCTCTTCGAAGGTGAGCGAGGGCGAGGCCACCAGCGATCCATCGGGCTTGAACTCGTAGAGCTCGCGGCCGCCGACGAAGTCCTGGGTCGTGTAGATCTTGATCCAGTCGGTGCCGTGCAGCTTCGACTCGCGGACCGCGGCGCGCGCGAGCCACGGGCCGTTGATGTTCTTGTCCTCGGCGTGGCCGGAATAGAAGCCGGGGCCGGGATTCGCGTACGGGCCGCTCGCGCGCTGGTTGAGCGACTGCCCCGAGACCTGCATGCGGGGACCTTTGATCAACCCTTCATTGATCGCGTCGCGCAGCTCGACGGTGCCGAACCCGCCGCGCGAATCCATGTCGACGATGGTGGTGAAGCCGGCTTCGAGATCGCGCGTGGCGCTCTGCACCATGACGATCGTCTTCATCTCGACCGAATCGCCGCGGCCGGCGTTGTGGACGTGGGCGTCGATCATCCCTGGCAGGACGGTGGCGGCGCTGAGATCGACGACGCGTGCGTCGGACGGGATCGTGACTGATGGGCCGACCTCTTCGATGCGGTCACCCCGGACCAGGATGATCTGGTTGTTGAGGAGCGTGCCGGCCTTGGCGTCGAACATCCGGCCCGCGCGGATGGCGACGAGATTGGTCGGCGCCGCGAGATACGGACTCTGCGGCGGCGTACGCTGACCACCCTGCGACCAGACGACCGTACCCGAAACGACGGCGATGGTGACGACGAGTCCCGCTAACCGACGACGGCTGGACATGAAGGCCCTCCATTCGCGAGGTTGAGCAACGGTCTCCGCCCGGGTTTTCAAAGAGTGCGGCGTTTATGACTTATCAATGAAATGTTGTCAAGAATGAAACGGCGCTTCGACTCGCTGATATTGCACGGTGAACGCAGCGCACTCAGGGCACGCCCGTAGACTCGCCGCGCGTGAAGCGAGACATTCGAAGACATTGCCGGTCCGATTTGAACAGGCGGCCCGAGTCGGATACGCTCTGCGCGACATGTCGGTTTCTTTACTCCAGAGGAGGAATCAGATGGGGCGACGTGCTCGTAACGGGCTGCTCCTTGCCGTCGCGCTGCTGGCGGTCACCGCCTGGCCGCTGAGCGCACAGACCAAAGCCAAGGCGGAGAACGTGCCGGTGATCCCGCACAGCTCGGTGCCCAACTTCTTCAAGCTGCCGCCCGACCTGTACTTCGGCGAAGGGATCGGCATCGCCACCAACTCGAAGGGGCACGTGTTCGTCTACCACCGCAGCGGCGACACGCGGCTGTTCGAGTTCGATCAGAACGGCACGTTCGTGCGCGAGATCGGCCAGGGGTTGTACGGCCTGGAGTTCGCCCACGCGGTGCGCGTCGACGCCCAGGACAACCTCTGGGTGGTCGACGAGGGGACGAACATGGTGATCAAGTTCAACCCCGAAGGGCGCGTGCTGATGGTGCTCGGCCGCCGGCCGGAGATGGTTGCCGGCCCGTTCGACAGCACGCTGCCGGCGTCGCCGCCCGAGAAGTACCGCTTCGGACGGCCGACCGACGTCACCTGGGACGCGCAGGGGAACATCTTCATCTCCGACGGCTACGTCAACTCGCGCGTGGTGAAGTTCGACAAGAACGGGCGCTTCGTGAAGTCGGTCGGCGGCGCGCGCGGATCGGCGCCGAGCATGATGAACACGCCGCATTCGATCACCTCCGACGCGCAGGGCAATATCTACGTCGGCGATCGCGGCAACGCGCGCGTCCAGGTGTTCGACAACGACCTGACGCTGCGCGCGATCTACGACAACGTCGGCAACCCGTGGGCGGTGTGCGTGTCGCCCGGGCCGCACCAGTACCTGTTCGTGTCGAACTCCAACCCGGACAGCAACCCCGCCGCGTCGTGGGCGATCACCGGCGAGATCTACAAGATGGAGCTGGACGGCACGATCGTCGGCAAGTTCGGCAAGGCGGGAAAAGGGCTGGGCGAATTCAGCACCGTCCACGAGATCGACTGCCGCAACCCCGACCAGCTGTTCGTGTCGGAGATCTCAGCCTGGCGCGCGCAGAAAATCATCCTCAACCCGCAGAAGCCGACGACCGCGGCGGGCGCGAAGTAGCCAGGGGGGCATATGAAACGGTTTCTGCAGTTGTTCCTCATCGGTGCCGTGGCGGCGGCCACCGTCGTCGTCGTCTCGGCGCAGCTCACCGTGCCGGAAATTCAATACGACTCCAACCCCGACCTGCTGAAGCTGCCCGACAACATCCACATGGGCGAAGCGGCAGGCGTGGCCACGAACTCCAAAGGCGACGTCTTCCTCTACACGCGCACCGGCAACCCGAGCATGACGCTCGGCACATCACGGGCGGTCACGCACGGCGGCTCGCGCCTGTTCCAGTTCGACCGCACCGGCAAGTTCGTGCGCGAAATCGGCCAGGGCGCGTACGGCCTGCTGCAGGCACAGCAACTGCGGGTCGACGCGCAGGACAACGTCTGGATCGTCGATCAGGCGTCGACGCAGGTGATCAAGTTCGATCCGAACGGCCGCGTGGCGATGATTCTCAGCCGCAAGCCCGAGGCGCTGCGCGTCCCGGCGCTGCCGCTGAGTCCGCTGGCGACTGGCGTGCCGGTGGTGCAGACGCCGCCCGAAGCGGCGGCGCAGGGCGCCGGCGGCGGCGGGCGCGGCGGCGGACGCGGTGAAGCGCCGGCGGCGGGCGGACGCGGCGGCGAAGGGGGACGCGGCGGCGGTGAAGGCGGGCGCGGCGGCGGCGGGCTGCCGGGCGCGGGCGCCGAGGGCGAGAGCTTCAACCGGCCGACCGACGTGGCCTGGGACGCGAGCGGCAACGTCTACGTCGCCGACGGCTACGGCAACGCGCGCATCGCCAAGTACGAGCCGTCGGGCAAGTACATCAAGTCGTGGGGATCGCGCGGCACCGGTCCCGGCCAGTTCACCATCGTCCACGGCATCGTGATCGATGCGCAGGGCAACGTCTACGCCGCCGACGAAGGCAACCGGCGGATCCAGGTGTTCGACTCGGAGGGCACCTTCAAGAAGCAGTTCCTGAACGTCGGCACGCCCACCGCGCTCTGCATCACGCCGGGACCGCGCCAGTTCCTGTACGTCGCCCACACCGGCGATCCAGACGGGATGGAAGACGCGGCGATCTACAAAGTGGATCTCGAGGGGAAGATCGTCGGCAAGTTCGGCCGGGCCGGCAAGCAGGTGAAGGAGTTCGGCCTCGTGAACTCGATCGACTGCCGGAACGAGAACGAGCTGCTCGTCGGCGAGCTCAGTAATTGGCGCGTCCAGAAACTCACGCTGAGGGCCGCGCGCTGAGGGGTCGCGCCCTTCGGGCGCGTTGGGTCGCGTGGGTCGGGTGGGTTGGTTGGGTCCGAGTAGCAAGGTAACCGCCTCGTAAACTCGAACCTAACCAACCTACCCGACCCACGCGAGTGGCCAGCGGCGAAGCCGCTGCCACTCGCGCCCCACCGCGCGCGAAGCGCGCGGCCTACTTGGTCGCAAAAACCGGCGGGGCCTGCGGGATCGCGGCGCCATCGTGCCGCGGCTCCGATGCGCCGAAGTGGACGCCGCCGGGGCCGCTCATCACCGCCTGCCCGTATCCGAACGTGCCGGTTCTCAGCGGGATCAGCTTGATGTCGTGGCCGCGCGCTTTCAATTCCGCGCGGGTCCTATCGGGCACCAGCGCTTCGACGTCGACGTCGCACCCCTCGAACGTGCCTTTGGTAAAGCGGCCCGCCTCGAGCGCCTGCTGAATCGTCATCCCGTAGTCGGCGATGTTCGAGACGAACTGCGCGTGCGCCTGCCCCTGGTTCCAGCCGCCCATGATCCCGAAGCCGATTCTCGTGTCGCCCTTCTCCATGAACGCCGGGATGATCGTGTGCAGCGGCCGCTTGCGGCCGGTCAGCGTGTTCGGCTGATTCTTCTCGAGCGTGAACAGGCCGCCGCGGTTGTGCAGCATGAACCCGGCGCCGGGCGGCACCAGCCCCGACCCGAAACCGCTGTAGTTGCTCTGGATCAGCGAGACGATGTTGCCGTCCTTGTCGATCACCGACATGTAGATCGTGTCGGCGCCGAGCGCGTCGGTGATGCCAGGCAGCGTCGCCGGCTCGACCTGGCACGCCGCCTTGTTCGCGTCGACCAGCTTCGCGCGCTCGACCGCGCGCGGCTTGCTCAAGAGCGCATCGACCGGCACCTTCGAGAAGCGCGGGTCGCCGACGTAGCGGAGCATGTCGGCGTAGGCGAGCTTCTTCGCCTCGATCATCACGTGCATCGCGTTGGTGCTGTGGAACCCGTACTGACCGAGCGGGAACTGCTCCATCAGGTTGAGCATCATCAGCGCCGAGATCCCCTGCGTGTTCGGCCCGATCTCGTAGACGTTCCAGCCGCGATAGCTGGTCTTGATCGGCGTGACCCATTCGGGCTGGAACTCCGCCAGGTCGGCGGCGGTCATCGCGCCGCCCTGCTCGCGCGAGATGGCGAGAATCGCCTCGGCGGTCTTCCCCTTGTAGTAGCCGTCGCGTCCCTTCTCGGCGATGAGGCGCAGCGACCCCGCGAGATCGGGGTTGCGGAACACCTCGCCGACCTTCGGCGCGCGCGCGCCGTCGATGAGATACGTCTTGCGCGAGTTCGGGTGCTCGGCCAGCATCTTCGCCGAGCGTCCCCACCCGCCGGCGATCGTTTCCGACAGCGGGAAGCCGTTCTCGGCGTAGTAGATCGCCGGCGCCAGCAGCTCGGAGAGCGGCTTGGTGCCGAAGCGGCTGCGCATTGCGTCCCAGCCGGCCACCACACCCGGCACCGTCACCGAGTGGATGCCGCGCTGCGGCATCTTGGTGATCCCCTTGGCGGCGAGGAAATCGACCGTCAGCCCGGCCGGCGCCCAGCCGCTCGAGTTGAGGCCGTGGACGGTGTTGGTCTTCGCCTCGTAGAAGATGATGAAGAGGTCGCCGCCGATGCCGTTGCCGGTCGGCTCCATCAGCCCGATCGTGGCGTTGGCGGCAATGGCCGCGTCGATGGCGTTGCCGCCGCGCTCGAGGATTTGCACGCCGGCGCGCGCCGCCAGCGGCTGGCTCGCCGCCACAATCCCGAAGGTCGTGGCCACCACCGAGCGGCCAACCACCGGGCCGTTCGACTTCGTCGTGTCGCGTTCGTCCTGCGCAACGATGCCAGGGCCGGCGAGCGTGAGGACGAAAGCGGCGGCAATGGCGGCGTGTCGAACGTTCATACGCATCCTCCCGGAGAGGATTCTAACTCGCCGCGCGTGGTCACTGATGCGCGGCGCCCTGAGGGGCTGCGCCCTTCGGGCGCGTTGAGTCGGGTGGGTTGGTTGGGTTCGAGTTTACGAGGTGGCCGCGGGTTGCCCACTCGGACCTAACCAACCTACCCGACCCACGCGAGTGGTCTGCGGCGAAGCCGCGTTCACTCGCGCCCCACCGCGCCCGAAGGGCGCGGCCTTTGTCAGGGCAGCATCAAGAGAATCACCGGGACAATCCCGCAAATTGGCTGGACCGTCGCCAGCTGAAACGCCAGCTGTGTCGCTCTCTCATTCGGATCGAGCGTCGTCAACTTTCGCAGCGTCTGACAACTGCCGATGGCGACGCAGATGACCCAGAACCCAGCCAGACTGGCTGGCACATAGGCGTGCGTCCGGACCGCGTAGAGAACCACGACGTTCAGGCCAAGGAACACGAACACGGAGAGGAGTATCCACACCCCTCGTAAGGTGGTGATGCCTGTCGTCGCGTATGGTCGCTGCATGATCAGCACCCTCCCCACCAGGCCAGGAAGCACGCTGTGGCCACTTCGACGCCAAGCAGCGCGCACAACGGTGCGAGTTCGACGAAACCCGAAGCAGAAAGCGCGCAGATAATCGCGGTGCTGACCTTCATCATCTCACAGATGGTTCTCATCGTTCCGCACCAGCCATCGATGGATTGCACGCGAACGATGCGCGCGTCATCACCCAGGGCCGCAGTCTTCTCGGCGAACTGGTCGAACGCCACTGCCATTTGATCGAGGGCCTCGGACAGTGCGCCGGGGGTCCGCAGCATCGTGACCGCCTCCTCAGACAGGGCCGGCGGAACATCCCGCTCAGGGACGTGCAAGCCTTCAAGACCGAGTGCCTGCAACATGTCGTGATGGCGTTGCGCCGCCATCGGTCCAGTGGACTCCTCGATCAGCCCGCCGCGACCCTTGCCGGACACGCGATGATTCACCGCGCGCGCCACGGTCGCTTCGACACCCGTCGCTCGAACGTGGGCGGCGTGCAGCCGCAGATTCGTGGCGATGGCCGTGATCGTTTCGTGCCGACGGATGCCTGCCTGGAGATCCCGCGCCAGCCGCTTCCCCTCACGCAGAATGTGATCGCCAATCTCATCCTGCTGCTTTCCACGTCCGTGCACATCGGGCAACGTAGCGACGACGAGTCCTGCCATTCCTGACGTCAACAGCATCCGACGCGACATGGATTCCATAAGCCCTCCGTTCCGCATCTGCGGCAAACGGCGACCCTGGCCATGGACACCGTGGCTGCGAGAGGTCGAGTCCCGGCACCGCCGGAGAAGACCAGGGTCGCCGGCCCGGGAGCGGCAAAGGGCGGACCCGAAACGCTCGTCGCAGCAGTGGCTGGAAGGTGTTGCGATCGCGGGCGGTTGCCGGACGGCTTGGAAGGCGAGGTGCGGCGCGCGCCGCCGCGCGCGCCGCTTGACGCCGATAGTTGCGCGTTGCCTCGAGCGACGCTACTTCACCACGACCGCGGTTGTCGCCGTTGCCGCGTCGTTCGCCGCGTTCGGATCGGGCGACCCCGATCGAACCGAGGCCGTGTTGGTCAGGGTGATGCCCGCGCGCGAGGGCTTGACAACGATTGTCACCGTCGCGCTGTGGAACGGATCGATCGTGCCGAACGCGCAGACGAGATCGCCCTCGCGGCCACCCTTGCCGGCGCGGGCGCACGTGCCCTGCGACGGCGTTGCCGACACGAACGCCGCATCCACGGCAAGCTGGTCGTGAGCGTCACGCCCTGCGCGGCTGCCGGGCCGCCGTTCTGCACTGTGACGGTGTAGGTGAGGTTTGCGCGGACGACCACCGGATCCGGCGCGTCGCTGTTGGTCACCGAGAGGTCGGCGCGCATGTCGAGCGCGTAGACGTCCATGAAGTTGACGCCGGCGTTCTGCTCCGCCACCAGCTCCGCCGCGGTGATGATCGAGATGGTGAAGCCATCGCCCGAAATGTCGCTCGCCATCACCGCGGTGGCAGGCGACTGGCTGTCGGCCGCGAGACGCACGGTCGTTCCCGTCACCAGATCGCGGCGGAACACATCGAAGCTCTGGTTGGTGTCATTGGCCACGAGGTTCGAGGCCCTGGAGCTGAACACCACCGACGCGCCGTCGGGCGCGACGAGGGGGCTCTCGCTCTCGTCGTTGCCCTGCACGCCGGCGCTGCTGCGGCTGACCAGCTGCACCGTCCTCAGCGCGCGATCGAACACGAAGGCATCGGACACGAAGCCGTTGGCATCGGGCTGGCCGAAGGTCGGATCGGCGGAGCTGAAGCCGACGAAGCGGCCGTCCGGGGTGATCGAGGACAGGAAGCTGTTGCCCTCGAAGCCGCCGTTGTCGCCGATCGTGCTGATGCCCTCGGTCGTGCGGGCGACGCGATCGCGGACGAAGACGTCGATCCCCTGCTGGTCGCCGGGACCCGGCGCGAGGTTGTCGGCGAAGCTGTCGAAGGCGACGAATCGGCCGTCGGCGCTGATCGCCAGGTTGTTCGGCTGGCTGTCGCCGATGACGCCGTTCGAATCGACGTCGACGCGCTCGATGGCCTGGGTGGTTCGGTCGAACGTGTAGATGTGAGGGAAGAAGTTCGGGTTGCCGTCGGCGACCAGCGTGTCGGAGAACGACCGGAACGCGACCACGTTGCCGTCGGCGCTGATCACCGGCGTGTCGCCGGTCGCCGGCGCGCCGTCGAGGCCGCGGGTGACGAGCTCGGTCGTGTGCGTGAGCCGGTCGTGGATGAACACGTCGTTGTTGCCGTTAGTGTCGCTCTTGGCGAAGTTGGACGACTCCGACGCGAAGACGACGAAGCGGCCGTCGGCGCTGATGTCGGCGCCGGCGTTCACGAACAGGCCGCTGTGGCCGTCGCCCTCCCGCCCTTCGAGGTGACGCTGACGCGCTCGGTCGTGCCGGCCAGCCGATCGCGGACGAAGACGTCGGCGGATAGATTGGTGTCGCCCGGCACCAGGTTGTCGGCAAACGACATGAACGCGACGAAGCGGCCGTCGCCGCTGAGCGACGCGCGATCGTTGCTCGGGCTGGTGAAGCCGCCCGTGCCTGACTGGTTGTTGCCCTGAACCCCGGCGCTGCTGACGCTGACGATCTCGAAGCCGGCGGCGGCGGACTGCGCGACGACGGCGGCCGCTGCGAGCAGTGTCGCGAGCGCGGCGCCCGAGATGACCCTGAGATGCATGCGTGCTCCGTCCGATCGATCGAGATCGATCGCAGCTGAAGATGAGTTCCGCGCGAACCGTGAATGGGAGCCCGCGCGCCGGACCGCAAGACGCGATCCGCAACGCGCGACCAAGCTGTCAGCTCGCAACGAGACCCGAGGCACAGCTGCTGCACGCGCGCCGGCACGTATTACGAAAGATGAAAGGCGCTTACAACGGGGCGGATGGGAACGGAGCGCCGGGGACTTCCGGCGCGATTCAGATCAGCTGTTTCATCTTCCACTCGGCGTCGTTCACCAGCGCGTCGTACTCCGCCGGCGAAATCGATCGCTTCGAGTAGTTGCACGAGACGATGAAGAGCTCGCGGTCCTCGCTCCAGTCGGCGCGGGTGACGGTGCTCTCGAACTGATGGCCCGCGCTGGTGGTGAGCGACAGCGGCGTGCCGGGCTTGGGGATCGCCGGCACCTGAATCAGTTTGGTAAAGCGAACGTAGCTGTTGTTGATGACCCGGTCGGCCTCGTTGGGCGCCTTGAGCGTCAGCCCGGGGATTCTCATGTTGACTTCGACTTCGATGGCCATTCTGTTCAGCGGCTCGCCGCGGCGCCGCTCTGCGTGCGGCACCACTCGAGCGTGTGGCGGAGCCCCTCTTCGAGCCCGACGAGTGGAGTATAGCCAAGCAGGGTCCGCGCCTTGGTGATGTCGGCCTGCGAGTCGCGCACGTCGCCGGCGCGCGCGTCCTTGTAGATCGCCTCGATATCGGTGCCGACAATCTTGTTCATCGTCCGCAGCAGCTCGTTGAGCGAGATCCGCGTGCCGCAGGCGACGTTGATCGCCTCGCCCGGCGCTTTCGGCGCCTCGCACGCGCGCAGCACCCCGTCGACGACGTTGGCGACATAGGTGAAGTCTCGGGTCTGCTCGCCGTCGCCGTAGATCACCGGCTGGCGTCGCTCGATCAGCGCGGTCGCGAACAGCGAGATCACCCCCGAGTAGGGCGAGCCCGGATCCTGCCGCGGCCCGAACACGTTGAAGTAGCGGATGACGACGGTCTCGAAGCCGTAGAGGCGCGTGAACATCCGGCAGTACTCGGTGCCCGCCACCTTCTGCAGCGCGTAGGGCGACAGGGGGTTCGACGGCATGTCTTCGCGCTTGGGCAGCGTCTCGGAATCGCCGTACTCGGACGAAGAGCCGGCGAACACGAGCCGCTTGACGCCGGCATCGCGGGCGGCCAGCAGGATGTTGAGCGTGCCGTCGATGTTGGCGCGGTTCGAGGTGGCCGGATCCTTCACCGACTTCGGTACCGACGGAATCGCCGCCTGGTGCAGCACGTAGTCCATGCCCGCGACGGCGCGCGCAGCGAACGCCATGTCGGCGACATCGCCTTCCAGGAATTCGACCTTCGGCAAGTGCGCGAGGTTGTGGCGATGGCCGGTCGCGAGGTTGTCGGCGACGCGAACGGTGTGGCCGCGGCGCACGAGCTCTTCGGCCTGATGCGATCCGATGAAGCCGGCGCCGCCGGTGACGAGGTAAGAAGCCATAGTGTTGAGGTCGAGTGCAAAAGCTAGTCCGTAAACGCTCCGCGCGCAAGGCCGGGCGTCACGCGCAACGCGTTGCCATGGTAGAGCTTGCGGAGCACCTGATCGGGCAGGCCGATGCCGTACAGCTTCCAGAACGCGTGATAGTCGCGGTAGTAGTCGAAGTACTCGTCGTTGGTCTCGAAGACGCGCCAGTAATACGGGAACTCGTCCGGCTGGTAGCTGTCCTTCCCGAAGAGAATCCGGTCCTGATACTTGATGAAGAAGTCGTGCGCCGCGCGCGGCTGCCGGCCGAAGTCGTAGAGCACCGCGGCGACGTCGTAGTAGACGTTCGGGTTCTCGTCGAGCAGCTTGCCGGCGCGCGCCAGATCGTTGGCGTGCCACCCGAAGTGCGCGAGGATGAAGCGCGTGTTCGGATGGCGCTTGATCATGGTGTTGCGCTCGGTCATCAGCGTTTCGAAGCGCACACCCTGCTGGTGCCGGCGATCGGCGTAGAGCGACAACTCGAGCCAGCGCTCGTTGGTGTAATCGAGCGGCTCGAAGAACGCGGCCGGCTCGGCGACGTGAATCAGCACCGGCACGTTCAGCCGGGCGCACGTGGCCCAGATCGGATCGAGCTCGGGATCGTCGACCGGCAGCCGGCTGCCGTCGGCCCTGGTCACGAACATGCCGAGGTCCTTGAAGATCTTCAGGCCGACGGCGCCGGCCTTGATATCGTCCTCCAGCTGCTTCGCCGCTTTCGCGCCGAAGCCTGGACCGATCCGATCGCGGAAGTTGATGTTGGCGAAGAGGACCATGCGGTCCTTGTGCTTGCTGGCGCGCAGCGCCGCGACCCCTTCGCGCAGCCGGTCACCGTACGAGCCGCTCAGGTTGACGAGGATCTGCAGGTTGTTGGCCTGCATCCCCGTCATCACCCGATCGAAATCGCCTGGCGAGATGGGCGTCGGCTGGTGGCTGTGGATGTCGATCACCGGAAACTTCGCCCGCGGCACCGGGTGCTGCGGCGCCACCAGCTGCGACTTGGGCTTGTATTCGCGGATCGTCGGCGCCTGGAACTCGGGCTGCCGGCCTTCGGCGGGCCTGCGGCGCAGCTGCCCGGAGACCATCGGGACCGCGACGATGAGGACGAGCAACGTGAGCTGAAGACGGCGCATAGGAGTCCAGGAGCCAGAAAAAAATCGCAGCGAGCCGTAAGCCGAATTCTGTTCGCGCGCCGCCCTTGCGGGCGCCGCGCGACGATGACCATTCCTCTAGCCTCGCCATCGCTGGCGAGATCAAGCGACCTACCCGGAGGCTCTCTGGACGGGCCGTCCAGCAGGCGCGATGCCCGGGCCCCCCTATTTGGTCTTGCTCCGTGCGGGGTTTTGCCTGCCACGCGTGTTACCACGCGCGCGGTGCGCTCTTACCGCACCTTTTCACCCTTACCCTTCGACTCGCGGTCCGCTCCCGCGTTCCGCTCGCTCAGGGCGGGCCCATGAATGCCGTCGCGCATTCGGATCTGGGCTTGCCGTGAGCGAGCGGTAGGCGAGAGCCGACCGCGAGTCGAACGGCGGTATGTTTTCTGTGCCACTGTCCTTCAGGTTGCCCTGACCGGGAATTACCCGGCGCACTGCCCTGCGGAGTTCGGACTTTCCTCTCCGTCTTGCGACGAAGCGGTCATCTGGCTCACTGCGAAGGTCTGATTGTACGCCATCAGCCATCAGCCATCCGTTTCCTGGCTGATGGCGTACTGTTCGAGCTTTTTGTAGAGATTGCTGCGCGGCGTGCCGATCACTTCGGCGGTCTTCGAGATGTTCCACCCGTTCTCGCGCAGCTTGCCGACGAGGAACATCCGCTCGGCGTTCTCCTTGAACTCGCGCAGCGTCCCCGGCTTCGTCTCGCCGGAGCCCTCGGCGGACGCGGCCCTCGGCGCCGCCAGCGCGCCCGCACTCGACGGCGAGCGGACGCTCTCCGGCAAATCCGGCAGGTCGATCACGTCGCCGCCGGTCATGATGATCAGCCGCTCGACGGTATTGCGCAGCTCGCGGATGTTGCCGCGCCAGCGGTAGCGGCCGAGCGCGTCGAGCGCCGCCTGGGTGATGCGCTTCGGGCGGGCGTTGTTCTCGCGGCTGAAATAGTCGACGTAGTGGCGGACCAGCGGCGCGATGTCCTCCGGCCGCTCGCGCAGCGACGGGACGTGGATCGGGATCACCGCGAGGCGGAAATAGAGGTCCTCGCGGAAATGCCCTTTCTCGATCTCCTCCTCGAGGTTCTTGTTGGTCGCGGCGATCACCCGCACGTCGACCTTCACCGTGCGCGCCGAGCCGAGCCGCTCGACCTCGCCTTCCTGCAGGACGCGCAGCACCTTGGCCTGGGTCTTGGCGCTCATGTCGCCGACCTCGTCGAGGAAGATGGTGCCGCGATCGGCCTGCTCGAACTTCCCCACCTGCTTCTCGGTGGCGCCGGTGAACGACCCTTTCTCGTGGCCAAACAGCTCCGACTCGATCAGCTCCTCGGGAATCGCGGCGCAGTTCACCTGCACGAAGCGCTCGCGGCTGCGCAGGCTGTTGCGGTGGATGGTGCGCGCCACCAGCTCCTTGCCGACGCCGCTCTCGCCGGTGATGAGGACGGTGGCGTTGGTCGGCGCGGCGCGGCTCACCGCCGCCATGATCTGCTTCAGCCCCGGGCTGTCGCCGATCATCTGGTGGCGGACTTCGACCGCCTTCTTCAGCGTCCGCACCTCGTCGCGCAGCTGGCGCGAGTCGAGGGCGTTGCGCAGGCTGACCAGCACGCGATCGCTGGCGAAAGGCTTCTCGATGAAGTCGAAGGCGCCCTTCTTCGTCGCTTCGACGGCGGTGCTGATGGTGCCGTGCCCCGAGACCACCACCACCGGCAGCGACTCGTTCATGTTGCGCAGCCGCTCGAGCACCTCGATGCCGTCCATGCCGGGCATCTTGACGTCGAGCAGCACCAGGTCGGGCGCCTCGCGCTCGGCCAGCGCCAGCCCTTCCTGCCCGGTGGCGGCGCCGATGAACTCGTAGCCCTCGTACTCGAGCGTCATCTTCAACGACTCGCGGATCGCCGCCTCGTCGTCGATGACCAATATGCGTGACTTCGGCATCGACTGGGTCAGCGATCTTCGACGCGGATGGTCTTCAGCTGCCGCTGCTCGAGGTCCGGCGCGTAGATGTAGAGCGTGAGGACGTCGCCCGGGCGGGCGGCGCGGGCGAGGCGCCGATACTCGGCCGCCGATTCGACCCGCTGGCGGTTGATCTCGAGCAGGATGGTGCCGCGCTCGATGCCGCCGTCGAACGACGCGCTGAGCCCTTCGACGCGCGTGATCAGCACGCCGCGAACCTCGTGGGGAATGTCGAGCCGGTCGGCGGTCTGCCGGTCGAGATCGCGGACGGTGAGGCCGAGCGGCGCGTTCTCCGGATCCGATCGGCCGCGCTCCGGCGACGGTGCCGCCGGCTCGGCGCGGTCCTGGCGTTCGCGCGCCGGCCGTTCGGCGAGCTTCACGGTCATCGTCTGATCGTGGCCGTCGCGCACCAGCCGCAGCCGCGCCGAGCTGCCCGGGGCGCGCGCCGAGATCTCGCGAATCAGCTGATCGTCGTTGGCGATGGCGCGATCGTCGAGCGAGGTGATGACGTCGTAGGGCCTGAGCCCGGCCCGATCGGCCGGCGAGCCGGCGGTGATGTCCTGCACCAGCGCCCCGTGGTCGACCGTCAGCTTCAGCGAGCGCTCGAGGTCGGCGTCGACGTCGCGCAGGCCGACGCCCATGTAGCCGCGGCTGACGCGGCCGCGCGCGCGCAGCTGCGGCAGCGCCGAGCTGGCGCCGTTGATCGGCACGGCGAAGCCGATGCTGCTGGCGCGGGAGCTGATCGCGGCGTTGATGCCGATCACCTCGCCGCGCGAGTTGATCAGCGGGCCGCCGCTGTTGCCGAAGTTGATCGCCGCGTCGGTCTGGATGTAGTCGTCCAGGCTCATGTCGAACAGCTTCCGGCCGAGGAAGCTGACGACGCCGACCGTGACGGTGTGCTCGTAGCCGAGCGGGTTGCCGATGGCGCAGACCCACTCCCCCATCCGCAGCGTCGACGAATCGCCCAGCGGCGCCACCGGCAGCCCGCTCTGGCCGTCGATCTTGATCAGCGCGATGTCGGTGTCGGGATCCGCGCCGATCAGCCGCGCCCGCACCGTCCGGCCGTCGGCGAGCTTCACCGTGATCCGCTCGGCCCGATCGACCACGTGATTGTTGGTGAGGATGCTGCCGTCGGCGTCGATGATGAAGACGCTGCCGGCGCCGCGCCTCGGGCTCTCGCGCTCGCGCGGCGTGCCGAAATCGAACGGGCCGTCGAACGGATCGGGTGAATCCTGACCGCGCCCGCGCCGCCGGCGTCCATCGCGGCCGCGCGTGGTCGCGTCGATGTTGACCACCGCCGGGTTGATGCGCTCGACGACGTCGGCGAAGTTGACGAGGGGCGGCAGCGACGCGGCGCTGCCGGGACGTGCGGCCACGCGAACGGCGGCGGCTTTCGGCGGCGCGCCGGCGGAGACAGCCGAGCGCGCCACGCCGCCGGCGACGATCGCGCCAACCAGGAAGGCAACCACCGCGGTCAGCACGACCGTGACGAGCGTAAACCGGCGTGACATCTCAGCTTTTCATTATAAGCGTCAGAAACTTTTCCTCATCCAGCGTTTCGACGCCAAGCTGCTTCGCCTTCTCCAGTTTGCTGCCGGCATCGCTGCCATAGACGACGTAGCTTGTCTTCTTGCTGACCGAGCCCGACACTTTGGCGCCGAGCCGTTCGAGCTCCGCCGTGGCCTGCTCACGCGACATCGACGCCAGGGTGCCGGTCAGCACAACCGTTTTCCCCGACAGCGGCCCCGGCGTCTCGCTCGGCGGCGGCGCCTGGCTCACCATGCTGACGCCGGCCGCCTTCAGGCGCGCGACCAGCGTCTGATTGCGCGGCTCATCGGCAAACGCCCGCACCGAGGCCGCGACCACCGGACCGATCTCCGAGACCGACTGGAGCGCCTCGGCCGGCTCCGCCATGATGCGGTCCAGGGTGCGGAAGTGGCGCGCCAACGTCGCCGCCGCCTTCTCGCCGACGTGCCGGATGCCGAGCGCGTAAATCAGCCGCGACAGATCATTGCTCTTGCTGCGCTCGAGCTCGGACACGACGTTGATGCCCACTTTGCCGAGCTTTCTCGCCACCGCGCGCTCCGATCGCGGCTCCTTCGGCGCCACCACCAGCGTCTCGAGCTGAGCGGCGGTGAGGTGGTACAGGTCGGCGAAATCGCGCACCAGCCCCTGCTCGATCAGCTGATCGACCAGCGAGGCGCCGAGCCCCTCGATGTTCATCGCCGATCGCGAGGCGAAGTGCTCGAGGCTGCGGCGCAGCCGCGCCGGGCACGAGGTGTTCTCGCACCGCCACACCACCTCCTCTTCGTCGCGGTGCAGCACGCTCTGGCATTCCGGGCAGTGCGCCGGCATCTGCCACGGATCGCTGCGCGGCACGCCGTCGGGGTGCGGCAGGATCGCCCTCACCACCTTCGGGATGACGTCGCCGCCTTTTTCAATCAGCACCCGATCGCCCGGCCGCAGATCCTTGCGCGCGACGTCCTCGGCGTTGTGCAGCGTCGCCATCCCGATGGTCGAGCCGGCCAGCTTGACCGGCTCCAGCACGGCGTACGGCGTCACCGCGCCGGTGCGGCCGACGTTGACGTCAATCGCTTTCAGCGTCGTCGTCGCCTGCTGCGCCGGGAACTTGAAGGCGGTGGCCCAGCGCGGAAACTTGGCGGTGGTGCCGAGCCGCTCGCGCATCGCCAGCGCATCGACCTTGACGACGACGCCGTCGGTGTCGAAGTCGAGCGTCTGGCGCTTGTCCGCCCACTCGGCGCAGAACGCCGCGACCTCGTCGATGCTCGCGCAGCGCCGCCAGTGGCGCTCGACCGGCAGCCCCCATTCGCGCATCGCGGTGAGGCTGTCGGCATGGGCGGCGAACGGCCCGGCATCGCCCGGACCGTTGGCGACCAGCTGATAGACGAATGCGCCGAGGCCGCGGCGGCTGACCAGGCCCGGATCGAGGTTGCGCATCGTGCCGGCCGCGGTGTTGCGCGGGTTCGCGTACGGGGGCTCGCCGGCGTCCTCCATCTCGCGGTTGATCCGCTCGAATGCGGCCCGCGGCAGGTAGACCTCGCCGCGGACCTCGATCCGTCCCGGCGGCGGCGTTCCCCGCAGCGTCAGCGGAATCGCGCGAATCGTGCGGACGTTGATCGTCACGTCGTCGCCGTGCGTGCCGCTCCCCCGCGTCGCGCCGCGGCGCAGCCGGCCATCGTCGTAGGTCAGCGCGATGCTGAGGCCGTCGATCTTCAGCTCGGCGACGTAGGCGACGCCGTCGTCGCCGACGCCGGCGCCCCTGCGGACGCGCTCGTCGAACGCCCGCAGCTCCTCTTCGTTGTAGGCGTTGTCGAGGCTGAGCATCGGCACGAGGTGCTCGACAGTCTCGAACCCTTCGACCGGCCGGCCGGCCACGCGCTGGGTCGGTGAATCGGCGGTGACGAGATCCGGGTGCTCCGCTTCGAGGCGTTCGAGCTCGTGCAGGAGCGAATCGAACTCCTCGTCCGAGATTTCCGGATCGTTGTGGATGTAGTAGCGCTCTTCGTGATGGCGGATCGCCGCGCGAAGCTCCTTCAGCCGTTGCTCAGGCGCGGTCACCGCCCTTCAACGATCGCGCGCGAGCACGTAGTCGGGCAGCGCCAGGAGCGCGTCCCGCTCCGAGCCGGGAGGAAACGCGTAGAGCGGCTTTTTCGCGCGCTCGGTGAACTCGACGGCCCGCCGGTAGGCGTAGTCGATCGACGCGTGCTCCTTGAGGCAGCGCAAAAGGTCGTGCCACTGCTCGGGCGTGGCATTGCGGGCGGTGATCACGTCGCGGACGATGCGCTGGCCGGCGCCGCTGCGGTCGTGCTGCTGCAGGTGAATCAGCGGCAGCGTCACCTTGCCCTCGCGCAGATCGCTGGCGATCGGCTTGCCGACGGCCTCGGCGTCGCCGGTGAAGTCGAGCAGATCGTCGACGATCTGGAACGCCATGCCGAGGTTGAAGCCGTACTCGCGCAGCGCCTGCTCCCGCTCCGCCGGCACCTTGCCGAGCATGCCGCCGATCTGGGCGCAGCCGCCGAACAGGTACGCCGTCTTGCGCCGCATGATGTCGAAGTGCTCGTCTTCGGTGATGTCGGCGTCGCCGTTCTTGGTCAGCTGATACAGCTCGCCCTCGATCATCCGCAGCGTGACGTCGCACAGATTGCGGATGATCTCGAGCTCGTCGTGCATCAGCGCCAGGGCCATCGACTTGATGTACAGGTAGTCGCCGAGCAGCACGGTGATGTCGTTGCCCCAGCGCGAGTGGACGGCCAGCCGGCCGCGCCGCAGGTCGGAGTCGTCGATGATGTCGTCGTGCACCAGCGTGGCGGTGTGAATGAACTCGACGACGGCGGCGTAGAGGATGGAGCGGTCGCCGTCATAGCCGGCGAGGCGCGACGCCATCAACAGCACCGCGGGGCGGATCCGCTTGCCGCCGCTGGTGCGGAGGTACTGGCCGATCTGCGGGATCAGCGCGACCTTCGACTGCACGTGGCGCGCGAACTCCTCGTCCACCTTTTCCAGGTCGGCGCGGATCGGCTCGAAGATCTGCGACAGCGCGGGCGACGATTTTTCCACGGCGTTTTCGGTCAAAACTTTATCACGGCCTGAACAGGGTGTGGAAGTTGGCGGCGGTGCGCTCGGCCAGGTGCGCCGGCGGGACGCCGTGCACGTCGGCCAGGGCCTCGACGACGCGCGCGACGTAGGCCGGCTCGTTGCGCTTGCCGCGATACGGAACCGGAGCCAGAAACGGGCTGTCGGTTTCGACCAGCAGCCGATCGAGCGGCACGCGCCGGGCGGTCTCGCGCAGCGCCGCCGCTTTTGGAAAGGTGACGATGCCGGCCAGCGAGACGAACAGGCCCAGCGCCAGGCCGGCGTCGGCGAGCGCATCATTTCCCGTGAAACAGTGCAGCACGCCGCGCAGCGCGCCGCCGCCGTCGCCGCGCAGGAGGGCGAGCGTATCGTCGTCGGCCTCGCGGGTGTGGATGACCACCGGCCGGTCGAGCTCACGCGCCAGCCGAATCTGCGCGCGAAATACCGACTGCTGCACCTCGCGCGGCGAGAAGTCGTAGTGGTAGTCGAGGCCGATCTCGCCAATCGCGCGCGCCCCGGGCGTGGCCGCGAGCTGCTCGCGCACCACCGCCGCCGCGCCTTCCGGATCGGCGCCGAACTGGTGCGCCTGGTGCGGGTGGACGCCGATCGTGAAGCGCGCCTCGGGCCATAGCGCCGACACCCGCCGGGCCTGCACCGCTTCCTTTTCATTGCCGGCCTCGAGGACGACGAGCACGCGCTCGAGCCCGGCCGCTTTCGCGCGCGCGACGACCGCGTCGAGATCCGAGGCGAAGGTCTCGTCGGCGAGGTGGCAGTGGCTGTCGATCACGTCAGCTCGGTGTTTTGGCGTCGGCCGGGCGGCGGTCGGGGGACTGGATCGCCCGCTCGAAGGCGACGAAGGCCGCGGCGAGCTCGGCTTGCAGCCGTGCCCTGGTCGCGGCGTCGGCGAATGAGTACTCGAGCGAGTTCTGGACCAACCGCTTCAGCATGCGATAGTCGAGGCCCTGCTCTTCGACCGCCTTGCGGAACTCCAGGGTCAGCGTCGATCTCGCCACGCCGGCATCGTCGGTGACCAGCGCCACCGGGACGCCGAACTTCAGGTACATGGCCAGCGGGTGCCGCTTGCCGCGGATGCCGAGGATGAGGTCGTTGCTGCTCAACGCCACCTCGACCAGCACCTTGCGCGCCGCCATCTCGCGCAGCAGGCCGTGCGCATCGTCCTCGTACATGACGCCGCCGCCGTGGCCGATCCGGCGCGCGTGGCCGATGCGGACCGAATCGCGGATGTGGAAGCGCAGCGCCTCCGGCGGCACCAGCCCTTCGACCAGCTCGCCGGCGTGCAGCGCGATCGGTACCCGCGGGTAGTTGCCGTGCATGAAGTCGATCATCCGCATCTGCAGCGAGAAATCGCGGACCGCGGTGGGATCGTCCTCCGGCTGCACCAGGTTGATGCCGACGAACCGGGGATCCTGCGTCGCCATCTCGAAGCCGGCGAGCAGCTCCGCAAAGACCTGCTCGGGAATGCCTGCCCGCCGCGCCTGCGAGATGTAGCGGATGGTGACGCGGCAGCCCGGTTCGGGATTGCCCGCCCGGCACCGCAGCAGCTCGCGCTGCCGCGACTCGGCTTCGTCCATCTGGCGGCGCGCCTCGGCGATCACCTCCTGAAACCCGCCGGCGAGCAGGCGGTCGCGCATCCGCGCGAAGTCGGGATCGAACGCGACGGCGCGGCGGCGGGCGCCGGGGCCGTTCGGCGTCAGCATCAGTTCGAGATAGGTGACGCGCTCGGCCGCGGCACGCGACGCCACTTCCGCCAGCATGTGGCCGGTCTTGTCCGACGGCGGCCCGAACTTGCCGAACGCGGCGAAGAAATGGTCGTGGCCGTTCAGCGCGCGGTTCCAGTTGCGCATCGACATCGCGTCGATCGCCTGGTTGTAGAGCGTCGAGTTGCGGAGGACGTCGGCCGCCGGCGGCCTGCCTGTGTCGGCGTCGCAGGGCCCGACAACGATCGTCATCGTCGCGGTGACGAGACACTGATCGTCTTCGGCCGCCCAGCGCAGATAACTCTCCGCGTAGATCGCTCCCGACAGGTGATTGTGCAGATCACCGCCCTTCGGCATCTCGTTGAGAAAGCCGAGCAGCTGCGACGGGTCGTCGCGGACCGACGCGAAGTAGCGCGCGGTCGCGGCTTCCTGTTGACTGCGGATCGCGGATGGCGGAGCGGGTTGCGAATGCGTGACCGCTCCGCAGATCGCGAGCGAGGCCGCGATCGCTGCGAGCCAGCGTCGCATGATCAGCGAACTCGCGTGCCGGGAGGCGGCGGCTGCTCGAACGAGACCAGCGTCGGCTTGCCGCCGTCCGGGCTGGCGGCGAGCACCATCCCGTTGGATTCAATTCCCATCAGCTTGGCCGGCTTCAGGTTGAAGACGATGACGACGGTTTTGCCGACCAGCGCCTCCGGCTCGTACGCTTCGGCGATGCCGGCGACCAGCGTCCGCTGTTCGACGCCGACGTCGACCGACAGCTTCACGAGCTTCTTCGACTTCTCGACGCGCTCGGCGGTCAGCACCTTCGCGACCCGCAGCTCCACTTTCATGAAATCGTCGATCGAGATGCGGCCGTCGGCTGCGCCTCCGGCCGCATCGGACTGGGCAGGTGGGGCGGGTGGGGCGGGTAGGGGCGGGGTCGCTCCCGCGCCTGCGGCCACGGTTGGCGTACTTGCCAATGCCGACTGCGTCTTCGTGTCGTTATCGCTCACTATGGTTTGCTCCTTGCGCGGCCAGAGAGGGCCGTCCTGCAGCAGGATCCGGTCGCCTTCGTTCCGCCACTGCCCGTCCCAGTCGAGCTCCAGATGTTCGCTTTCGGCGCCGACCCGGCGCAGGATTTCGCGCGTCGATGCCGGCATGATCGGGTGCAGCAGCACCGCCGCGAGGCGGATCGCCTCCGCGGCGTCGTAGAGCACCTGCGTCAATCGATCCGCCGACGCCGGATCCTTTGCCAATGTCCACGGCGCGGTGGCCGCGATGAACTCGTTGGCGCCGTCGACGATCCGGAACGCCGCCGCCGCGCCTTCGTGCAGCGCAAAGCGATCCATCGCCTGCCGGTAGTCGGCCGCGGCCTGCTCGCCCAGGCGCGCGAGCGTGTCGGCCGGCGCGCCGGCCGGACGCAGCCGGCCCTGCCGGTAGCGGTGAGCCATCGCCGAGACGCGGCTCACCAGGTTGCCCAGGTTGTTCGCGAGGTCGACGTTGTAGCGCTCGTCGTACCGCTTCCACGAGAAGTCGCCGTCGCCGCCGAACGCGATCTCCTTCACCAGATAGAGCCGCAGCGGATCGACGCCGAGCCGGTTCGCGGCTTCGATCGGATCGATGATCGTGCCGAGCGTCTTGCTCATCCGCTGGCCGTCGATGGTCATGAAGCCATGGCCGAAGACGTGCCGCGGCAGCGGCAGGCCGGCGCCCATCAGCATCGCCGGCCAGAACACGGCGTGAAACCGGGTGATGTCCTTGCCGACGATGTGCAGATCGGCCGGCCACCACTTCTCCATCATGTCGGCGTGCTGGCCGAGGCCGACCGCCGACGCGTAGTTGATCAGCGCATCGAACCAGACGTAGACGACGCTCGACGGGTCCCACGGCAGCGGGATGCCCCACGACTGGCCCGCGCGGCTGACCGAGATGTCCTGGAGGCCGCCCTCGACCAGGCGCAGGATCTCGTTGCGGCGGATGTCGGGCTCGAGAAACGACGGGTGCGCGGCAAAGTGATCGAGCAGCGGCATCTGGTACTTCGACAGCCGGAAGAAGAAGTTCTTCTCGCGGATCCACTCGGGCTTCAGCGTCGGGTGGAGCGGGCAGTTGCCGTCGACCAGATCCCTTTCCTGCTTGAACTCCTCGCAGCTGACGCAGTACCACCCCTCGTAGACGCCTTCGTAGATGTCCCCTGCCTCGTAGAGGCGGCGCGCCAGCTCGGTGACGCCGGCCTTGTGCCGCGCCTCGGTGGTGCGGATGAAATCGTCGAACGACACGTCGAGGTGGCGCCAGGCGTTACGGAACTCCACCTCCATCTGGTCGCAGTAGGCGCGCGGCTCGAGCCCGAGCTCGATCGCCTTCTTGTACACGTTCTGCGAGTGCTCGTCGTTCCCCATCAGGAAGCGGGTGTCGAAGCCGCACAGCCGCTTGTATCGCGCGATCACGTCCGCGCACACCTTCTCGTACGCCGTCCCGAGGTGCGGCTTGCTGTTGACGTAATCGATCGCCGTGGTCAGAAAGTAGCGGCTCATCGCTGATAGGCCTTGACGGCAATCGCCTGCACTTCCTTCACCGGAAGGTGGTGCGCGGCGGCCAGCCTCGAACAGTCCTCGAACTCCGGGACCGCGTTCATCACGCGGCCGTCGCGCCGCGCCACCTTGAAGCGCACCGCGCCGAGCGGCGTCTCCACCGTCACCAGCTCACGCTGCAGGCACTCGCGGTCGACTTCGTAGTGACGCAGGCCGATGGTCGTCGTCTCGCGGAAGATGATATCGGCGATCGCGCCTTTCCCGTCCGGCCGCGTCACCACCGTCAGCAGCGTGCCGGGCCGGTTCTTCTTCATCTGCACCGGCGTGTAGAACACGTCGAGCGCGCCCGCGGCATTCAGCTGGTCCATCACCACGCCGAAGATCTGCGGGTTCATGTCGTCGATCTCGCACTCGATCACTGTGACGCGTTCGGCCGCCCGGGTGTTCTCGGCGGCGCGGCCGATCAGCACGCGCAGCACGTTCGGCGTCGACGGCTCGTCCCGCGCGCCGGCGCCGTAGCCGACGCGCTCGACGGTCATCGCCGGCAGCGGGCCGAAGCCTGTGGCGAAGGTGGTCGCGATCAGCGCCCCGGTCGGCGTCACCAGTTCCTTCTGCACCGCGCCGCTGTAGACCGGCGCCTCGCCCAGCAGCCGCACGGTGGCCGGGGCCGGCACGGGAAACAGCCCGTGCGCCGAATTGACCATCCCGCCGCCGACGTTGAGCGGCGAGCACACGATGGTGTCGGCGCCGGCCCACTCCATCGCGAACACGATGCCGACGATGTCGATGATCGAGTCGAGGGCGCCGACCTCGTGCAGGTGCACGCGGTCGATCGGCATCTGGTGAATCGCCGCTTCGGCCGCGGCCAGCCGCTCGAACATCGCCCTGGCGCGCGCCCGCCCGTCCGGCGTCAGCCCCGAGCGATCGATCAAGGAGAAG
>Ga0111539_10001320_pt1 | contig 33128 bp, 26 predicted proteins | sample RhiMethybrSRZTD1_FD_79667 | JGI IMG/M metagenome (GOLD analysis project Ga0111539, IMG submission 79667) | Populus rhizosphere microbial communities from Tennessee, USA - Rhizosphere MetaG P. TD hybrid SRZTD1 (version 2) (version 2) | ecosystem: Host-associated > Plants > Roots > Rhizosphere >...
CCGCAGAGGCCCGGCCCGTAATAGACGATCTTGCAGTTGATCTCCCGGGCCATGTAGTTGATGAAGCTCATCGCCCGGGATCCTCAGTCGTTGAACAGATTGTCGATGTCCTCGTCGGTGATTTCGGCGAACGGGGAGTCCGCGCCGGGTTCCTGGACCTTGCTGAGCAACGCCTCGAAGATGCGGTTCAACTCGTCGCTTGCCTTGCGCACGCGCAGGCGAACCAGGCCGAGGCTCGACTTGGAGTCGAAAATCACGACCAAGATCACCCGGTTGCCGACGAGCTGGATGTGGATGTTCGCCTTCTCGCCTTCGTGGAACTGAGTCGCGAACTCGTTCTCGCGCAGGAGCTTGGCGATACCGCCGGTGGCGGCGATGTTGCCGGCGGTGAGGGAGGCCAGCGAGGTGGTGTCGATGTTTTCGACTTCGCCGCTGGCGGCGATGAGCTGCCCGTTCTTGTCGACGATGAAGACGACCTTGGCGTTCGCTTCCCTGACCAGACGGTCCACCACGGCCTGGATCTGGTTGAACTCCTCCTCGTACATCACCATCTGGGGGTTGACCATCCGAGCCTCCGCGACCGCCTTTCTAGTCCTTGGTGGGGTAGGTCGATGCAGCGCTTTCGACGCCGGCCACCGGACTTCGAACCGTATCGCTTCCTTCTATCTGAGCGGCATCGGGCCAGCAAGCACCGCATGACGCTTAGGCTTTTTGGCGCTCTTCGTAGTTCGCTCGGGACACGCTCGGGCTTGGGGCAGCAACCCCCGCTCGTGTGCTCGGGCGGGCGGAGGCGCCCCATTCCAGTGCCGAGGCTTCGACCCGCCCTTCCATTGGGTCCAGGCTTCCGCCACGATTCACCCGCCCAGCGCATGGTCCCATTTTCCAATCTGCGCAGATTGAGGACGCTCGTAGCGATCGTAGGCGCTCTCGCGCTCTGTTTCGTCGCGCCGAGCCTCCGCGCCGCACCTTCGCGCTTCCATCCCGATCTGGTACGCGCCCAGGAGCAGCTCGCGAGCGCGGATGGCCCGCGCGCATATGCAGCGCTGAGGCGCATCTGGGCGACCTGGGATCGCGCGGACCCGGCCCAGGTGGAGGAGGCATTGCTCGAGGCCGAACGTTCGGCCCGGACGCCGGCGATCCGAGCCTACGCCGGTTTGCTGTCGGCGTACGCCCGGAGCCGCCGCGGCGACTTCAAGAGCGCGCGCGAGAAAATCAAAAAGCTCGGCTATGTCGATCGCTGGCTGGTCGTGGGTCCCTTCGACAACGAGGGCAAGACCGGCTTCGACGTCGAGATCGGGCCCGAGCAGGACTTCGCGCAGGCGATCGCGCCGGGTCGCGCCTACTCGGGCAAAGAGCGGCCGGTGCGCTGGCGCAACGTCCCGCTCGCGTTCCCGTACGGCTGGCTCGATTCGGGTGCGCTGCTCCGACCGGAACGTCGCGTCTGTCTTTTCGCGACCACCTTCATTTCGGCGGCCAAGGAAACGAAAGTCCCGAGGCCGTTCAGCGCGTGGGTCGGCGCGTCGGGCGCGTTCAAGCTGTTTTTCAACGGCCAGCAGGTGCTGGCGGACGCTGCTTATCGCGGTCACGACGCCGATCGCCGTGCCGCGTTGCTCGAACTGCAACCCGGGCACAACAACCTGACGATCAAGGCCTGCGGCGAGGACACGGCGCCGGTGATCTCGCTGCGCCTGGCCGATGCCCAGGGGGCGCCGGATCCGAATCTGGCGATCGACAGCGACATCAGCGCGAGCGTCGACGCGGCTGCTCTGGTCAAGCGGCTGAACACCAAGAAGCCGGCGCCGGCGCGGCCGCGTGCAGCGGCGGCCGCGGCCGTGGAGGGGCCGCTCCAGAGCTTCGAGCGCATCACGGCGGCGAAAACCGCGCGCCCGGCCGACCTCCAGGCTCACGCCGAGTATCTCGTGCTCACCGGTGGCGACGATCCGAAGGAGCATGCCGCCCGCAACCTGGCGCAGCGAGCCGCGGCCGCCGAGCCGACCGTGGAGCGGCTCTTGCTCGTGACGCAGCTGGCCGAGGACCGGAACAAACAAGCGGAGTGGCTGCTGCAAGCGGAGCGCCTGGTCCAGCGCTCGGGCAAACCCAACGTGGAGTTGCTTCTGGCCCGCGCCGCGCATGCGCGCGGCGGGCCGAGCTGGCGCGACGCGTTTCCGTTCTACGACCAGGTGCTCGAGCTCGATCCCGAGCGGATTCCGGCGATCCGCGGGCGCGTCGAGCTCTACAACGAGGCCGGAATGCAGCGCACGGCGCTGGCGACGCTCGAGCGCGCCGTCGACCGCGCGCCGTACGCGGTCAACCTGCTGAACATGTACGCCTCGCAGCTGCGCGCGCTGGGCCGAGCCAGTGAGGCGGCGGTGGTCGAGGACCGCTACTCCGCGCTGCGCTTCGACGATCGGAGCTACTTGAACTCGATGATCGAGCTCGCGGTGACGCGCCGTGATCACCCGGCCGCCGAACGCTGGAGCCAGCGCCTGCTCGAAGCCGATCCCGACAGCCAGTGGGCGCACGGCGTCGCCGCGCGGGCGCAGCGTGCGATGAATCAGCCGGAGCGAGCGATCGCGACTTACCGGCGCGCGCTCGAGCTCGCGCCCGAGGACGTCGGGACGCTGCGGTCGCTTTCGGACCTTCTGGGCGAGCTCGGCCGCCGCGACGAGCAGCTCGGGACCTTGCGCGAAATCCTGCGGATTCGTCCGCAGGAGCGCGACGTGCGCGAGTACGTCGAGCACATCGGTCCCGGCAAGCCGCGGCCCGACGAAACCTACGCCTGGGAGCCCAAGGAATTCTTGAAGCTCCGGTACGCGCCGGCGATGGGCAACAACCGCCGCACGTTGCGCGATCTCACGGTGACCACGGTTTACGAAAATGGTCTCTCGAGCAAGTTTCGCCAGACCGTGTTCCAGCCGCTGACCGACGGCGCCGCAGCGGTGTCGCGGCAGTACGCGTTCCAGTACCAGGCCGACAGCGAGGTCGTGCAGCTGCGCGGGGCGCGCGTCTTCCGAGGCGACGGGCGCATCGACGAGGCCATCGAGTACGGGGAAGCCGCGGCCAACGACCCGTCGATCGCCATGTACACCTCGGCGCGGAACTTCTACGTCCAGCTGCCGCGGCTCGAGCCCGGCGACGTGGTGGAGCTCAAGTACCGTATCGACGACATCACGCCGCGCAACGAGTTCGCCGACTACTTCGGCGACGTGGTGTACCTGCAATCGAACGAGCCGGTCAGTAACGCCGCTTACGTGCTGATCGCGCCGAAGAGCCGCACCCTGTACATCGATAGCCGCGTGCCCGGGCTCAAACAGAGCGTCAAGGAGCTCAAGGATCAGCGCGTGATGAGCTTCTTCGCGGAGCACATCGCGCCGCTGCCGCCCGAGCCCGAGATGCCGGCCTGGCCCGAGGTGCTCGGCTTCGTTCACGTGTCCACTTACAAGACCTGGCAGGACCTCGGGCGCTGGTACTGGGGATTCGTCAAGGACCAGTTCGATCTCGACGGCGAGACGCGGCGGCTCGCGCGCGAGATCACCAAGGGCGCGAAAACCGACCTCGAGAAGGTCAGGGCCGTCTACGGCTGGGTCATCAAAAATACCCGCTACGTCGCGCTCGAATTCGGCATCTACGGCTTCAAGCCGCGCCGTTGTGTGCAGACGGTTTCCCGCGGCTGGGGCGACTGCAAGGACAAGGCGACCGTGATCGCGACCTTGCTCGAGGAGTTGAAGATCCCGTCCACGATCGTGATCCTGCGTACCCAGCTGCGCGGCGGGTTTCCCTCGACCTTGCCCAGTCTAGCCCCATTCGATCACGCGATCGTCTACGTGCCTTCGCTCGACCTATATCTCGATGGGACCGCCGAATTTCACGGCTCGGGCGAGCTCCCGGTGATGGACCAGGGCGCGCTCGCGCTCCACGTGAATCGCGGCGACAGCAAGCTGCTCACGGTGCCGGAAGCTCCGCCCGAAAAGAACGGCATCGAGCGGCGCGTGCTCGCGAACCTCGGGCGCGACGGTTCGGCGCGGCTCGAGCTCGACTACGCGACGCGCGGCCCGAGCGCGGCGGAATGGCGCGAACGCTACGGGGCCGAAGGTACGCGCCGCGAGCGCGTGCTCGCCGACCTCGGCCGTGAGTTTCCCGGCTTCAGCCTGACCGAGGGCGCGACCGGGATCACGACGAGCGATCTGGTCGACACCGAGCAGCCGGTCGAGCTCCACGCCCGCGGCACCGCGCCGAGCTTCGCGCGCCGCGAAGGCGCGCAGCTCAGCATGAGCGTGACCACGGGGACGCGCCTCACGCCCAAGTACGCGTCTCTGTCGCAGCGCACCCAGGACGTGCGAACGCTGGGCTTTTCGACCATCGACGACACCTTCACGGTGAAGCTGCCCGGCGGAATGAAGGTCATTTCAGCGCCGCCGAACGCGAGCGCGGACACGCCGTTCGGAAGCTACCTGGTGCAGGTCGAAACCCAGCCCGGCCAGGTCGTGGTCAAGAGCCGGGTGCTCTTGCGCACGACGCGCATCCGACCCGCGGACTACGCTGCCTGGAAAAAGTTCTGCGCCGCCGCGGACGAGGCGCTGAGCCGCCGTCTGATCATCGGTTCTTGAGCAGAATGCGAGCGGTCTCGTCGGTCGCGCTGGCTGGGCTCGCCGCGTTCGTCCCGACGCGTGCCGCCGCCGCGGAGCCCGCGGGCGACGTCGACGGTCCGTTCGAGCTCAGGGTAGGTCCCGAGCTGATGTTTGCTCAGACCATCATTTCGTCGCGCGAATACTCGATGGCGGAGCAGGGAGAAGCGTACGGCGGTGCCGTGGCCGGTTTGGTCAACGCCGCCGGCCCGCTCTGGATCGGGCTGGGAGCTTCGTACCTCCGGACCACGAGCGACACCCGGCACGACACGCCCACCGGACCGCTCACGGGCTGGCTGCTGCACGTGCCGGCGCTCGTCGAGGTCGGCTTTCGGTTCGATAAGCCGGAGAGCCGCGCCATCGTCGGGCTGGAGATCGGCGGACTTTTCGGCGGCTTCGACAACGTCGCGTACTCGTACACTAGCGACTCGGAGGCCGACGTTCGCGGCTTTTTCGTCGGGGTGCGCGGGGGCTACGTGCTGTCGATCGCCGACGACTTTTCTGTCGGCGCGACGCTCGGAGCCCGGGCTGGAGTCGTCGACCAGACGAACGTTGAACGGGACGAGTACAGCAACGACGACATGCTGTACATGTCCCTGCTGTTCGGGCTCGCCCTACACTTTCAGCCTTAGCCGCACCCCGTTCCGGGGGGAATCAACGAAAGTCAGTCGAATTGAGCGAGCGCTCGATGCAGGCCAGCGCCCCCGTACGATTCCTGACACCGAGCGTACGGTACAGCTCGTACAAGTAGGTCTTGACGGTACCCTCTCGCAGCTCGAGCCGCTCGGCGATCTCGCGATTGGTCAGGCCCTCTCTCAACAGGGCCAGCAGTTGCTGACTGCGCACGGCGAGCCCATACCGATCGCGCAGCGCTCGAATCGAGCTGTCGTGGCGGCGCACGGTCTCTTCGCGGAGCCAGATCAGCACCAGCGGGCCGGGCGCGTACTCCACGTCGAGCACGTGGACGGCGCGCCGGTCCGGCAAGACGACGCGGGTATTTCCGATCGGCTCGCTCGAGCGCAGCCGGGCCACGCTGACGACGTCGGCGGGCAGCTCGCCGCCGGACAGCAGGCGCTCGGCGCCCCCGAGGGTTGCGAGCACGCGGAACGCTGCGTCACAGACGGCCAGGCCGTTGCCGGAGCGCTGGAGCAGACGTTCGAGCGCCTGGCGGTGAAAATCATCGGGCAGCACGGACAAGGGACGAAGAATCGCGGGTTGCACGATCCCCCCCACTGCGAAGGATGTGCCGGCGGCACCGCGCGCCAACTCCCTGAAACAACTGGGCCTTTTTTCTCGCTTCTGCGCGCGCGCGCACGGGCCGCCCGCGCGCGCGCACGCCGCTCACGCTTCGCCGAGCTTCTTCATCAAACGGTGCAGGGCGTGGCGGCTGCTCAGACCGAGCTCGCGCCAGACGCGATCCTTGACGCCGCCATGGCGGTGCATCGCAGCGCGGAGCTCCGAGGCCGAGATGTCGCGCGCCAGGCGCGGCGGAGCCCGTTCGCGCAGCTGCGACCGCACTTCGGCCGTGAGCTCGAGCACGCCGCCGCGGCTCGACTGCATGCTGCGCCAGAGCAGCGCTTCGAGCTCGCGGACGTGAGCCGTGTAGTCCTGCAGCATCAAAGCTCGGACGAGGTCGGGCGCAATGCGCAGCTCGCCGCTGCGGCCGTTCCAGCCACGCAGGTAGCGCGCTCCGATCTGTGGGTCGCGGCTGGCAATCCGACCGACGATGTGGCGCGCCAGGAGCGGTACGTCTTCCAGGCGATCGCCCAGGCCCAGGACTTCGATCCGCATCATCAGCCGCGCGGCGAGATCTTCCTTCAGCTCGGCCGCGGCGCGGTTCGTCGCCGCGACCAGGCGCAGGTCCGAAACTCGCGGCCGCGCGTCGCCGAGCCGCTGGTACTCGCCCGAGTCGAGGACTCTCAGCAGATGAGCCTGAAGCTCGATCGGCAGCTCGCCGATCTCGTCGAGGAACAGCGTCGAACGGTCGGCCTGCCCGATCAAGCCGGGTCGCTCGGGCATGCCGGGATTCGGATAGTTGGCGACATTTCCGAACAGCTCGGCGTCGATCAGGGCGCTGGGAAATGTCGAGGCATTGCGGGAGATCAACGCCTTGCCGCGCCGCGCCGAGCTCTCGTGAATTGCCTGCGCAACGAGCTCCTTGCCGGTTCCGGTCGGCCCCGTGATCAGGACGTGTGCGTCGCGCCCCGCGCAGAACGCGATGCGGCGCCTGAGCTCCCAAGCCGCGGGACTCTCGCCCACGATGCCGTGAGTGTCCGAAGCGCCGAAATCGTGAAGCGACTCCGCGCTTTCGAGTTGCGGCGGCCGCGCCACGCACGAAAACACGTAGAGCCCCCGGAGCTCGAAGACGTCACCGGGTCGAACGTGCAGCTGCTCGAACTCGGCTTCTCCGACGCGCAGCGCTCGCTTGCCGAAGCACTCCACGGCCAGGCCTTCCTCGGTTCGGGCGATCCGCAGATGCCGCCGCGACAGAAACGGGTTTTCGAGCGGCTCCGAAACTTCGTTCGCCCCGGGGCGCTGGCGCATCAACACCAGTCTCGCTTCGGGATCACCCTCCACGTGCCGCCCAAACCATGCCGGCCCCTCGCTCGGCAGGAGCACTTCGCCGATCCGCTGCGGCTCGCCTTCCGACCACACGAGAACGAGTGCCGGCTCCTGCTCGTCGGAGTCGTCGACGGCGCGCGCCGAGTCGGGCGCCTCGAGCGTCGTGGTTCCGACGGAACCATGCGCTACCCAGGACCCGGAAGGGGGCGGCCGAGCCGATCGATTCGGCATCTCAGGGCCAAGATACCGCGATCGAGCGGATTTTCGAACGCATGGCGAAGGGACCGGCAAGGATTGCAATGGTAGCGTTTGCGAGGCGAGTTCGGGTTCGATGGCGCTGTCTCCAGTCAAAAACGGCGAGGTGATCGCCGAGCGCTACGTGGTCGAGCGCGTGCTCGGTTCGGGCGGCATGGGTGTGGTGGTTTCCGCGCTGCACCGCACGCTCGGCGAGCGCGTGGCGATCAAGCTTTTGTACGAGCACTGCGCCGAGCAGCCGAAGGTGGTCGAGCGCTTCTTGCGCGAAGCGCGGGCGGCCGCGCGCCTGCGCAGCGAGCACGTGGTGCGGGTCACCGACGTGGGCGTGCTCGACCGCGGCATTCCTTACCTGATCATGGAATTCTTGGATGGAAACGACGTGGCGTCCGAGCTCGCGCAGCGCGGCCCCTTGCCGGTAGCCGAGGCGGTCGACTACGTCCTTCAAGCCTGCGAGGCGCTGGCCGAAGCGCACGGCGCCGGGATCGTGCACCGCGATCTCAAACCAGCGAACCTGTTTCTGGCATCGCTGCCCGGTGGCTACCGGATCATCAAGATCATCGACTTCGGCATCGCCAAGTCGGAGGAGAGTGCCACGAGCTTGACCGCCACCAGCGGCACGATCGGCTCCCCGATGTACATGTCGCCCGAGCAGATCAGAAATCCGCGCACGGTCGACCAGCGCGGCGACGTCTGGTCGCTCGGAGTGACCTGCTACGAGCTCTTGACCGGGCGCCTGCCGTTCAACGGCGAGTCCGTGCACGGCACGCTCGCCAGCATCGTCGTCGATCGGCCCGTGCCGTTGCAGCGCGCGCGCCCGGACTTGCCGGCGGAGCTCGAACAGGCGCTTTTTCCCTGCTTCGAGAAGAACCGCAAGCGAAGGTACGCGAACGTCGCCGAGCTCGCGCGGGCGCTCTTGCCCTTCGCAGGCTCGAAGGCAGAAGAGCGGATCACGCGGATCGAAACCGTGCTCGGCGCCGCTTCGGCGCGCGTCGATGCCGAGCCTGAGCTCGGCGGCGAGCCCACGCTCGACGTGCCGATCACCGCGGTCTCGGATCCGGGTACGGTGGGGGAATGGACGCGTACGCCCGCCGCGCCACGGCGCAAGCTGCGCGGCTTGGTACTCGTGCCGTTGGTGTTGGGGGGCGTTGTCGGGGCGCTGGCCGTGTCTTCGGGCGCATTCTTCGGGCGCGAAGCTTCCCCGCTCCGGCTTGCCGCCGGTTTTCCGAAACTCGTGGTGCCGGCGCCCGAGCCAGTGCCGGCGCCGCGGCCCACGCCGATCGCGTCCCCACCGGAGCCCGCTCTCGCGGTGACAAAGCAGCGACGTCCGGACGCGCCGGTCGCGCGCGTGCGGCATGCCCCGAAGCAGCCGCGAAGCGAGGCGCCGGAAAGCAAGCCGGAGCCGGCGGCGGACGTTCCGGTGCTGATCGAAGAGAGGAAATTCTGAGCGATGCGCTGTGCGAGCGCGGCGGCGATCTTCGCCGTCCTGGCAGCCGGCGCGTCGACAGCTCACGCCCAGGCGTCGGCCGGCGATGTCGCGCTCGCGGAGACGCTGTTCCAGGAAGCGCAAAAGCTGATGAAGGAAGGGCGCTACGCGGAAGCGTGTCCCAAGTTCCAGGAAAGCCAGCGCCTCGATCCGGGCGGCGGAACCTTGTTTCAGCTGGCCACCTGCCACTCTTTCACGGGTCGAACCGCGTCGGCTTGGGCGGAGTTTTCCGAGGTGGCCCTGCTCGCCAAGCAGCGCAATCGTCCCGACATCGAACGCGCGGCAAAAGAGCAGATCCAAAAACTCGAGGCCAAGCTGTCTTGGCTCGTGATCGACGTGTCGAAGGAAGCGGGCAGCAGCGGGCTCTCGGTGCGGCGCGACGGCACCTTGCTCGGGCCCGCGACGTACGGCACCGCGATGCCCGCCGATCCGGGCAAACACACGATCGTCGCCGAGGCGCCCGGGTACCGCGCGTGGTCGACGACCATCGATCTCGGCGACGAATCCGATCGCAAGAGCGTCGTCGTGCCCGCGCTCGAAAAGCTTCCGGAACCGCCGCATCCCGCGCCGCCCCAGCGCAAGGACGCGCTCCCAGCGGCCCCCGAGCCGCACCGGTATCCGCCCGCGCTCTTCTACGCCTCCGCGGGGGTGGCGCTCGCGGGGTTCGGTACTGCCGCTTACTTCGGCATTCGCTCGTACAACAAGGAACGGGAGGCGAGGAAGACGTGTCCGAACGTCCAGTGCGACGACGCCAACGGGGTCGCAGCCGGTGACGCCTCGGTCACCTCCGCGAACATCGCGAACGTCGCCGGAGCCGTCGGCCTGGTCGGCGCGGGCGTGTTCACGTATCTCATGTTGACGAATCCGCGCGCCGATGGCGCGAAGCGAAGCGCGAGCGTGCACGTCGTGCCGGGCGTTGCTCCGGGCATGCTTGCGCTCGGCATCCAGGGCACGCTCTAGCCGATGTTGACCGTGGCTTCCGCGCGCCGCGTGTAAAGGTCCCAGAACCGGTCCGCGATCGTGGCGGGCTCGAGCGTCGCGTTGCCGGTATCGAAAGGCGTGCCTTTGACCAGGCCGAGCACGACCACCTCGCCCACGTAGATGCCGTCGGCCTTCAATTTCTGGTGAAGCAGGCCCGTCGCTTTGTGCTGCGCCGCCTTGCCGATCGCGAGCCCCATCGCTCCCCATTGGGTCGCTGCGGCGTCGATGTTCGGATCGTAAAACGCGAAGCCGCCGCCGGTGACGAGCACGGCGCCCTTCTCTGCCTTGAGGTCCGGCAGCGCGGCTTGAACTGCGGCAAGCAAGCCGTGCACGGTGACGTCGAGCACGGTGCGAAGCTCTTCGGTCTTCGCCGTCGTCAGATCTCCGGCCCCGCCCGTGTACGCGTTCCAGTGCACGACACCGATCGGCCCGAGCGCTTCGCGCACGTCGGCGACCAGCTTCTTGACAGCGTCGGGGTTGCAAAGATCGGTGGGGAACGCCTGCGCCTTCACGCCGGCCGCGACGAGCGCCTTGGCGGCTCCCGAAAGGCGTTCGGAGTTGCGGGCGACGATCGCGACCGGATGTCCTTCTTTCCCGAATTTGCGCGCGACCGCGTCCGAGATCCCGGGTCCGTGACCGCACACGATGATGGCTCGCTTCATGGTTCCTCCGTTAAGGCCGAAAACTTGACAGCCGGGAGCGGCTGCTACTTTTGGTTCGGACAGTGCGCGTCGTGCGAGCTTTCTCCCGGCGACCGGCAGCCGCAACACTGGCGATCGCGATTTCCGTGCTCGCGGGACTGCCCGCGGCCGCGGCGCGCGCCGGCTGCCCCGCGGAAATGGCCGATGTGATGGGGCGCTTCTGCATCGACCGCTACGAGGGGAGCCTGGTGTCGGTCGATGAGCGCGGCAAGACCGCCGGCAAGCATTCGCCGTTTCAGCCGGTAATGCCGGGGGAGCGAGTGCGTGCGGAAAGCCGGCGCGGCGTCTGGCCGCAGGGCTACATCAGCATGCGCCAGGCCGCGGAGGCGTGCGCTGCAGCGGGCAAACGCTTGTGCAAAGACGACGAGTGGATCTCCGCATGTCGAGGCAAACAGCCGACGACGTACCCCTACGGCGACGCGCACATCGAGGGCCGTTGCAACGACGCCGGGGTTTCGCCGCTGCGGCTCCTGTTCGGCGCCAAGGACGACGGCGTCACGTTCGGGTGGGAGCGCATGAACGATCCGCGGCTGAACCAGGTGCGCGGATCGCTGGCGCGCACCGGCGCCTTCGCCAAGTGCCGCAACGGCTTCGGCGTGTACGACATGGTCGGCAATCTCCACGAATGGACGGCCGACCCCGCGGGCACCTTCCGCGGTGGCTACTACCTCGACAACACCACCCACGGGCTCGGGTGTACGTACCTCACCACCGGGCACTCGGCGATCTATCACGACTACTCGACCGGATTTCGCTGCTGCGCTGACCGTTCGGGCGGGAAAGTCGAAGCGAATCGCGGCGATCGAAAAATCCGCAGCAACCAGTGATCGATCTGGGGCGACCTCGCACTACCCGGCGTGCAGGAGGGCGTCCCGGTGTCTCAAAGCAATTCCTTCGCAGCGTGGGTGTTGGTCGTTTCTGTGGTCTCTGGGCTGAGCGCGGGGTGCGGTTCCGACGATGCCGCGCCGGCAGCGCCGGTCAACGCGCCGGATGCCGCCGGCGGCATGGCGGGCTCCGGTGGTGCGGCGGGTTCCGGTGGAACGGGAGGCAGCGCGGGCTCGAGCGGCGCCGGAGCGACCGGCGGCGCGGATGGCTCGGGGGGCACCTCCGGGGCCGGAACCGGCGGAAGCGCGAGCTCCGCGACGGGCGGAAGCGCCGGTTCCGCAACCGGGGGAACGGGCGGTACGGGCGGCGCGGCCAACGTCGGACGCCTCTCGGGCCGAGTCGTCTCTGCCACGACCCAGCAGCCGTTGGCCGGCGTGACCGTCGAAGCGGGCGGAGTCTCCGCGACCACCGCAGCCGACGGAACCTTCGATCTGAGCACGGTTCCCCCCGGGGAAGGCGTGGTGGTTCACCTGCGTCGCGACGGCTTCGCCCCGGGTCTCGAGGTGACGGGCATCGTCGCCAACGACCGCATCGAGGGCCGCTACGCGATGCTCGAAGCCCGCGCCGAAAAGAAGTTCGACGCCGCTCTGGGCGGCGAAGCGGTCTCGAGCGACGGCGCCAGTGCGAAGTTCGAGGGCAACTCGCTGGTGCGCTCCGACGGCTCGGCGGTCACCGGCGAAGTCACGCTGCGCATCGCCGCGATCGACGTCAACGACCAGACCGAGCTCAACGCATTTCCCGGTGAGTTCGTGGGCGATCGGTCGGACGGCACGCGCGGGTTGCTCGAGTCGGTCGCGCCGATGAGCATCACCGTAGAGCAGGGCGGACAGCAGCTGAACGTGAAGTCGGGATCGAAAGCGCTGGTCACTTTCCCCGCCAACGAGTCGACTCATTCGTCGATCGAGCTCTGGAGCCTGGACGAGCAGACCGGACGCTGGAAAGAGGAAGGCGTCGCTCACCTGATGGTCGACGATCAAGGCAAGCGCGTTTACCGCGCCGAGATCACGCACCTCTCGTGGTGGAACTGCGACCGCGTGTACTCGGGCTGGGATCCCGGCGCGCCGAACGCGCAGCCGCCGCCGGATCGCGCGTGCGTGCGCGGCTGCGTCAAGGGCGCGCCCAACGTGATCACGCTGAACTACCAGGACAAGCGCGTTCCCTACATCGCCTGGGGCCGCCTGCGCGGCGTCGACTACACCTACGGCGGCGCGGATCTGACCGACGGCAACGGGTGTTTCGCGATCGACGTCAAGCCCGAGGGCACGGTCGAAGTGTGGGCCGACGCCTATTTCGGCGTCTCGAAATCGCGCGTGCTCAAGGTGCCGGCTAGCGGCGCCACCGCGCGCACCAACCCGCAGCAGTGCACCGACGTGGGCGAGCTCGTGATCGAGCCGATCATCGTCGCGCAGTGTATCGGCTTGCCCGGAAGCTTCCCGGCGTATTGCGGAAATCCCGCGCAGTGCGTCGACTTGCTGAACGACGTGAACAACTGCGGCGCCTGCGGGCGAAAGTGCGGCAGTGAAGGCGGAGGGGACCGGCAGTTCGCCGCACAAGCCACACCGCTCGAGTGTGTCGGCGGCGAGTGCCAGTGCGTGGGTAGCTTGGCGACCTGCGGCCTCTATCAGTGCTCCGACACGCGACGCGATCGCAACAACTGCGGCAGCTGCGACACCGTCTGCGCCGTCGGTCAGGACTGCGTCGACGGTAAGTGTCAGGCGATTCAGTGTGGACCGGGGCTCACGCTCTGCGGTAACGACTGCGTGGATCTCAAGACCAGCGAAGCCCACTGCGGAGACTGCGCGACGGCTTGTCAGGGCGGCGGCGACGAAAGTCGCGGCGGGGGCTTCACCTGCCAGAACGGCAGCTGTGAGTGCCCGACCGGCGAGACCAAGTGCGACCGCAGCGGTTTCTTGTACTGCGTCGACACCACCAGCACCTTCACCGACTGCGGCGCGTGCGGGAGAAGCTGCACCGTGGGTCAGGAGTGCAAGAGCGGCGCCTGTCAGGCGATCGTCTGCCCGACCGGACAGACACTGTGCGGGTCCCAGTGCGTCGACCTCCAGACCAACATCAACAATTGCGGCGCCTGCAATCGCACCTGCGTCGATCGCAATGGCGGCGACGGGGGCGGCAGTGCCCCGCTCTGCACTGCCGGCAGCTGTGGCTGCGCGGCGGGGCTCACGGATTGCGAAACGTCGCAGCCCACCTTGCTCGACTGCCGCGACCTCCAGAGCGACGAGCAGAGCTGTGGAACCTGCGGGAAGCGTTGTGCCTTCGACGAGACCTGCAACGCCGGGTCGTGCCAGCGCATCACCTGCGGCACGGGCCTCACCCTGTGCGGAGCCGAGTGCGTCGATCTGGCGACGGAAGAGGCTCACTGCGGGCGCTGCGGCCACGCGTGCCCCAGCTCGAGTCGGGGTGGTACCGGCGGAACGGCCGTAGAATGCCTGGCGGGTAGCTGCGGGTGCCCGGCGGCCACCACCGCCTGCTTCACGTCTGCCTTCTTCGACGGCGACGCGGCGCCGCTCTGCGTGACGAGCACGAGCTCGTGCAACCAGGTGCCCGCGACGAGCTGCGGGAACCTCGGCGGCGAGTGGACGCTCGACGCTTGCGGCTCGACGCTGATGGCCGCGTTCGAGCAGGTCGGTTGCGCCTTCACCGCGGGCTACTCGGCGTACGGGCAGTTCACGAGCGCGTCGGGGTTCTCGCTCACGCTGAGCTCCGGCGGCACCTGCACCGGCACGCTCTCGGGCAACACGCTGAGCGGAGGTTGCACCATCGGCACGAGCTCGTGCTCGATCAGCGGCACGCGGCCGGCCTGCGGCGCGGGTCTGAACCTGTGCGGCACCCAGTGCGTCGCGCTCGCCTCCGACGCGAATCACTGCGGATTTTGCTACAACTATTGCGGCACCGGGCGCGTCTGCAACGCGGGGGTGTGCGCCGCCGCTCCGTGACGCGATACTCGGACACCGAGGCTACTCGGATGCGTCCGGAAACTCCCGCGCAGGCGTCGCGCTATCGCGTTCTCGGAACGCTCGGCCGCGGGGCGATGGGTTCGGTCGACCTGGTTTTCGACCAGCTCGTCGGGCGGCGCCTGGCGCGAAAGCGGATCCTGCGCTCGCGCGCCGCCGATCTGATCCGCTTCAAGCTCGAGTTTCGCGCCGTCGAGCGCCTGGTCCACCCGAACCTACTCCGGCTCTACGAGCTCGGCGAAGACGAGGACGGGCTCTACTTCACGATGGATGTCGTCGACGGCGGCGACCTTTCGAGCTTCGTTCGCGAGGGCGAGCTCGAGCAGAAGCTTTTCCTGGTGCTGCCGCAGATCGTCGAGGCGCTCGGATTTCTACACGCGAACGGCGTGGTGCACCGTGACCTCAAGCCCAGCAACGTGCTCGTGACGCGCGAGGGCCAGGTCAAGCTGGTCGATTTCGGTGTGCTCGCGCAGCTCGAGGGCCGCGCCGCGGACGAGGCGACGATCGCCGGAACTCCGGGCTACATGGCGCCGGAACAGATCCGCGGCGAGCCGGCGGCCCCGGCCAGCGACGTCTACGCGCTCGGCTGCGTGCTGTTCGAGCTCCTTTCGGGCCGACCGGTGTTTTCGGGGACGCGCGCGGAGGTGCTCTCGGCTCATCTCGAGCGCGACCCGCCGTCGTTGGACGAAGTCCCGGGCATTGCAGGGGCTTTCGCCGCGGCGTGTCGCGCCATGCTCGCGAAGGCCGCGCACGAGCGGCCGGCGGTGTCGGCGCTGGGGTCGCTGCTGCTGCGACCGCTCGGCGTAACGCACCGGCCGCGCGTCGAAAGCGAAATCGTGCGCAGCGACATCGTGGGCCGCGCCGAGCCCAAAGCCAGGCTCGTGGCGTGGGCGCGCGAGCCGGGCGGCGTTCCGCGCGTTCTGGCGATTGTGGGTCCAACCGGTTCCGGCAAGAGCGTGCTCGCCGAATGGTTGTGCGAAGAAGAGCGCGCGCGTGGCCGGGTCGTTCTCACCGGACGCAGCCGGCCCTCGGAGCGCGTGGCATTCAACGCGTGGGACGCGGCGATCGACGAGCTGTCGCACCTGCTCGCGCGCGCGCGGCTCGACGCCGAGATCCGGAGCTGGCAGCGCAGCGCCGCCACTGCCTTTCCGGTCCTCTCCCAGGGCGCGTCGCTCGAGACCGACCGCGTGCGCGAAGCCGTGCGCCAGAAGCTGTTCGGATCGGGCCTAGAGCCGCACGCATCGCGGCAAAAGGTCTTCGATGCAGTGGCGCACCTGCTCGATCGGCAGGCGCCGGGACCGGAAGGCGTCCTGCTCTTGCTCGACGATTTTCAGTGGGCCGACGGCGACTCGATCGCGCTGCTCGATCACTGTCTCGAACAAGCGGGGTCGAAGCTGGCACTGCTTTTGGTGCTACGCGACGACGTGGAGCCGGGTGCAGCGGCTACCTGGCTCGCCGCGCGCGAGGGCGTCGAGCGGCTAGAGCTCGCGCCGCTTTGCGAAGACGAGACCGCGGAGCTCGTGGAGCGCGCGGCAGCGGCGGCGGGCAAGCGGCTGGCTCGCGAGGAAGCGCTGGCGGCGGCTCGGGCCGCGCAGGGCCGCCCGTTTCTGGCGGAGGTGCTCGGCCGCGCGCTGGCGTCGGGGGCGCACGGCGGGGACGCCGAATCCGTGCTGCTCGGCTTGTTGCGGCGCGCGTCGGAACGCGAGCGCCGGTTGCTTTCGCTTCTGACCGCGGCCGATGATTGGGTCGAGCTCGCGAGCCTCGCCGACGCGGCCGCGATGCCGCTCTCCGAGGTCCTGGACGGCGTCGAACGCCTGTCTCAGGAGGGGCTATTGCGCCGCGGTGGCGCGCACGTGCCAAAGGGGCGGGTTCACCTGTTGCACGACGGGGTTCGCGCCGCGGCGCTCGACGCGCTTTCCGCCGTCGAACATTCGGCGGCGCACGACGCCCTGGCGCGGCAGCTTTCGGCACGGCCGGATGCCCCGGCCGAGCGCCTGGTGCGCCATCTGCTCGGCTGCGGCAAAACCGGTGAGGCCGCGCTCAAGGCTCGCGACGCCGCGCGCGCCGCCGAGCGCCAGCGCGCCTTCGATCTGGCAGCGGACCTCTACGCCACCGCGCTACTCGACGCGCCGCTCGATCGCGAAGAGCTGGTCGAGGCGCGCGCCAGGGCGCTCGAGCGCGCGGGCCGCTACGTCGACGCCGTCGACGCCTGGCGAACGCTGGCCGAACGAGCGCGCGGCGAGCGCAAGGTCGAGCTCCTGCTCAGGGAGTCGCACGCGCTGATCGCCGCGAATCGCACCGAAAGCGGCTTGCAGCGCCTGGACGAGACGTTGCGCGCCGCAGGCCACGCCACCACGCGTACGCTCGGTGCGGCCGCCGTCGTCACCAGCGTGCGCTTCGTCCTGGGGCCGCGGCGCTTTTCGCTCTTGCCGCGCGATCCCGGCGATCTCAAGCGCGGCGCGCGCCACGTGAAGATCGGCATCCTGCTGAGTTTCCTGGATCCGTTGAGCGGGCTCAGCTTCCTGCAGCGCGCGCGGCGCGACTTCGTGGCGCTCGGCGCCGACGAGCTCGTCGCCGGCTGCGACTACATGTTCGCGATCCTCGCTCTGATCGGCAGTCGCGAAGTCGAGCGCGTGCCGCTCGCGGAGCGCTACAAGCGCGCTGCCGACGCGCGGCTCGCGGGCCGAGCGGCGAGCCCCGAGGTGCGCGGGATGCCCGTGTTTTTCGAGGGCCTCAAGGCGCTGCGCAAAGGCGACTGGGACGAAGCGCGCCGCTCGCTGCGCGCCGCGGCCGATATCTACGCCGAGTCCGACGGCACGACCGAGCGCATGATGGCGATGTCGTGGTCGATGATGGCGGACGCCTACACGCAGGATCTGCCGGCGATGCGCGCGAACTACGAGTGGTTCAGGCGCCACGCTTCGGATTGCGGCGGCACGTTCATCGTTTCGCACAGCGAGCTGGCCCGCGCGTACATCGAGTTCTTGGAGGGCAAGTTCGAGGAATCGTGGCGCACGATGACCGCGCTCGCGGACATGTTCGACGATGGGCGTCCGAACACGCAGCGCGCGGCGTTGTTGATCTACCGGCACATGACGGACATCTACCGCGAGCGGCGCCCGGCGGCGTTGCGCGAGTACTCGCTCGCACTGCGCCGCGCCTGGCGCTTCGGCTTCCTGCGCTCGACCTACGCCGGCCCGTTCGCCGAAATAGGCGCCCTGCTCGAAGCGCGCGGCCTGCGCACCGGCGATCGCGCTGCGTCGCGGCGAAGGCTCGAGAAGTACGCGCGCGTGGTCGACGTCGCGCCGCCGCTGGTCGCGGGCAGCTCCGCGCGCGCGCGCGCGTACGCGGCCGACGCGTGCGGCCGGCCGGAGCTCGCCCTCCGGCACCTCTTGCGCGCCGAGCAGGACGCACGCAGGTTCGGGCGCCGCGTCGACCTGGAGATCGCGCGTTATCAACGCGGCCTGCGGCTCCAGGGGGATACCGGGCGGGAGCTGTGCGCGGACGCCGTTCGAGCAGTGGAAGCGCTGGGCGCGAGCCGGAGCGTGCTCGAAGAAGACGCCGGTCTGCGCTAGTGGTCGGCGATCCGGTCGCGCAGCGAAACCGCCCAGCGCTCGAGGTTCGACAGCGTCGACGCGAGTCGTTCGGGAGAGCTTTCGAGCTCGCTCAGCCGCTGCTCGAGCGCGTCGCGGGCACGCCGCAAGCGGCTGCGCACCGTGCCTTCCGGAATCTCGAGGATCTGCGCGAGCTCGGGGGCACTGAGTTTTTCCCAATAGAAGAGCTCGAGCGCGATCTGCAGATCGAGCGGGATCGAACGCAGCGCCTCGAGCAGCAGCCGTTCCTCGTGGCGCTCCGCCACCGCGGTGCTCGGCGACGGCCCGAGCTCGAGCAGGCTCGACGGGCCGACGTCGATCGCCGCGCGCTTCTTTTCGCGCCAGTAAGCGTGCAATAGATTGCGCCCGATCGCATAGAGATAGGTGCGAAAGCTCGCGCCTTTGCGAAAGCTACCTTTGCCTTCGAGACAGGCGAGAAAGGTGCGCTGGACGAGGTCCTCTGCGTCGCCGTTGGTCTTGTGCGCCAAGAATCGATAGATCTCGTCGAAGTAGCGTTCGAAAAGCTCGTTGCCCGCGTGCAAGTCTCCCGCGTCCCAACGATCGAGGAGCTCGAAGTCGCTACTCTCGCTCACTCCCTCGACTTTCGCTCACCTGCCGCTGCTTCTCAAGACAGAGCGGCTATTTCTTGCGTGGCAGCGCGTCGCGCGCCGGAATCTTGAGGCGCTTTCGTCGCCCCGATCCGAGCCAGCCCTTTCGCTTGAAGTAGTAAACCAGCACGAGGGCCGTCACTGCCATCAGTGCCAGCGAAAACGGATAGCCCCAGTACCACTCGAGCTCCGGCATGTTCCAGGGCGAGCGCTCGGGATTGAAGTTCATCCCATAGACACCGACGATGAACGTGAGCGGCATGAAGATCGTCGCGATGATCGTCAGCACCCGCATCACCTCGTTGGTGCGCTGGCTCATCGCCGACACGTAGACCTCGAGCAGGCCGCCCGCGACCTCGCGATAGGTTTCGATCACGTCGATCAATTGCAAAGTGTGGTCGTAACAATCGCGGAGGTACACACGGATCTCGTCGCTGACGAAGTCGGCGTCATCGCCGTACATGTTCGCGAGCGAGTCGCGCATGGGTGCGATCACACGCCTCAGATCGGCGAGCTCGTGGCGCGTCTCCAGGATGCGCGGCAGCACGTTTTCGGGCGCGACGCCGAGCAGGTCGTCTTCCAGCGTTTCGAGTCGGTCGGCGTATTCCTCGATCGCAGGGAAGAAAGCGTCGATCACGGCGTCGAGCAGCGCGTAGGCGAGGTAGTCCGCTCCGAGCGCCCGGATCTTGCCTTTGCGGTGGCGGATCCGGTTGCGCACCGGATCGAGGCAGTCCTCGGAGCGCTCCTGAAACGTGATCAGCTGGCGCTCCTTGAGGAACAAGCTGATCTGGTGAGTCAAGACCTCTTGATCCTTGACCGGCATGCGCGCCACCACGAACGTGCCCTCGTCGTAGAGCTCCACCTTCGGCCGCTGGTACACATTGACGATGTCCTCGAGGACCAGCGGATGGATTCCGAGCAAGTCCCGCAGCCGCTCGAGGAGCGCGGCGTCGCCGAGACCGGCCACGCTGATCCACGTCACCGGGAAACGCTCTGCCAGCGCCGGCAACTCTTCCACGTTCTCGATCGTCTGCTCCACGATCTGCTCGGTGCCATAACCGATCAGATGGACTACCGATTTCGGCGCCTTCGGGTCGACGGCGATCGTTCCCGGCTCGTCGCCGGGCTGGGTGCGCCGGCGGATGGGCGAGAGCGAGTGGCGATGAGACGGTGGTTCGGCCACGCGGGGCGGGGCGATGTTACTCTGGCTTTCGCCCAATGCGTGCCGCCGTAGCAGCGTTCGCAGCCGCGGTCTTTTTTACCGCGGCTCCTGCATGCCGGCGGCCCGCAAAGCAGGGGAATGCGGTCCGGGCCACGGTGACCTGTGCGGCGGCGCTCGCCGAGCCCGTGCTCGACTGCGAAATCGAACACCTCGAAGGGACACGTGGCGCCAATGTTTGCTGGGTCGTCCACTGTGACTGCCCGGGGGGCAAGCGTGTCTCCAGCAAGCGGCTATGTCAGGCCGTGCTGCCCGGCGCCACGGTGCGGCGTTCGATCGCGGTCGGCGATCTCGGGGCCTGCGAGCGCGCCGTGAAGAGCGAGGTCAGCGGCCTCGCGGTGACGCCTCTTTAACCCCCGTCGGGGGCGTCGCCGGTGCGGGCGGTGACGTAAATGAAGAATTCGCCGCACACGTCGTTCGTGATGTCGATCGTGCCCGCGTCGGGATCGACATTGTAGAGGGTCTGGTTGCCGGCGCTCGGCGTGAGGCGGACGGGCGCATCGGGTTGAGCGCTTTCCTGAAAGCTCAGGCCGATGTCGACCTCGGTCGGGGGAGAGCGCAGGTGGTGAATCAGCCTGTACGTGCGCTGCGGTGGAAAATGCAGGAGCGGGCCCGTGATGGCCGACGATTGGTAGACGGTGCCGCCGGCGTCCGTGATGCCGCCGTCGAACCATATCGTTTGAGCCTCGCCACAATCGGCGTTGCATGCGGCGGCGCTCAGCGCCGCGGCACCGGCCGCGCACAGCGCCGCCACGAAACAGACGGCCCACGGGGTCGAGCGCGGGATGCGCATCGCCGTCATCGGTACCACGGTTCGCGCTCGAAGCGGGAGGCCCGGCGCGCTTGCCGGCGGGAGCGGCCGGCCTTAACGAAGGGTGATGAGCGCGAGCAGCGACTCCCGTCCGGCGAACCGGCTGATCCGTGAGACCAGCCCGTATCTACTCCAGCACGCGCACAATCCCGTCGACTGGTATCCGTGGGGCCCGGAGGCCCTTTCCCGCGCGCAGAAAGAGGACAAGCCGATCCTGCTCAGCATCGGCTACGCCGCGTGCCACTGGTGCCACGTGATGGAGCGCGAGTCGTTCGAGAACCCCGCGATCGCGCGGCGCATGAACGAAAGCTTCGTGTGCATCAAGGTCGACCGCGAGGAGCGCCCGGACCTCGACGACATCTACATGGCCGCTACGGTCGCGATCAGCGGCAGCGGTGGCTGGCCGATGACGGTGTTTCTCGCGCCCGATCAACGCCCGTTCTTCGCCGGCACGTATTTTCCTCCCAGCGACAAATACGGCCGCCCCGGCTTCGGCAGCCTGCTCGATAAGCTCGCCGAGCTGTGGAAGAGCGACCGCGCCGCGCTGCTCTCGCAAGCCGATCAGCTCACCCTACACCTGCGCGAGCAGGCGCAGGGCGGGCGCGTGAGCGCGATCGATCAGGAAGTGATCGCGCGCGCGGCGCGCCAGCTCCAGGCGAGCTTCGACCCACGCTGGGGCGGTTTCGGCGGCGCGCCCAAGTTTCCGCCGAGCGCGTCGCTCGCGCTGCTGCTGCGCCACCATAGGAAGAGCGGTGACACGCAGGCGCTCGAAATGGTCACACGCACGCTCGACGGCATGAAGAACGGCGGTATGTACGACCAGGTCGGCGGCGGCTTCGCGCGCTACTCGACTGACGAGCGCTGGCTCGTGCCCCACTTCGAGAAGATGCTGTACGACAACGCGCAGCTCGCGCGCGTCTATCTCGAGGCGTACCAGGTCACGCAAGATCCGGAGTACCGCCGCGTCGCTAGCGAAACCCTCGACTACGTCGTGCGCGAGATGCAGGCGCCGGAGGGCGGTTATTACTCGGCCACCGACGCCGACAGCGAGGGCGAAGAAGGGAAGTTCTTCGTCTGGACGCCCCAGGAAATCGCCGAAATCCTCGACTCCGAGGCGGCCGACCGCTTCTGCCTCTATTACGACGTCACGCCCGAGGGCAACTGGGAGGGCAACAGCATTCTGAACACGCCGCGCGCTCCGGCGGAGGTCGCCAGGCAGCTCGGGATCGACGAGGAAACGCTCGCGCGCTCGCTCGCCGAATCGCGGCAAAAGATTTACGAGGCGCGCAAGCAGCGCGTTCCCCCCCTGCTCGACGACAAGGTGCTGGTGGCGTGGAACGCGTTGATGATCAGCGCGATGGCGGAGGGACACCGCGTGCTGCGCGAGCCGCGCTGGCTCGATTCCGCGACGCGCGCGGCGAGCTACTTGCTCGACAAGCTCCGCCGGCCAGATGGCGGTCTCTACCGCACGGCCCGCGACGGGCGTGCGCACCTCGACGCCTACCTCGAGGACTACGCTTATCTGGCCGACGCGCTGGTCGACCTGTACGAAGCCGGCGCAGCGAGCCGCTTCGTTCACGAGGCCGCGCAGATCGCCGAGCGCATGCTCGCCGATTTCTCCGACCCCGAGAGCGGCGCGTTCTACTTCACCGCGCAGGGTCACGAACGGCTCCTGGTTCGCACGCGCGAGGGCCACGACGGCGCAATTCCGAATCCGAACGCGGTCGCCGCGCGCGCGCTCGCCCGCCTTTCGTACCACTTCGATCGCGAGCCGTGGCGGGAACGAGCGGCAAGCGCGCTGGAGGCCTACGGCGGGCTGATCGAGCGCTCCCCGCGCGCGTTCGCGACCTCGCTGATCGCCCTGGATTTCCTGCTCGAGGCGCCGGTCGAGCTGACGATCGCCGGTGCTCCCGCGGAGCGGCTGTGGGAGGCCGCCGCAGCGCGTTTTCTGCCGAACCGGGTGATCGGCCACGTCGACCCCGCGCGCTCCACGGCGGAGGAGCCGCCGCTACCACTCGTCGCCGGCAAAGACCTGATCCGCGGCCAGGCGGCGCTCTACGTTTGCAGGAACTACACGTGCAAGGCTCCGATCGTCGATGCGAGTAGCGTGGCCGACGCGCTCGCGGCAGCGGAGTCGGACGCGGACGCGCAGCGCAGAGGCTTGCTCGGCGGGCGGCGGCTCGCGGGCTCGGCCAGCGCCGAAGGGACGCGGCTCTACGCCGGGCGCTTCGCCACGCGCCACGGCCCGCGCGGTTACGCGGCGCTCGGCAGCACCGAGCTCACGGTGAGCCGGATCGGATTCGGTAGCTATCGCGTCGACTCGGGAACGCCGGAGCACCGCGCGGCGCTCGAGAAGGCGCTGACCGAGGGTTGCAATCTGATCGACACCTCGACCAACTACACGGACGGCGAAAGCGAGCGCCTGATCGGAGAGGTGATCGCGGCGCAGATCGCGAAGAAGGCGCTCGCCCGGGCGGAGGTCGTGATCGTTTCCAAAATCGGCTACGTCCAGGGCCAGAATCTCGAGCTTGCGGAGGGTCGCGAGCGCCAGAACAAGCCATTTCCCGAGATGGTCAAATACGGCGAGGGTCTCTGGCACTCGGTGCACCCGGAATGGCTCGAAGACCAGCTCACGCGATCCCTCGCGCGCCTCGGCCTCGAGACGCTCGACGTCTGCCTCCTACACAATCCGGAGTACTACTTCAACGACGCGGTGAAGCGCGGCGAAGGTCCGCTCACCAAGCTGCGCGACGAATTCTACTCGCGGCTGCGCCGCGCCTTCGCCCACCTCGAAGAAGAAGTGCGGCGCGGGCGCCTGCGCTACTACGGCGTCTCGAGCAACACCGCAGTCGCGCCGGCCGACGCGCGCGACGCGACCGAGCTCGGTCGCATGCTCGCGATGGCGCGCGAAGCCGGCGGCAATGCCCACCACTTCCGCGTGCTCGAGCTGCCGCTGAATCTGCTCGAGAGCGGCGCCGCGTTCGAGAAAAACAACGGAGAGCCGCGTTCGCAAACCGTGCTCGAAGCGGCGCACGCAGCGAACATCGCCGTGCTCGTCAATCGGCCACTGAACGTGATCCGCGAGGAAGGGCTCCTGCGTCTCGCCGACCCTCCGCCGATCGCCGAAAGCGCCACCCCGCTCACCGCGCACCTCGAGCGCGTGGCGGCGCTCGAAAACGAATTTCGCCAGCGCTTCGCGCCCATGCTGCGCACGCGTTCCGGCGGCCCCGCTCCGGGCGCATTCTTCAACTGGGCCGAGCAGCTGTCGAAGCTGCCGGCGCGCGCGGAAACCTACTCCGAGTGGAGCGAGCTCGAGGACCGCGTGATCCTGCCGCGCACGAGCCAGGTGATCTCGAGCCTGGACGCGGCTTTCGGCGAAAACCACGAACCGTGGAACCAGTGGCGCGACCGTTACCTGACCGAGCTCGAACAGCTTTTGCTCGCCCTCCGCCGCCGCGCCGCCGACCGCAGCAGCGCCGCTGCCCGCCGCATCCATGCCACCCTCGAGCGCGTCCTGCCGGACGCCGCCAAGACCCAGCCGCTCTCACAAAAGGCGCTGCGCGCGCTGCTCTCCGTACCCGATGTGACCAGCGTGCTCGTCGGCATGCGCCGCCGCGCCTACGTCGACGACGCGCTCGCGGTCATGGCTGCCCCGCCGCTCCCCGACGTCGAAGCGGTGTTCAAAGCCGCGAGTGGCGTTTGAAGCGTCTATACTTCGAGCGGCGTGTTCTCGATCGCAACCTTCCATCCAAGAAACCGACCCGCAGCTCGCAAACGCCCGTCCGACGGCCTCGAGGGACACTCCACGCGAGGGCGAGCCCCTCCGAGCTTCGGTCACGCTCTCCGGCGACCAAGGCGAGGGCGGAGACTTCGAAGTCTGGGTCTGTCGCCCCCAGGACACGTTCGTCCGACCTGCAGTCGGCTTTGCCGGACCTGCAGTCGGCCGTTTTGGAGCTGCAGGGGGCGCGTCAGGAGCCGCGGGCAGCGCCTCCGGACCTGCAGGCGCGCTCGCGGGGGCAGATTTTACAGTGTTTCCTGGTTTTGGATGGTCGCTTGCCGCGCAACGGCCGCTCGCGGCTCACGTCAGGCGTTCGCTCACCGCTCTCAAACCGTGTGCTCGCATCTCCTGCGGAGTCACGCCGAGCTTTGCCGCGTTTTCGCACAGCGAGCGAAGGGCCCAACCCGCCTCGTAGTTGCCGACCGAAGCCGTAGCGACTCGAAGGGCCCACCAAGAAATGCGGTCGGGGAGTGGCCCCACTCCGATGCGCCGGTTGACGAACAAGAGCTGAGTAATTTGCTCGAAGCGTTCGTTCGTCGGGTCGTCGATCCATTGTTCGAGAAGCGTCAACGGCGCCACACCCCCGGCCAGTAGCGGCTGTTGCTCCCCGTGCACGTGCCTCGCGATCGCGAGCGCTGCACACACGCAGAGCACTTTGCCCTCCACCGCGTCATCCGCCGCTGTCTCGAGCGAGTCGGTCCAAGCGTTTGTCGATCCATCGTCATCAGCCTCGAGGAGTTCGACGACCGACGGGTTGTCCTGTTTTCTGCACGTCCACATGGCCCGACCCGGTTCGAGCGTACCAGGTTTCAACTGCGAAGCCCGAGCGCGACGACTAGAATGCATTCGACAGCGAGCTCAGCCGCACGCCCATCCAAACGCCATGATTCTCGGGTGATTCGGGCAATAGGTGAGGTGCGCACATCCACGATCGCCAAACATGTAAGGGAGGTGATCGTCAGAATCGATCTGCACGAGCAGGTTCATCACCGTCCCGCACTCCGTGCATTTCGGGTACTCCACTCCTTGGATCCAGTAAGGCCATCCGCCGAGTTTGTCTCCTAGCGCTGCCGCCGAGACGCACTCGGCAACATTCAAGGCCATGTCGAGGTTCTGTAACCTGATGCGCGGATCATCGCAGGTGACGTGAACCCGCTTCGCCTCGTAGTCGTACTCATAATGTACGCCCAGTGATCCGTGTTCTTCGGGGTCGGGCGTATCTTCGAACCGCCGCCAGGCTTGGATGGGGGCGAGCTTCAGGGGCGTAACCGGCGTCGCAGCAGGCGGTGGACGCCCTTTCGGCGAAAAAACGATTTCCTGTGCTCCGGAGAAAGGAGCCCACGTATCGCAGCGGCCGTCATCGACGCTGCAGTAGAAGAGCTGCATGAGACCGTCCGGCAGTCGCCCATTGAACTCTGCCGGGAGGTTCTCGAGGTCGAGCTGTAGGAGCAGCCGCATCGGTGATCCGCATTGCCCGCATGCCGGCCACGTCCCGGGCTCGGAGGACGGTTGCCCTCCGAACTGTGAGAGCGAGCTGCCGCGGTCGTCCGTCAGCGGTTTCCATGCCGGGCGTACGTGACGCGCGCGCCAAGTCGCGAAAGCCTCGGTGATCCGAGCTGTGTCCATCAGTTCTGGTCAGCGGGCTTGAGGCGCTTCGATACGAAGTAAGCGGATGCAAAGGCCAAAACAGCTACGGGAACGACCTTCCAACGCAGGCGGCCCCGGTCTTGTTGATATGCAGAATACTCATCAGCGATCGTCGCCGCGCTCGGTTCCTCACGGCTAGCTTTGTGCTCCCGCTGCCGCGCTTCGAACGCGCCTTCGTCGGGCTCCGGAAACAACAGAATCATAGCGACCGTTCCCACGATGCCGACCAAGAAGAACGTCGCTATGGTGGCAATCGTTGCGATACGACCACGCCATTGACGCTCGCGTGCAGCGCGTGCGGCCTCCTCGATTTCACGATCTAGATCGTCCATGACTTCCCCCCATCGGGTTTGGTTCTCATTTACAACGCGTTCAGGGCGACCGCACTAACGAACGACGCGTTGCAGGCGGCTGAGCGTTTCAGGCGGCGCGCCGCGATTCGTTCGAGATCGCGGCCAGCAGCTCGACCCACCGGCGCACCTGGGTGAACACCAGAAAGTCCTCGTGGACTCGGCGCTGCGCGGCTTGCCCGTACGCCCTGCGCGTGTGCGAATCGACGAGCATTGCCGTGAGCGCATCGGCAATTTCCGCGGGATCCTCCGGATCCGACAGCAGATGACCCTCGATGCCCTCGCGGATCTGCTGGCGGATGCCGACGGCGTGTGACCCGAGCACGGCGCAGCGCTTCCACATCGCCTCGGTCACGGTCAGACCAAAACCTTCCTGCAGCGAGTTCTGAGCGACCACCGTGGCGCAGCGCTGGAGGACATTGACCATCAACGCGTTGTTCTTGCGTGAAGTCATCGGCAAGCTGAGAATCGCCACGTCCCTTTGCACCGCGGGCTCGAGTGCTCGGTAAGCGCTGCCGAGCTCGGCCAGGACTCCGACCGCCTCCGGGTCGTCATCGATCGAGCGCGCATCCGGCCCCGCCAGGATCAGGCGCGCGAACTCGAGCACGCGGCGTTCCCGGGTGCCGAGCGGCAAGCAACGCGTAGAGAGCTCGCGTTTCATCTTCACGAAGCCGTCGAGCAGACCGCGCCAGCCTTTCAAGCGATCCCAGCGTGAGACCTGCAAAACCACCGGGCGGAACGGAAGCGCCAGATCTTCCGGAGCCACCGCAATCTCGAACGAACCGTCCGGCTGGAGCCGGCGCGCCGGATCGTCGAAAAGCGGCGTCAGCACCGGACCGTACGCGGGCATCAACTGGGCTGCGATCAGGATGCCGACGAGTTTGTGAAAAGTGAGGTCGCGGTTCTTGTAGCTGAGCGGATCGAGCCCAGGGTGGATGATCGTGGAGCGATCGCGCAGCGCGGCAGGGACGTACTCCGGAGCGCTCCAGACCGTACGGTCGTAACTGCGCAAGTCGTTGGCCAGAAATGCCCAGGCTGCGCGCGTCTGCGGCAGGTCCTGATCGAGGCCGATGTGACTGCGCCACACGGCCGAGATGGCGCGCGAGCGGCGAACCCGGCTCCCGGCGCCGAGCGGCTGGGGATCGTGTACGACCAGGGTGTCGCCGTCGCTGATTCGCGTCGACAGCTTGGCGGCCAGCGCGTCGCTGACATTGTCGTAGAGCGCCCGGTCCGCGCTGCTGAGCTCCGGAGAGCCCGTGCCGTGGATCAGGTTGTGAATCCGCTTGGTCAACGCGAAAAAGCCCGGTTCATCGGGCTGCAGGACCAACCAGCGGGTCCGGATGCCGAGCTCGCGGAGCAGCGTGCTGACCTGCTGCAGCATCTCGGCGACGCCTCCGCCTTGTGCGCTCGAGCTCACCATCCACACCGTCCGCGCGGCGATCTGTCGCGCGAGGCGGGAGCCCTGCTCGCGGAGCTCTGCAACGCTTCGCGACAGGTGGGCGACGGCCGCGTATTCGTCGAATGATGCGCCTTTGATCTCGATCTCGCGAATCATGACGCCAATCTAAGCACCCGCGGCGCTCGGCAATTCCGCGCTGACCGCGGCCCTGTTCGGTCTCGGAGGAGCGCCATCGTTCGGCCTTGCCCGCCCGGCTCGATAAAACTAGTTTCGGACGATGGTGAGGAGGTTCCTTGCGGATCTCGCACTGCTCTGGTTCGTCGGCATTGCGGCTGCGTCTTGTGAAAAGGACGCTTCCACTCCGGACGGGGCATCTGGCAACAACGTGACCGGCGGCGCCGGGGGCGCGGCGAGCGGAGCCGGAGGCAAAGGAGGCAACACCGGCGGCTCGGCCACTGGAGGCTCGCCGAACGGCGGAAGTGCCGGAACCGATACCGGTGGAACCGCCGGCAGCTCGGCTTCTGAAGGATCGGGCGGAGGGGCTGGCCGAATGGGTACGGGCGGCTCTGCTACCGACGCGTCCGCGAGCGGAGGATCCGCCAGCGGGGGAACCGGCGCCAGCGGGAGCGGCGGGAGCTCGGGGTGGGTGTTCCCGCCGGGCGTCACGCGCCCGCGCATCATGATCGTCGGTGACTCGATTTCGGCCGGACCAGGTTGCTACAAGAAGTACCTGCTTCAGAACCTGACAGAGAACAACTACCGCGATTTCGAGTTCGTCGGTCAGTACACGGACGATTGCGGTGGAGGCGTCCGGCACAGCGCAGTCAGTTGTTCCACCGCGCAGCAATACACCGCCGCGACGTTTACGATGCCGAATTGCTCCCAGGGCATGAGCTTTCCCGGCATGTCGACCCTGGTCACCACCCACATGCCGGATCTCGTCATGCTGCAGCTCGGGGTGAACGACGTCTGGAGCGCGAGAACGGTCGACGCGATCTTGGCCGACTACGCGACGCTCGTACGACAGGCGCGCGCGCAGAATCCCAACGTCGTCCTGGTCGTCGCCCAGATCAACAAGATCCGCCCGAACTGCACCGAGAGTGCGGTGACCGACCGCGCTCAGGCTCTGGTGAACGCGGTGCCGGCCTGGGCCCAGGGCTTGAGCACTGCTCAATCGCCGGTGTTCACGGCCGATCTCTGGACCAACTCCGACTGGAGCAAGGCCGAGACCAACGACTGCGTTCACCCGAACGACGTTGGGGCGCAGCGCATGGGACTCAACTGGTACAACGCGCTCAAGGATATTCTGAGGCCAGAGTGACGCGATCGACTTCGACGTTCGAGGCGCCGCCGCTCACGACAATCTCGTAGCCCGGCGATTCGGGAACCTGGCCGGCGGTTTCGAGACGGGCCGAGCCTCCGATCGCTTCGAACGTTCGATCGTCGAGCCGGAGTGCTGCGATACCGCCGCTCACCGCGACCGAAACGCGCACGTCCGCCGGTCGTCGCAGGTACAGCTGACTCGCGCCGCCAGAGATGCGGATGGGGACCGTCTGCGCGGGTTTCGGAAGCTCCAGCTCGACGTCGCTACATCCGCCGCAAACTTCGATGCGCGTCAGGGTGCCCGCCGAAAGCTCGCCCTCCAGGCTGGATAGACCGCCGCGCACGACCAATTCCCAGGCGACGGCCGCGTGAAGCACGATTTCGAGGCCGCCGGGATGACCTGCGAACATTCCACGCAGCCAGTTCGTGAGGGACCAGCTCGGCCAGGAGAGACGCACCTCGCTGCCCGCGACTCGCAGCGCTGGAGGCTCTGCCCCATCATGATGGACGGTCACGAGCGCGTTAGCGGAGGGGTCGATGCGCACCCGTGCGCTCGCCATCCCCGAGGCGACCGTGAGCCGCATGCGCGTCTGACCGTCGTACGGGATCGAGAGCGGCGAAACCTCGATGGGTGGGGCTGACCGGCTGCGGTAGGGGTCGAATCCGGGGAAAAAACCCGCAAAATTAGGCTCGTTCATGGGCTGGCTCCTTGGCTCGATGCGGGCGCCGGGGTAGCGTCGCTCGCATTCTCTATGAATCTCTTTCACAAGATATCTTAGAAACTAAGATACTTTGTGTCAAGGCACCGTCATGGCGAGGACGAAGAAATCCGACCGAATTCGCGCGCTCGAGCGCGCTCTACATCGGGTCGGCGAAGCCGAGCGGCGGCTCCGGCACGCAGCGGCCAACCAGCTCGGGATTGGTATCACCGACCTCGACACGTTGTTGTTGCTCGATGAGCACGGAGCGCTCGCGGCGGGGCGCATCGCCGAAGCGCTCGCCATCACGACCGGGGCGGTGACCGGGCTCGTCGATCGACTGGAGCGAGCGGGATGGGTCGAACGCGCACGGCACGAGACAGATCGGCGTCAGGTGCTGATCGAACTCGCCTCCGCCCGCCGCGCAGCAATCGACGCGCATCGCGCGTGGCGCGAAGGGTTGCTCGCCGAAGCGCTGAGCGGTGCCGACGACGACGCGCTTTCCGCGAGCGTAGGCTTGATCGAAACCGCTGCCGAAGGCTTGCTGGCGGGAGCGACGGAAATTTCGAAACGCGCCGATGCCGACGTGGCCGAAGAGGGCTCGAGTGAGGACGCAGCGCGCGCGCCGATCGGGTCACTTTCGCGCGGGCGACTTCGATTCGTCGCGGGTGTCCCGCGCCTCGAGCTTCGCGGCGCGCGCATTCGCGATCTCTATCGCGCGACCTTCGAAGGCCGAAAGCCGCAAGTCCGTGTCGCCTCCGACGGAACGGTAACCCTTCAGTACAAAGGCTTTTCATGGTTCGGTGCGCGCGGTATGGCGACCAATCTGACCCTGACGAGCTTGGTCCCGTGGAGCATCGAGATCCGCGGCGGCGTTTCCGAGCTACGCGCCGATCTGCGCGACCTGGAAATCGAAAGCATCGAGATCACGGGCGGCGCGAGTAGCTCCGAGCTCCGCTTGCCTCGCCCGCGCGGCACCGCGCAGCTGCGCGTGACCGGTGGCGCCAACCACGTCGCCGTGCGCCGGCCGAAAGGCGCTGCAGCACAAGCCGTCGTTCGCGGCGGTGCCAACAGCCTGGCATTCGACGATCAACACCTCGGCTCGTTGGGCTCGACGGCGCGCTTCGCCACTCCGGGTTTCGAAACCGCCGCTGACCGCTGGTCGATCGAGCTCACGGGTGGCGCGAGCGACCTGTCCGTCAGCGAGGAGCCTTGACGATCGACAAGCCCGTCAGCTCGAACGCCGAGTTCAGATGCCTACTCTAACGTGCGCCGATGCGAACCGCGGTTCCTTCGACGCGGATGCAATTGCCCTCGTCGACAATGACCGCGTTCGTCAGCGCGTCGGAGCCGGCGGCTCGGGCGATAGCATCGCGAACCGCTGTGTCGATGACGTGATCATCTCCCAATTCAGCGCCAGACCCGAAGCATGCACGACCGGTTACCGGACCGCTTGCGACGACCGTCGCCGCGGACGGCGGCTCGGCGGCGACGGCTGCAAACCGCCCGCGCTCGCGATGCCCGCAGCAGATCAATGCGAGCGAGACCAGAACGATGGCGACCCTGCCGCGTGCGTTCATTCGAGCCGCCCGGCATCGCCCGTCGCGCGAACGCAGATGCCGACTCCGGCGATGCCAAATGACTCGGCAGACGAGAGCGTCACGTTGGTGAGGACGTTCGCGCCGGGCACCGAGGCAATCGCATTTCGAATTGCGGTGCCGTAGTCACCGTAGGCTCCGCCCCCAGGACAGTCCTCCCCTTCGACTTGTCGCTTCAAGATGGTGACGGGGGCCGCGGGCGGACTGACCGCTAGTAGACCGATGCGCGAGGACTCTCCACTGGCGGTGATGCCACCACAGCTCCGGTTTGGATTGCCAGCGGCGCAACCGACGATAAGGCCAAGCACAGCGGTGATCGCGCGAAGCGCAACCAGTTCCCGGTCAAGCACGACCGCGCTCGTGAGCAGCAACGCCCTTGTTCGCCGGCGCCGGACACCAGCATTCACAAGTCTGGCAACCTACGACCCGGTGTTCAGCCATTCGAATGGGTCCATTTGGGAAACGTCGACAGCCAGACCAAGCTCTTGGCACCACAACGGTTGCCATTCGCGGCGCGAGTTCGCAGCGAAGATTTCAACGAACCTCGGTTCATTGTGAAGAGCGCGTTGAAGCCATTGGAAATCCTCCTCGGGTAGGACCCGCGGTTCGCTGGTAGAGAAGCTGACCCGTGACGGAAGGGTCGGGATCGACGTGGCTAAGCTGGCTGTTATTCGCCAGTAGTAGCCACTGTTGGGCTCGAAACTCTTCCAGTCTACTTTGAATGACTTTTCGATCGAAACGATCTCCGCTGATACCCATGCTGGAGGGGCCCCCGGAAGTTCGCCAAGGTAGAGCCGAACACGCTGACCAGTTCGAAAGGTCTCGCGGCGTAGTCGCGGAAGCAGCGGCTTGTCGCCCGTGACCTTCGACTCGATTGCCGCAAGGTGTTCCAAGACCGCCCTCGTTTCACTGAGCGCGTCGTGATCGCCCTCGGACAACGCGCGGTTGGCAGACTCCTGAACGAACTCGCGCAACGAGGCACAGTTCATACGCCCGAGCAATTCAACGTCCGCCCATGTCCGGATGCCTTCACACCGCCATGCATCGCTACCGAGCGGTGCGGAGAAGGTTGCGGCGCTATCCGGATGGCGAGTCATGGTCGTGTCTTCTGGCCAACGTTTCTGGCGTTCAGCTGCGAGCGCCAGGAACAACCTGACCGGACGGTAGTGTTAGGCAGCGATCGTCACAGTGTTTTGGTGAACCGTCGGCTTTCAGGTTGGAAGCCGTTCCTCGTGTAAAAGGCGTGCGCCCGCGTGCGTTGATCACCGCTGGTTACTTCAAGACGCTCAGCACCTCGGGCACGGGCGTGATGTTCGCAATGCTGAATGAGAACTGCACCGACTCCGTCAGAACGACGATCCTCGCGCACGACGAGTGCGGTGATGCGGCCAACGAAACCGTCACGATGAAAAAGGGGAACCAGGTGAAGGCTGAGCATGCCGATAGGCGTGTTGCCCTCAACCGCGACGAAAACTGCGTCTGCGTCGGATGGCGAAAGAGCACGCAGCCGCATCAAGACGCGCTCGGGAGCACTTGGATAGCCGAGTTGAGCAAGGAGTTCTGCAAGCGCGCGAGCATCGTCGGAGTTGGCCAGACGAACTTCGATAGCGCGTGCCATTGCGACTGCGCAACGTAGCAGG
>Ga0111539_10001321_pt1 | contig 33126 bp, 33 predicted proteins | sample RhiMethybrSRZTD1_FD_79667 | JGI IMG/M metagenome (GOLD analysis project Ga0111539, IMG submission 79667) | Populus rhizosphere microbial communities from Tennessee, USA - Rhizosphere MetaG P. TD hybrid SRZTD1 (version 2) (version 2) | ecosystem: Host-associated > Plants > Roots > Rhizosphere >...
GACGCGCTGCACGTCTACCGGGACCTGTTGCCGTCACCGCGCCGGCTCCGGGGGCTCGCGGATCGCAGCCTGGCCGGGTTCGTGGTGCTGCTGGGCCTGCGCGATCCCGGCGTCGGCGGCGCGCACCACACCGTGTACTTCCCGCGCGACTACGACGCCGAGTTCGACGCCGTGTTCGGCGGCCGGATCGCGGCCGACCCGACGGTGTTCGTCACCGCCGCCGCCGACGACGAGGTCCGGCCGCCGGGAACCGAGGGCTGGTTCGTGCTCGTCAACGCGGCGTCGCAGTCCACAGTGGACTGGACGGTTCCCGGCCGGGCCGACGCGTACGCCGACCGGATCCTCGACGTGCTCGCCCAGCGCGGCGCCGACGTCCGCGACCGGCTGCTGTTCCGGGTGGTGCGCACGCCGGCCGACCTGGCAGAGTCGGCGGGCGCGCCGGGCGGCTCGATCTACGGGACAGCGGCGCACGGGCTGACCGGGTTGCTGCGACCCGCGAACCGGGGACCGGTGGGGGGCCTGTTCCTGGTGGGCGGCTCCGTGCATCCGGGCGGCGGCCTGCCGATGGTGCTCCTGTCGTCGGCGATCGTGGCCGCGCAGGTGGGCGCCGCATAGCTTTCCGCGCTCAGCGGAGGGCGCGCCGCACGGCCAGCGCCAGCTGTAACAGGCCCACCGCGCTCAGGGCCGCCCAGACCGCGGCTGCCACCGTCGCCGTCGCCGCGACAAGATCCGGCGCGACCATGCCCGCGGTCCCGGCGGACGCCAGCCCGAACAGCGCCAGCAGCACGCGGGTGGGCCGCTCCCCCACCGTGACCGCCCCGATCTCGGACATTCCGGCTACCGTCGCCCGGGCCCGGACGTACTCGTGCAGCCATGTCACCGCCAGGCAGCCGGCGGCCAGCCATGCCGGCGCGCCCACCAGGTACAGGCCGAGCAGCCAGGCCGCCTCGCTCAGCCGGTCGGCCACCGAGTCGTAGACCTGGCCGAGCCGCGACTCCCGCCCCGTGATCACGGCGAGCGCGCCGTCGGCGGTGTCTGCCAGCGCGCCGAGCAGTACGAGCGCGGCGGCCGCAAGTCCACCCGTCGGAGCCGGCGCGACCACGGCCGGAACCGCCGCGGCCACCACGACCCCGGCGGCGGTCACGGCCGACGGCGCGACCCGCCACCCGGCCAGCGTCCGGGCGATCCGGTACGCCACCCGGAGCCACCCGCGGACCAGCGGCGACGCGCGGCGCGGGTCGTACCCGCCGTGCAGCACCGACCAGCGCTCGGCGTAGCCGTCCCAGCCGGATGCGGCCACCGGCTCAGACGGGTGCGCCGGCCTGGATCTGCTGCCAGATCTCGCGCGTGGCCGTCGACCGGTTGAGCGTGATGAAGTGGATGCCCGGCACGCCCTCGGCGAGCAGCCGGTCGCACATCTCGCCGGCCTGCTCGAGGCCGAGCCGGCGCACGGCCGCCGGATCGTCGGCGATCCGCTCGAACTGCTCCGCGAGATGGCGCGGGAACGGGGCGCCCGACAGTTGTTCCGAGCGCTGAATCGTGCCCAGCGTGGTCACCGGCATCACGCCGGCGAGGATCGGCGTGTCGCAGCCGGCGGCCGCGACCCGGTCGCGCAGGCGCAGGTAGTCGTCGCCGTCGAAGAACATCTGGGTGATCGCGAAGTCGGCGCCGGCTCGGCATTTCTCGACGAACTGTGCGGTGTCACTGTCGACGTCGGGCGAGCGCGGGTGCTTGTACGGGAACGCCGCGATGCCGACGGTGAAGTCGCCGGCCTCCTTGATGAGCCGGACCAGGTCGGCCGCGTAGAGCACCCCGTCCGGATGCTTGATCCACTCGCCCTGGGGGTTGCCGGGCGGGTCGCCGCGCACCGCGAGGATGTCGCGCACGCCGGCCGCGGCCAGCCGCCCGATGACGTTGCGCAGCTCGGCCACCGAGTGGTTCACCGCGGTCAGGTGGGCCATCGGCAGCAGCGTGGTCTCGGTGGCCACCCGCTCGGTGACGGCGACCGTGTTGTCCCGGGTGGACCCGCCCGCACCGTAGGTGATCGAGACGAACGACGGCCGCAGCGGCTCCAGGTTCCGGATCGCCTGCCAGAGCTGGCGTTCGCCCTCGGGGTCCTTCGGCGGGAAGAACTCGAACGAGAACGTCGGATCGGTGCCGTGCACGAGGTCGGCGATCGACGGATGCCGGCGGGGCAGGATGGAAGGGAGACCGAGCGCCACGCCCCGACTGTAGCGGTCGGCGGTTGCGCCGCGCTCGGCGCTCGGTCCAGCCGCGCGATGCGGGCCGCTCGTGGCCGGCGGGCCACTCACGGCCGGCGGGCCGCCCTCGGCCGGCGGGCCGGCCGCGCCGGTTGCGGCGCGCAGGGCGCGCTCGGCCAGCCGGCGCGCGGCGCACGGCGCCGGCTCCCCGCAGACGACGCACCGCGGCCCGCACGGTTCCGGCACGTGGTCGCCCATGACGCGGTCGGCCAGTCGCCGGAGCAGCGCGTTCCGCACGTCGGTCACGATCCGAGCCAACCGCCGGATCGACCCGGTCGGAGTCGCCACCGGGTGGGCCATCCGAGGGGCCATTCGGGGGGCCACGTGCACTGATCGCTAAAACCGGCAAACCGTCGTACGGGTGCGGTATGAGTGTCGGTGGCGCGGCCCGTCCGGGGCGGCGCCCGGCCGGGCGGCCGGCACACGGGGAGGTGACCATGGCGGAGGAAGCCGTTCCGGCCGGGGATCCGCTGGGTGTCCGGTTGGCTCAGATTCGCATCGGCCAGGGCCGCACCCAGCTACGGGTCGCCGAACTGCTCTGCGCGGCGTCCGGGCTGCCAACCGTCAGCCGGCACGAGATCTCCCGGTGGGAGCGGGAGCAGCGGGTGCCCACCGCGTTCTGGCTGCGCTGGCTGGCCGTCGTCCTCGACGTCCCGCTCGATGATCTGGAGCGGGCCGCGGCGGTCACCCGGGCGCTGCGCGGGCACCGGCCAATGGCGCCCGCACACCGGCCGGTCCTGGACCGGCCGCGAACGGCCGCTCTGGCCCGGCCCCGACCGCCTGCCCGCGCCGAACCGCGCCACACCGAACCGCGCCACGCCGAACCGCCACAAGCCGAGCCGCGGCACGCCGAGCCGCGCGAAGCGGCCAGCACCGGACGCCGTGCGGCCGTGGCGCGCCGCCGGTGGAGCACCGCCGAGCTGCGCCGGCTCGACGATCTCATCGGCGGCGCCGGGCTCGCCGGCCTCGTCAACGCGACGCTGCGCGCCGAGACCGGCCGGGTCACGTCCGCGCGCCGGGCCGATCCGCGCCGGCTCGCCGCCCTTGCCGAGTTGGCGCAGCTCGCCGGCTGGGTCAACGGCGACGCCGGCGACATCCGGGCGGCCCGGTCCGCGCACCGGCTCGGGCTGCGGGCGGCGCGCCGGGCCGGCGATCCGGCGCTCGTCGGGCACCTGCTCGGGAGCGCTGCCCGGGTCAGCGCCGACCCGGTCCGGGCGCTCGCCCTGGCCCGCGCCGGCGCCGACGAGGTGGCCCGCGCCGGTTCGGCCACCGCGCGGGCGCTGGCACTGCAACGCGTCGCCCACGCCGCCGCCCTCCTCGGCGACGCCCGCCGGTGCGAGCGGGCGATCACGGCCGCCGAGAGGGTCTACGGCCGCCGCCGGCCCGACCTCGACCCGCCCTGGACGTACTGGCTCACCGACGACGAGTTCGCCGCGATGACCGGCCGCTGCTTCGCGATCCTGCGCCGGCCGCGGCTGGCCGTCCCGCTGCTCAGCCATGCGCTGGCCGGCATCCGCCAGCCCCGGCCCGCGGCGCTCTACCGCGGCTGGCTCGCCGAGGCGCACCTGGACGCGGGCGCCCCGGACGCCGCCGCTCCGCTGGCCGCCCGCGCCCTGCTCGACGCGGTGCGGGCCGGCTCGGTGCGGGCCGCCGCGCGGGCCCGTGCCGTGCATGCGCGGCTCGCCGCGGCACCCCGCACCGCCGTCGACGAATACCTACGCGTCGCGGCCGGTGCGCTCGGCTACCTGGCCGACGTCACCGGGCCCGCGGTACTGGTCGGCGCGCGCTCCGGCCCCGGTGCGGCGGCGCTGCCCGGTTCGGGCTAGCGTCGGCCATCGTGACCACGCCGCCCTCGATCCCGCCGGCCGGGGCCGTGCTCGACCGGGCCGACCTGCGCGGCCGCGTCCATGCCACGCTCGCCGCGTTCCTTACCCGGCAGGGCGAGCGGCTCGCCGCGATCGACCCGGCGGCGCTGGCGCCCGTGCTCGAGGCGGCCCGCGTCCTGCTGCTCGGCAGCGGCAAGCGGCTGCGGCCGGCGTTCGCGTACTGGGGCTACCGCGGTGCCGGCGGCGCCGACAGTCCCCATCGCGCCGACGTGATCGCCGCCGTGTCGTCGCTGGAACTGGTGCAGGCGAGCGCGCTGATCCACGACGACGTGATGGACGGCTCGGACACCCGGCGCGGCGAGCCGGCGGCACACCGTCGCTTCGCGGCACTGCACCGCGCCGACGGCTGGCGCGGCGATCCCGAGGCGTTCGGCACCGCGGCGGCGATCCTGCTCGGCGACCTGTGCCTGGTGTGGTCCGACGAAATGCTGCACGGCAGCGGCGTCGAGCCGGCCGCACTGGCCCGGGCCCGGACGGTGTTCGACGAGATGCGCAGCGAGGTGACCGTCGGCCAGTACCTCGACGTGCGGGCGCAGGCGGCCGGCGACTCGTCGGTGCGCCGGGCCACTCTGGTGGCGCGGTACAAGTCGGCGAAGTACACGGTCGAGCGTCCGCTGCTGCTCGGCGCGGCGCTGGCCGGCGCCGGCGACGACGTCCGCGCCGCCTACTCCGGCTACGGGCTGCCCCTCGGCGAGGCGTTCCAGCTCCGCGACGACGTCCTGGGCGTCTTCGGCGACCCGGCCGTCACCGGCAAACCGGCCGGCGACGACCTGCGCGAGGGCAAGCGCACCTACCTGGTCGCCGCCACCCTGGAGGCCGTCGACCCGGCCACCGCCGCCGGCGTCGAGCGCCGCCTCGGCGACCCGGACCTCGACGCCGACGGGATCGCCGCGCTGCGCGCCGTCATCACCGGGAGCGGGGCGCTGGCCCGCACCGAACAGCGCATCGCCGACCTGACCGGAACGGCGCTGGACGAACTGACCAAGGCCGACCTCGATCCCGACGCCGTCGAGGTGCTCCGGGCACTCGCGACGGCCGCCACGAACCGAACGGTCTAGGCGTCGGGCGGGTCGACGCCGCGGCGGCCCCACCACACCCACAGCGAGAGCGACGAGAGCACCAACGCGAACCCGAACACCAGGTCTTCCACCGGCGCGTACACGAGGCGGGGGCCGAGGATCGCGTCCGGGTGGTAGCGCACGACACCCCGCCCGGTCAGGATCCCGTTGGACAGCAACTGGAATCCGACGACGATCGGGTACGTCGCCCAGAACAGACGGCGCGTGAGCAGCCGGGTGCGCAGCACGAACAGATCGAGCCCGATGGCGGCCAGTGCTCCGACCGCCGCGGCCGCCGTATACGTCATTTCTCGTCGCCGGCCCGCCAGCGGAGCACCCGCCGCACCGCCTCGAACCCGAGGATCGCGCAGACCGGCACCACGAGGAAGAACAGCAACTCCTCGACGGGCAGCCCGAACGGCAGCACGATTCCGGTGGTCTGCGCGGGATCGAAGTCCCAGTGCCCGGCGGCGATCGCGGCCAGATCCCACACCACGAACACGGCCGCGACCGGCAGCACGGTGAGCAGGAGCCGGCGCCAGCGCCGCAGCACGCCGACCCGCAGCACGGGCTCCAACCACAGCGCCCCGCCCAGGCAGCCGGCGAGCACGGCCAGATAGATCAGATGCCGCAAGACAGGCTCAGAAGCCGAGCGCCTGCGCGCGCCGCTTGACCTCGGTGGCCCCGACTCCGCTGAGCGCCACGGCGGGCGTACCCGGAAGGGAGTCGTCTTCCGTGTAGAGCCACCGCAGGGCCTCTTCGTCGTTGTACCCAGCGTCGTGGAGCAAGGTCAGCACGCCGGGGAGGTGCTTGAGGACGCCCTTTCCGGCGACGAGCTCGGCTGGCACGCGCAGGACGCCGTCGCGGCGGACGGCGATCAGCTGATGGTCGCGCAGCATCTGGTGGACCCTGGTGACGGGCACCTCCAGGCGCTCCGCGATCTCCGGCACAGTGAGCCACCCCACCGGTTCGACGGGCTGTTCGGTCACCGCACCAGCGTGCCATGCGCCGCGCCGACGACGAAGACGGAGCGCCGTAAGAAACCGTCCGTCCACATCAGACATCGAACGAAGGGACCCCACCGGTGAGTTTGTGGCACACGCTGCGCCGCGAGTATGCCGGCGCTTGGCGCTCCGTGCGCTACGACCTGGCCAGCCGCCGGGCGGCGAAGCTGGCCGTCGCGTTCACCGAGGAGTTCGCGCCGGGCACCCCGCCGATGCCCGCGCCGTCGCGGTTGGTGCCGCTCACCGGCGTCGCATTGTTGCTGGCCGGCGGCGCGGCCGGCGCGTTCGTGGCGATCAACGGCGGCCTGGCCGCCGTTGCGTCGAAGCCTCCGACCGCGACGCCGCCCGCGGCCGCGCCCGCCGCACCGGGAGTCGGGACGACGACGCCGTCCGCAGCGCCGAGCGCGGCACCCGCCCGGCGGCCCGGCGCCTACCGCACGCCGGGGCCCGGACCGATCCCGGCCCCGATCGTCAGCGTTCCGATCACGGACGGTAGCGCCGCACCTACGTCCCCGAGCGTCGAGGCGAGCACGTTGTCGCCGTCCGCCGAGCCGTCAGCCTCGGAGAGTGAGCCGATAGGCGACGGAACGAATACAGAAGGGCCTCGATCCCGCGGCCAGCATCCCCGACGGTGATGAATACGGTGGGTCGGGTCGTACACTCGCCTGCGATGGACACAACGGTCGCCGATGCTCTGCTCGGGACGCTCGTCGACGGGCGGTACCGCGTGCGGTCGCGCGTCGCACGGGGCGGCATGGCGACCGTCTACACCGCGGTCGACGAGCGGCTGGAACGCACCGTCGCCCTGAAGATGATCCACCCGGCGCAGGCCGACGACCCCCGCTTCCTCGGCCGCTTCGTCGACGAGGCGAAGACGATCGCCCGGCTCACCCACCCGAACGTGGTGGCCGTCTACGACCAGGGCACCCACCGCGGCCTGCCGTACCTGGTGATGGAGTACGTGCGCGGGCGCACGCTGCGCGAGGTGCTCGCCGACCGGCGGCGGCTGCAACCGCAGGAGGCGTTGGCCGTCCTCGAACAGGTGCTGGCGGCCGTCGCGGCCGCGCATCGGGCCGGCCTCGTGCACCGCGACATCAAGCCGGAGAACGTCCTCGTGGCCGAGGCGCCCGGAGGGAGTGCGAACAGCATCGTCGACGGCGTCGTGAAAGTCGCCGACTTCGGCCTGGCGCGCGCCGTCGAGCGCAGCGCCGACGAGGGAGGCGCGCAACTGCTCGCGACGGCCGCGTACGTGGCCCCCGAACTGGTCACCAACGGCCACGCGGACCCGCGCACAGACGTCTACTCGGCCGGCATCGTCCTGTTCGAGATGCTCACCGGGCGGGTCCCGTACGACGGGACGAGCCCCGTCGACGTCGCCTGGCAGCACGTCCAGAACGACGTCCCGGCGCCGTCGCAGTTCGCGCCCGGCCTCCCGGCTGTGCTCGACGACGTGGTCGCCCGCGCCACCCGGCGCGACCCCGGCGGCCGGCCCACCGACGCCGGCGCGATGCTCGCCGAGATCCAGGCGGCCCGCGAAGACGTCGGCCTCGCGATCGCCACCAGGTCGGCACCGCTGGCCGGCCCCACCGTGGCGGTGCCCCGCATCGATCCCACGAACGTCCACGGCGACACCACGATCGTCCCCCAGGTCGCCCGGCCCGGTTGGTCCCGCCTGCACGACGGCCGCCCGTCGCCCTCCGGGCGGCGGCGCGCGGCGGTGGGTTCCGGCGCGATGGCGCGCCTCACCGACCTGGTCCGCCAGATCAACGGCCATCCGCGCGGCCGCCTCGGGCTCGCCGCGGCGCTGGTGGCGATGGGCCTGCTCGCCGCGATCGGCGGCTACTACTTCGGCATCGGCCGCTACACCGAGGCGCCAGGCTTCGTCGACAAGACGAAGACGCAGGCGGAGCAGGAAGCGAAGCGGCTGGGCTTCAAGGTGAAGTTCGGGCCCGGGCAGTACAGCGAGAAGAAGGCGAAGGACCTGGTTCTCGTGCAGGACCCGGCGTCCGGTGCCAAGATCGTCTCGGGCGGAACGGTGCTACTGACGCTCTCGCTCGGCCCGGAGCGCTACACGATCCCGGACATCGTCGGCCATCGCATCGACGACGCGATGGCCGACCTGGCGACGGCCAAGCTCGTCCCCGAACGGATCGACGAGTACAGCGACCTCTACGAGGCAGGCGTCGTCATCAAGACCGACCCGCCCGCCGGCGGCGAGGTCCAACCGAACACCAAGATTTCGGTGACGGTCAGCAAGGGCCGCGCGCCGATCACCCTGCCGCGCGTGATCGGGCAGAACCTCGACCAGGCGAAGGCCGCCCTCGAACGGCTCAAGCTCAAGGTCAAGGTGGTCCAGAAGCAGAGCAAGGAGCCGGCCAACACGGTCATCGACCAGAACCCGGTGGAGAACTCCGGTGTCGAGGCCGGCCAGGAGATCACGCTGACGGTCAGCACCGGCCCGCCGGAGGCCGACGTGCCCGACCTGCGCGGGCACGCGGCTCAAGAGGCGAAACAGGTCCTCGAGGGCCTGGGCTTCAAGGTGCGCATCTTCGGCAACGAGAACGGACGGGTGTTCATCCAGAACCCGGCCGGCGGACGGCTTCCGCAGGGCTCCGAGATCCAGTTGCTGTGCGCATAGGCGGTCATGCCACCACGGCTGGCGGGCTGGCTACCGGTGTGCGCGGGTACCTCGACGCCACCGACGCGTCGGTGATCCAGGTGTACGTGTCCAACCCGCGCGGCTGGGCCCGCCCGGACGGCGTCCCCCAGCAGGACGAGGCGTTCCGCGCGCTGTGCGCCGACCGCGACGTCGAGGTGTTCATCCACGCCTGCCTGCTCGTCAATCTCGGCTCGCCCACGCCCGGCACCGTGGAGCAGTCGGCGGCGACGCTGCGGCACGCGCTGCGCCGCGGCCGCGAGATCGGCGCCCGGGGCGTGGTGTTCCACGCCGGGAGCTGGGTCTCCGGCGACGGCGGGCTCGACCGGGCGGTGAAGCAGGTCCGCGCGACCCTGTTGCCGATCCTCGACGGAATCGGTGATGGCGACCCGCGCATGCTCGTCGAGCCGAGCGCGGGTGGCGGGCAGTGCCTGGCCAAGCGCGTCGAGGATCTCGACCCGTACCTGGCGGCCGTCGACGGGCACCCGGCGCTGGGCGTCTGCCTGGACACCTGCCACGCCTGGGCGGCCGGCCACGACCTGGCCGCTCCCGGCGGCGCCGCCGCGACGCTCGCCGCGCTGGACGCCGCCGTCGGGCTGGACCGGTTGTGGCTGATCCACGCGAACGACTCGAAGGACGCGTGCGGCTCCGCCCGGGACCGGCACGAGAACGTTGGCGCGGGCACGATCGGGGTCGACGGGTTCGCGGCGCTGCTCCAGCACCCGACGGCAGCCGGGCTGCCGGTGGTGGTGGAGACGCCCGGCCACAAGGCGCACGAGGGCCACGCCAAGGACATCGCGACGCTGCGCTCCCTCGTCCCAACCCCATGATCACATTGATCTTGCAGTTGCGGTGTCGCAGTTCGCCCTGATTCGACCCGGTTTGGCGGGCACCACAACTGCAAGATCGTCGCGATCTTGCGGCGCGGGCCCGGGGCCGGGCGCTAGGCGCGGAGGATGGGGACCAGCGCCGAGATCGCGCGGTCCACCGCCGCGTCGTCCAGGTCGAGGTGGGTTACCAGGCGGGCGGTCCGGGGACCCAGGACCGACACCAGGACGCCGGCGGCCCGCGCCGCCGCACCGAGCGACGGCCCGTCAAGCGCCGCCTTCGTGAGGTCCAGCGGCACGATGTTGGTGCGCACCCGGGCCGCGTCGACCACACCGGTCGGGGCCAGCGCGTCGGCGAGCCGGCGGGCCCGCGCGTGGTCGTCGGCAAGCCGCCCGACGTGGTTGCGCAGCGCGTAGGCGCCGGCCGCGGCCAGCACGCCGACCTGCCGCATCCCGCCGCCCATCCGCTTGCGGACCACCCGCGCGGTGGCGATCTTCTCGCCGGACCCGATGACGAGTGACCCGACCGGCGCGCCGAGCCCCTTGGACAGGCACACCGAAAGAGTGTCGAACAGCCGCCCGTACGTCGCCAGCGGTACCCCGTCGGCGACGTGCGCGTGCCAGATGCGTGCGCCGTCGCAGTGCAACCCGAGCCCGTTCTCGGACGCGATCTCCCGCAGCCGGGTCAGCGTCGCCAGCGGCACGACCCCGCCGCCACCGCGGTTGTGGGTCTGCTCGACGGCGATCAGCCGGGTCGGGACGGCGTGGAAGCCGTCCGGGCGGATCATCGACGCGACCAGGTCCGGGTCGATGTCGGCGCCGCAGGCCGGCCAGGTGCGGCTGGAAATGCCGCCGTACGCTGCCGCCGCGCCCACCTCGTACGTGACCACGTGCGCGTCGGCGTCGCAGAGCACCTCGTTGCCGGGCGAGACGCCGAGCTGCAGCGCGATCTGGTTGGCCATCGACCCCGTCGGGGTGAACAGCGCCGCCTCGTGCCCGAACAACTCGGCCACCGACGCCTCGAGCGCGTTGACCGTCGGGTCTTCGCCGTAGACGTCGTCGCCGACCTCGGCCGCCGCCATGGCCGCACGCATCCCCGGCGTGGGGCGGGTGACGGTGTCGGACCGGAGATCCACAGGTTTCTCAGCCACGGAGCATCTCCGCCACGAGGAAGGCCAGTTCCAGCGACTGCTGGGTGTTCAGGCGGGGATCGCAGGCCGTCTCGTACCGGCGCTGGAGGTCGGCGTCGACGATCGCCTGCGCGCCGCCGAGGCACTCGGTGACGTCCTCACCGGTGAGCTCCACGTGCAGCCCGCCCGGATGGGTGCCCAGATGCCGGTGCACCTCGAAGTAGCCGAGCACCTCGTCGACGATCCGGTCGAAGTGGCGGGTCTTGTACCCGTTTGACGACTCGATCGTGTTGCCGTGCATCGGGTCGCACTGCCACACGACCCGGTGGCCGGCGGCCGTCACCTTCTCGACGATCGACGGCAGCACGTCGCGCACCTTGTCGTTGCCCATGCGGCTGATCAGCGTGAGCCGGCCCGGCACGTTGCCCGGGTTGAGCTTCTCGCACAGCTCGATCGCGTACTCCGGCGTGGTGGCCGGCCCGAGCTTGACCCCGATCGGGTTGACGATGCGGGACATGTAGTCGACGTGCGCGCCGTCGAGCTGTTTGGTGCGCTCGCCGATCCAGAGGAAGTGCCCGGACAGGCCGTACGCCCGGTCGGCGACGATGCGGGTGAGCGGCCGCTCGTACTCCAGGGCCAGCGCCTCGTGCGAACAGAACAGCATCGCGGTGCGCAGCGCCGAGTCGTCGACGCCGCAGGCCTGCATGAATCCGATGGCCCTGTCGATCTCGCGGGCGATCGCCTCGTACCGCTGCCCGGCGGCCGACGTGCGCACGAAGCCCTTGTTCCAGTCGTGCACGGCGTGCAGGTCGGCCATGCCGCCGTCGAGGTAGGCGCGCAGCATGTTCATCGCGCTCGACGAGTTGGCGTAGACGCGGATCATCCGCTGCGGATCGGCCACCCTGGCCTCGGCCGTCGGCTCCAGCGAGTTGATCATGTCACCGCGGTAGGCGGGCAGGCCCAGCGCGTCGAGGGCCGCCGAGCGGGGCTTGGTGTACTGCCCGGCGACCCGGGCCACCTTGACCACCGGCAGCGACGCGCCGTAGGTGAGCACCACCGCCATCTGCAGCAGTGTGCGGGCGTTGGCCAGCAGGTGCTCGGAGGTGTTGTCGGCGAAGGTCTCCGCGCAGTCGCCGCCCTGCAGCAGGAAGGCCTTGCCGTCGGCGACCAGCGCCAGCCGCTCGCGCATGAGATCCACCTCGTACGGCGCGACGATCGGCGGCACCACGTTGAGTACCTTCATGACGTCGTCGACCGTCTCCTGGTCCGGCCACGGCGGCGTCTGTGCGCGGGGCAGGCTGCGCCACCGGTCCAGGTCGACCGATCCGCTGTCGACGGACTGGCCGATCTCCGGGCCGGGGAACTGGAAGTGGTGCCATTCCTGACGCATGGCGTCCAGCCTACGGTCGCCGGCAACGGGGCCGGTGGGCAGTCACCGCGCTTGTGAATTCCAGTCCAGCCAGCGGCGCAGCGTCCCGGGCCCTATCACCCCGGCGCCGGTGGCGGCGACCCGTTCGCGCAGCCCGCGGTCGGCCGTCACCACCGTCACCGGAGCGTCGGCGAGACCGGCCAGCCGCGCGATCTCGTCGTCGCCGGAACCGGACGCAGCGACGACGCGTACACCGTCGGCCGGATCGATGCCGCGGGCCGCGCCTTCCACGACCAGAACGACCTCGACGGTGGCCGGGATGGTCCCCGCCGCGACCGCGGCGGCCAGGCGGTCGCGAAGCCGCGCCGCCGCGCCGGCGCGGTCGCGCCACCAGCCGTCCGGAACCGATCCGACGACGTTCGCCCCGTCGACAATCAGGGGGCCCGATGTCGGAAGGTTGTCTATCGTCACCCCCGTGATTGTCGTCCTCAACGGAGCGTCGAGCGCGGGGAAGACGTCGTTGGCCCGGGCGGTGCAGGACGAGTGGGCCGAACCGGCGCTGATCTGGGGCATCGACACGGTGGTCTCCGCGCTGCCCAAGCGGTACCTCAACGCGCTGTGGTCGACCGAGATGTACCGGTACGAGTACGCCCCGGACGGGACGGTCGCCGCCATCCATCCGGGCCCGTACGGCGATCGGGTGGTCCGGGCGCTGCACCGGGCCGTGGCGGCGCTCGGCCGCGCGGGCCTGAACGTGCTCGTCGACCAGGTGATGCTCACCCCGCAGTGGGGTGCCGACCTGCGAGCCGCCTGCCTTGGCCTCGACCTGCTGACCGTGCACGTCTTCTGCCCGCCGGCCGAACTCGAGCGGCGGGAGCGCGAGCGCGGCGACCGCACGCTGGGCCAGGCGATCGCCCACCACCGCGCGGCGGCAACGGCGCTGGAGCATGATGTGACCGTCGACACGTCGCTCGTCGACCCAATTGTTGGCGCGCGGCAAATTCTTGCAGCGATCGAAGCAACACGGACCGTTAGTCCGTCACCGGCCGGTGCGTTCTAGCCAGGTTCCGGCACCCGGCGCTACTGTCCTGATGACAGGCTGTCCGGCACAGACCCGAACTGGTTTGTTCACAGATGATCCGAAGGGCGGTAAACACGAGCCGTGGACAACAGCGTCGCCGCGGTCGACGGGTCGGGTGCCGATCCGCCACCCCGGCCCGCCTCCCTCGTCCACGATGCGTTGTTCTACCGCGACGAGGAGGAGTACCTCGCCGGAACCGTGCCGTTCCTGCGCGACTCGCTCAAGGCCGGCGTGCCGACCCTGGTGGCGGTGCCCGCTCGGCACGGGGCCCGGGTCAGCCACGAACTCGGCAGCGACGCGGACCGCGTCCGCTTCCTGGACATGACGATCGACGGCTGCAACCCGAACCGGATCATCCCCGCGGTGCTGCAGGCATTCGTCGACGAGCACCCGGGCCAGCCGGTCGCGATCATCGGTGAACCGGTGTGGGCCGGCCGCACGGCGGCCGAGTACCCGGCCTGCGTCCAGCACGAGGCAATGATCAACGTGGTGTTCGCGGGTCTCGTCGGCACGATCCTGTGCCCGTACGACAGCCGTAGCCTCGAACCCGAGGTGCTGAGGGACGCCAGCCGCACGCACCCGACGCTGATCCTGCGCGGCACCCGCACCCGCAGCAGGAGCTACACCGACCCGGCCACCGTGGTCGCCGACTTCAACCGGCCGCTGCCGTGCCCGGCACACGCCACGGCCGTCATGGACTTCGCCGGCATGGACGACCTGCCCCGGCTGCGGGAGTTCGTCAGCCGGCACGCGAGCAAGGAAGGCCTGTCCCACGACCGCGCGATCGACCTGCAGATGGCCGCCAACGAGATCGCCACCAACACGGTGCGGCACGCGGGCGCGGTCGGTTCGGTGCGGGTGTGGGCCGAGGACGGCCACGTGCTGTGTGACATCACCGACAGCGGGCACGTCGAGGTGCCCCTGGCCGGGCGGCTGGCACCGCCGCTCACCAGCGAGGGCGGCCGCGGCCTGCTCGTCAGCAACTATCTGTGCGACCTCGTGCGGCTCTACAGTGTGCCCGGCTTCACGACCGTACGGCTGTTCGTGCGCATATCCTGATCACGTGGCTGGCTTCATCGATGCGACGAAGGTCGCCCAGGAAGCGGACCCCACGTCGTTCGTCGCCCAGCTCGATCCACAGTGGACGGTTTTCGAGCGCCCGCACGGCGGCTACATGGTCGCCATCCTGGCGAGGGCGGCCGGCGTGGCGCTCGCCGAGCCGGGACACGTCGATCCGCTGGCGGTCAGCGCGCACTTCCTCTCGTCACCGGTGGCCGGGGCGGCGGCGGTGCGGGTCGAACCGCTGCGCACCGGCCGCACGGTGAGCCAGGTCCGCGCCACGCTCCTCCAGGACGGCAAGCGCTGCGTCGAGGCGCTGCTGACGATGGGTCGGATCGACCGGGCCGGCGAGCCGTACTTCACCGGCGAGGAGCCCGTGGCGATGCCCGACCACGGCGACTGCGTGACCGCCCCGAACCCCGACGGCCGGCTCGGCATGTACCAGGTGGTCGACCTGCGACTCGACCCGGCCAACCTCGGGTACCTGCGCGGCGAACCCGACGGCGGCGGCGAGATCCGGGGCTGGTTGAGCTTCGTCGACGACACGCCGCCCGACCCGCTGAACCTGCTCTACGCCGCCGATGCGCTGCCGCCGGCGTCGCTGACGATCAACCCGTCCGGCTGGGTGCCGACGCTCGAGCTGAGCGTCTACGTGCGGGCCCGGCCGGCGCCCGGACCGCTGCGGGTACGGCAGCGGACCCGGCTGATCGAGACCGTCACCGGTGCCGGCGGCGCCGCCGGCACCGGCCTCATGGACGAGGTCTGCGACGTGTGGGACAGCCGGGGCCGGTTGGTGGCCCAGGGCACGCAGCTCGCGTCCGTGCGCTTCACCAGCTGAGGGTTTAGCCACCGCCCGGTCGGGGACCCCGGAAGCATGAGGACCGACTCGCGCTCGGTGGCGCGCTCGACGCTGATCGTCATCGGACTCGTCGTGGTGACGGCGCTGGCCCTGCTGCTGGTCTACGAGACGCGCCGCGTCCTGGTCTGGATGGTGATCGCGGCGTTCTTCGCCACGGCGCTGTACCCGGCGGTCAACTGGGTCCAGCGGCGGATGCCGTGGTGCAAGCGATGGCTCGCGACGCTGCTGGTGTTCCTCGTGGTGCTGATCGCGCTCGGCGGCCTGGTCACGCTGTTCGCGGTGCCGCTGGTCAAGGAGGGCGCGCAGCTCGCCGACGACATGCCGCGGATCGTCGCCGACGTGCGCGCCGGGCGCGGGCCGATCGGCGACCTGGTGCAGCGGTTCAACCTGCGCCGGTACGCCGACGCGGAACGCCTTCAGGGCTACGCCAGCGTGCTCTCCTCCCGAGCACTGCCGATCATCACCGGCGCGTTCACCACCGTCGCCGGCATCGTGACGATCTTCGTGCTGGCGTACCTGATGGTGCTGGAGGCGCCGCGCATCATCGACGGCTCGCTGGCGCTCTTCGACGGTCGGCGGGCCGAGCGGATCAGGCGGGTCGGCGCCGACTGCGCCCGCACCGTCACCGGCTACATCACCGGCAACCTCCTGATCAGCCTCATCTGCGGGCTGCTGACGTACGTCGTCCTGCTGATCATGGGCGTTCCCTACGCCGGGCTGATCGCCCTGTTCGTGGCGATCGCCGACCTGATCCCGCTGGTCGGTGCGACGCTCGGCGCGGTGGTGGCGACGCTCGCCGCGTTCACCGAGTCGGTGACGGCCGGAATCGTGCTCATCGTGTTCTTCATCGCCTACCAGCAGTTGGAGAACCACCTGCTACAGCCGGTGATCCTGTCCCGGACCGTCGCGCTGAACCCGCTGGTGGTGCTCGTGGCGATCCTGCTCGCCGTCGAGTTGGCCGGGATCCTCGGCGCACTGCTGGCGATCCCGGTCGCCGGCATGATCCAGGTGATCGTGCGCAACGTCTGGGACGAGCGGCGCGGGCGGCTCAAGCCGGAACCGACGGTCGGCCCGGAGGAGCAACCCGTCGACGAGTCCGAGCCTGCCGACGCGGCGGCGCCGCCCGACGAGGTCAGGGTTGGCGGGGCATCCTGATCGCCACCGTCGGGGCGTCGGCCATGACCGAGCCGGGGACGTTGTCGGCCGGCGTGCCGGCCGTTCCGGCCCGGGCCACCTCAACGCCCTCGAACAGCTCCAGCACGTCGCGATCACCCATCCGGCGGGGCTCCGCGGCCGGCAGCCGGCCACGGCCGTCCGGGCCGACGAGGATCGTGCCGTTCGTACTGGTGTCGATCGCGTAGAGGCCGTCCGGGCGCAGGTCGAGGGCCACGTGCTTGCGGCTGATCCAGGCCCGCGCATTCTCGTCGAGGTACGGCCCGAGTGCCACCGCGCCGCGCTCGGCGGGCGCCCGCCCCACCATCACCGGCGCGCCGGCGGCCACGGTGAACCGCTGCCGCACCAGCCCGGCGATCCGCACGACAAGCGAGACCACCGGCGGGCGGGCGCCCGCGTCGGTGAGCCGCTCGCCGTGCCGGGGACACGCCGGGACGCCGGTCGCCAGCGTCGGAGGTGGCTGGCCGATGCCGACCCGACCGAAACTGGGGCAGTCCGGCACCGGGCAGCGCCACATGCGCGCCAGCACCCGAAGCTGCGTCTCCGAGATCGGGCTCGGCCCGGCGCCCGCCGGAACCAGCGCGACCGCGCCGGCGGCACCGTGGGTGGGCCGGAGTGCGTAGCCGCGCATCGCGGCCCTGGTCAGCACCGGCTGGCCGGTCATCGCCGACACCTCGCCGGCCCGAGCGAGAGCCGGCGTGCCGGCGGGCAGGATCTCGAGCAGCCCGTCGTCGGACCACCGGCGCAGCACCATACGCTCGTTGGAGGTCAGTTCGGTGTCGCTGAGCAGCCCGCGCTCGGCCACCGGGTACAACGCCACGCCGCCGTCGCCGAGGAGGCGGGCGAGGCCGTCGATCAGCATGCCGAGCCGCAGCAGCGAGACGTCGCGCCCGCTGTCGAGGTCGGCGAACCGCAGCGCCTCGGCCACCTCGACGATTCCGCCCGTCTGCAGCGGATCGGTGGCGAGGCGGCGCTCGATGGCGTCCAGCGCCCGGGTCTGTTCGAAACGCACCCGGCTATTCTGCGCCACCGCGCGGCGCCTGGTAGCGCGGGTGGCCGCGGGTTCGCCGCTGGTTGTCCGCTGGTTGTCCGCTGGTTGTCCACTGGTTGGCTGCTGGTTGGCTGCTGGTTGGCTGCTGGTTGGCCGCCGCCGGCCGCGTGCGCGACCGGCAGCGGGTCAACGGCGCGCGGCGCGCGCGGATGTTACGGCTTGTTCGACCCGACGGGCGGAGGCGGTGTTGGCGTCACCGCCCCCTCCCATTCCCTTTGGTCGGCCCCCCAACCACTGGTCCGTAAACCGTAAGTGATCAACTACCGAGAGCAACAGCGGTGAATACCTGAGTGAATCCCGCCCTTTTCGCGGATCTTGGACTTCGGTCGGTGCCAGGGCATCGACAGAAGTCCAAGATCGCGGAGAATGCGCCGGGCTACGCGTTGTCGGCCGCGATCGCCTCGGCGCGGTCCCTCGCCGCCTCCAGGGCCGACAGCAGGGCCGCACGCACGGCGTGGTTCTCCAGCTCCCGGATCGCGGCGATCGTCGTGCCGGCCGGCGAGGTGACCGCCTCGCGCAGCTTCACCGGGTGTTCGCCCGACTCCCGGAGCATGATCGCCGATCCGATCGCCGTCTGGACGATCAGGTCGTGCGCCACCTGGCGCGGCAGGCCGAGCAGGATCCCCGCGTCGGTCATCGCCTCGACCAGGTAGAAGAAGTACGCCGGACCGGAGCCGGACAGCGCGGTGACCGCGTCCTGCTGCGACTCCGGCAACCGCAGCGTGCGGCCCAGCGGCGAGAACAACTCCTCGGCCAGGGCCAGGTGCGCGGCCGTCGCGTGCGGGCCGGCCGAGATCGCCGTCATCGCCTCGTCGACGAGCGCCGGCGTGTTCGTCATCACCCGCACCACCGGGGTGCCGGGCGACAGGAACCGGGCGAAGAACGACGTCGGCAGGCCGGCGCACAGCGAGATCACCAGCTTGCCGGTGGGCACCTTCGGCCCGAGGTCGACCATGAGCGCCTCGGCGTCCTGCGGCTTGACGGCGACCGCGAGCACGTCGGCCTCGACCGCGGCCGCCTCGTTCGGCAGGACCCGGACGCCGTACCGCTCGGTCAGTTCGCGCCCGCGGTCGGGCCGGCGGGTGGTGGCGATCAGCCGGTCGACGGGCCAGCCGGCCCGCACCAGACCGGAGAGCAGCACCTCGCCGATCTTGCCGGCGCCGACCACCGCAACGGTGTGCATGTGAACGCCTCTCAGTTGCCGAAGAAGACCTCTACCTCGTCGTACCGGTCCTCCGGGACGGTCTTCAGCTCCGCGGTCGCCTCGGCCAGCGGCACCCGGACGATGTTCGTGCCGCGCAGCGCCACCATCGTGCCGAACGCACCGTCCTGAACGGCGTCGATGGCCCCGAGCCCGAAGCGGGTCGCCAGTACCCGGTCGAAGGCGGTGGGCGTGCCGCCGCGCTGGATGTGCCCGAGCACCACGGCCCGCGCCTCCTTGCCGGTGCGCTTCTCGATCTCGCCGGCCAGCCACTGGCCGATGCCGCCGAGCCGCACGTGCCCGAACGAGTCGAGCTCGCCGCTGACCAGCGACATCTCGCCGTCGGACGGGATGGCACCCTCGGAGACCACGACGATCGGCGCGTACTGGATCTCGAAGCGCTTCTGGACGTACGCGCACACCTGGTCGATGTCGAAGCGCCGTTCCGGCAGCAGGATCACGTTCGCGCCGCCGGCGAGACCGGAGTGCAGCGCGATCCATCCGGCGTGCCGGCCCATCACCTCGACGACGAGGCACCGGTGGTGGCTCTCGGCGGTGGTGTGCAGCCGGTCGATGGCCTCCATCGCGATGTTGACGGCGGTGTCGAAGCCGAACGTGTAGTCGGTGGCCCCGAGGTCGTTGTCGATCGTCTTCGGGACGCCGACGACGTTCACGCCGAGGTCGGTCAGCCTGGACGCGACGCCGAGGGTGTCCTCCCCGCCGATCGCGACGAGCGCGTCGATGCCCAGGTCGACGAGGTTGTTCTTGATCCTCTCGACACCACCGTCGATCTTGAATGGGTTGGTGCGTGACGAGCCGAGGATCGTGCCGCCGCGCGGCAGGATCCCGCGCACCTCCGGGACGCCCAGCGGGCGGGTGATGCCCTCGAGGGGGCCCTTCCAGCCGTCGCGGAAGCCCACGAACTCGTGCCCGTACGTCTGCACGCCCTTGCGGACGACCGCGCGGATGACCGCGTTCAGGCCGGGGCAGTCGCCGCCGCCGGTGAGCACGCCGATACGCATTCTCGTTTTCCTTCCGAAATGTATTCAGACGCGCCAGATGGCCGGCAACGTTGCCGACTTGCCGGGCAGCACCCTATCCAAGCGGATTCTGTCAGGTTCGGGCGGCGCCGGCTTTGTTCATCGCATTCCACCGCAGCAGGTTGTGCCGGGCGTCGACGAGCGCGTCGTGCCGGCCGGCGGCCGGCGGCAGCGGTGGACAACCCAGGTCGTCCCAGCGCTGGCGCAGGTCCTTCGTGAACCGCGGGATCTCCCGGGGCAGCGCCGGCATCGCGCCCCACAGCTGGGCCAGCACCACGTGGTCGTAGGCGGCGTACCAGGCCCACAGCTCGATCTCCTCGCCCGGTTCGATCATGAACTCGAACAGGTCGGCGCGGATCCGCTCGCGCGAGCGCCACGCGCTGTCGGCGGGCGAGGGCAGCTTGTCCAGCACGTTGCGACGCACCCAGGGCAGCGCGTGGGTGTCGTCGAACTCGGTCGACACGGCGTAGAACTCGCGCCCGCGCTCGTCGACCATCCCGATGGACACGAGGTCGATCACCCGACCGTCCTCGATGAACTCACAGTCGTAGAAGTATCGGTACGGCATCGCCGTCCATCATGCCGTTTCCAGCATCGTGCGCGCGCGACCGAGGCCCACGAGATTCTCCGCGGGGTCATCGATCCCGGTGCGGTCGTCGACCCAGATCCGGTACGCGAAGTAGTCGGCCTGCACCGCGCCGCGGAACCGCAGCAGCGTCGGCAGTGCCGCCTCGACCTCGTCGCGGGACACCGGGGCGGCGGCCACATAGGCGTCGACGAGGTCCGCGGCCCGGTCCGGGCCGCCGGCGTACATCACCGCCGACGCGATGTCGTAGACGAGCGGACCGCTGCCCGCCGCGCCCCAGTCGATGATGCCGACGCCGCCCGTGTCCACGTCGAGGCGGAAGCAGTCGGTGTTCGGGTCGCCGTGCGTCGGGCCGTAGGTGAGCTGGTCGGTGACCGAGAGCTTGGCCATCGCCGCCACCGCGTCGGCGACCGCGGGGCGCACCCAATCCTCGACGCCGAGGTGCGGCGTGTCGCTGCGCATGAGATGGAACCGGCCGAGACCCGGATGGTCGAAGCCGACCAGGCAGCGGTGGGCGGCGCCCAGCGCGTTGCCCCACCACTGCTGGTCGAGCGGGTCCTCGGCGACGAGAGACCGCCCGGGCACGTACTCCAGCAGTGCGACCGCCGCGTCGTCGGCGTTCATCGACAGCGCCCCGTCGGCCGTGCGGATCGGCGCGCCGGATGCCGTACCGCAGGTCGCCAACCGCTCGGCGACCGCGAGCCCGGCCTCGAACTGGCGCCGGGTGGCCGCCGGAACCGCCTTCGCCACGCACCGGCGGCCCGGCTCGGCCAGCTCCACGAGCCACGCCGCTGAATTCATGCCGCCCGGCAGCGGTGTGCACGCGGACACGCCGAGATGCCAACTGGTGCGGAGCACGGTGCGAATTCCGTCGATGCCCACCACGGAGGGGATTATCGCCGACGTAAATCCGAGGCGATCGGCGATTTTCCCGCGATGCCACGCCCGGGTGATGCGCAGCGTGATGCGCTGGATGCGGCAGTTTGTGACCGGGCGCCGGCGCAGCCCCCTCGTTCTGCGCCGGCGCCCTCCCCCCGGGCCCGGGCCGATCGGGGAATCCGACACGCTCCATCCCGGTTCCCCACCGGTTGGCCCACTGGCGATAGCCTGCTGGCTACGCGTGATACGTACTGTCGGGCACCCGCCGTAAGGGGTGTACAGGGCGCGACACCCGCGACATGATCGGTGCTGAACGCAATGAGGCAGACCAAATTGGACGGCCGGGGAGGAGTAGGACCGGTGGAGGCTCGGCTGCCGGATCCCGGCGACGCCCTGTCGGGCGTGGACATGTTTGCGACCCTGGATCCGGAAATCCGGCAACGGGTGGTCGCCGCGGCGGTGCCCCGCACGTATCGCAAGGGCCAGCTGCTATTCGTCGAGAACGACCCCGGCGAATCCCTGATCGTCCTGCGCCGTGGCGCGGTGATGGTGTTCCGCACGGCGCCCACCGGTGAGCGCGCGGTCCTCTCGGTGATGCGCCCGCCGGAGGTGCTCGGCGAGGTGTCACTGCTCGACGGGCTGCCCAGGTCGCTGTCCGCGGAGGCGATCGAGGACACGTCGGCGCTGGCCCTCTCCCGGGGCGCGTTCATCGAACTGCTGCACCTCAACCCGCGCATCCTGGACGCGGTGATGCGCTCGTTCGGCGCGCTGGTGCGCCGGCTCACCGAGCAGAACGCCGACCATGTGTTCCTCGACCTGCCCGGTCGGGTGGCGAAGACGCTGGTGCGGCTGGCGGGCGACAGCACCGCGCCGATGGTCACGATCGAGCTGAACCAGAGCCAGCTGGCCGAGATGGCGGGCGGCTCGCGGCAGAGCGTGAACCAGGCGATCGGCTCGTTCTCGAGCCGGGGTTGGTTGCGCACCGAGGGGCGGCGCATCGTGGTGACCGATCTGCCGGCGCTGCGGCGCCGGGCGGGGATGACCGAGCGTTAGAACTCCTCGTCGAGATCGGACTCGTCGACTAGTTCGCCGGGGCAGCAGGGCACGCTCTCCCAGGGAGTGACCACCCCGCAGGCTTCGAGCTTCGCCAGCGTGACCGCATCGACGTCGACGAGGTCACCGGCCCGGTGAACCGAGCCTCCGTACCCCACCCATCCACGCGCCAGGCGAACCGCGACCATCGACAGCCCTCTCCCTCATCCAATGGGCGGAACAGTATCGACGAACGGTCAGTGATACATGCACCTTCGAGACACTGTCGCGTATGAGACGGGCTTCCGGAACAGCCGTGCAAAGGTAACGATACTGACCATAAGGTGACCGCGAGCCCGACCCGTGAGGAGGAAGCCGCCCATCGCGATGGCGTGCCCGAGTTGTGGCCGGCCAGCCGCGGCCGATGACCGGTTCTGCGGTGGCTGCGGTACCGCCTTGCCTCGGTCCTGCCCGGAATGCGGCCGGACCCTTGCCGCGGACGCCGGGTTCTGCACCGCGTGCGGCACGCGGGTCGCCAACCCGCAGTCGGGCCCGTCCGAGCCGTCCAGGTCCGAGGACCGGCGCCGGGTCAGCGTCCTGTTCGTCGACCTGATCGACTTCACGCCGTTCGTCGAGCACACCGACCCCGAAGAGGTCCGCGACCTGCAGACGGCGTTCTTCGCCGCCGCCCGTCGGGTGATCACCCAGTACGGCGGGATCGTCGAGAAGTACATCGGCGACGCGGTGATGGCGCTGTTCGGGGCGCCGGTGGCGACCGAGACCGACGCGGTGCGGTGCGTGCGCGCCGGCCTGGAACTGCAGCGGGTGCTCGACCAGTACGCCGAGGGCGGTCTGCGCTGCCGCGTCGGCGTGACCACCGGCGATGCGCTCGTCGACGTCGCCGCGGCCCGCGACGGCGGGCAGGCGATCGTCGCCGGCGACGTGGTGAACATCGCCGCCCGGTTGCAGTCGCTCGCTCCGCCCGGCGGCGTGCTCGTCAGCGGTGCCACCTACGCCGCCACCAAGAGCATGATCCGGTACGCCGCGCAGGCGCCGGTGACCCTCAAGGGCCGCAGCCAGCCCACCGAGGTCTGGCTGGCGATCGCTCCGATGCAACGCAACCACCCCGACCGGGAGATCGGCGCCACCCCGCTGGTCAACCGCTCCCGCGAGCTGGACCTGCTGGTGAAGACGCTGGACCGGGCCTGCGTCGACAGGGTGCCGCAGGTGGTCACGGTGCTCGGCCACGCCGGCATCGGCAAGAGCCGGCTGGTGCGCGAGCTGTACCAGCACAGCCAGCGGCTCACCGAACCGGGCCCGGTGGTGTGGTACACCGGTCGCTGCCCGCCGTTCGGGGAGAACGTCACCTACGCGGCGCTGGCCGACATCGTCAAGGCGCACGCCGCGATCCTGGACACCGACACCGCCCAGGCCGCCCGGGCCCGCCTCGACGACGCGCTCACCGACCTGGTCGGCCCGGCCGAGGCGGCCCGTCTCAGCGACGCGGTCGGCCCGCTCGTCGGCCTGCCCGGGTCGAAGCTGGGGGCGGAGGAGGCCGAGTCGGCGTGGCGGCGCTTCCTCGGCGCGCTCGCCGCGCGGCAGCCCACCGTGCTCGTGTTCGAGGATCTGCACTGGGCCGACGAGTCGATGCTGCGCTTCGTCGAACTGCTCGGTGCGTCGATCCGGGACGTGCCGCTGCTGCTGCTCGCCACCGCCCGCCCGGAGCTGGTGGAGCGACACCCCGGCTGGTCGGCGTCGGTCTCCGGCGCGCTGACGATCACGCTGCCGCCCCTGCGCAACCGCGAGATCGCGACGATGTACGCCCACCTGCTGGGCCAGGCGACCTACTCCCCCGAGGTGCTGGAGCCGCTCGTCGAGCTGGCCGACGGAAATCCGCTCTACGCCCACGAGTACACCCGCATGCTCATCGAGCAGGGCGCGCTCAAGCCCACGTCGACGATCGCCGGCCGCCCTCCGCTGCCGATGCCGGACAGCGTCCACGCCGTCATCGCGAACCGGGTGGACCTGCTCGACGCGGCCGACCGGGCGGTGCTGCAGGCGGCCGCCGTCGTCGGCATGCAGTTCTGGCCGGGCGCGGTCGCGGCCGCGCTGAACCGGCCGGTCGACGCCGTCGAGCGGACGCTGCGCCGGCTCGAACAGCGCGACCTGGTGCACGAGCAGGCCAGCTCCGCGATGGAGGGCCAGCTGGAGTACCGGTTCGGCCACCTGCTCGTGCGTGACGTGTGCTACCAGCGGCTACCGCGCAGCGAGCGGGTCGCCCGGCACAAGCGCACCGCCGACTGGCTCGACCGGGTCTCCTCCAGCCGGGTCACCGACCTTGCCGAGGTGCTGGCCCACCACCGCTACACCGCCTACGAGATCGCCCGCACCCTCGGCGCCGACGCGGGGCGCTACGCCCCGGCCGCCCGCGACGCGCTGCACCGCGCCGCCCGCCGCGCGTACGCGCTGCAGGCGATGGACACCGCGGCCACCCACGCGGAGCGGGCCCGGCTGCTGTGCGACGCGGCCACCGCACCGGCGGAGCGGCTGCGGATCGAACTGCTGGCCGCCGAGATCGCGTTCTACGCCGGCGACGAGGCGTTCCTGGCCGGCGGGGGCGTCGAACGGTTGACCCGCACCGCGGAGCAACTGCACGAGGCCGGCGAGCAGAGCGGCGCCGCCCGCGCCTGGACGCTGCTCGGCCAGGCCGCCTGGCTGCGGGCCGACCGGCTGACCGGGCTGTCCTGCCTGGACCGGGCCGTCGAGCTGTTCGAGGACCTGCCCGACACCCCGGAGAAGGCCGACGCGTACGCCGAACTCGGTCGCCTGCACATGCTGAACCTGGAGGACGGCCCGGCCATCGCCGCAGCGGGCGCCGCCGCCGAGATCGCCTCCCAGCTCGGCCTGGTGGAGGTGGCCGCGAACGCCCGGATCAGCATCGGCACCGCCCGGTACATGGCCGGCGACCGGCGCGGCCTGGCCGAGCTGCAGGACGTGGTGACGCTGTGCCGGCAGCAGGGGCTCCTGGCGCTGGGGCGGGCCGCGCACAACTTCTCCTACGCGCTGATGGAGGAGGGCGACTGGACCGCGTCGGTGGCGGCCCGGCTTGACGCGGCGGCCAGCGTGCCCGGCGGGCACACGCTGGCGACGGCGTACTTCGGCACGGCGATGGGCGCGTACTTCGACGGCGACTGGCAACTGCTCCTCGACAGCGTCTCGTACGACGACTCGCCGCTCGCCGGGAGCTGGGACCTGCAGTGCCGGGGCATGGTCGCCTGGATCCGGGTGCTGCGCGGCGAGGACGTGCCCGTCGAGATGATCGACGAGCTGCTCGCGTCGGCCCGGCGCACCGGCTTCCACCGGGTCACCTGGACGGCCCTCGGGCAGTCGGCTCTGTGCCTGACCCTGCTCGGCCGCCGCGACGAGGCTCGCGGCCTGCTCGTCGAGCTCGGTGAGAGCTGGCAGAAGGTCCGCGCCATCGCCAGTGGCGAGTGGCTGCACGCTGCGGCGCACGCGGCCGTGTTCCTCGACCGGCCGAGCGCCGTCGCCATGCGGGAACTGCTGACCGAGGTGCCGCACCGCACGTTGTGGGTCGACGCGGCGCTGCGCAGCGTCACCGGAGCGGTCGCGGCGGCCGACGGCGACCGCGACCGGGCGGCGGCCCTGCACCGCGCGGCGGCCGACATCTACGGCGACATCCCGAATCGCACCGACCGCGCGCTGGCCGTGGCGGCGGCCGTGCGGGCCGACCCCGAACGCGCCGACCTCACGACGGAGTTGCGCGACTTCGCGCAGCACAACGCCGTCCCCGGGTTGTTGAAGCTCGCGGGGATCTGACCCTTCAGGCGGCCGCGGCGGCCGGCTCCGGCTCGGCCTGCGCCTTGGCGGCGGCGCTCTTGGCCTTCTGCGCGTAGATGTCGATGTACTCGCGGCCGGACAGCTGCATCAGCTCGTACATGATCTCGTCGGTGACCGCGCGCTCGATGAACCGGTCGCCGGACATGCCGTGGTAGCGGGAGAAGTCGAGCGGCGGGCCGAACCGGATCTTCGGCCGCATCAACTTCGGGATGACCTTGCCGGTCGGCTGGATCTCATCGGAGTTCAGCATCGCGACGGGGACGACCGGGGCGCCGCTCTCCAGCGCCATCCGGGCGACGCCGGTCTTGCCGCGGTACAGCCGGCCGTCGGGCGAGCGGGTGCCCTCGGGGTAGATGCCGAACAGGTGACCGTCCTTGAGCACCCGCATTCCGGTGTCGATCGCGGCCTGCGCGGCGCGGCCACCGGACCGGTCGACGGGGATGCAGCCGGTGCCGACGAAGAACATCTTCGTCAGCCAGCCCTTGAGACCCTTGCCGGTGAAGTACTCGGCCTTCGCGACGAACGTGACGCGCCGCTTCACCATCAACGGCATGAAGATCGAGTCGGAGAAGGAGAGGTGGTTGCTGGCGATGATGGCCGCCCCCTCGTCGGGGACGTTCTCACGCCCCTCGACCTGCGGCCTGAAGATCAACTTCAGGGCAGGGCCGAGGATGACGTACTTGAGCAGCCAATAGAGCATGCTCGTCCCTCCACCCGCGCGGCACACCGGCAGCCACCGGTGGCAATGAGCCTACGGATCTGGCATACCTCACCACAACGCGCGGCACACACTCACCCTGCCGCCCAACGGCATTACCGTGTCAGGATTCAAGCCTTAGGCGGTTCAACCGCGGCGTACCCGTCGCCGCGGCTGGCCCGCCGGGGGAAGGGGGCGCGGCGTGCCAGCAACGGGCGGCCGTCGAGGACGGCGTGACAACGGCCTCAGCGCGTCCCAGTACGACGCCGTCGGCGACGTCGATCCCCGGGTCGGCGAGCACCTGCTCGACGTGCTGGCGGGTGACGGCATCGCCGCCTACCTGCAGCCGTCGACCGACCAGCACCCGATCACCCGCACGACGAGCCTGCCCGCCCGGCCGACCGACCGCCTGTACGTCGACAGCGACCATGTCGACACCGCGCGCGACTACCTGCACCAGGTGACCGCCATCGGCGCCACGGCCGAGGACCCCGAGCCGGACATCCCCGAACCCGACCTTGCCGTCGATGTCGAGGTCGACGACGAACCCGACGTCGACGCGGCGTGGGCCGAGATCATCGCCGGGTACCACCTGACCGCGACCAAACCGGCCTCCCCCCGCGACGAGATCACCCTCGACGAGCCGCGCCTGCTGCCCCGCATCGATCCCGACGCCGACCCCGAGTACCGCGCCGAGAGCCGGCCGTGGCGCCGCGTCGACCCGGCCGACGCGTCGCTGCTCGACGCCCTGGACACCTTCGGCGCCACGCTTCCCGACGACGACGAGGGCTACACGCCGCCGCCGGCGCCACCGCTGCCGCGCATCTCGGCCGCCGCCGCGCTCGGCGTGGCCGCGATCGTGTTCGGGCTGCTGCTGTTCGTCTGGCCCGACCTGCTGCCGATGGCGCACAACGCCGTCCTGGTGCTGGCGTTCGGGCTGATCGTCGCCGGGTTCGGCACCCTGATCTGGCGGCTGCGGCCGGGCGACGACGAGGACGACGACGATTTCGACGACGGCGCCCGCATTTGAATTTTGGCCTGCCGCACATATCACCGGAAGACATTTACCGTTCCCGTCACGGTGGTGGATAATGCAGGCCCCCCACCATTCGGTTAGGCGGCATTCATGCGGATCCGTACCACCCGGGAGGTCATCGAGGACCATCTCCGTCGACGCGCCACGGGTGATCTCGATGGCGACCTGCAAAGAAACTACGACCCCGATGTGATCGTGCTGCACCCCGACGGCGAGGCTCGCGGGCACGAGGGCATCCGGCACCTGGCCAGGAGGTTCTCGCGCTACCAGCACGGCGACAGCCTCCGCTGCCACCGATTGTTGACCTCCGGCGAAATTGGCGTGGTCGAATGGTCCGGCCTCGGCGGCCGCACCGACACGTTGATGTTGGAAGGAATGGAATCCTTCGTCGTGCGGGGCGGCCTCATCGCCGCGCAGACCCTGAACTACACCGGCGCCTACATCGCCGCCGCTTAAGCTGTCTTCTCGAGCCAGTCGAGAATCGCGTCCAACGGCTCGACCCAGCGCGCGTCGAGCATCATGTCGTGCCCCATCCCGGGGAACAGCAGCGGCGCGCCCTCGTACCGGCGGGCGACCCGCTCCAGGTCACCGCGCGACACCAGCCTGTCGTCCGGGCTGCCCACCACGAGCACCGGCGGCGCGCCCACCGGCTCCTCGGGCTCGCCGGGCTGGATGAGCTGCCACTGAGCCCGCGCCGCCGCGCGCCCCCGCCGGGCCAGGTACGCCTTCTGCTCCTCGACCGGCAGGTTCCGGCTGAACAACTGCTTGCGACGCGGCCGGAGCCGTCCGCCGACGAGCGCCGGCAGCACCCCGAGCGGGTTGCGGGCGGCGGCCGCCACCGCCGCGAACGGGCCGCCGAACACCGGCGCCACCAGGACGCCCGCCTTCACCGGGTAGCGGGCCATGGCCATCGCGACGATCAGCGCACCCGCGCCGTGGCCGACCAGCACGGCCTGGCGCGGCAGGCCGGCGGCGACCTGGGTGACGTCGTGCACGTAGGCGCGCATCGTCGTCTTGCCGGCGCTGCCGCTCCCGCCGTGACCGCGCACGCTCATCGCGTAGGCCGGGAAGCCGCGCCCGGCGGTGTGCTCCAACCAGTGCTCGGCGTAGACCCAGGCGCCCTGGCCGAAGCCGGGCACGAACAGGACGGGCGGCGCCGTTGGGGCGGCGTCGGGCTGCACCGCCAGCACCTCGCGCGTCACCGGGCGGGGCGGGTCCGCCCACTCGCGAGGTCGCATGATCCGCGTGCTCATGTCGTTTTGACCTTGCCGCTGGTGAGATCCGTCAGCGCACGCTGCAGCGCCTTCAGGTAGACCCAGTGGCTGATCTCCAGCCAGTGCCGGCTGGAGTCCTTCACGTCGGCGTCGGCGTAGCGGCGGCCCGGTTCGGCGGCCCGCGTCCACCATTTCAGCGCGCGCTCGGGCGCGGTCTCCGCGAGGCGCAGCCAGGCCGCGGCGAGTTCGGTCTGCCAGTGGGCGATGGTGAAGATGCCGCCGTCGGGCTGCACCAGGCCGGCGAAGGACAGCGTCGGGTGCGCCGGACCGAACATCTGCCAGCGCAGGCTCGGCCGACCGCGCTCGTCGGCGCCGAACAGGTCCGGGGTCAGGAACTCGAAGCGTGGCAGGTAGCCGGTGGCCAGCACCACCACGTCGGGATCGGCGGTGCGCCCGTCCGTGAAGATCACCTGGTTTCGTTCGAAGCGTTCCACGTCCGGCACCGGCACGATGCCGCCGTGCCCGACGTGGTACACGAGCTGGCTGTTGGCGATCGGGTGCGTCTCGAAGACCTTGTGGTCCGGCTTGGGCAGGCCGAACCGGGTGAGGTCGCCGACCGTCGCGCGCATGGTGAGGTGGAACAGCCACTGCCGCAGCCGCAGCGGCAGGCCCATACCGAGGACGCGGTCGTTGACCTGGTCGGCCGGCTTACCGAGCGCGTACTTCGGGGCGTACCAGTAGCCGCGCCGGCTCGAGTGCCAGCACTTGGCGCCCTGCTGGGCCGCCTCGACCGCGATGTCGCAGCCCGTGTTCCCGGCCCCGACGACGAGCACCCGCTTGCCGCGCACCTGTGCGGCGTCCTTGTAGGCGCTCGCGTGCAGCACCGTGCCGGCGAACGAGTCGAGGCCGTCGTAGCGGGGCAGCTTCGGCGCCCAGTTGTGGCCGTTGGCCACCACCACCGCGGCGTACCGCAACGTCTTGAGCGCGCCGCCGCGCACCCCGCGAACGGTGACGTCCCACGTGGTGGTGGGCTCGTCCGACGTCGGCACGACCTTGACCACCTCGGTGCCGAACCAGATGTGCTCGCGCAGGCCGAAGTGGTCGGCATAGCGTTCGAAGTAGGTGAGCAGCGTGGAGTGGTGCGGGTAGTCCGGCCAATCGTCGGGCATCGGGAAGTCGGGGAACTGCGTGAACGGTTTCGACGAGATCAGGTGCGTGCTGGCGTACACCGGGCTGCGCTCGTGCCGCCAGTTCCACGCCCCGCCGACACCGGTCTCGCGCTCGTAGCAGTCGACGTCGAAGCCGTACTGTTTGAAGTTCTTGATCGCGGCGAGGCCGCTGCCGCCGGCCCCGATCACACAGACCGCGTCGCCCCGGTCGGAGACCTCGGCGGTGCGGTCGGCGGTGCCGGTGGCCACCCGGTCGGGCGCGACCTCGCCGCTGCGCGGCGCCGGCACGCTCGGTGCGGACTGCGGCGCGGACCGGACGGTGGCCGGCCGACCAGGGTCGGCGTGCCGTGCCGATTCGTCACTCACCGCGATCTCCCCAATGCGAACAATCCCGGCCGGCATCTTCGCCGCCCGGCGTCGGGTTTGTCCAGCGGGCTAGGCCGGGACCACCAGATCGGCCACCAGCGGGAAGTGGTCGCTGGCGCGCTTGGCCAGATCGGAGTCGACGAGCCGATAGTCGACCACCTCGATCGCCGGGTCGACGAAGACGCCGTCGATGCGCCGGCGCGGCGACGCGCACGAGAACGTGAACATGTGTCCGCACTCGCGGGCCTCGGCGGCATCGGTGAGCCCGTCGGCAATCGTGCGCCAGCCGCCCCCGCCGGGCTCCTCGTTCAGGTCGCCGCAGACGACGTAGGGCTCGTCCAGCTCGGCCAGGTAGCCCTTCAGCAGCTGGCCCTGCACCACCCGCTCGTCGGCGTACTTGGACAGGTGGGTGCCGACCGCGACGAAGCGGCTGCGGCCCACCGTGCACCGCGCGAAAACCGCGCCGCGCATGTGATTGCCCGGGGTGAGCGGGAACTGCACGTTCCAGGTCTCCCGCACGCCGATCCGCAGCGTCGTGAACAGCGAGTTGCCCAGCGCCCACAGCCCACCGCCGGCGTGCAGCATCCCCCACTGCCGGGCCAGCGCGGCGTTCTTCGCCCGCCACCGGAACCGGCGCGGCGCCTCCTGCACAAGCACCAGGTCCGGCGCCTCGGTGCGCACGACGCCGGCGAGCGCGCGCAGGTCGTCCTTGGAGCTGTGGATGTTGTAGGACATGACGCGGATCTTGTGCAACAGAGAACCTCTCTAATTCCGACGCGCCAAATCGGCCGCGCCAACGACGCCGGCCGTGTTGCCGAGCAGTGCCGGCCGTACCTCGCCCAGGGGCAACCGGCCGCGCTGCGCCAGCGCCTCCGGGAAGTACCGGCGCACCGGCCCGATCAGCAGGTCGCCGGCCTCGATCACGCCGCCGCCGACCACCAGCACCTGGGGGTCGAGCACCTGGACGACGTCGGCCAGCCCGCCGGCGAGCCAGTACCCGATCTGGTCGAACGCGGCCAGCGACGCCGCGTCGCCGGCCTGCGCGGCCGTCGTGACGAGCGGACCGTTGATCGCCGCGACCGTGCCGCCGGCCAGCCGGAGCAGTTCGGTGGCCCGGTCCGGGTCCTCCTTCGCGGCCTGCTGCGCGAAGCGGACCAGCGCGTTGCCGCTGGCGTACTGCTCGAGGCAGCCGAGCCGGCCGCACCCGCACAGGTGTCCACCCGGCACCGCGACGGTGTGCCCGATCTCCCCCGCGATCCCGTTGCCCCCGCGCACCAGGCGACCGCCGATCACCAGGCCCGATCCGATCCCGGTGCCGACGGTGATCAGCACCATCGAGTCGTCGGCGTCGCGGGCCGCGCCGTAGACGAACTCGGCCCACGCGGCGACGTTGCCGTCGTTCTCCAGCATGATCGGAATGTCGATCTCGCGCTGGATCAGATCGAAGAGCGGCTCGTTGCGCCAGGCCAGGTTCGGGGCGAACAGGATGTTCTTCCGGGCCGCGTCGAACCAGCCGGCCGCGCCGATCCCGATCGAGTCGACCTCGTGGCTGTCCCGCAGTTCCCGGATCACCGCCGCGATGCGGCGCACGATCTCGCCCGTGTCGCCGGCCGGCGTGTCGCGCCGGGTCTGCGCGAGCACCTCGCCGTGGGGGTCGACCACCGCACCGAGGATCTTCGTCCCGCCGATGTCGACCCCGATGGTCAACGCCACCTACTAGCCCTCTTCACCGGGTTGAGCGCCGGGTTGGGCGCCGGGTTGGGCGCCGGGTTGGGGTTCGGGCGCGGCCTTGGGCTTGGTGGCCTTCTTCGCCATCGGCTTCGGCGCCTTCGGCGGCTTCGGCGGCTTTGGCGCCTTCGGCGCCTTCGGCGGCGCCGCCGGCTCGGCCGCACCGGGAGCCCTGCCGGTCTCGGCTTCGGCGGCCGCCCGGGTGGCGACGTGCCACGGGTCCTCGTCGGTGGCCGTGCTCGTCGAGCCCGCCGGCGCCGAGGAACCGGACGGAGCCGACTGCGACGACGAACCGGGGAACCCGCCGGAGAACGCCCGCAGTACGCTCGCGAGCCCCTGCGCCAGATCACCGGCGCCCGACGCGAGCCGCTCGGCGACGTTCGGGTTGGGTTGGCGGGCGGCCGCGATCGCCCGGCACACCGGGCACACGCAGCACTCGTCGGAACCGGTGGCCCAGCCGGAGAGCCCGTCGGCGGCGACCGACGCGCTGCCGAGCACCGACGCGATCAGCCGCTCGGCCTCGTCCCTGGGGTCCTTGGCTTCGTCCCTGGGGTCCTTGGCTTCTGTCATTTCGAAAGACTTTCTACCCGACGCTTGAGATCCCGCAGAGCGGTGTCCATGATCATTTTCTCGGCCCGGCTGCGGAACATCCCGAGCATGCCCATCGACAGGTCGACCGACAGCGAGTAGGTCACCGTGCAGGTGCCGTCGCCGGCCGGGGTGATGTCGTACGACCCGTCCTGCCGTTTCTGGATCTTCGACGGCTCGACCAGGTGCCACTCGATCCGCGAGATGTCCTCCGCGTACTCGTACTGCAGGACGTACTCGTCCGAGACCGGCCCCGCCTCGAGGACGAACCGCACCTGGCTGGCGTACCCGTCCTCGTACTCCTCGAGGACCTCGACC
>Ga0111539_10001326_pt1 | contig 32991 bp, 30 predicted proteins | sample RhiMethybrSRZTD1_FD_79667 | JGI IMG/M metagenome (GOLD analysis project Ga0111539, IMG submission 79667) | Populus rhizosphere microbial communities from Tennessee, USA - Rhizosphere MetaG P. TD hybrid SRZTD1 (version 2) (version 2) | ecosystem: Host-associated > Plants > Roots > Rhizosphere >...
CTGCTCACCGGGTCGATAATCGGGTGGACTGCGTCCTCGGAGGTCGGGCCGACCGCTTCCGCCGCACCTGCACCGATTGCCGCGCCCGCCGCACCTGCGCCGGCCCTCCCCGCCGCAGGCGTTTCATATGCGGGAGTGGTCGACCAGGTCACGCCCGCCGTCGTGACGATTCGATCGGAGCGCCGCGTCCGGAACGTCAGCCAGGACATCCCCGACGAACTGCGCGAGTTCTTTGGCGACCGGTTCGGCTTCGGCCGGCGCGGTCCGCAGATGCCGGAACGCCGGCAGGGCGGGCTCGGTTCAGGCGTCGTCGTGCGGCACGACGGATACATCCTCACCAACAATCACGTCGTGGACGGCGCCGAGCAGGTCAGCGTGGAGCTGACTGACGGCCGCACCTTCAAGGCGAAGGTCGTGGGCACCGATGCCGCCACCGACCTGGCGGTCGTGAAAATCGACGGCACGAACCTGCCGACGCTGCCGCTCGGCGACTCCGATGCGGTTCGGGTCGGTGACGTCGTGCTCGCGGTGGGCAACCCGCTCGGCGTGGGTCAGACGGTCACGATGGGGATCGTGAGCGCGAAGGGGCGGGCCACCGAGCGCGGCGACAACAGCTACGAGGACTTCATCCAGACCGACGCCCCGATCAACCAGGGAAACTCCGGCGGTGCCCTCGTCAGCACTCGCGGTGAACTGGTCGGTATCAACTCGCAGATCCTGACGCCTTCGGGCGGCAACATCGGGATCGGCTTCGCGATTCCCGCGAACATGGCGAAGAACGTGATGACGCAGCTGATCGACCACGGCCAGGTGCATCGCGGAATGATCGGCGTGACGATCCAGCCGGTCACGAGCGACATCGCCAACAGCCTCGGACTGTCGCAGGTGCGTGGCGCGCTGGTGAACGCGGTGCAGACGGGCAGCCCGGCTGACAAGGCCGGCATCCGCCGCGGAGACGTGATCACATCGGTCAACGGTGCTGCGGTCAAGGACAGCAACGACCTTCGCAACGACGTCGCGCAGATGGCGCCTGGGAGCACGGCGAAGCTGACGGTGGTGCGTGATGGCAGGGAACAGACGCTCAACGTCACGCTCGCCGAGCGGAAGGCGGCCGACTCCGAGCGGGGTGAAGAAGGCGGCGCCAACAGTCACGATCGCTCGGGCGGCTTCGGCATGGGCGTCGAGCCTCTTACCCGGGATCGGGCCCAGGAGCTCGGCATCCCGACGTCGTCTGGCGTCCTGGTCTCGGAGGTGCAGCCTGGCGGCCGTGCCGCCGACGCGGGTCTCCGACCTGGTGACGTCATCACCGAGATCGACCGCAAGCCGGTCAACAATCCTGACGCGCTGCGTGCAGCGCTGAGGGACGGCAACAAGCCGGCGCTGCTCCTGGTGCAGCGAGGTCAGGCCACCGTTTACCTGACAATCGATCGGCAATAAGTCGACAAGCCCGCGGTCCGTTTGTCCGCAGTCCGCAGTCCGTTGTCCGCGGGCTGCGGGCTGCGGGCTACGGGCTGCCGCTTTGTTGTAGTGCCGGGGCTTCAACCCGGGCCGACAACACCTGCTGCAACATCTCGTTGGTAATGTTGCCTCCGCTCATCACGCACGCGACGGTCTTCCCTGCCAGCTGATCGCGCACCTTCACGAGCGCCGCCAGCGAGGCCGCGCCAGCACCCTCGGCCAGGTTGTGCGTCGTCCGCAGAGCGAGCCTGATGCCTTCCCGCAACTCCTCTTCCTCGAGTGTCACAACGTCGTCGAGATGCTCGCGCAGGATCCCGAAGGTCAGGTCGAAGGTCGTGCGCGTCGCGATGCCTTCGGCGAACGTCGCGGCGCTCTGAGCGACGACGCGCTCGCCGGTGCGCCACGATCGCGTGAACGCGTCGGCGCCCGAGGCCTGGACGCCGATGACGCGCGCCTTGCTGCCGGTCCAGGTCCGCACGAGCGCGCACCCGCAGGCGCCGCTGCCACCGCCGATCGGCACGAGAATCAGGTCGACGTCCGGCAGATCTTCGAACAGCTCCAGCGCGTAAGTCGCGACGCCGGCAATCAGCATCGGCTCGTTCGCCGAGTGAACGTAACGCAGGCCACGGTCGCGAACCACACGCTCGACATACTCGCGCGCGTCATCGAAATCGCGCCCGACTTCCACGATGGTGGCGCCGTAGGTGCGCATGGCGGCGTTCTTGTCCGGATTGTTGCCCTCGGGTACCACGACCGTGCATGGCACGCCTTCGCGCTGACACGCCATGGCGATCGACTGGCCATGGTTGCCGGTGCTTGCCGTGATCACGCCACGACGCTCGTCGGCATCGAGATTGCCGATCAGATTCAACCCGCCTCGAACCTTGAAGGCGCTCGTCGGGTTGTGGTTCTCGTGCTTGACGTACACGTCCAGGCCGGTTTCCCGGGCCAGAAGGGGGTGCTTGAGGAGCGGTGTCGGCCTGAGCGTGCGGTACACGAACCGGCGCGCCGCATACACGTCTCGAAGTGCCAGTGCCATGAGGGGATGGTAACGCGTGTGCGGGACCCGGGTAGGTACAGTTACAATCTGCCCACTTTCAAGGAGCGAATCGCATGCGCCGGATGATCTCCATCCTCGCGGGTTCCGGACTCCTTTGCATCTCTACGGCCGTAACGGCGCAGACCGCAGCGCCCGCGCCCGGTCAGCCGCCGCCGCCGCGCACGATGCCGGGAATGCCGGCTCCCCCTCGCGACAACCCCCAGGAGAAAACCGGGACCGCCGTGTTGAGCGGACGCGTGGTCGCCGCTGACACCGGCAAGCCTCTGCGCCGCGCGCTGGTCCGCGCGTCATCGCAGGAAACGCCGCAGGGGCGCTCGGTGTCGACCGACCCGGACGGCCGATGGCAGTTGAAGAACCTGCCAGCCGGAAGCTATCGCGTCTCGGTCAGCAAAGGTGGATACGTCGACATCGCATACGGCCAGCTCCGGCCGTTCGAAGCTGGCAAAGTCCTCGAGCTCGCCGACGGACAGACGATCGAGAAACTGGATGTCACCCTGCCGCGCGCGGGAGTGATCACCGGCCGCGTACTCGACGAGTTCGGCGAGCCGCTCACCGGCGCGCGCGTCCAGCCGATGCGCTATCGATACGCCGGCGGACAGCGGCGGCTCACACCCGTTGCGTTCGGCGACACCACTGACGACATCGGGCAGTTCCGCCTGCATGGCCTGTCGCCAGGCGAGTATTTCGTGTCCGCGCAGATGCAGGCCGGCCTGATGTTCGGCCAGTCGGATGATCGGGTCGGCTACGGCACCACCTACTTCCCCGGAACTGCCGTACAGACCGAAGCACAGCGGGTGAGCGTCGCGCTCGGACGGGAGACGTCGCAGATCAACATCACGATGGCGACGTCGCGCATCGCAACGATCTCGGGCAATGCGGTCAGCGCAGCGGGACGCCCAGTCACCCGCGGAATCCTGATGCTGACCAGCAATATCGGGGCAGCGAACATGGTGTCGATGGGCACGAGCCTCAAGCCCGATGGCTCGTTCCTCTTCTCGAACGTCTCCCCCGGCGAGTACCGGGTCCAGGTCCAGCACACTCCCAATGCGGACGATGTGGTCGTGCTCGGCAGCGGCGGTGCTCCCGGGACGGAGTCGGGCTCGGTGTCACTCACCGTGACTGGAAACGACATCACAGGCCTCACGATCGTGACCTCGCCCGGCGCCACGGCGTCCGGTCGGGTCATCTTCGAGGGGGCGGCCAAGCCACCGATCGCGCCCGCGGCTCTCAACATCAACGCAACCCCCGTGGAGTTCGGAATGATGATGATGGGAGGCAACGCGAGAATCCGCGACGACTGGACCTTCGAGGCGACGGGACTCACCGAGCGCCGGCGCTTCCGGGTGATCAACCCGCCACCAGGGTGGTATTTCAAGTCCGCGTCCCACGACAGCACCGACATCACGGACACGGGGATCGACTTCAAGGAAGGCCAGCAGGTGGCCGGCATCGACATCGTGCTGACCCAACGGGTCACCGACGTCTCCGGAGCGGTTCAGGACTCCCGCGCCAGGCCGATCACGGACTTCGTCGTGGTCGCCTTCTCAACCGACAACACCAGGTGGGGATTCGGGACCCGCTTCGTACGGACCGTCAGGCCAAACCAGGAAGGACGGTACTCCCTCAAAGGCCTGCCGCCCGATGAGTATTATCTGATTGCGCTCGATTACCTCGAACAGGGTGAAGAAGGCGATCCCGAACAACTCGAAAAGTGGAAGGCGAACGCGACGCGGATCACCCTGGCAGATGGCGAACCGAAGTCGCTGACGCTCAAACTCAACCAGTAGCCCTCAAAAAAATAGCCGTCCGACTTTGCCGGACGGCTACGGAAATCGGGTCGTTCTACTTCCCTACGGCGAAGTTGCTGACCAGGGCGTCCGAGTTGTGGCTCACGCGGATGCCGGTGATGCCATCCGTCGAGTCCAGCTTGCCGGCGCCGGTCACGTCCGCCTTGGTCGCACTCCAGACCGACGTGCCGTTGACCGTGCACTCGACCTTGTCGCCTGCCACTCGCAGCGCGACTTCCTGCTTCACCGGAGCGTCAGCCGCGCCCTTGGCGACGGCATCGTTCGGTGTCGGCTTCTGCACGATCCCGAACGGCTTGCCGCCGCTGAAGCCGCGAACGATGTAGTTGCCGCTCCGGTACGCCGCGCAATAGAGCGCCTGCGGCTGATCGCTGTCGAGCCCCTTGCCGCCAATGAACACCCCATACGGATGAGGATGGTTGTACGGCTGCTTCGCCTCGTCGAACGTCGCCTTGACCGAGAAGTCGCCCTTTCCCACGTTTGCCGGGTTCCAGTAGAGCGCTGCCGCACCGGTCATCAGGCGCATGCCGCTGCCCTCCGGAGCCAGCTTCGAGTCGGTGATTGCCAGGCCTTGCCGGTTGCCGCTGTCGACCTTGCCCGTCCATCCCTTCACGGTGACGCCGCCTCCTGCCACTTTCTTGTCGGCGTCCTGCTGCCCGCGCGCCGCTGGCATCGCCGGGATCACCCACACGATCAGCGCTGCGGCACCCGCAACAATTGAAGCTTTCGCCAGACGCATTGATTTCCTCCTTCAGACGCGAGCCTGCCTGAAATTGCGGCTCCCCTGCCGCGGCCGTTGATGTCGGCAGGTATTCTACTTCGCGCGCGTCGCGACTGTTTCAACGTGCGATTCGCACCTACTCCGCGCGCAGCGCGATGGTCGGGCTGACCTTGAGCGCGCGGCGGATCGGGAGCGCGGCGGCGCCCACGACGACGAACAACAGGGCCACGGGGACGACCGCCAGGCTGACGAGGTCGACGGGCGGGATGTCGCGCACGAACGTGCGCATGATGCGCGAGAGCAGAAGCGCCGCCGCGACTCCCGCGGCGGACCCCGCGACCGAGAGCGGCAGGCCCTCCCTGAACACGAGCTGGAGGATCCTCAGATTCGGCGCACCCAGCGCGACGCGGAGGCCGATCTCCGGAGTCCTCCGGCGAACCGCATCGCCAACGACACCGTAGACGCCGATCATCGCAAGGGCCAGCGCCGCCAGTCCGCAGCCCGCGACGACCGTGGTGAGGATGCGATCGAGCGTCAGCGCCTCGGCCAGGTGTTCGGCGAAGTTCGTGATCCTGGAAAGGTCCACCCCACTGTCGATGCCCGTCAGCACGCCTGGAAGGGCGGCGGCGGCCTGTCCCGAATCGCGCGCGCGGACGACGAGATGCATGTGTGTCGTCAGGCGCTGAGACAGCGGAAAGTACACCATCGGTTCCGGCGCCTCCTGCAAGGTTCGATACTTCCCCGATCGCACGACGCCGACGATCTCGTACTCGGTCCCCTCCTCGTCCTGCAGCCGATGACCGACCGCGTCAGGCCCGAAATACCGTCTCGCCAGCATGTCGTTGACGATGATGACCGGCCTTGAAAGCGCGCGGTCTTCGGCGTTGAACAGCCGTCCTTCGATGAGAGGGATCCGCATGGCCTGGAAGTATCCGGGCGACGCCACGTTGATCTCGACCTCGAGTCGTTCCAGGAGGTCGGGGCGGGCCTGCAACCTGAACACCTGGCTCGTGCCCCGGCCGACGGGAAGAACCGCGACCCAGCCCGCCGCTTCCGCGCCCGGCAGCTTCCGGGCCGCTTCCGCCGCCGCAACGTGAAATCTGATCCCGCGGACCGCGTCTGATTGCAGAAAGCCCGGCAACCGCATGAACGCGATCGCCACGCCCCGCCCGCCGGGTCCGAGGTCGCCCTCGAGCGCGACATTTAGCGCCCGCAGCATGAGCCCGCTGGCGATCAGGAGCACGGTTGACAGCGCCACCTGAAAGACGACGACGGCAGCGCGGACGGCGCTGCCCGAGCGCTCGGCGATCGCGCCGCTGTCGTTTCGCAGCACCAGCACGTCGACCTTCGCCAGCGCGTGCCGCGCCGGGCCCAGCGCGAACACAGCGCCGGCGAGACAGGACAGCGCCACCGTCACCAGGACAGTCGTGGCATCGAGGTGGGTATCGAGCAGGGCGGCCTCGTCTGGAGCGAAGAAGGCCGGAAGCAGACCCGCCGTCCAGTGGGCAAACAGCAGACCGAGTGCCGCTCCGGCGGTCGACACGGCCAGACTCTCGAGCACGACCTGGCGGACCAGGACCGTCCGGCTGGCACCAAGCGCCAGCTTCACCGCGAGCTCACGGCGCCGCGCGGCGCTCCGCGTGAGCAGCAGGCTGCCCGCATTCACACAAGCGCTGAGGAGCAGCAGCCCGGTCGATCCCATCACCACGGTGCTGATCAGCAGGATCTGCGATCGCGCCGAGACGTCCAGGCGGGAGTAGCCGGCGACTTCCAGGCGCCGAGGCTCGTCGGGATCCGAGCGCGTTCCGCGGTTGGTGCCGGGATGGAGCGCGGCGAGGCGTTCGCCGAGCACAGTCAGCTCGAGTTCCGCATCATGAATGCTTCGACCGTCGCGGAGCCTGCCAATCACGGACAGGTGCCGGTCGCCCCGCTCAGACTCGTGGATTGAAGGAGGCAACGGGATCCAGACGTCGCACGCGCGTCCGAGCTGAAGTCCGCCGAACCCCCGCGGCGCAACCCCGGCGATCACGTACGCCGACTCCCTGATCGTCAGTTCGCGGCCGACCACATCGGCAGGTCGGCCGATCAATGTCCACAATGCGTCGCTGATGATCGCGGGCGGCGGCGATTCGGGCGAGGACGAGGCACTTGCCGTTGGCGTCAGCAGCCCGCCGAACGCGCCAGCCTGCAGCTGCATGCCGAGCGCTGGAAAGAATTCCGGGGATACGGACACCACACGCAGGCGCTGCCCGGCGTCCCCCCATCGCACCGACTCGAGCGCGGAATCGTCGAACGCGGCCAGCGTGGCGAACGCGCCGGCGCGCTGCTGCATCGACACGAAATCCGGGTACGACGTCAGGCCAAGCGACGCGCCGGTGTACTGACTGGTGAATACCCAGGCGAGCTGCGACGCGCTCACCACACCGGCAGGCGGGCGGAACAAGAGCGCGTCCATCACGCTATACAGTGTGGCGTTCGCGCCCGTGCCCAGCGCGAGGCTGAGCAGGATGACGGCCGTCGTCATCTTCCCGCGGCTCAGGGCGCGAAACGCATATCGCAGGTCGTTGAAGACAGTCATCTACTTCGATCTTCCGCAGTCCGCGGTCGGCAGCCGGGGGAGCCTGCCGCGCCGTAGCCCGAAGCGCGAAGGCGGGTATTTCGAAAACTGTGCCCGGTTGATTTTGCCAACAATGATTATCCGTGGAGCTCGAGAGTCGCGGCTCAGGCGTTCGGATTCGCACAGCTGCATCCCGGTGGCGAACAGAGGAGTCTGCATCTACCATTCTTCGATGCGGACCTCGAACCACATCATTCTCATTACCGGCGGCGCATCGGGGATTGGCCTGGCGCTGGCGAGGCGGTTCGTCAACGACGGCAGCACCGTGATCGTGTGCGGACGCCGCGAGGGAAAACTGCGCGAGGCGAAGAACATCGACGGCCGCCTCAATACGCTCGTCGCCGACGTCTCGACCAGCGACGGACGCGCTGCGCAACTGTTCGTGCGCATCAACGACGCCCAACCATAGCCAATCGACGTTTTTGCAGGAGGGCGATGAGTTCAGGAGAATTCAATGTTGAAAACTCTAGATCTCTTGGGCTCCTGGCCCTCATGTGATTAGCCCTTGTGTCCGCCCACCAACAGATCACGCGCCTTGATCGTGTACCGGGCATGACGCGCATTTCACTCGTGCTGCTGGCCGGCGCCCTCACGGCGGCTCCGGCTGAAGTCCGCCGGGACAGCCGCGATCCCGGCAATCTGGTCGCCCACGAATGGGGAACCTTCACCTCGGTGGCGGGCGAGCAGGGTCAGCCGATCGAATGGCTGCCGCTCGAGGGGCAGGACGATCTGCCCTGCTTCGTGGAACGCTTCCGCAACTTCCGCGCAAAGTTCGCAGTGTCCGGCACCGTCCGCATGGAAACGCCGGTCATCTATTTCTACGCCCCGCAGGCGACCACCGTCGATGTCTCGGTGCGGTTTCCGGCCGGGCTGGTGACGGAGTGGTTCCCGCGTGCCGACGTCACGCCAGCCACGCCAGTCACCAACGCCACGCTGACGTCGTCCGGGTTCGCGAGCACCGCGACCTGGGCGAAGGTCGCCATCACTCCCCACGCCGCGGAAGCGTTCCCGACCGAGCCCCGCTCCAGCCACTACTACGCCGCGCGCCGGACCGATGCGGCGCCGTTGAAGGTCGGGGCACAGTCGGAGAAGTTCCTGTTCTACCGCGGCGTGGCGCGGGTCACGCCGCCGGTGTCCGCGGTGGTAGCGCCGGATGGGACTGCAACCGTCAGGTCGCAGGGCGCCGCGCCGCTCGGCACGATCGTGCGCTTCGATCGCCGTAGCGGAAAGCTGGGTTACGAGATCAAGGACACGAAAGAGTCGCGTGCCACGCTGTCAACGCCGGCGCTGACCGGCGACATGGATACACTGGCGGTCCGACTCGAGACGGTCCTGGCGCGGGAAGGGCTGTATCCGCGCGAGGCGCGGGCGATGGTCGATACCTGGCGTGACTCGTGGTTCGAGGAAGGCACGCGACTCCTGTACATCGTCCCGAGAGCGACGGTTGACGCGATGCTGCCGCTCGACATCAAGCCGCGGCCAATCGAGACGGCGAGAGTGTTCGTCGGGCGGCTGGAGTTGATCACGCCGGCCACGACCGCGGAAGTGAAACGGGCGCTCGAGACGCAGGACCGCGCTGCGCTCTTGAAGTACGGAAGGTTCCTGCTCCCGATCTCCCAGCGGATCGTTGCCGATCCCGCGGCGGGCCTGGATGCCAAAGGGCTGGAACAGTTTATCTATGGAACGTTTGCGGACCTGACGCGGGGCAGGAGTTGCGGGAACCGGTAGACCGGGGATTGCTAGCCGTTTGCTAAAAAGGCGTCGGTGCCAAGGGAGAAGGCAAAAGGGAAAAGGGAAAACTGGCCGATACTTTTCAGCATCCTGCCAGACCGGGATCCGGTAGCCCGGACCCGCCTTCGCGCTGTCGCGGCTACGGCGGGCAAGCCCCGGATCCCGGACACCCGGTTATTGACCGTACCGCATGACCAGAAGAACCGTGACGCCGATAATCGCGAACAGCACAACGATTGACAACCAGGTGGTCTTCGCAACTGTATTCATCGGCACCCTCCACGCGTGCGGGCGGTATTATGCACGGGCTAGCCCATGAATGGGAGATTTTTCCCGGCCTCCTCCCGTCAATCGGAGATTTTTCCCATATTTTTCGGTCAGCGGCCGGCCCGCGACGCCGGGGAGGCCGTCGGCGCTGCCTGGGCCCCCGTCTGAAAGGTCCCCGTCAGCGGCACACCCATCGGGCCGACCGGGATGTAGACGGTGGTGTGATTCGGCGAGTTGACCATCAGCTTCTGCGCCTCGATCGCCTCGTGCTGGATGTACAGCGCATTCAACTGACCGCGGATGATCTGCATCGCATTGGCGATACCGGTCGCCTGCACCTCCCGCTTGGTCCGTTCCTTCCGCTCGATTTCAATTTCGGTGTCCTTGCGTTCCAGTTCCTGCGTCGCCGCCAGCTTGCGTGACACGGCATCGGCGACTTCGTCGGGATACTGAACGTTGCCGACGACCACGCTGCTGACGACGAACGGGCTATCCGACGCGTACTCGCGGATCCTCGCCAGCACCGCCTGCCCGATCGGAATCAACTCCTCTTTCACGGCCAGGCCGGGCCGCCGCTGGACCTCGTCGCGTGCGAACGTGCGCATCGGCTCGCGCACGTAGTTGGCGTACGCAACGCGGACGACCGCGTCCGGCGACTTCTCGGTCTCACCATTGGTGACCGTGGTACTGAAGCGCTCCATGAACAGCGGAATCTTCGTGTCGTCCACCCGCCAGACGGTATGGATGGCAAACGAGATCTTCAGATTGTCGCGGCTCAGGACAGCCTGATTCCCGGTGAACTCCTCGGTGTAGGTATACGGGGTAATGCTGATGTTGGTGACCTCGAGCAGCCAGGTCCGACCGGCCGACGTCGGCCCCTTCTGAATGCCGTGGAAGCGGCTCTTGCCGACGACCGCGCCCTTGGTGAGATAGCCGACGTAGCCCGCCGGCGTGAACGGGTTGCGCGAGCCGACCAGCCAGATGAATGAAATGGCTCCCAGAAACACGACGAGCACGGCGAGCACGCCGCGCAGAACGAGAGGACGTACGAGGAACGACGATCCGTCGCCGGGGCGAACGTGCAACACGGCAGGCCTCCACTCGCCGACGGGGTTAGCTGACGGGCTCGAGGTTGGAGTTCCTCTACCGGACTTGTCCCGCCGTAGCACGAAAGTGCGAAGGGCGGAGGTGATCCGGATTCGCCCCGGTGCGCGGTTATCGCGCCGTGGGTCCCCCGTGACGCCAGATATGAGGTGGCGTCTTAGGCGTACCAGATAAGGTAGGCCTGCCGGAGGGGGCCGTCAAGGGCCGCCGCGAACCCTGCCGATCAGGCCGGCAAAGACCATCCGCAGGAATATCGACGCGGCGCGCCAGGCAGGAAGCGCCGTCGAGTGAAGCTCCACCCGCCCCGCCCGGATCGCGTCGCAGATCGCGTCCGCGTCGGCAGGCGCGTCGACCAGTGTATAGGTCGTACCCATCTGCTCGAGCAGATGCAGGTCGGTGTTCCCGACGACAGGCTTGCCATTGGCCCGCGCCCAGCGCACGGCGCGCCGGTTGAAGTCGAGCCACGAGATGAACATCGAATTGACTTCGACGGCATCGATCACGTCGGCATACCGATCGACATGGCCCCGCATCGCGCTCCCGATCGGATAGAAGGCATGCGGCGCGATCACGAGTCCGCGTGGATGGCGCGCCTTGAGGCCCCGCACATCCTCGAAGCTCCTCACCGCCTCGCATTCCACCGGGAAGTTCACGAGCAGCACGTGCCGACGGTCGATGGTCCGTTCGATTCCCGGGATCAGCACGATCCCCCGCGATCGCGCATGGTCCTGGTCCGCGGTCGGATCGTAGTGACGGTCGTGCAAAGTAATCGCGATCGCGCCGTAACCCAGCCCGCTCGCGCGATCGATCAGGTCGCGAGTGGAATGCGGAATGTAGTCGCACGGATCCTGCGCCGTGTGCGCATGCAGTTCGACTTTGATCACAGGGGCACTATGGTATCCGTCCGGGGCGATCACTGGGATCGTGATTACTCGCCAGGTGAGCTGAGGGATTCTGCCCTAGCGTCCGAGACGGAGGCTCCTGCGCAGCCAGTCGAGACGTTCGCGCGTGGATTCCTCGCTCAGTTCATGACCTGCCTTGTAAACGCGAACCTCGGCCCTCTTCGGGGCCGCCGCGGCGAGCTGTTCACGACGGGCGGTCGAGACATGTTCATCCGTGTCGGCGAACTGCATCAGTACCGGACCACGGAGCTTCGACACCCAGCGAACGGGATCGAGCGGCGCGAACTCGGCGACGAATCGTTCACGCGCCTCGCCTTCGAGCGTGGGTCCATAAAGGAACCAGTCTGTGAAGGATGCCGTGCCGGCCATGAAGACGAAATGCGTGACCCGCGCGTCAACGGATGCCGCGAGCGTGCCGTACATGGCGCCGAAGTCGTGGCCGACGTAGACGACACGGGTCTTGTCGATGCCAGGTTGGGCGATCAGCACATCGAGCGCTCGTCGCAGATCGCGGACCTGCTGCACCGAGCGTGTGTAGTCTTCCTCGCGTTTGCGAGTTCGGAACCAGGTGGGCTCTGACCAGGGCGTGTCGATCAACAGCGACGTGACACCCTGGCGCGCGAGCGCGATGCCGTCGGGAATGAACTGCGTCCGGTTCGAGGTTGGCGCCGGCGGACCATACCAGTGCACAAACAGGACCGCCGGAGCGGACTGCGCCGCACGCGCCTTCGGAGCAATCAACGTTGCAGCGTTAGTTCCGCCGGTGAGGGTGGCGTAAGTAATGTCACGCAACAGCACGCCGTTTTCCTCGCGACGACCGGTTTCGCGCACATCGAGTGGACGGCTCGCGTCGTAGTTGAAGAGCGAGGGGTCGGCGGTGGATTGGAGTGCGGTGATCGCGAGGACGAACAAGGCAAGCAGGAGCACCCAGGCATTATGGGGCAGGCGCGTGATCTCCCGCATCCGGGCGCCGTGGCTCGTCACAGCATCGGGGTTATTCGGCCCTCGGTCTCGCCCGCCGACGCTTCTGCCCGCGCTGTCTCCGTAACCCCTCTATCCAACTCAGCCTCCATTCAGCTCGCCGCTCAACCCCATTGCTCAATGGCGTCGCCCTCAGCCGACCGGCGGCACACTGATCGCGCCCGTCACCGATTTTCCTTCCGGATCGAACCGCTCAATCTCCCGGAGCACTCCGTTGTCGTCGTCGCCGATGGCCCGCACGATCATCGCGTCGCCATTGATGGTCACCAGCAGAAAGTGGCATGTCGGCGACCAGCTCACCGTGTGCGCATCCTTCATGCGCGACGGCACGCCTGATCGAATCTTGCTGCCGGCGCCGGAGACGAAATAGTCGATCGCCTTGTGGCGGGAGTGCTGGAAGTTGTGCTCGTGGCCGCTGAAGCACGCCCGGACACCGCCCTCCTCGAAGAGCGCGATCAGGTCCTCCATCCCATCGGTGTTGCTATGTTGAGGCCCTGCGCAGAACGGTGGATGGTGGCAGAACGGAATCCGCCAGCGGATGCGGTCCTCCGGCAGTACCGGGAACGCCGTGCGCACGAACTCCCAGTGCTTCGGATAGCTGAACAGCCGGCCGCGGCGGAAGAAATGTTCCTTCGATGTGTCGATGCAGACGAATTCGACGTCTGAGGCAACCTTGAACCGATAGAACAATCCCGGGCCGACCGAGGCACGGCCGGCCGCTTCTTCGGTCGCCAGCCGCGTGGCGAGGTAGAAGTTGTCCATGACCTGCGCGCGATCGTCGCACTCCTCGGTCTCGCGGGTATCGTGATTGCCGATCGACGGGCACACCGGCACGCGGTTGATCGCATATCGATAGGGCTGGAAGAACGTGAAGAACCAGTCGTCGTCTTCAGCGCCCGAATCCTTGGTCCAGAGCAGGAACCGCTGCGCGGCGTAGATGTTGTCGCCGGTCGTCAGAATCAGCCGGACGTTCTCGGTATCGACCGCGCGCTGGAGCGCGATCCCGACTTCCCGCTGCCGCCTGGTCGGTGTCGATGGACGACGGATGCCGCTGCCGAAGTCGCCGATGACGGCGAAGGTGAAAGGACTGTCGAGCGGCTTCGTCGGATCCGGCAGGGTTCGAAACTCGTTGGTGTAGCTGCTGCCGTTCTGAATCAGCCCCTGCGCCTCAGGGTCCCAGTCCCAGCGGAGGCCTGACGCCCATTCCTCATGCTTCACGCGCACCGTGTAGGTGTAGGCCGTGTCCGGCTGGAGTCCTGAAATCAGGCAGTGATTGCATTCGTTGGTCATCGCGGCCGCGACGAGCACACCCGTACCGTCGCGCACCTCAACCTCAGCAGGACCATACGGCTTCGATCGGCACCCGATCGAGTCACACCGCGGCGGGTGCACCCACTGCAGGTCGTCGTCATCGACCAGCTTGGTTGTGCCGCCCGGTCTCGTGCGGAAATAAAAGGCCCCCCATGCAATCAGTGCGGATTTGTGCGAGAGGCCCGCGAGATAGACGTACGGCTCAGAGTGGAATTCAGGCACACGAATTTATACATCCGTACCTCGGTCGGCCTCGGCGCGAGCTCAACCGCTGACGCCTGGGCACGCCGCGAACGTCAGCTACAATCCGTCGGTGCTCAGCCGATCCCTGTGGGCGCCCTGGTGGATACATGCGGTGATAGCCGTGGCGGTTGCGGTCATCGCGTTCGGGCTGACCATGACCTTCCACCTGCAGGAGCGTCCGTTCGTGCTGCCAATGATCGGCGTGCTCGTCACCGCGCTGAGCGGCGGGCTCGGGGCCGGGCTCGTCTGCGCGATCGTCACGCTCGGGCTCGTCAATTACTACATCACGCCGCCGGTGGCCGAGTTCGAGGTCCCGTCCCTGCGCGAGGCCTACGAGCTGCTGGTGTTCGCGCTGACCGCGACGACGATCAGCGCGCTCGCGGCGCGCGGCCGCCGGTCGCGGCTCACGCTCGAAGCCACCGTCGCGAGCATCGGCGATGGCGTGATCGTCACCGATCAGAACGGCCGCGTCACGTTCCTCAACGCGGTCGCCGAACACCTCACCGGCTGGACGGCTCGTGAGGCGCAGGGACAACCGGTGAGCGAGGTCTTCAACGTGGTTCGCGAAGAGACCCGCGAACCGGCACCCAATCCCGCCGAGCGCGCACTCCGCGAGCGGATCGTCGTCGGGCTGCCGAACCACACTCTCCTCGTGCGCCGGGACGGGACTGATCTGCCTGTGGCAGACAGCGGCGCGCCGATCAGAGATCAGTACGACCGGATGATCGGCGCGGTGCTGGTCTTCCGCGACGCCACGCCGCAGCGGCGGGTCGAGGAATCGTTCCGCCGCCAGACCGAAGATCGGCAGCAACTCCTCGAGAGCGAGCGGATCGCGCGTGCCGAAGCCGAGCGGGCGAACCGGCTGAAGGACGACTTCCTGGCGACACTCTCTCACGAGCTGCGCACGCCGCTCAACGCGGTCATGGGCTGGGCTCACATGCTGGCGCGGCGCGAGCTCACCGAAGTGCAGCGCAAGCAGGCGCTCGGGGCCATCCACCGCAACGCCCAGGCGCAGTCGCGACTGGTTGACGACGTCCTCGATCTCTCGCGCATCATTACTGGCCGGATGGCGCTGACCGCCGAACCCGTCGATCTCTCCGAGATCGTGCGCACGACCGTCGAATCCTTCACGCCGGCGGTGCTCGGCAAGCGGCAGACGGTTCACCTCGCCCTGCCGGCGCAGGCGCGGATCACCGGCGATACGCACCGGCTGAGGCAGGTGATCTGGAACCTTCTGTCGAACGCCACGAAGTTCACGCCGGAGGGCGGATCGATCAGCGTTCGCGTGACGTACCACGATTCACGGGTGGAGCTCGAAGTCAGCGACACCGGCGAGGGGATCGACCCGGCATTCCTGCCCTACGTGTTCGACCGCTTCCGCCAGGGTGACAGCAGCTCCACACGACGGCACGGCGGGCTGGGGCTCGGGCTGTCGCTCGTCCGCCATCTGGTCGAAGCGCATGGCGGCACCGTCACCGCCGCGAGCGAGGGCAAAGGATGCGGCGCCACGCTGACCGTGCGTCTGCCTGCACGCGTCGAACAACCTGTGCTGGCCGCAGCGGGCCCCGACCGACGCCGTGACAATCCGGTATAATTCGGCGTTACCCACCAGGCAAGGCATATGGCTGTCATCCTGAACGTCGAAGACGATTCACCGTCGCGCTTCCTGAAGAGCCGCATTCTCGAACGCGCCGGATTCCAGGTTGTAGAAGCGGTCACCGCCGCTGACGCCGTGCGCACGGCTGCGAACGACAAGCTGCGCCTCGTGCTGCTCGATCTGCGGCTCCCCGATGGCGACGGGTTCCAGGTCTGCGAACAGATCAAGGCGGTCCGGCCCGCGCTGCCGATCGTGATGATCACGTCGACCTATGCGACCGCGCAGGGACGCCAGGACGGGCTGGCCTCCGGTGCCGACGCGTACTTGATCGAGCCGGTCCCGGCCGATCGGCTCGTGCAGATCATTCGTCGGTTCCTGGAACCTGGGCAATTCGCGGTTACCGAGACAGAGGCCTGGATCGTCACGGACGATCGAGGGGTGATGCTCGAAATCAGCGGCCCGGGTCACCGTCTCCTGAACCTCTCCGCGCGCGGCGCGCTCGGCCGCAGCCTCCCGGCCTTTTTCGCCGGCGAACGCCACCAGGTCTTCGGCGACATCGCCCGGGCGCTGGACGGTCACGTCTCGCAACGGGAAGCTCAGCTCCGGCCACGCGATCGACGGCCTTTCTCGGTGGCGTACGAGATCTGCCGCGAGCCTTCGACCGACTACGCGATTCCCCGGCTTCGGTGGACGCTCGAGCCGATTCGCACCAACAACACCTCGCACTGACGCACGCTCGCGATGGCGCGCGCCCAGAAGTCTGAATCGCCGCTCGATCGCCTCTACCAGCTGCCGCTCAGCGACTTCGTCAGCGCGCGCAACGCGCTCGCGAAGGAGGCCGGGGCCGATGCGGCGGAGATCCGCGCGCTGCAGAAGCCGAGTCTGCCGGCCTGGGCGGTCAACCAACTGTATTGGCATCGCCGCGACGTCCACGACGACCTGATTGCGGCCGCCCGGGATCTCCGCGCCACCCACGACGCAACGCTCAGCGGGAAACGCGCCGATCTCCGCGGCGCCAGCCGCGCCCATGAAGAGGCAGTGGACGCCGCGCTCAAGGCGACGCTCGCGCTGCTCGAGCAACAGGGACAACCGGCAACCGAAGCGACGAAGCAGGCAATCGCCACCACGCTTCGCGGCCTGCCGGCAGACGAACCGCCCGGGCGGCTGACCCGGCAACTGCAGCCGCGCGGGTTCGAGATGTTGTCCGGCTCGCTGCCGGGCGGGACGATCAGGCCGGCCGCGCCACCTCCCAGGATCGATCGACCGGCGGGCGCTCCGCCACGCAAGCAGACGCGGACCGATCGCACGCAGGATCGCGAACGGCTCACCGCCCTGCGCGAGGCGATGACGGTAGCGACTCGCGATGCGAGACTGGCCGAGCAGGCGGCCCGGCGCGAGGAATTCGAGTCGGCGCGCGCCGCGCGCGACGCGGACAAAGCGCGGCAACGCGTGGAAATCGCCAGCGAGACGCTCCGCGAAGCGCAGGCGGCTCTCGACGCGGCCACACGCGACGCGAAAGCGGCCGAGCAAGCCAGCGCGACCGCGCAGGACCGCGCAAAGCGCGCGGCAAAAGACGTGAAGGAAATGAGGGACCGCGAGAAGAAGGCGCGCACCGCGGTCGAGAAGGCATCGGCGACCTGACTGCGCCGTTCAGACCATTCGTCGATCCGCGAGAGTCTTCACCACCGACGCCAGCTCACCCACGTGGACGGGCTTCGGCACGAACTTCTGGAATCCCGCCATCAACGCGCGCCGCTGATCCTCGGGCTGCGCGTAGCCGGTCAGGGCTACCGCGGGAACGTCGGCCAGGCCGTGCTGATTCAGCGAGCGCACGCGGCGGATGAACGAACAGCCGTCTTCGTCGGGCATGTCGATGTCGCTGACGAGGACATCGGGCCTGAATTCCCCCAGCATCAAGTACGCCTCGCGGGCGGATGCGACGGCCGCCGTTCTGGCGCCGCACTGTGCCAGCGCAAGCGACACCGACTCCCGCGCATCAGGGTCGTCGTCCACGACCAGCACTTTCAGGCCGCCGAGCGGCTGCACCTGCAGGTCTTCCGGCAGCGTCGGCTGCCGCAGCGCGCGAACCGGCAGGTGCACGGAGAAGACCGCGCCGCGCCCGCGCCCCTCGCTCTGTGCCTGTACCTTTCCGCCATGCGATTCGACAATGTGACGGACGATCGACAGGCCGAGCCCGAGGCCGCCGTGCGGACGGGTCACCGAAACGTCCCCCTGCGTGAACCGATCGAAGATGAATGGCAGCAGTTCGGGTGCAATGCCTTCGCCAGTGTCGGCCACCCTGATCACCACGCTCGGTCCCTCGCGCGACAGGCTCACGCTGACACGCCCGCCGACCGCCGTGAACTTGAGTGCGTTCGACACGAGATTCCACACCACTTGCTGCAGCCGGTCGGGGTCGCCGAGAACGTTCCCCTGAAAACCGGTATTCGCATTGAGATCGATCCCCTTGGCGGCGGCCGCGGGACGGACGGCGTCGAGCGCCGCCTCGATCACCGGCGCAAGCTCGATCGGCCGCAGCTCGAGCCGCAGCTTACCGGTGACGATCCTCGACAGATCCAGGATGTCGGCGATCAGCTGCTCCTGGATGTGCGCGTTGCGCTCGATGGTCTCGAGCGCGCGGTTCATGCCGGCGGCATCGAGCTTTCCCATCCGGAGCAGGCGCGTCCAGCCGAGCATCGCGTTGAGCGGCGTCCGCAGCTCGTGCGACAGCGTCGCCAGGAAATCTTCCTTGGCCCGATTCGCAGCCGAGAGATCTTCCGCCCGCCGCCGCAGGTCTCCCTCGAGGCGCTTGCGCTCGGTGACGTCGCGGACGACGAGCGAGAATCCCTGCAGCTCGCGCTCGCGTCCCCGGCGGACCGCAGTCACGCTCACGTGTGCGTCGAACGTGGCGCCGCCCCGCCTCACGAGCAGGCATTCGCCGGAGTGTTTGCCGCGCTGCCCGGCGATCCGGAGGTGCTCGGCGGGAAGATCCATGTCCCGCTCGGCAGACGGATAGAAGCAGGAGAAGTTGCGGCCGATGATCTCATCCGCGGAATACGCGAACAGCCGCTCGGCGCCGGAGTTCCAGCTCGCGATCTCTCCCTCCGGTGTGACCATGCAGATGGCGTAATCCTGGACGCTGTCGAGCAGCAGGCGCAGCCGATCCTCGGCCTGCCGGAGCTTGTCCGCGTTCGCCTCGAGCTCCGCGTGAAGCGCGACGACGCCGCGGTTGGTCTCCTGGAGCTCCGACTGCAGCTCACGAAACGCGCGGGTAAGCTGCCCATGGCTCGCGCGAGGGTCGTCCGCCGATTCGTCCTGGGATTCGAGCCCATCGTCCGGCGCGGGATCGACGGGCACGAGCGGGCGGATCCGTGCCGCCGCCCCCACCGGAAACAGCACCCGCAGGCAGACCGACAGTTCGCTGACGTTCTCGGTGATCTCGACCTCGTCGATCATGCTGCGTAGCGGCGAGACGGCCTCGGCCAGGCGCGCGTGCAGCTGCGTCAGCGGCGCGCCGTCGTGTAGCGCACGCAGCACCACCTGCAGTGAAGGCCCGTCGGCCAGCCGAACCTCCGCATCCGTCATCCGTACGCTCATCAGGAGCGTGGCGGTTTCGTAGGTGGCGGCCGAGAGGTTGCGAATCGTGCGGGGCGGCAGACCGAATTCCTCCCCGGCGCCGCGGGTGGCGCGGCTGAGTGTTACAAGGTCCTGCGGGGTGCGGAGTTCAACCGTCGCAAGGCTGAAGCCGATGGGCTGCGGGGGTTCCTTCAACGATTTAGGTTAGGACACACGTCGATACTCAGCTGTCACACTGCAAATACCAGACCGTGCCGGCGGCCCGCGAACCCTCGATGAACCGTTGGCTAATTTGCTCGGGATAAACGACTTGGCAGGTCTCTGCCGCCTGTCCAGGTGGACAGGTAAATACACGCCAAGTACAGTAGCGACTTCCTCTTCGCACCTGAATGCGACACCTGCTGTCCCTGGCGCTCCACCACGATCAAGACGTCGTCACCGTCCGGAACCGCGCCGCCCAGCTCGGCCAGATGCTCGGATTCGACTCGTCGGAACAGACGCGCGTCGCGACCGCGGTCTCGGAGATCGTCAGGAACGCGTTCAGGTACGCGAGCGGCGGCAGCGTGACCTTCGCGATCGACGAGGAGGCGAAGCCCCAGCGCCTGATCGTTCGTGTGAGTGACCAGGGTCCGGGCATCGCGCAGCTCGACGACGTCCTTTCGGGTAGATACCAGTCCGGTACGGGAATGGGGCTGGGAATCGTCGGGGCACGCCGGCTGATGGACGACTTCAGCATTCAGACGTCGGTGCAGGGCACCACGGTCACGCTGCAGAAGTTCCTGGCACCGCGTCACCCGGTGGTGACGATCGATCGGGCGAGGCAGATCTCGGAGGCCATCGCGCGGACGCGGCCGGTCGGGTTGATCGAGGAGATCCAGCATCAGAACCAGGCCCTGCTGCGAGCCCTCGACGACCTGCAGCGGAAACAGCAGGAGCTCGTGCACCTCAATCGCGAGCTCGAAGACACCAATCGCGGCGTCGTGGCGCTCTACGCCGAGCTCGACGAGAAAGCGGATCATCTCCGGCGCGCCGACGAGCTGAAATCGCGATTCCTGTCGAACATGACGCACGAGTTCCGCACGCCGGTGAACTCGATCATGGGCCTCGCCAACCTGCTGATCGACGATCGCCAGCGCGCGGGCCGCGAAGCGGAGCCTGAAGTCATCTACATCCGCAAGGCCGCCGAGCAGCTCTCGGAGCTGGTGAACGACCTTCTCGATCTCGCCAAGGTGGAGGCCGGCAAGACGGTCGTCCGTCCCGCGGAATTCCAGATCGAGAACCTGTTCGGAGCGTTGCGCGGCATGCTGCGGCCGATGCTGATGAACCAGTCGGTCTCGCTGGTGTTCGAGGACGCGGCCGGCCTGCGGCCCGTGTACTCGGACGAGGGCAAGGTCTCGCAGATCCTCCGCAACCTGATCTCGAACGCGTTGAAGTTCACGGAGCGTGGCGAAGTCCGCGTGTCTGCGATCGAGGAAGATCCCGGCCTGATCGTGTTCAAGGTTGCCGACACGGGTATCGGGATCGCTCCCGAGGATCAGGCACGGGTTTTCGAGGAGTTCACGCAGGTCGAGCACCGCCTCCAGGCGGGTGTCCGGGGGACCGGCCTCGGCCTGCCGCTCTCACGGCGTCTCGCGGAGCTTCTCGGCGGGACCCTCGGCGTCACGAGCGAGCCCGGGGTCGGATCCAGCTTCATGCTGCGGCTGCCGGCGCGCTATTCGTCTTTCCGCGGCGAGCCCGGCGACCTCTTCGAGTGGGAGCCGGAACCCGGCAAGCTGCCGCTGCTGGTCGTCGAGGATGCGCCCGACGCACAGTACTTCTACGAGAAGGTCCTGCGTTCGTCGGCCTACCAGATCTATCCGGCGTATACCGTGCACGCCGCCGACATGGCGCTCCAGCACATCCAGCCCGCAGCCATCATCCTGGACGCGGTGCTGGGACCGGAGAATGCGTGGGACCTGCTGGTGCGGCTCCGGCGCAATCCCCGCACCAGCGAAACGCCGATCGTCGTGATCAGCTCCGCCGACGATGCCGGCAAGGCCATCAGCCTCGGAGCCGACGCCTACCTTTCAAAGCCTGTCGATCGACGGGCAGTGCTCGAAACGCTGACGCGCTTCCAGGGCCGCACCATCCGCCCGATCAAGGTCCTTTCAATTGACGACGACGAAGTGGCGCGGTATCTCGTCCGCCAGTGCCTGCCGCCACCAGCCTTTGACGTCACCGAAGCGATCAGCGGCGACGAAGGCCTACGCCGCGCGACCGCCGAGCGGCCCGAGGTCGTGGTCCTGGACCTCATGATGCCGGGCACGGACGGATGGCAGGTGCTGAAACAGCTCCATGCGGAGGCGGGCACCCGCGATCTGCCGGTCGTGATCGTCACATCGCACGCCCTCGAACCCGAGGAGCGGAGCCGCCTCCTGGCGAGCGCGTTCGCGGTCGTCTCCAAGCAGGAGCTGTCGCGCACCACGCTCGCGCCGGTGGTGCAGGCCGCGGCGCGACGCGACGACCGGCACGGCGTGACCGTTCCTCCAATATCGCTATAATCAACGGTTCACACGGCGGAGTGAGGATTCGATGAACGAGCAAAGCGTGCTGCACGACCTCGTCTCCAGGAACGAGGCCGAGATTCTCCAGCGTTGGATCGAGCGCCAGCTGGGAGCATCAAACTTCCGATCTGATCGGATCAGCAAGGTGGAGGTGTCGGATCAGTCGCGCCGGTTCCTGTCGCTGTTCCGCCAGTCGCTATCGTCGGGCAGTGCCGACCTCTACTCGCCCGCGTGGGCCAACACGCGGCAGATGCTCGAAGAGGTCTCGGTGAGCCGTGCCCAGCAGGGGTTTGCCCCCTCCGAGACCGCGCTCTTTGTCTTTTCACTGAAGGAGACGCTGTTCGAGGGACTGCAGGACCAGCTGCCGAAGGATCTGAAGGCTGCGAGCCAGATGATTCTCGACACCAATCAGCTGCTCGACAGGCTGGGTCTGTTCACGACCGAAGTCTACCAGCGCGGCCGCGAGCAGCTGATCATCCGGCAGCAGCAGGAGCTGATGGAGCTGTCGACGCCGGTCGTGACGCTGTGGGAAGGGGTGCTCGCGCTTCCGGTCATTGGCACGCTCGACAGCGCGCGCACGCAGGTCGTGATGGAGAACCTGCTGCAGCGCATCGTCGAGACCGGGGCGGCGATCGCGATCATCGACATCACCGGCGTGCCGACCGTCGATACACTCACCGCGCAGCACCTGCTCAAGACGGTCGCGGCAGCGCGGCTGATGGGGGCCGACTGCATCATCAGCGGCATCCGCCCGCAGATCGCGCAGACCATCGTCCATCTCGGCGTCGATCTGGGCACGGTGATCACCAAGGCCACACTTGCCGACGCCTTCGCCATCGCGCTGCGCCGCCTCGGTCTCGGCGTGACGAAGGTCGGCGCACCGAAAAAGCGTCGCGAGCCCGAGGCGCAAAGCACCACCAGAGACCGGACCGAGGACTGATCGTGGAGCGCATCCCGATCCTCAAGATGGGCGAGTACCTGCTCGTCACCATCCAGGTCGACATGCACGACCGGCTGGCGATGACGCTGCAGGACGACCTGACCGCGCGTATCGTGGAAGCGCGCGCCAAGGGTGTGCTCATCGACATCTCCGCCCTCGAGATCGTCGATTCGTTCATCGGACGGATGCTCGCCGACATCGCGGCGATGTCGCGGGTGCTCGATGCCGAGACCGTCGTCGTGGGGATGCGTCCCGCAGTCGCGATCACGCTGGTGGAGCTGGGACTCTCGCTCACCGGGGTCCGGACCGCGCTCAACGTCGAACGCGGGATGGATCTGCTGCGTGAGCGGATCAGGGAGCGGTTCAGCGAATGACGGTCCTGCTGAGCGACCAGCGGACCGTGCAGAGCGCCGAGGACGTCGTGGCGATCCGGCAGGCCGTTCGTCAGCGCGCCGTGGAGCTGGGCTTCAATCTCGTCGATCAGACCAAGATCGTGACCGCCGCCAGTGAGCTCGCCCGCAACACGGTGCAGCACGGCGGCGGCGGACGGGTCACGATCGAAGCGGTCGAGGATTTCGGGCGGCGCGGCATCCGGCTCACGTTCGAAGACGAGGGCCCCGGGATTCCGAACGTCGAGCTCGCAATGAAAGACGGCTTCACGACCGGTGGCGGGCTCGGGCTCGGACTGAGCGGCGCGCGACGACTGTCGAACGACTTCAGCATCGAATCCACAGTAGGAAAAGGGACCCGGGTCACCATCACCCGGTGGCGATGAACGTCACCGCGGCGCGGCCAGTCACCGAGAACTCGCAGGTCGCCGAAGGACGCCGGCTGGTGCTCTGGCTTGCCTCCCGACTCGACTTCTCCGAGGAACGCGCCGGGCAGGCCGCCCTGATCGCCACAGAGCTCGGCACCAATCTCGCCAAGCACGCCCGCGAAGGCGAGCTGCTCGTGAGGCCGCTCACAACCGCTGACGGGGATCCCGCCGGCATCGAGATGCTTTCCCTCGACAAAGGGCCGGGCATGCGGGAAGAGGCCGTGGCGCGTCGCGATGGGTACTCGACCGCGGGCACGCTCGGCCACGGTCTCGGCGCAATCCAGCGTCAGGCCGATCAGCTCGAAATCTACACGCACCCGTCCGGGACCGCCATCGCGGCGCGAATCTGGCGCGAGCGTCCGGCGGTCGACACCGGGCAATCACGTTTCGAGGTCGGAGCCGTGCATGTCTCGAAAACCGGCGAGGACGTGTGTGGGGATGACTGGGGCTGGCGGCAGCGGAATGGCCGCCTCGCCATCTTCATCGCCGACGGGCTCGGGCACGGCCTTCACGCGCACGATGCCGCGACCGCGGCGCTGCGTGTATTCGCGACCGGGTATGAGCAGTCTCCGCGGCTGCTGATCACCGATGTGCACGCGGCGCTGAGGCCCACCCGCGGCGCGGCCGTGGCGATGCTGGCGGTCGACCTCGAGCGGCGGACCGGCGCGTTCGCCGGGCTTGGCAACATTGCCGGCCAGATCCTGCTGCCTTCCGGAGGCCGCCACAACATGGTGTCCCACAACGGGACGGCCGGGCACGCCGCAGGCAGCATCCACGAGTTCACCTATCCCGTCCCCCCAAAGTGCACGATTGTCATGTTTTCAGACGGTCTGACGAGTCGCTGGGACCTGACCGCATATCCCGGCCTCGGCAACCAGTCACCGGCCCTGATTGCCGGCATTCTCTACCGGGACTTCTCGCGCCGCCGTGACGACGTGACGGTGGTCGTTGCACGCGAGCGGCGTCCAATTGCCGATATTCAGTAGGCTCGTACCTACGGCCGGGTTCCCCCGCCAGCTCGACTGTGCGAGGGCCTGAGATCCTTTAGAATTACGGCCACCACATCCGGCACACTGCTTGATGTGGATCGTGCGCCATGGCGATGGCCCAGCCCCTACGTGACCGCGACGCGGATACCAAGTCCCCCCGGACGACCGCCGATCTCCGGCAGTGGGTCCGCGAGAACCTGACGCTCGACGAGGCCACGTCGACGGCGCTCTTCTCGATGGTCGAGCAGGTGATCGCGCGGCAGCGGCAGCTGATCGAGGAGTCGAAGCACGAGGCGATCAGGGCCCTCTCCGAAGGCTTCGCCGCCAAGATGGAGCGGCTCCAGCACCAGCTCACCGAGAAGGACGTCACGGTCAGCAACATCGCACGATATTTCGAGGAAGTCGTCGCGGATCTGACCGAAAAATCGCACCGCGATCCGAAGACCAAGCTGCTCAACTTCGACTGGTTCATGGAACGCGTCGAGTCGTTTCTCGCGGTCGAGCAGCGTGTCCGCTGGTGCGGCGTCGGCGTGGTCGATATCAACTCGTTCAAGTGGTACAACGACACGCTCGGCCACTCGATCGGCGACCGGATCATCGAGCGGGTGGCGCGCATTCTTTCCGATCAGATCCGCTCGGAGGACTTCCTGGCGCTCGAGCGCTCGGGCGAGGGGCGGGACCTGCACGCCCGATTTGGCGGTGACGAATTCTGCTTTCTGATCCCGGATTTGCCGGGTTGCGACGAGGCGTTCGAGATCGCCGACCGGTTCAAGGAAGCCGTCGAGGCCCATGACTGGTCCCGTGACGACCGCCGGCTGGCCGCCCGTCCGGTCCGCGTCGATGTCGGCGTGGTGTGCCTGCAGCTGGGGCCCATCGCCGAGCGCCGCGGCGTCGCCCGCAAGCTCGCGGCGGAACTGATCCACCGGGCCGACACGCTGATGTACGGCGCCAAGGGCAAGCGCGCGTCGCACGTCTATGCGATGGCCGTTCAGATTGAGAACGGGCAGCTGACCGAGCTCGCGGGGGCGTTCGATCGGCGGAAGGATGCCCGGGACAGTCCCTAGTCGCTTGTCCTGGTCCCCAGTGCTGCGTCGCCGTCCTGCGCGGCCGGTTCTGCGTCCCGAATGAGAGTCCCCAGTCCCGAGTCCCCAGGCCAGAGCCCCGATCCGTAAGTTATAATCACTGTTTCCGCCGGTCAGATTCCCTCACGGTGGGTGTAGCTCAGCGGTAGAGCGCCGGACTGTGGCTCCGGAAGTCGCGGGTTCGAACCCCGTCATCCACCCCATGCCCCACACGAACAAAAGAAACGATGCGCGCCTACAGCGACAGACCCGTATTCGGGGAGTACGCCGAGTTTCGCGCGTATCCGCGGAGCACACGCGGAGACCCGGCTTTCATACCCGACATTACAGGGTTCCTGAGCCAATTCCAGAAGCTCGGCGAAACGGTTAATAGATTGCTAACACGGTCTGTGGAAGGGCAAGTGTGTATTCAAACCGTTCGCCCCGAGCGGCCTGATTCCTGGTTCGCGCTTTCCGCTTGCGATCGACATGTCTGAGAGATTCGGCGACGCCGTGCTGACAATCGAGTGTCCCGGCTGCGGCAATCGCATGAAGGAGACGTTGCGTAGCCTGGGCGGCAGTCCGCAGCTGCGGTGCGTGGCGTGCGCGTCACTTCTCAAAGTCGACGGCGACCAGGTCAGAGTCGCGCTCGCCACCCTGGAAGCGGCCGCTAAAGCGATGCTCGATGGAGGGGTCAGGAAGATCGGGTGATCGACGCCTTAGTGAATCGTCCACTCCGCCACGGTTGCGGCAATCGATGCCTGGCTCAGAGCGCCCCAGAACGCGATCCTCGCAGACCGGAGCATCGCCAGCGTTTCGTCCTCCGCCACGCCGCGCTCCCGGAGGGTCTCGAAGACTTCCTCAATCGTGAATTCCGAGCCGACGCGTTCCACGACCGGCACCCGGTCGTGAACCTCGACGATGGCGAAGCGTTCGCCCTCTGAATCGTGGCGTGTCTTGTGAAGCCTGGCTTTCATGCTTCGGAGGCGGGGATGTCTGTGCCATCGAGAGCCTCGAGGAGCCAGGTGTCTGCATCGACGGTCCAGGAGGCTCCGCAATTGCCGCAGCGATAGCTAAGTGATTCAGGCGCCTCCGGCACTCTCAACCGGACGTCTGCCGAGGCGCAGGATGGACAGTGGGTGGTAGCGGTCATCGCACCACCCTGTAGACAGCGGTCGCCAGCCGAATCCGGCTAGCCGAACGCCACACTCAATGGGAAGGTGACAGTTTGATCCGAGGAGAGAATTTCTGACCGCTGGTCATGTGCCTCAAGGATACGGCAAGTTCGAGCCATCGATCCATCCCGAATTTACCAAAATCTAACCATGAGGCCATCGAACTCTAGCCATGAGGCCATCGAACCGCTTCCACAACGTTGGTCATCATCCATCGACGGGCCCGGAGCAACGCCGAAGGGGCATCAGCCGCCGGTCGCTCCCGTCTCTCTGACTTCTGCCTGCGCTTCGATCACGCTCGTTTCCTGCCTGGTCTCGGTCACCGGCCTGTTCGCCTGACGCACGACCTCGATCAGCGCCAATGTGATCGCGGCGAGCACCGGGCCAATCACCAGGCCGAGCACGCCAAACACCTGCAGACCGCCGAGCACCGAGAAAAAGATCAGCAGCTCGTGGAGCCTGGCGCGCCGGCCGACCAGGCGTGGCGACAGGAAGTTGTCGATGGAGCCGATCACCACGACACCCCACACCACCAGCACGAGGGCCTTGACGTAGCTGCCGGTGAGCAGCAGGTAGAGTGCGGCGGGCACCCACACGATGAAGGCGCCGGCCATGGGAATCATGGACATCAGGAACATCACCACGCCCCACAGCAGCGGCGATGGCAGGCCGAGGATGAGAAAGATCAAGTACCCGAGCGTGCCCTGGATCGCCGAAATGGCGAGCACGCCGTAGATCGTTGCGCCAATCACATCTCGCGTCCGCATGACGATGTCGTGCGACTGCTCGTATTCGAGCGGGACGATGTCGTAGAGCGCATGGCGGAGGGCTTCGCCATCGCGGAAGAAATAGAACATCGTAAAGACGACGAGCAGCGTCTGGACCAGCGCATTCAGCAGCCCGCCGACGAACATCAGCGTCGGCCCGGCGATCACGGCGCTCCATGCCTGAAGACGACTGGTGACGTAGGCCGATGATCGCAGCGGATCCAGGTCGACGTACTTCTCGAGCCAGCGCACGGCCGGCTGAATCGCGGGGATGTCGAGGATCTGGCCGAGCCCGCCCTGCACGCGCGCGACCGCGCCACTGAGCTCCTGCGCGACCGCGAAGCTGACGCCGATCACCGGCAGCAGGATCGTCAGGATGACGAGCAGCGTCGAGAGCGCCGCCGCGCTGGCGGGGTTGCCGGTCCAGGCGACCAGGCGTCGGTGGGCGGGATAGAAGACGACCACCAGCACGATCGCCCACATCAGCACACCGACGAACGGCCTGAGCATCAGCCAGCACAGATAGGCCGCGATCGCGAAGATCACGAGGAGGCCGAGGCTGCGGCCGGTCGGGCGGTCGGACATGGGCAGGCCGCTACCGGGCGGCGCGTTTCTTCGGGGCCACCTTCTCCGGCTTCTCGGCGACGGTCATGTCGGCCTTGGCTGATTTCTTCTTGCCGGCGCTGACGCGGTCGAGGCTCTGGCGCAGCGCGTCCATCAGGTTCACGACCTTGGGCGGCGCCTCCTCGACGGTCGCGACCACTTCCTCGCCCGCGACCTTGGCGTCGATGATGCGCTGCAGCTCCTCCTGGTACTCGTCGCGGTACTCTTCCCAGTCGAGGACGCCTTCGAAGTTCTCGATTACCTGTTTGGCCAGCTTGATCTCTTCAGGCTTGACCTTGGCGGGGACGGTCTGGAGCTCGTCGATGTTGTCCATGCTGCGGACTTCCCGGGCGTGCCGCAGCGTGTACATCACCAGGCCGTTGTCCTTCGGCTGCACCGCGACGAGGTACTCGCGTCCATAAAGCGCGAGCTTGCCGATGCCCGCCTTGCCCTTCATCCCTTCCCGCATCACCGCGAACGCCTGCGTCGCGATGTTGCCGTCCGGGGCGAGGTAATACGCGCGATCAACGTGGATGGGATCGATCGACGCCACGTCGGCGAACTGCACGAGATCGATGACCCGCGTCGACTCCGGCTTCACCTTGGAGATGTCCTCCTCGGTCATCACGACGTAGCGCCCTTTCTCGAACTCGTACCCTTTAGCGATCTCCGACAGCGGGACTTCGCGGTCGCAGGTCGGGCACCAGCGCTTCTGCTGGATGCGCGTCTGACACTCGGCATGCAGCTGGTTGAAGCTGATCGTCGCCGCCGAATCGGTCGCCGGGAACACCCGGATCGGGATGTTCACGAGGCTGATCTTGAGAAAACCTTTCCATGTGGGCCGGGCTGCCATTCAAAGTCCTCCGCTTGGGAATTATCGGTCGGATAGGGGAATTCCACACAATTTGCGCAAGATTGCACAACTTCCGCGGGTTCCCCACGAGCCCACGGCCACGCTTCGAGTGGACAATGACGACACGACGAGGCGACGGCTGGTTCAAACCCTTGGACCTGCCAAGACAATCCGTCGTGGCGTCGTGGCGTCGTGCCCCGCGCAGCGGGCCGGTCGGGGCGTTCGGCGTTTGGACTTCTGGATCGAGCCTGACAATATCTCCTGATGCCCGCCTGGCGCGAGAACCCCGCGAACGTCCGTCCCATGCTCGCAACGCTCGGCGAGCCGCCGCTCACCGGCAAAGGGCTGATCTTCGAGCCCAAGTACGACGGCATTCGCGCGCTGGTGCACATCGCACCTGGCAAGTCGCGGCCCGACGTGCGGCTGTGGTCCCGCCTCGGCAACGACAAGACCGCCCAGTTCCCGGCCGTCGCCCGGGCGGTCGAGCCGCTGGCCCGCAGCCTCGAGGCACCTCTCTTTATTGACGGCGAGATCGTCGCGCTGGATTCGGAGGGCCGGCCCGCCGGATTTCAGCAGCTACAGGGACGCATCCACGTCAAGGGCTCGCAGGACATCGAAGCGCTCGATCGCGCCCAGCCGACCGCGTTCATTGCCTTCGACCTGCTGCGCGACGGCACAGAGGACGTGCGCGGCCTGCCGTTGACGGAACGGCGTGCCCGGCTGAAACGGCACCTCGAACCGTTCCGATCCGACACGCTGCGACTGAGCGAACAGGTTGCCGAGGATGGACGCGCGCTCGAGCGGCGCGCCCGCGATGAAGGCTGGGAGGGACTGATCGTCAAGGAAGCAGCGTCTCCCTACCATGCGGGCCGGCGCACTCCGGCGTGGCGCAAGAAGAAGCTCGTGAACGATGAGGAATTCGTGGTGGTGGGCTGGACCGAGCCGCGCAACACGCGATCGCGATTCGGCGCACTGCTTCTCGGCGCCTACGACGATCAGCAGCCCGGCCGGCCGCTCGTCTACGTCGGGCACACCGGCACCGGGTTCGATCAGAAAGAGCTCGATCGTGTCTTCAAGCTGCTCAGCACCCGCGAAACGCCGCAGTCTCCTTTTCGAGAACGGATCAAGACCAACGAGCCGGCGCATTGGGTGCGCCCGGAGCTGGTCGCGCAAGTACGGTTCACCGAGTGGACCGCGGATCGAAAGCTCCGCCATCCGGTGTATCTCGGTCTGCGGGACGACAAGCGAGCCAGCGAAGTCACGGCGCCCCATGGCAAGGTCGCGAGCCGCGCCACGCGCGAGCCGGTCCCATCGGCGCGACCATCGCGAACGACCAGAAGAGACGGATCGCACCGTTCGAACACTCCCGCCGCGAAGCCAGCCAAAGGAATCGCCTCGGTCATCGAGCAGCTGCGAGCGCTGGAAGACGCGAAAAAAGATGGCGTAATCGAGCTGCCGACAGGCGAGCGGCTCGGCGTCACGAACCTCGCAAAAGTGTTCTGGCCCGGGCTGAAGCTGACGAAAGGCGATCTGCTGCGCTATTACGCGCAGGTCTCCCACCTCATCCTGCCGGCCGTGGCGGACCGCCCGCTGGTCATGAAGCGCTTCCCGAATGGCATCGACAAGCCGGCCTTCTACCAGCAGCGTTCGCGGTTGGAGCAACCGCCGCCGGCGGTGCGCATCGAGCGGCTGCCGCCCGGGGGCGAACCGATCTCCGAGCCGGACGCCCGCCGCTTCGTCGGCGGCAATCTGATCACACTGCTCTACATGACGCAGATTGCGGCAATCTCGCAGGACCCCTGGTTCTCGCGCGTCCAGGCGCCGCTCGACGCCGACTACACGGCGCTCGATCTCGATCCGGGCGAAGGGACGCCGTTCAGCAAGGTGGTCGACGTCGCGCGCTGGGTCCGCGACGAGCTTCAGTCGCTCCGGGTCGCCGGCGTGCTCAAGACGTCAGGATCGCGGGGCCTGCACGTCTATATCCCGCTCGCGCCGGGAACGTCCTACGAATCGGGAATGCTGTTCTGCCAGATCATCGCGACGCTGATCGCCCTGCGGCATCCGAAGACGGCCACCGTGGAACGGATGGTCCGCAATCGACCGCGCGGCACCGTGTACGTCGACTACCTGCAGAACATCCTCGGCAAGACACTCGCAACCGCCTATAGCGCCCGAGCCAGCGAGTTCGCCGGCGTGTCCACCCCGCTCGCCTGGGAAGAGCTCGACGAGCCGCTCGATCCTCGCGAATTCACGATTACGACGGCACCGGAACGGTTCGCCTCGATGCCCGACCTGTGGGCGCGTCTGCGAACCGCCAGGCCGGCAGTGCTCGAGACGGTGTTCAAGAAGTATGGCAGCGCGCTGGACGGCCGCGCCGGCCGACCATCACGGAAGGCTTGAAGCCGCCGCGAGGCGCGCGAAGATCGAATCCGGATAGTGGGCGCACAACCCGGCCACGCCCGTGTGGACCTCGGCCGCTCCACGCAGATCGTCCGGGCCCCATCCTCCGGTCTCCACGCCGACAATGTCGATCCCGGCAGCAAGCGCGGCTTCGACGTCGTATGGCGTGTCTCCAAGCATGATCGCCTGCGAACGCTCAGCCCCTGACCGGTTCAGGGCCGCCACCACGATGTCCGGGTCCGGCTTCGAGCGGTTCGCATCGTTCGACGACGCGCGGGCCTGGAGGAGATCGGTGATGCCGGCGATCTCCAGGAGTGGATCGAGCTCCTGGGACTCCGCCGAGCTGGCCACGACAACCCGATAGCCGTCGGCAAGGAACTGCTGCACGAGCTCGCGAACTCTCGGAAAGCCGTTGAGGTGTGGAAGGAAATCGGATCGGAAAATCTCACCGCGCCGGACGCTGATACGCCGTCCGACCTGGCTCTCCGCGCTCAGGCCTGACACGTGCGGCAGCAGTTTGTCGCCACCCATGCCGATGGCGCGTCGCACACGATCGTACGAGACGTCGATGCCAGCTTCATTGAAGGCGGTGACCCACGCCTGTGCGTGCGCGTCGTTGCTGTCGACCAGTGTGCCGTCGACGTCGAGAATGGCGGCTCGAGGCATGAAAAGAAAGGGGGCGCGATTCGGCCCCCTTTGATGGATGCGTTAGAAGGAACTGTCGCGGTCTTCGTCGTCTTCTTCGAGATCGTCCATGTCCTCGAAGTCTTCCTCCTCGTCTGCGATGCCGCGGATGTCCTCACCGCCGCCAGGGTTGCGGACGCGCTCATCCCTCATGTCGCTCGGGCGTCCTTCATCGGGGACTCGGGACTGCTCCTCCGGGCGCATGCGATCGTTGGCCATGGGCTCTCCTTTTCCGAGAAGTGCGACCAGCTCGATAGGAGCAAGCGGGGTGCCACGTGTGGGCTATAGTCGATTCAGTCAGGTTCGGAGACTCGAATCACATCGAGGTGGACGGCTCGCGACGACTCTCGGTTTCTGTGTCGCTCGCTTCTCGGTTGGATCGGTCGACACACGCACACGGGCTGGTGACATGGGGAAGAGGAAGGATGAGCTCCCGGAGGATGCCGCCGCACAATTCGGCGTCGGAAAACTGACCCGACACCTGTTCATCTGTATCGGTCCCGACTGCGTCGACCCCGACAAGGGCGACAAGGCGTGGGGGTACCTGAAGAAGCGGATGAAGGAGCTCAACATTGCAGGGTCCGACGGGCCCTGCTACCGCACGAAGTGCCAGTGCCTCCGTATCTGCACTTCCGGTCCGATCTGTGTCGTGTATCCGGAAGGCACATGGTATCGAAACGTGACGCCCGAAAACGCCGAACGCATCATCCAGGAACACCTGATCGGCGGGCGCATCGTCGAGGACCTCTGCTTCGCGAAGAACCCGCTCGACTGACCGCGACGGGC
>Ga0111539_10001327_pt1 | contig 32978 bp, 17 predicted proteins | sample RhiMethybrSRZTD1_FD_79667 | JGI IMG/M metagenome (GOLD analysis project Ga0111539, IMG submission 79667) | Populus rhizosphere microbial communities from Tennessee, USA - Rhizosphere MetaG P. TD hybrid SRZTD1 (version 2) (version 2) | ecosystem: Host-associated > Plants > Roots > Rhizosphere >...
ACAATCCGCGGCGCGGGATACATGATACGTGACGGCGCTCGGTAAGTTATTTCGCACCACCACGTTCAAGCTCACGCTGGTCTATTTGACCGTTTTCGGGCTATTCGCGGCATTTCTGCTCGGTTATTTCGCACTCAACACGCGCCGGCTGATCACCGAGCAGATTACCGATACGGTCAATGCCGAGATCACCGGTCTCTCCGAACAGTATCGACAGGGAGGGATCAGGCGGCTCGTAATTGTCGTCGACGCCCGCGCGCGGCGTCCCGGCTCCAGCCTTTATCTCGTCACGACATTTGCAGGAGAGGCCCTCGCCGGCAATGTCACGGCTTTGCCGCCCGGCACACTCGACAATCCGGGCTGGACGGAGACCATCTACAAACGGCTCGACGAAGCGGATGCTTCCGACCACCCGGAACATCACGCGCTTGTGCGCGTCTTTCAGTTGCCGGGCGGTTTCCGTCTGTTGGTCGGGCGCGATCTCGACGAGCGTGAGCGTCTCTACAATATCGTGCTTGCGGCTGGGCGTTGGTCGATAGCGATCGTGATCGTTCTGGGTCTCGCAGGCGGACTTTTCGTCACCCGCCGGGTCCTTCGACGCGTCGATGCGATGACGGAAACAACACGAACAATCATGCGTGGTGACCTGGGCGGACGGTTGCCCGTCGCAGGCACCGGTGATGAATTGGACCGACTGGCCGAAAATCTGAACGTTATGCTTGAACGGATCGAAGCCTTGATGCGCGGTCTGAAGGAAGTTACAGACAATATCGCGCACGATCTCAAGACGCCTTTGACTCGCCTCAGGAATCGCAACGAACAGGCGTTGCGCGTTGCGAAAAATGAATACGAATACCGGGCCGCGCTGGAAAGCACGATCGAGGAGTCCGAAGGACTTATTCGAACTTTTAATGCTTTGCTGATGATTGCGCGCGCGGAATCTGGCCAGGCGCGGGACGATATGAGTGAGTTCGACGCCGCAGAAATTGCCCGCGACGTCGGAGAGCTCTACGAGCCGCTCGCGGACGAGAAAGGTCTCGTATTAAAGGTAGAAGCCAATACGGCGGCGCCCGTGGTCGGCAATCGTGAGCTCATTAGTCAGGCACTGGCCAACCTTGTTGACAACTCGATCAAATATGCCGGCGTGACGGACGGAACGGTGAACGGTGTGGCGGGTGAGGTTGTCGTTCGTGCACTCACCGAAGGCGATCGCATTCTCTTGACGGTGACCGACTGCGGGCCCGGTATTCCGGAAAGCGACCGGGACCGTGTAGTCGAACGCTTTGTGCGGCTTGAGCAAAGTCGCTCGCAGCCGGGTTCCGGACTCGGCTTGAGTCTCGCAGCAGCTGTCGCCCGCTTGCACGGCGGAGAGCTCGTATTGGCCGACAACAAACCCGGCCTGAAAAGCATCATTGCCTTGCCACGGCGAGGGCCGGTACAGATTTCCGGATGAGGCGCCCCGCCAGACGCAAGGCTCCCCCTAAGAAGGAAGCCCCCAAATCCGATAATGCCGCCGCCACTAGAGGCGCTGCGCTTGCCGACCTGATTACAACCGCCCCGCGGTTGAGCGACCCAGACGGCGCAAGGTTGCGCGTATCCGAATGGCTTGCGGGTACATCGTCGGCCGACTCCAAATCCCTCAAAAGTCTGTTTTCCAAGCGGCCGATCATCGGCACCCTCGTGGACTCTCTGGCCGAAAGCTCGCCGTATCTTTGGGAATTGGTCACTCGCGATCCGGATCGGCTTCTGCGGCTGCTGGGGGCAAATCCCGAGCAACATTTTGCGGCACTCCTAAGAGACCATGGTCACGGAGCGGGGGTGAGCAAGGACGAAGCAGAGGCGATGCGGGAGCTTCGCCGCATGAAAGCCGAAGCCGCGTTGCTGATTGCGCTTGCAGACATCGGCGGCGTTTGGTCGGTAATGCGAACTGCACATGCGCTTACCGAACTTGCCGACGCCGCTGTTAATGGCGCCGTACGATTTGCCTTGGCGGAAGCAGGCCGCGCCGGGCGGCTTGTCCTGAAGGACAAAACCAAGACGCAGGGAGGCAGCGGCTACATCGTCCTCGCCATGGGCAAGATGGGCGCATTCGAGCTCAATTACTCGAGCGACATCGATCTCATTGTTCTATACGACCCGGCAGCGCCGGCATTGCCTGCGGATGCCGAGCCATCGACGCTCTATGTGCGCCTTACGCAGCGGCTGGTGAAGCTATTGCAGGAGCGAACCGCCGATGGCTACGTTTTCCGCACCGACCTGCGGCTGAGGCCGGACCCGGCGTCGACGGCGGTCGCAATCTCCAAAGCAGCAGCTCTCTCATACTACGAGAGCGTTGGGCAGAACTGGGAACGCGCGGCGATGATAAAGGCGCGCGCCTGCGCCGGCGACATCTCGGCCGGCGAAGCAGTTCTTCAAGATCTGGCACCGTTCGTGTGGCGAAAGTACCTCGACTTCGTGGCGCTGGCCGACGTTCACGCCATGAAACGTCAGATCAATGCCTATCGCGGTCACGGTGAAATCGCGGTCGAAGGGCACAACATCAAACTCGGACGTGGCGGCATCCGCGAAATCGAGTTCATTGCCCAGACGCAGCAATTGATCGCCGGCGGCCGTAATCCGGCCCTTCGTGACCGCGACACCTTGACAACGCTCGACAAGCTTTGTGCGGACAAATGGATCGACGTCGCGGCGCGCGACGCCATGAAGGAAGCCTACGGGTTCCTCCGCGTCGTCGAGCACCGGTTGCAGATGGTGAATGACGAGCAGACGCAAAGCCTGCCGGGCGATCGGGCGGAGCTTGAGCGCTTCGCACGTTTTCTTGGATTTGATGGCAGGGATGCTTTTGCCGCGGTGCTGCTCGGGCATCTCGATAAGGTGCAGCAATTTTATGCCCGTCTGTTCGAAAAGGCGCCGGAGACCGAGCGGCCGCTGTTGGCATTTCCTCCGGACGCGGATGATCACAAGACGCTCGATCGCCTGTCGGAGCTCGGTTTCAAGGCACCACTCGAAGCGTCCGGAATAGTCCGGGATTGGTTGGGCGGCAACCATCGTTCTTTGAAAGGCGAGGCAGCTCAGGAACACTTACAAGCCTTGCTGCCTGTGTTGCTTGAACAAATTGCCCGCACCGATAATCCCGGCGCGACCCTCGTGTTGTTCGATCATTTCCTCGCCAACTTGCACGGCGCTGCGCGCTTGCTCTCCCTTCTCAGGCAAAACCCAGATCTCATCGCGCTCATCGCGCTTGTCCTCGGGACCGCGCCGCGGCTCGGGGATATCCTCGCCCGCCACCCACAGGTGATCGACGCACTCGTCGACCCCAGCTTTTTTGGTGCTTTGCCGGGCGATGCAGAACTCGCACGGCGCTTCGACGCCGCGCTCGCGCAATCACGCTACGACGAGGATTTGCTCGAGCGTATCCGCATGTTCGGACTAGAATACATGTTTCTCATCGGGGTACGCATCCTGACTGGGACGGTAACGGCGCGGCAGGCGGGGCAGGCGTTCGCAGGGCTGGCCGATGCGGTCATTCGCGCCGTACACCGCGCCGTGGGCGACAATTTTGCGAAGGCCTATGGCCACATGCGGAACGAAGAGTCGGCGGTTATCGCGATGGGCAAGCTTGGCGGTTACGAAATGACCGCCACATCAGATCTCGACCTCATCCTGGTCTATGATTTTGACCATGAGAATCCGGAATCTGACGGCGCACGCCCGCTATATGGAACGCAATATTTTGCCCGATTGACCCAAAGACTGATCAATTCGCTGACGGCGCAGACTAACTATGGTTCGCTTTACCAAGTTGATATGCGGCTGCGGCCCTCGGGCCGTGCAGGTCCGCTGGCGACGCAACTCGACGGATTTCTTCAATATCAGGAAAACGAGGCCTGGACCTGGGAGCATATGGCGCTCACCCGGGCGCGCGTCGTTTCCGCATCCCCTGCATTCCGGAAGCAGGTCGAAGACGTTATTGCGGACATTCTTCAGCGTCCGCGTGACGCCAAGTTGACGGCTGGCGATGTCGTCGAGATGCGGACGGCGATTGCCAGGGAGAAGGGCGACAGTGCTCGGTGGGACCTCAAATATGTGGCCGGCGGACTGATCGATATCGAGTTCATTGCGCAGTATTTGCAGCTCGTTCACGCCCACCGCATTCCGGGCATTCTTGATACGTCGACGGCGCGTGTGCTCGATAAAGCGAGGGCACTGAACGTCTTGGCGGTGGAGGACTCGGAAGTACTTCGTCCGGCGGTTCAACTTTATCACGATCTGACGCAGATCCTGCGCTTGTGTCTGCCAGACGCGTTCGATCCAAAAATGGCCGGGGCAGGCCTTCTACGGCTTCTAGCGCGAGCCGCCGACGTGCCGGATTTTGCGACGCTTGAAGCGACACTGGCCGATACGCAGAGAAAGGTGCGCGCGAGCTTCGTTCGGATTTTGGGGCAGGATCCGGTGGTGGATTAGGCCGCTTCTTCGCGTGGAAGCAGGCATTGCGGCTCGAGCGGCAATCGCACCATGACGATCGTACCTTTGCCGAGCGAAGAACGGATTCGCATGCGACCGCCATGCAGTTCTACCAGTGACTTCGAGATTGCGAGACCGAGCCCTGAACCCTGATGGCTCTTGGTCAACTGGCTCTCAACTTGTTCGAAAGGACGCCCGAGACGCGCAAGGGCGTCCCGGGCGATGCCGATGCCGGTATCGGCGATGGAAAGAATGATGCAATGGTTGGTCGCGCGCCCGCGAACCATGATCCGGCCGCCTGGTGGCGTAAACTTGATGGCGTTGGATAACAGGTTGAGCGCCACCTGCTTCAATGCGCGGCGATCGGCTCGCAATTTCAGCTGCGGCGATATTCGCGCGGTGACCTGCAATGCCTTGTCTTCAGCACGTGCGGAAACGACGCGCATTGCGTCGTTAAGCAGCGTATCAAGACCGATATCGTCGAAATCGAGCCGGAGCCGGCCTGCCTCGATCTTCGACATGTCGAGGATATCGTTGATGACCTCGAGCAGATATTGTCCGCTGCCACGAATATCGCTGCAATACTCATTATACTTTTCGGCCCCGAGCGGGCCGAACATTCCGGACTCCATGATTTCGGAAAAGCCGATGATTGCATTCAGTGGCGTACGCAGCTCGTGGCTCATATTGGCAAGGAATTTTGACTTCGCCTGGTTTGCCTCTTCCGCACGTGTCTTTTCTTCGGCGTATTTTTGCGCGAGCTCCGCAGAGCGCTGCTGTGATGCCCGGAGGTCGGCAACGGATGCCATCAGGCGCTTTTCGCTGTCGATTAGTTTCTCCTCGTGGGTCTTCAAGGTAGTGATATCGGTACCTACCGAAACATATCCGCCGTCCTTGGTCCGCCTCTCGCTGATGTGCAGCCAACGGCCGTCTTCAAGCTGAGCCTCGAACGTACGCGCACCGGGGATGCTCGGGCCTGCATTGATGATCTTGTTGCGAACGACCGGCTTGCTGCCCGCGGCAACCACCGACTCGTAGGATGCGCCAACGGTGATCGTTTCGTCCGGCAAGCGATGCAGTTCCTGAAAATTGGAGTTGCACAGCACGAGCCGGTTGTCGGCGTCCCATAGGACGAACGCTTCCGGGATCGTTTCGATTGCGTCACGCAGGCGCATGTCTGCCGCGACAGTCTTCTCTACCAGGCTCTTCTGCTCGGTGATGTCGACCGCTATCCCGATGAGGTGCAGGCCCGGGTCGTTAGGTTGGCGCACCAGTTCGCAGCGAGCACGCAGCCATACCCAATGGCCGTCCGCATGGCGCATGCGGAAGGCATGATCAATCGTGGTTGCAGTTGCGTCCGCAAGTTCGACGGCGAGGTCGTAAAGACGCACATCCTCGGGATGCACCAGGGAATTCACATCGCCGAATGACAACAGATCATTCTTATTCTCAAGCCCAAGGATATCGAACATCGATTGCGACCAGAAGATACGACCACGAGCGAGATCCCAATCCCACAGGCCACAGCGGCCACGGTTCAATGCTGTATCTATGCGGCTGCGGACCGTTTCGTAGATGAGATCAGCTTCCCGCGCCCGTGTCGCTTGCCAATGAAAAGCAAATCCGAGGATCAGGACGACGAAGCCGGTTGTTGAGGAAAGGGTGATTGTCAGGGTCGTCAGCGACCGCCATTCGGAGAGTGCGGCCTTCCTTTCCTGCACCACGGCGAGCTGACCAAACGGGGCGCTGAGCATACGAACCGTCGCCAGCGCTCGCGAGTTGTCAGGTAGTGCAATTTCCATGACCCCCGCGCCAGCGCCGAACGTCGTGAGAGGTTGCGTGGCACCCAGCACGTCGATCAACCGGCGGCCGATTGTCGCGTCCGTGGCGGGTATGGCGGCAGCGATCACGCCATCAGGGTTTGTAAGAATAAAGCGTCGCCCAGTGGCCACTGCCCAGGAAGGGAGGACTTGCGCAAGCACCTGCTGCGGCTGCTCAACGGCGGCGGCCGGTCTCTTGAGCGGACGATGCAAGCGTTCGGAAGCAAGATCGGCCGCGGCTTCGAGTGAAAGGACCTCGCTTGCGAGAGTCTGCCGGCGGTGGTCGAGCACCTGTACGAGGGCGCCAACGCAAATTGTTGCAAGGAATGCAATGATAAGGACAGGGACCGCCCGGCGAAGGAGCGGCTCAGCGTTCAGCAGCCGCCGATACGCCGGTTTGGCGATGGATTGCGCGAGGCCTTTGATGGAATCGGGATGTGCAGACGCACTCGCCGTATCGGCGCGCGCCATAGTCGGCCTCCGTTGGAAGTTCCCCTGTCACCCACGAGACGGAAGGATGTGCCGCATCGCTTCCCGAATCACTTGCCGATTGGAATCGATGGGCGCCGATTTGTCGAGAGTCCGAAGAGTCAAATATTTAAAAAAAGTTACCCACGAATAGTTTTTGCAACACAAAGCGGCCGTTTCACGGGGTAGCCAGAGCCCGATCGACGATATCTGAAAGGTCGCGTGAAAGAGGGGATGCTGCCCTGATCCGCCGCAAGGCGCCTTCGGCCTTCGTCTGTCGACCGTGCTCCATTGTGCGCCAATTACGGAAAGCGGTTGCGAGACGTGCCGAAACCTGCGGATTTTTCTGGTCGAGAGCGAGCACGTTGTCAGCGATGAAATCGTAGCCGGCCCCGTCGGGGCGGTTGAATTGTGTGGTATTGCCTTGCGCGAAGGCTCCGATGAGCGAGCGAACCCGGTTGGGATTGGCAAGCGAGAAAGCGGGGTGGGTGGTGAGGGTGCGGACGTGGCTGAGCGTCTCTCGATGCGGGATCGTCGCTTGCAATGAGAACCACTTGTCTACCACCAGTGGATCGCCCGCAAAGCGGTTGTAGAAATCGGCCAAGGCGTTCTCGCGCTGCGGCACATCATACAAGGATAGGGTCGCGAGCGCCGCCATGCGGTCCGTCATGTTGTCAGCGCTCCGATATTGCCCGGCGGCGCGCGCAATCGCCGCGGGTGCGCCGTTCGCCGCCAAGAGATCGAGGACGGCATTCCGCAAGGCGCGCCGCCCGGCGCTGCCAGCATCAGGAGTGTAGTGGCCCCCGCCGGTCATTCGCTCATAGATCGCCGTGAGAGGGACGCCGAGACGCTCGCCGAGTTTCATCCGCAGGGCAGTGCGCGCCTGGAAGATGGCATCAGGGTCAATGTCCTTCCCGATCTCGCGCGCAATATCACCCTCGCTGGGCAAGATCAGAGCCAATGCGGCAAATGCAGGCTCCAAGGTGCTGTCCTCAAGCACCGCAACAAGTGCCTTCGCGAGCCTGTCGTCTTGGCGCGGCGGCGCCCCGGCCCGAGTCGCCGCAACGTTGTCGAGAAGCAGGCGCATTGAGATAGTCTGAAGCGCCTGCCAGCGATTGAATGGGTCGCTGTCATGTGTCGCCAGGAAAGCGAGATCGTCGGTACCGAGATCGGTTACCAGGTTGATCGGCGCGGAAAAGCTGCGATTGATAGAAAGAACTGGGCGTTCTCCGACGTCGGCGAACTCAAACCGGGCCGTTCGTTCGGCCAACACGATGGTTTGGCCTTCAAGCGGTCTGCCGTCCGCGGCCTTAAGCACGAGATCGCGCCCGTCTTTTCCAACAAGCCCGATCGAAAGCGGAATCACCATCGGTGCTTTCGATGGCTGCCCCGGGGTCGCCGGAACGACCTGCGAGCATTCCAGGATGAAAGTTTTGCGTGCCGTATCGAAACGCCCAGCGACCGTTACCTCCGGGGTGCCGGCCTGGCTGTACCATCGCATGAATTGAGTCATGTTGCGGCCGCTGGCATCTGCAAAGCATTGGATGAACTGCTCGACCGTTGCGGCCTCGCCGTCGTGGCGGGCAAAGTACAGATCCATACCGGCGCGGAATTTTTCTTTGCCGATCAAGGTCTGCACCATGCGAACCAGCTCGGCGCCTTTCTCGTAGACGGTGGTCGTATAGAAGTTGTTGATCTCCCGATATGTCTCCGGACGGACCGGATGTGCGAGCGGTCCGGCATCCTCGACGAACTGCGCGCCGCGAAGCGCGCGAACATCGGCGACGCGTTTGACGGGCCGCGAACGCATGTCGGCGGAAAACTCCTGATCGCGGAATACGGTGAGCCCCTCCTTCAGGCAAAGCTGAAACCAGTCGCGGCAGGTGATGCGGTTGCCAGTCCAGTTGTGAAAGTACTCGTGCGCGATGACGGCCTCGATATGAGCGTAATCAGCATCGGTCGCAGTCTCGGGGCTGGCAAGCACATACTTGTCATTGAAGACGTTGAGTCCTTTGTTCTCCATGGCGCCCATGTTGAAATTGGACACGGCGACGATCATGAAGATGTCCAGATCGTATTCGCGCCCAAAAACGGCCTCGTCCCACCGCATGGCTCGCTTGAGCGAATCCATCGCGTAGCCGCACCGGTCTTCCTTGCCATGTTCGACATAGATCCGCAGCGTCACGGTGCGTCCCGACATCGTGACAAACCGGTCTTCGATAACGGCGAGGTCGCCGCCAACGAGAGCAAACAGATAGGACGGTTTGGGGTACGGGTCGTGCCAGACCGCAAAATGCCGTCCGTCGCGCGCGTCGCCGGCCTCGACCAGGTTGCCATTTGCGAGCAGGATGGGTGCCTCAGCTTTGTCGGCCTCGATGCGCGTGGTGTAGACGGCCATGACGTCGGGCCGGTCGAGGAAATAAGTGATCCGCCGGAAGCCTTCGGCTTCGCATTGCGTGCAATAGGTGCCGCTCGATCGATAAAGCCCGGAGAGGTGCGTGTTCGCGGATGGATCGACGATTGTCTCAACTTCGAGAGTAAACGGCCTGTTTGGCGGCTGCGGGATTGTGAGGCCGTCAGGCGTTGCGACGAAACTGCTATCCGGCACCGCCGCCCCGTCGAGCTTAAGCGACACGAGACTCAAGCCGTCGCCGTCGAGTACCAATGGGGCCGCCGCGCTGGCCAGGTTCGGCTTCAGCCACAAGGTCGCCTTTACCCTGGCGCTGCTCCGATGCAGCGAGACATCGAGTGAAACTCGATCAACCAGCCACTCGGGCGGGCGGTAGTCTTGCAGCCGGATCGGCTGTGCAGTGTCGGTACGCATGCGGGGTGATCTATGATGTTCCGCCGGTAATTGGAAGAAAGAATGGTGCAACACATGCATGCCATGGTGCTTGAGCGCCCACGAACGCCGCTTGTGTTGCGCGAGCGGCCGTTACCGGTCGCAGGCCCCGGCGAAATCAGGATATCTGTAAAGGCCTGCGGAGTTTGCCGCACCGATCTGCGTGTGGCCGATGGCGAACTGTCGCATCCTAGGTTGCCGATCGTCCCCGGTCACGAAATCGTCGGCCGCGTCGAGGTAGTAGGGGCGGGCGTCGAGACATTGAGGGTAGGCGATCGCGTTGGGGTGCCATGGCTGGGCAGCACTTGTGGCCTCTGCAGCTTTTGCCGCAGCAACCGCGAAAATCTTTGCGATAGGCCGGTTCTTACCGGCTATACGCGGGATGGCGGCTTCGCCACGCATACGGTCGCAGACGCTCGTTTCTGCTTTCCGTTGGTTAGCGAACTCGATGACCTGCAAATCGCGCCCTGGCTTTGCGCAGGTCTGATCGGCTGGCGGAGCTATCGCATGGCCGGCGAGGGTGAAACGCTTGGCCTCTACGGATTTGGCGCTGCCGCACACATTCTCGCACAAGTCGCAAAATGGCAGGGCCGGCGTGTCTTCGCATTCACGCGCGCTGGCGATGAATCGGCCCAGCGGTTTGCTCTTTCCCTCGGGGTGGCATGGGCAGGCGCCTCCGATCAATTACGTCCGGAGCCGCTCGATGCCGCGATTATCTTTGCACCGGTCGGTGCGCTCGTACCGATTGCTCTCAAAGCGGTGAAAAAAGGTGGCCGCGTCGTCTGCGGAGGAATTCACATGTCGAACATACCGAGCTTTCCCTATCGGTTGCTCTGGGAGGAGAGACAGGTGATGTCGGTTGCAAATCTCACGCGGTTAGATGCACGAGAGTTTCTCGACATTGCGCCTAGGGCGCATGTCAGATGCGAGGTAACGCATTATTCGCTGGCGCGCGCAAACCAGGCGTTGTCAGATCTACGCGACGGTCGTGTGCAAGGTGCCGCGGTCATCGTGCCCTAGTGCCGTCTCTCAGCGCGTCAATCGCTACGCGTGGTTTAGCGCATGGGTTCGGCGTGACCAATCACGCGTTTGATCGGCGGGGATTGCTCCTTGAGCGCACGTTCAAGAGCGTCGACATTTTCATGAACGCTTTGGACGCTCAAACGCGGATCGACGCGGCAGTGAAAATTGACAATTTCACCTTCGCCGGTCTCGCGCACCCGCACATCGTGTACGTCGCGGATATGCCGGCCTTTGGCGGCCAGCTCCGATAGAGCCATTGCGACTGCCTTGACCCGTTCGGGGGGCGCCTCGCGTCCGGAGGCATCCTGCGGCTGCAGCGGCTCTATATGGGTTTCTACCTCGACATCGGACCCGAGCTCGGCCGTTATTGCGCTCTCAAGTCCGTCAGCCATTTCATGCGCAGCTTGCAACGAAAGCTTGCCGTCGACTTCCAGATCGAGGGAAACGGCAAGCTTGTCCTGAAGCCCATGGACAGTGACATGATGCACGGCGAGCGCCCGGTTGCGCGCAATCACCATGATCCGGTCAAGCACGGTTTCGGTGTTGAGTGCGACAGGATTGGTTGTGATGACCGGCTCAGCGCCCGGTATTTGCTCGCGCAGTGCCGCGATGATCGCCTCTTTGATCGCGCTCACGCGGTCGAGCGGCAATGTGCGACTGACCGCGACCGTCAGATCGATGAATGTTTGCTCACCCACTGCGCGGGCGCGCACCTGTTCGACGGCGACGACACCAGGGATTCGAGCGGCAAGACCGGTGATCTTTTCGGTTGCCCCAGGTGGTGCAACGTCTGTCAGCGCGTCGACGGTGCGTTTGGCGAGCTTCCAGCCGGCAATGCAGACGAGCACCGCCACTAGCAGTGCGGCCACAGAATCCGCCCACGGCAATCCGAAACGTACGCCAATCAACCCCACCAGCACTGCCAGAGAGGACCATAGATCAGAGGAAAAATGGAGCGCGTCAGCTTCAAGCGCGTGACTGGAAGTTTTTTCCGCGGTTTGCGATAGGGCGCGGGCGCGGAAGAAGTCGACAATGATCGAGACGGCGATAACGGCGAAGGCCCACACGGTCGCTTCGACGACATGAGCCTCATGCTCGACCAGGCGCTTGGTCGCCTCCCACACCACGATCCCGGACAGCAGAAACAACAGAGCGGTCTCGGCAAGGGCCGAAAGGGCCTCCACTTTGCCATGCCCGTAGTGATGCTTTGCGTCCGCTGGTTTGCCCGAAATTCGCACGGCGATGTACGTCATAATCGTGGCGCCGAGGTCGATAAGCGAATGACCCGCTTCCGACAGAATCGCTAGCGAACCCGTGGAAAATCCGACAATCGCCTTGGCCATGGTCAACCCCGCGGAGGCGAAGATCGAGGACAGTGCAACTTGTTCTTTTTCGCTCTGCATACGGCGCGGTGTAGCTTAAATGCGGACAAAATTCGAGGACCAGCGGCACGTGGCGTCAGAGCGCGATAGGCTTTCCATCCGCCGCCGCCGAGCGGGTTACTGCATCGAGAATGCGGATATTGGCGAGCAACTGCTCGCTCGTAAATCGATAGGGCACGCGGTCTTCGAGCGCATCGGCCCAAGCCTCAAAATTCATGCGTACAGTATTCGCGTGCTCGTAGTTTCGCGTGTGCCGAGCGCCATCCGGACTGCAATAGACGAAACTCGACGGAATACCCTTGTCTACATTGCCCCCTTCCTGGGTTTCGACCCAACCCCGGTCGCAAACCAGCGTAAAGCGGCCGTAGAACGGCGGTGTAGACATGCAAGTGATCCGTCCGCGGGCGCCGTTCTCGAAGTCGATTTCGGCGCTGACGAAGTCCTCTGATGGTGCCGGAAAAATCTGCGACGCCGTGCGGGCCGCCACGCGCACGGGTTTGCCTGCAAGAGATACAAACATGTCGCCAAGATGAATTCCGAGTGCCGTCCAGGCACCGGCCGGGGCGTGATGGGCATCGCGACGCCAATTCGACGGATCCATTTTCCGGAAATTGTTGTGGCTCACATTGGCGTCCATGTGCAATACGCGGCCAAGCACTCCGCTGTCGAACAGACGACGCATTTCCTCCATTGCGGGCTCGTATCGCCGTTCGTGACCGATACCAAGAACGCCGCCGGCCTTTTCGCTTGCCGCCAGGATCCGATCCGCACTGGCCGCTGTAAGCGCGAGCGGTTTCTCACAAAAAACTTGCTTGCCGGCTTGAAGCGCAGCGACGGCCATTTCTTCGTGCAAAAGGTGAGGGGTCACGACCGCAACCGCGTCGAGGTCGGCGCGCCGGATCAGGCTCCTGTAGTCGTCTACGAGTTCCAGCTTGTGGGTAGCGGCAAACGGCGCCGCCATTTTCATGTCGATGTCGCATCCGGCAACGATCCTGAAGCGCGGGCTCTCTGCAAGGCAGGTCACGATCTGCTTGCCCCACCAGCCCAGCCCGATAATTCCAATACGGATCATCGATCACCTGCCCTTTCTTTGAACGATCTGCGATCGGCCCTCAACTTTGAGCAGACACAGGTAGTTGGTGAAAAACTGCGGTGGGACGGTGCACTTAAGCTTCACGAATGCGATTGTACTAAGTGCTCAGGAAAGATTTGACTTTCTTCCATAGTGGTAGCGATGTTCGTGCCAGGCGGCTCGGTGAGCCGGCCGAAAGGTCAACGTTATGCCCGGCCCGCAGCGCAGCCAATCGATCATCACGATGTGCCGTCGTGCTTGCAAGCGATGTTATCTCGGCGAGCATCTCCTGGAACGGCCAATCGGCGCGAGGCGTTGCTCGCCACACTTTCTGGAGCTTTGGCAGTTCGCGGTCGAGGCCTTTTGACGCCATTTGATAGCCACATGCCATCAGGCCATACGCTTCGTCGGGCGTGAATACATCTAGATCGGTCCGCATCTCCGCCAGAGCCCGCTGAAAGTCCTTGCGCACACCCGACGGCGAGAGAGGCGTACGTTCCAGGCCGTATACTGCCTGGGAAAAGGCTAGGTGGATAACGTCGGCATCGAGCCCTGCTTTCATGTGGAGGAATGTCAAACCGCGAAGCAGACCGGAACGACGACGGGCTTCCAAGTCCGCGAAATTGGCCAGGCGTACGCGTTCCATGAGCGTATCTACAAATCGCAAGGTCGACGTCTTCAGACCCTTCAGGCCCGGGACAGGCGCCGGCTCCAGCCTGAGCTGGGCGCAGGCATCGCTGACGAGAACCACGTTGCAGCCCGAGGCAAGCAGTGACACCGAGCCTTGGCCGTCGTGCACTCCGCCATCGACAAGCGATACCTCGATTCCTTGTCCGTAATATTGGCCGATGCGCAACGGTGCGAACACCATCGGGACGCAGGCCGAGGCTGCCACGGCGCGAGCGAGACTAATTTGCCAGCCCGCGCTCTTGTCGTACATGGACCATTCCAACCTTGGAATGCTGTCGGCCGACTCGTGGACGGACCAAGGCGACTCACCCATCCAGGTCGGCGTGAAGCGCCAGGCATGTCCGGTATTGACCGTTGTCGCGTTTAGGATCAGCGCCGGGACCTTGTGAGCCCGCAGCCAGTTGTGTTTGGCAGGGTTGAACTCCTCAGACCCGGTCAGAGCCGGATCATGATCTGCCGGACTAAAGGCAAGTTGATCCATTTGGATGGGACCATCGCCGGGCCACAGTGGCCGATAGAAGTATTCTTCAAGCGCATCCGCTGTTTTTTCCGGATCCAGGACGCCCCTTTTGTCGCTCAGGAAGCGCCAAATGGCTTCTGCCACGTAGGGCTGAATCTTCCCTCTAAGGTTCGCACGGACGGCATCCTGGAAGTGCGAGATTAGTTCGCGCACAAGCTCGATGTAGCTTTCGCGCCGCATCGGCTCGGGTTTCAACAATTGCTGGCGCAATTTCAGCCAATAGCACGCACCAACGATGCTGCCGCCCGAAACGCATGAAAGTACTTCTACGTCGCGAAGGATGTCGCGTTCGGCGAGGCACGCCAATACCCCGAGATGGTAAAACGAGGCCCGAAATCCGCCGCCAGAAAGCGCAAGCCCCACTTTTCCAATAGTGACGGAGCGAATGGCGTCGCTCGCGCCCGGCAGCAGAGTTTCGAAAAACGTGCGGATTGCCGGATGTTCGAGCGGACGTTCCTCGCGGAGATAGGCGAGTTGGGCAAGTTGCTCAGCCATAGTGCGGAGCTCCCAAGGCGCACGTTTGGCATCCGCTCCAACGCGCCCTAGCGCTTCGGTGGCCTCGGCATATTTCCCAATTCCAAACAGAGCCTCAGCGCGTGTCGCCGCGTTGAACCATGTACCGCTTACCGGCAGGTCTCTCAGAATGCGCTCGCGGAGATTCTTTGCGCGTTCGAGGCGCTCGGCCGGCCGGTCGCCCGCTGCCGCTAGCAGATCCTCGAGGAAGGCTGCATTGATGTGCGGGTAGGCGTCGTCCCCCGATTCGTCTTTGGCTGCGCGTTCATAGAACTCCGCTGCCTGCAACAGGTCTTTCAGCTGGCCGAGGTCATTCCACCTGCGTTTACAAATGCCGCCCGCAATACCGAGAGTTTCTCCGTCGCCGGCAAGCTTTTTATCCTCGATGAATGCGAATCCGTTAGCGAGGAGGTTGAGCGCTTTATCATGACGGGTGGCCGCATCGAGCTCCGGATCTTTGCTCGTCACTAGCGCTTCCTGACGGCAAAGGATTTCCCTTGTCGCGGTGTCGTTTGGCACGCCATCGCCGAGGCAGAGAGGTTTTTCGCGCAACTGCCGAAGCACCTGCCTCGCCAATGAAAACTGATCCTCTTCTTTCAGCCGCTTCCAGAGTTCATTAGCTTTTGCAAATTTAAGCTGCTCGCCCTGCAGAAACTTACGAGCATGGCTGACGGTGTCAGTATCAGGCATGGGCCGCTGCTATCAAAGAAACTGCGTGCTGCTTATCCTTGGCACCGGCGCATCGTACGTCGTCGCGATACTGCAAAGGGTGAAAGCAGCATTGACCAGGATAAAAAGGACTGAAACGTCGGAATTAAACGTTCAGAACTCTCCGGTTTTCGCTGCGTCCTCGCCGGAAATTGAGACTGACCTCTGCCCCGCTGCGAGCTGACGTGTGATTTCGGAGTTCAATTTGGGGTTTGCGAAAAGCTCATTGAGTGTCATGATTCTTTCGTCGACACCCACTGCTCGCATGAGTGCATGAAAGCCAAGTCGGTTGTTGAAATGCCCGGTCGGCATCACCTGACCGTCTTTGTCCAATTCGGGAACGATGCCACCGCTCGGACCGAACTTGCCGCGAATGATTTGGACAGGTTCTTCCGCTTCCAGTCGCATCATCGTCATCGCACGTCCGATGCCGTCCATGTGTGAGACAAACATAGCCAGTTCTGCAATTTGATGATCGAGCAAGCGATTCATAGCGTCGCCGCGCGTCACGCCTCCCGCCATGTCGAGCCAGCGCGTCCCAGCCGCAATTTCGGCTTCGTTCTGATTCTTCAACGCTTGGCGCAACGCGGGTTCCAGCCGATAAGCTTCATGAGGTCTCAGGATAACTGCATCCACCCACGCGAACGCCGCGAGTTCGACGGGTGAATACTTGTCCGGGTGCTTAGCCGCCTCATGGATATACAAGAGCTTTTCGGTGCACTCTGACAGCGCGCGTTCTGTGGCTCGCCGCGCGTCAGTCTCGCTCGTTCCCTGCCGTCTGTATCCGCCGCCGCTGTAATGCCGAAGGAATTCATCGTAGGCGAATAGCGTGTGATGTTCCAAACCATAGCGGGAGCGGCTGCGCCGGTAGACTTTCTGGACCAACAGTTCCTTGAGTATACGGTCGACAAAGCCGGCCACCAGCACGCCGTTCCGAGTCTGATCTTCGTTGAACATCAGAGCCAGCGAGTAAAAAGCCTCCTCACGACCTGCGTCCGGCAGATACTGCAGCGCATAGACTAGGCTGCCAGGTTGGTGCGAGCCGCGCCCCCAGCCCCACGCGCCGACGCTCTGTCCGCCCTGAGTTATGCCGAAGTCGCGGTCAGGATTTAACTCATAGGATGCAAGTGGGATGCGAGCTCCTTTCAGTGGGGTAGGCCCAACCTTCACGCGGCCAGCAGCAATTGCCTCGGTCGGCGGAATGACGGCGGGCGGTACGATCTCGCCGATCCCGTTCGATCCTGCGGCAAGCAGACCGTTAAGCTTCTTAATGAACTCAGGGGGGTACGCCGGCTGAAGGGCGCCGTCCATTGGTCCCTCGTCGGGAATATTTAGAGCGGAAAACACGCCGGCTAGGCCGACGAACTGCGTACCGAGAAAGCAAAGCTCGACGAACTGGCTATTAATTTTCCGCGCGAGAAGATCCTTCGGCATCGTTGTAGGAACGCCATCTGCGGCTCTTCGGGCGAGCGTATCCGCCTCGTTGACTGATTTGGCATCGACAAGCGCCTGGGCTCGGGCTTCACGCGCGGCGCGAAGCTGCAGGAATGGACGCTCCACGGACGCGTAGACATTCTGGTCATATTCAGCAAAAGCGGCCCGGAACTCCGCAAAATCCTGGTCGCTGTATGACTGCGGATCCGTGGCGAACTTGTTTGCGAAAATCACCGCTGCGCGTTCATGACGATCAAAGATGCCCGGCGTCGACGGGGCGTCGAGGTGAAGCATCTTCTGCGCCATTTTGTCGGGGGCGGTGCCATAACGACGTGCGGATTGCATGCCCAGAAACGCATGATGCGTCATTGTGTACCAAGCTCTCCGTCGCTGGGCGATCGCATTGGTTACAAGCTCCTTCGTCACACGGTCGACGAACCCCGATATCTGAACTCCGTTTCGGAACGACGGCGTGTCGAAGATAAGACTGGTGGAATAATCAAGCTGTTTTTCGAATACCCCAGGTATCTGGACCAAGTACCTCCCGAGATTGTTAGGAACTGCTTCGGGGCTGTCCGCGAGCTGCGCCGCCCAAGTCCACTCGGCGCGTGCCTCATTGCCCCGCAGCCAATTTACATTCGGCAAGTTTGAATCAGACCTCGGGCGGTCACTGGCTGGGGCGCAAAGCCGGGCATCTTGTAGAGGGACCGATGGAGGAGGCCGAGCGTCTTGGCTCAGCAGGTGGACATCTGACGCATTCGTGGCGGCTTGAGCTTCGGCGGCAAGGAGAGGCGAAAACTTGAACGGGACTGCGAGCCCCGCCAAGCGAAACAAACCAATCACTTTCCTTCTTGTAAATAGAGACATCATCTCGACACTCCGTCTGGTCGCTCAATCGCGAATCCAGAAATCCGCGATCAAATTGCCAACTGCACAGCTGACATATCCCGGCGCTGAGGCGCGTACCGGCGAACTTCGCGAGGAAAGGGGATCACAGGTACTGCAGCCAACGCCGGCGGCGTCACCACGCGTTGTGGGGATAAATAATCGTCATCCGCAGTGAGCAATTGTACGGCAATCTCTTTGCAATTTTGTGCGCTGACGGGAGGCAAGAATTTGCTCCTCCGTTAAGCTGTCACGCCGTAGCCGATGCGGACCCTGAGCCTTTGATCCTGAAGACAAGTGCGTAATAAACTTTAGTGTACGCCCATATCGATTTTAATCAATTGGAGTACTGCCAATGTCGCGGATGATTTTTCTCTCCGAAAATTCCGTCCGCCAATTTGTCCGTGCGACACGAATGGTGATTGTCTAAGGCGATTAGGCGGTAGCATCGTGCCGCCGGGACGCGTGCGGCGCGAGTCGTGTTGATGGGGGCACGGAAGATTCAAATTCGTCTCAACTCGTCGAACGGTTAGGTAGGATAGCACCACACGAGTGTCGTCAGTTTGCTCGTTGTGCGCTGTCCGCTGTCCGCTCAGATCAGAGCACGAGGCTTCAAGCCTTCTGCTGCGCAATGGCGCGGATGATCGCCTCCAGGGCGATCCCTTCATTCAGCTGTTTCTCTTTCAAAGCGCGATGATGAACGGCAAAGCAGCTCAGTTGGCGATCTAAGACTGGAGATCCAGAATTGCCCTCTTCGGTGGGACTTCGGTAGCGAACGTACTGCTGTGAGCATTCGGCAAGGCTGTTGTCATACAGCGAGACTGCAAGTTCTTGGCCTTTTGGATGACCGACCACGTACACGCGTTGCATTGAGGTGCCGCTAATTTTCGGCAGAGTAGGGCAGAGTTCAAGCTTGCCCGCGTCTGGCGGAGCAATGATTTGCAAGACCGAGATATCCATCTCGATGCGTTGCGAGCTGTAAACAAGCTCTCCCAGCCTTACTCGCGGGCGGCCGTTGAGCCGGGTGAATTCGATCTCCGCCTGCAATGGACTCAAGGGAGCCTCATCCACAGGATCCAGGCTAATAACGTGCGAATTGGTCAAGAAAAATGGCCCGCTTCCCCAACCCGAACAAAGGTCCGCCCCCGACATAAGAAAACCTGTCCCAACGGGGTCGCCCGTTGCGGCATTGCTGATGCGGCCAATGGCCGTGCAGCTTCGATAAAGAGTGTCGATCCATTGCAGCTTAACCGTAGCTTCGGTGCCGTAAACTGCCTCAAAACCCTCTCCAACCGGAACCTTGCCGAGTTGCATTGGATGAAGCGAGCCGCCCTCTCGCTGAAGCACCGCGTACTCCAAGACCGGCAAGAGCTTATTTCCGATGTCGGTCCCTTCCAAACGCCAGACTTCCTTCAGTTGACGCAGCGTACTGGCAAGTTCGAACGCGTCGGCATCCGGATGCTGAATATATTTTTTCGCAGAGGTCAGAATGGCGCGCTCGTCCTGCCGCGCTATCGCAACCTCCATGCTCGTCGCATAGTCCCAAATTCCAGTCGCACCCTGCTCCTCAATGTCATCATGGATTTGCCGCGCGATTTCAGCTGCATCCAGAGCATTATCTATAGAAATGCCATCGCGTTTCGCCCGTGAGAGCAGCGAAACAAGATTGATGCCATGCCACCGATGGTCGCCCTGACGGCGCTCCCAATCGAAACGATAAGCGTCGATCGCTGCTCTTAAACTTTCTGCATCGCTGTCCTCAACAAACAACTGCTTATAGGCGCGCCCTATCAAGCCTCGGATTTCCGGACCTTCCACTGGTTCATCGAAGTATTTTTGAGACAATAAATTCAAGGCGGCCAACGCCTGCAGAACGCGTCCTTGGTCGAGCAACGACTGGCACCATTGTCGCCGAATGATAGGGTCATCTTTTCCGGCCATGCTGAACAGGCTGGCTGCGTGCTCTAGGTCGGCGAACAAGCGCTTGCGCCTGATCAAACGCAGCGCCTTTTTGATTTGCGGTAAGTCAAAGGTAGCTGGGTCAATCTGATCGGTAAGACCCCGGACTTCACGGAAGCGATATTGTTCTAAAGCCGACTCGAGTTCGGTAAGATATTGTTCCGGCTTCATCGCGCGTCTCTACCGAGCTAAAGTTGGTTAGGAGTTAGCTCAACTTGCGCCGTCGGTTGCTCTTACCCTGGCTACGATCGGCTGGCGAAATCGTCACACGACGATATCGCTGCCATTCCTGACGATTTTCGCGCGCCGAGCCATCCCCTCGACACTAGGCAGTTCCAGTGTTCCTGGCGCTCCGCCAGCGGCGAAGTGATCGAATTTCTTGATGTCGCCGAAATCCAGACCGGTACGCTCTTCCAGATCAGCGACGCTGATCTGGGTAGCCGCTACGTCGAAAGCTTCCTCGAAGCCTGGCAGGTTCTGGATTTCTTCTTGTCCGAGCACGAACCCAGTGGCTGAAGGTGTGCCGTCGCGTCTAATCAGGACGCATATCTTCCAAAACTGCAACGGACACCGGACCGAATAGTTCATTCGATCATTTTTGTATACTGGATCGTTCGCTGCGAATAGCGGGCCGGTTATGACGACCAGGCGCCTGCGTTCCTTCTTCGCGTGTTGCTCCAAAAGAAACTGTTCCAGTCCCTGCCAACGGTCCCTACCTTGATTGAAGGGAGAAGCCTGCAGGGAACAGTTGGTAAAGTGGAATGTGTCGTTGTTTGCCAGGGTAGCGCTGGCGACATCGCTGCCCCAAGCGGTGTCTTGGCGCCGGGTCAAGTGACCGCGATCAATTCCTGGCTCGAAGGCTTCCTGCCCGATTTGCTCCGATCTCAAGATACGAGGATCCGAATACCAACGGTCCCCCCGTCGTTTACCGATATCAGGGCGATGGTCACCATCGACATTGGCCGCAGAGAACCAAGCCGTACGGCGGCGCTTATTCATGTAGACGCTGTAATGATAATAAGCGAGTTCGAACGGATCGCCGTTCTTCTGCGCATCCAATCTCACGCGTGCAGTGTCTTGCTCCATCGCATTGCTAACGCGAGGCAGCGGCACATCAATGGTCTCGAGGAAGCTTGGATCGTATCCCGGCCGATTGCCGTAGTCTGGATCGACAACAATAGCTTCCTCCGCCTGTGGAGGCGCTGCGGCGCTGGCCGAGTCGTCGGTCCCCTCCACGGAACGCCACGCCGGCGCCCAGTCGTTAGTCGGTGGAAGTGTTCCTTCGAAATTCAGTCGCGATGCGACGCGGCTGTCCCGCGCCAGTTCGTGCATCGGCACCGCGTAGTTTGCCTTAAGATACTCGCCGGCAAAGTGCAGCGCGACAACCTCTCCAGTGTCGACTTCGATGACAGCGGATCCGGAGTTTCCCCCCAGCGTCGATGCATCGTGGGTCAGGGCATTGACCGTATTTTCGAAACTTTGAATTTTGGCGCGTGCCCTAATCACACCTGGCTGCAGCCGTTTCACGTTGTATGTTCTGTTGAATATGCGGTCCTGAAGCGCAACATCGTTTCGCTCGTCCTTGGCTGGATAGCCGATCACGACGACATTGCGGTCGAGCAATTCTTCCGGTGATTTCACCGACAATCTAAGCATACGATCTGTCGGTAGATCGTCGACTCTAAGGAGAGCCATGTCCCAATAGGGGTGGATCATCTCCACGGCGCGAACCGACAAATAGGCGGTGCGATCGTCGTCGGGGGCATCGACCTGTCGTTTGAAATCGATCGCCGCGTCACCGGCGCGGTAGCGAATAGTGAGTCCGAGGCCTTGAGAGAATAGCTGGGCAACATGACGGTTTGTTGCAATCAGCCCTTGGCCCACCACAAATCCTGTTCCCGCGTACGGCAAAATCGGAGAACTCGGTACTTCGACACGCCCTATCAGAGGAAGAAGTGAAGCAATCCGCCTTTTGATAATATCGTCATTGAGGCCAACCCATGGGCCGTCAAGATCGTCGTACGACTCGCCGCGGATAAATGCCACCGGCCGATTTCTTGGAAGCACAATTGCCTCCAAGCCGAGCATTTCACCCGGCGTAATTTCCTGGACACGATCCTCCGCTAGTTTTTGCAATCCAGATTCTGCTGCAGCGACATTGCCAGGCCCCAAGCTTTCGAATCCCTCGCAGTCGATTGCTTCGGTGTCAGGCCGCGATACTGCCTCGATGGAATTTCCCGGCGCGATTTGAGTCAGCAATCTCTTTAGACGCACAAATTTTTCTGCCTTTTCCATATGTTCACCTTGGTATCTTTCCAGATCGACTAAAATCTTCTCAGATACATAGACCCGTCGGATTCTGTGCCGATCGCATCAAGCTGCAAGGGGCTTGCGGCAACGCGGTGTTCTGGTTGAATCAATATCTCTTTTTGTGCCGGTGCAATGACACCACCGCTCGCTGACGCTCAACCGATCGCAAGGTGGACGATGACAGCAGCTATGTGGAAATCTCCACGGCCGACGTCGAAGGCGCTTCTGGCTGATTACGATAGCGATCAGTACGGGCCGCTGTTCGCTGTCAGTGATGAAGGAAGCGCTGGCTCGCTCGTCCTCGACGCGGCGCTATCGTCGGCGAAAGCGGTCGCGGGCGCTTCAAGCCGCTCTCGACTTGGTGTCATCCTTGACGGGGAGCGGATGACCAGCGCCGGCGAGGTTCCCATTGGGCCGCCCGAATACGGTGCGCTTTCAGCCGGAGCTGCAGGAAAGCTTCTCCTCACGACTAACGTCGGCACTCGCAGCAACGTCCGGCTGACCGGGCAATTGCCTGAGTTTCCGGCACTGGAGAAATCCGCCGAAGCCGTCATCGCCGCGTTTCATCAATTCCTCGACACTCCGGATCACCGCCCGCGCCCTCTGACGGTCCGGCTGCAGGTCGACCCAGGGGCGGACTGCACGCGGCTCGCTGTCCTCGCCAGGAAATTGGACGAAGCTCGAAAAAAAGGCGAGATCGGCCCTCCCGATACCCATCGGCTATCGATTCTTGTATCCTTCAAGGAGGAGATCGCCACCGACGCGCAGCTAGAGCAAAGCGAGGCCATTATCGCTGCAGCTGCCGACCTCGGATTTCCGGAGGTCGCGATTGACGGCGCCCAACTCCCTTATGCCCGCCGACGGTGGGGCGCTCAAGGGCTGCTCAATGTTCTCAGCGTCCCGGCATCGAACCGGTTGCTAAGATTTGCGACCGCGCGCGGTGTGCGCCTGAGGCCGCGATACCAAGTAGACGTGGACTCAGCAGCGCGAACTATCTGGACGGGACTGGAAGCGGCTCGAGCCAACGGGTTTGACGCCGGCAAATACGGCCTTCTTCCCTTCACGCTCGAAGAGCAAGCGCAGGTGATCGAGCTAATAACTCAATGGACGAGCGGCTGGACAGCAATCCCGGCGTTCTACGTAGATACGCCCCTGGTAACTGCCACAGAAGTATTCGACGTGGCGCAGTGCGAAGTGGCGGCCCGTCTATGGCTGAAGGCCGCCCGAGGAGCTGGGGCGACAACCGTTCTGTTCGACGCCCCCGACCGCGTGAACCCGCGCAGGCTGGTGCACGCAAGCGATAGCCCCGACGGGGTGCTCACTCCCGATCAGATCGAAGCACTTCGCGACTATAGCGAGTTGCTGGGGGTCAAGATCCTGTGGTCGGGAGGCATCACCGCCGCGCAGGCTTTCGATCTGGCACGACGACGCGTGTTTGGCATTTTCAGCACGTCGAGCACCGCCGCGAAAATAGCCGTCACAGCCCAGTTCCAACAAGACCCACGACTGGCAGCGGAAAATGAGCCGACCGAGTTCGGAGTGCGGCGCATGCACGCGATCATTCAGGGCGGATTTCTGTCCAGCCGAATGCGTGAGGTGGACGAGGGCCTTGCCCGCGAGCTCGGAACGTTCACTACGAATTTGGTAGCGAGCGGAGGCGAGGCTGCAAAGTCTCAGGCTGCACTGGAGACACTAAATGAGCTGCTGGTGCGCGGTTGGCGACACCTTATAGACACCGCGGACGACACGAAGACCCAGGTTGCTGATCGCAACCGCCGCGCACCGCGACCCGTCCCTGCGGATTCGGTTCGGGTCTTCCGAGGCCGCAAGAAAACCGGCGTTCGGCACGACATTTTCGTCGAGCGCCTCGGACAGCTCTTCATGCCGTTTACAGTCCAAATGCAATGCCAATATGGATTAACGGCCTATCTCCCCGCCGTCCTGCCGGAGTCGAAGGACAGCACAATCCCGGACGAAGTCGCCTTGGTCTTCTACCGCACACAGGAGTGCTACCACGACGCAAAACGAAGCGTCGGCGGCCGAGCATATAGCGAGCTCCATGAGTTAGTTTTCGATATGCCGGCCAGCCGAAGCGGGTTCCCTAAATTGCTTGCGGCGGATGAGATCACGCCCGACCAGCCCTATCACCTCTTTGAGCGATCCGTTGATTGGCAGACCGGCTATTGCCGCCTGTTCGTTGGAACCCGGAAGGCTGACGCAGCGTCCGACGCCTTTCTGGCGGTCGTGGCGAAGGCCGCCCGCCGGGTGCAGGCGGACCCACGGTCACTCGATGCAGCCATCTTCTCCGCGACCAGCGATTGGGTGGTTTGGTGGGACCATTCGCCGGCGGCGACCGCCACAGGCCCGGCGCACCATTTCGAGGCTGTGGCAAATCTTGTGCACGCGTCGGCGGCTCGCCGCCTGCGCATACCGGCAAGCCTGCTTGAGCCGTACGCGGGGCTTTCGCTGAATGCTCAAACTGACTTCGTTAACCTGCAATTCCCCCGCGGGTAACTACAGCGTGGTGATCGCACACCAAGGATCGGAAAAGCCGAGGGGAGTGACGTCAATGGGAAGAATGGAGAAACCGAATTTGCTGCGCAACACGCGCGTATATCTTTCGGGTCCAATGGATTTCGTCGCGTCGCGAGAAGCTGAGAAGAAGTTCGGCTGGCGCAACCGGGTCAGCGAATTTCTTCAGGAGTTCGGAGTCACGGTGTTTGATCCTTGGTTCAAGCCGGAGATACAGGGTGTGAAGGAGTACGGGCGAGAGGATGAAACAACCGCCAAGGTTCGGGCCCAATGGAGTTTTGACCCCTCGGAGAAGGGCGCGAGTGCCCGGGCCGGCTGCGCTGACCATTTCTGGCCGGCGCTGCACATGGACCTGCGCATGGTTGATACAAGCGATTTCATCGTCGCCTACGTCCCAACCAACGTCTATAGCGTTGGGACGCCGCACGAGATCATCCTTTGTCGATCGGAGCGGAAGCCCGTGCTGTTCGTCAGTCCGCCAGTAAAGTTTCCAGCGCTCGCCCGCTTGCAGGACCATCTGGCAAAAAAGGGCGATAGCGAAGGTTCTAGGATGCTTAAGGACCTCGAAGTGCAGATTCCGATCAAAGAAAACCCGGACGGTTCTCCGAGCCTTTGGTATATGCCGCTAATCGGTGGCGAGCACTTCTTTGATGGTTTTGGCTTCGCGTTGTACAGGGACCGCTTCAAGTGGCAGCGCGTCGACATCGACGACCGCGAAGATGCAGAGCCGCCACAGAAACCGCTCCTCCCTTTCCTAGAAAGCTTGAACCAAAAGCTTCCTTTGAAATGGGATCGCTACCAAAAAAAATTCGGCCCCAATGACGATTGGCTGCTCTGGAAGCTCGATCAAGGAACCGCGGCTGGAGCCCAACTCGAGGGGGTTAATCAGCGCGAGTAGGTCGGAGTTCTGAAGAATGCGAGCCTACAACAAAACCGGTCCGCTTTCTGTGCATGCAATAGCTGGCGCGTATGTCGTGCTGCTTGGTATCGACATAGAGGAGGCCGCCAGCGAAGGCGTGCTCGGCTTTGGGATTGAGCGGATCGAGCATGGCCACGGCAACTCTCGGACATGGTTGCAGGCGCTCAAAGTGTTTCCCGATGTGTCTGTAGAAGAAGGCTTGGTTTCGACCGAGCACCACCCGATCCAGGGATTTTTCTGGGGTGATTTCACGACACGCTACGGTCACGAGTACACTTACAGGGTCGTAGCGATGCGGGGTGAGCCCGGGGCGTTGCACGCATCTGAAACTGTCGAGGTACGAATTGCGACCGAGAAGGAGGATGAGGGGCAGCACGCGGTCTACTTCAACCGCGGGGTCGCCGGTTCGCAGGCCTATGTCAGAAAATTTGGCGATCGCCGCCCATCGGACGTCCCCGATCGTGCTGCGTTCCGGTGGCTGTCGCGCGGTCTCTTTCGAGCCATGCTCGATTTCATCCACAGAGCCAACGGCCCTGATTGGGGCCTTCGCGTCGCCGCCTATGAACTCCAGCAAGGAGCTGTGCTGAACGCGCTCAGAGAGGCTGCGGCCTCAGAAGCGGATGTGAAGATCGTTTTCGACGCGCGGGTAAAAACAGGCGGGCCGGCTGACGCTAATTGGGAGGCAATTCGCAAAGCCAGAATTGAAGATCTCGTGACTCCGCGCACCCAAAGTCGCAGTGCTATTTCTCATAACAAGTTCATTGTCCTGCTTCACAAGGGAGAGCCGGTCGAGGTCTGGACGGGATCGACGAACTTTACAGACGGGGGCATTTTCGGTCACTCCAATTGCGGCCACCTTGTGAGAGACCAGGATGTCGCCACCAAGTACTTAAGGTACTGGGAGGAATTGCATGAAGATCCGGAGATGAAAGAAATCCGGCCTTGGAACGAGGAGATATTCCCCATCCCCGACGGCCCGCCTCCGGTCGGCACAGGCGCGGCGTTTAGTCCGCGGTCCAATCTGGACCTTTTGGAATGGTATGCGCGCCTGATGGATGAGGCGAATACTGCGGTCTTTCTCACCGCAGCGTTTGGCGTCAACGACCTATTTGAAGAAGTCCTCGAGCATTCTAAGCCTTATCTGCGTTACGTTCTCCTGGAAAGCGCAGATAGAGACATGGATCTTCTCAACGGATCTCCCCTCAACGAAGTGGCGGTTGCAAACATCCTGCCTCGCAACGAGTTCGAACGATGGATGGCGGAGCACCTCACCGGGTTAAACGCTCACGTCAAATATGTTCACACGAAATACATGATTATTGATCCACTTGGGGAGGATCCCTTGATCATCACTGGTTCGGCAAATTTCAGCGACGCATCGACCCGCAAGAACGACGAAAATATGTTGATTATCCGAGGAGACAGGCGAGTTGCGGACATTTATTTGTCTGAATTCATGCGCCTCTTTAATCACTTCCAATTTCGCGGACTTGTACGTGCGCGAGCCGCGACCGGTCCAGAGAGCGCACGATCATTTCTCGTCCCGAACGACTCGTGGAAAGCTCGCTATTACGAGCCCGGCACGCCAAAATATCTGGAGAGACTCTACTTTGCCGGTCATCCTTAGCCGGACACTGCATTCTGCGAGCCAAAATTCCGACAACGGTCAGGATAGGAGCTGACTGGAATCGATACGCACAATGTCACCCGTTCCCGCTTTTCGCGCTATCTGGACCATTTGCGCGGTACCACCCGGCGCGTCACCTATGGCCTTGCCGTCCCACAGTGCAATCAAAGTGATTTTTTTGGCGCTGCGCGTGCGAGCCATCTCAAGCACCCAGCTATTTCCGCGTTCCCAGGGATCGATGCCGCTGCCTTCGAGCCATCGCGGCAATCCTTCCTGATTGCTGAGCTGGAGAACCGGGCGTCGGCCAATCAGCTCAAGGTACCGCGAACGCCAGTAATCGAAATCGCCGAAGACGAAGCGACCATAGATGTCCTTCGGCATCGGCAGGCACACAATGCTGTCAATACCGAGCTCCGAGCAAACTTCATGGCAGAGTATGTCGCTCCCGGGAGCTGCAGACGCCAAGACCTCAATGCGCTTCCAACCAGTTTTCGCCTTCGATAACGCTTCGCGGATCAGATTGCGCGCCTGAGGTTCGCGATCGCGGGGGAAACGGAGGACTGGGCGGCCAGCTTCGTCGACGCGATGACCCACAAAAATGACCACTTGTAGGTCGCCAATGTCGTCAACCTCGGGTCGCACGACGAGCCTATCGATTGTCGAAATAACCTTGCTTGCAAGCTCATCCTTGAAACCGAGTTTCGTGAAGAGCTCCAGCTGTCCTCTCGCAGCATTCCAGGCGAAGAACCCATTTTTTGGTACCGCTTCTCTATAGGCTTCGATCACCCGGCTTGGACGCTCCTCGACTAGAAACAGAAGGTCCGCGGTGCTGATTTCGGCCCATACTCGGTTCTGGTCATTGCGGGACATGTGAGCGAGCGCCGCCTCGATAGCCTGAGATACGATGGGGCGAAGCGCTTCAAGCTGTCGCTTCAGCTCCGCCCGATAGACCAGCGCTTGGTCGACGCTATCGAACGTGTCCTGCCACATCTCCTCGTTCGACAGATCCAGCGTTATCGTCCCTTGCTGTAGTGCCGCGAGCCCCGACCAGTAGTGATTCAGGTCGAAAAGATAGGCCTTTCGGTAAGCCTCGTAGGCTTTGCGCAACATCCTGCTGGTGGCCGCGCTCCGACGCCCGGCAACGTCGTCCAATTTGTCCCACTCCAGCCGCCACAGCGTCTTCTCGTTGCGTCCCTCCAAGGTGAGGGCCTCGACACGTTGGTCAGGCGAGGCTTTCTCACTGTTCCGGACGCGGACAATGGCTTGGTTCGACGCTTCTAACAGCTCGGCCTTCTGTGTATTTCGGTACAGCCGCTCGTAAATGTTCCCGAGGGCGAGATTGGCAGCGATATCATCGGGATCGTTCGCGCGGATTCGTTCCCAGGTTTCCTGTGCGCCTTCGTAGTCCGTCAGATCCCACTGCGCCTTTCCCACCAGCCGCAGCGCCGGCCACTGGAAACGTTGACCGTCCAACTCTGACGCCAGCAGGCGTAACCAGCCCGCGGATTTCGCTACACGAGCGCGCGCCACCTCCTCGGTGAAATCGGTTGGAATCGCCTTCACAGTCGCCGGATCGATTTCATGCAGCGCGGGGAGCATCTTGAACACAGGACTATCCGTCTCTCGGTCACTCACCAGCGTCGCTTTGATTGCAGACGCTAGGGCAGTGCGTGCCGCGGCCGCATCGCTAATGTTGTAAGGTACGTACCGGTCAGTCAGAACGTCGAAGGGAGTCGTATGCGATACGGGATCACCTTTGATCAGCACGGTGCGCCGTTTCCGCAACGCGTGCCGGATGCCAAGTTCATAGAAGACGTTGGCGTTGTGCACGGTGATATCGCAGACCACCAGATCGGCTTCGATTATGAGGGAGAACATGTCCTCGCGGACATTGCCAGCGTCGATGATCTCGCCAGTTGTTCCCCCGCCGAGCCCAGCGTCCTTGAGCGCGGGAGCAATCAGGCGCTCGTGAACCTGTTCGAAGTCGATGGTAGTACCGGCTGCATCTGCCTTCTTACCGAACGGACGGATAACAAAAGCCCGCTGCATTTTCGTTCCCGCTGTCCTTCAGGCGGATCTCACGTCAGGGCGGAAGAGTTTGTGCCTATAGCCTGTTGATGGATCGCCGACAAAGTCGAGATGGATTGCTCCTCGAATCCAGCGCGTCTGGTCAAATCTCGAAATCTGGCGGTCGCGTCGCTTCCCGGGCGCGGTGCGCCCTCCCAGACCAGTATCGCGATCAATCGGTGGAGGCCATCCGGCTGCGCCGTACGCGCAAGCGCTTGCGCTTCGCGAACAATCGCTTCGTTTGCAGCAGCGTAGGCGGCGTCGCCGCCGGTAGCAGCGTCGAGCACAAGAAGATCGCCTGCGGCGGCCGTGGCTGCCACCTGTTGATCATAGACCGGACCCCAGCTGCCGGGACGGTCAACGACCGAGGTTTCCCGGAATCGCTCGGGTCCGAAGGGCAGCACGATGCGCCGGCGCAGACCAAGCTGCTTGGCTTGCTCCAGGGCAACAAGATCAGCGCCGCACGCAGCCGAGCAGACAAGCGCTACAGCATGCATCTTGTAAAAAACTTCGCTGATGCGTTGCCCTACCTCTTGGACGTTCTCGAGGGGGAATCGCGGCACCTGCGCCTCTGGCAGATCAATTCTGCGTCCAGCAAGCGCGACTACGGCCGTGTCTATCATTTTCATCTTCCGCCTCGTTGCCATTGCACCAAATGAATTGAGCCGCGATAGAATGGGTCGACGGCAACCTTAACATTTCCTGACTGCAACCTTGTCGATTTGGCCTGCCATCAATCTGGGAAGTCATCACTCGCGCCTAGCAAGGTATTGGAACACCTTTGGTCGTCCGATTGGTCAAAATGGGCGTTCATGATCACCACTTCTCTCACGTTGGTTGCGTGGCAACCATTCGCATGTCAGCCAGGTGCGGATTTGGTATGCTTTCGAACGTGCAAGCAGATGGCGTTGCCATCGCGCCGAAGCTCGACTGAAAGGTCCTCGCTTCCCGAATTGAATCCTTGTCACGCAAAGAAACTGAAAAGTTTGAAGCAGTGCCAGGAGGGAATCATGAAGCTGTCGCTACTCCGCACGGCCGGTTGCCAGCCAAATGCATTCGTGAAGCAGTTCATAAACAAGAATGGCCTGCTGATAGCGTTCGGGTCGGCGATATCGTTGTTTTTGATTACGGATCCGGCTGCAGCTGATCCCTATAAATGGTGCGCTAACTATAGGAACGGCGGCAGCAATTGTGGTTTCACCACTTTTGAGCAATGCCAAGCAACGGTCAGCGGAGTAGGCGGGTCCTGCGAGCCAAACCAGTTCTACACTGGACCTGACAAAACGTCCGCCCAGCGGTCACCGAAGCAAACTCAGCGCAAACCCGCTGCAGAGCATCGTGCTCAGGAGCGTCGGGCTACAGAAACACCTACTCCGGAGCGCAGTGTTCCAGCAGATCGTTTCCAGTAATGCGGTCCTATTCGATTGGACGGTAGGCCGTGGGATAACGCCTCCGCTGTGTCGTCCCTTTAGGCGGGCTATTTAAAACTGGCTTACGGCGGAGACGAACACTCATTCCCCAAAATTGTCGGGCGTCGGCGGTGGGCCGGCCGTCAGCGGCGTGGCCTGTGGCGCGCCAGCGACAGGCTCAGGCGACTTCGCCTTGGGCGGCGACTCTTTTGCGATTTTTGAGTCGTCCCTCTTCGGTTTCTGATTTTTGGCCTTGGTGGTTTTTTTCGTGGATTTGCTTTCCGCGGCGCTTTGGCTTCGTTGGTATTGTTCGCTTTGCTGGCTTTGATGCCTTCTATACGAATCGTCTAGCAGAACACCGCCAATCCCTCCAACACCAATGCCGATTCGCACTTGGGCCTTTGCTGTGTGAGAAGCGAGCCCGCAAGTGAGCGCGAGTACGAACGCCACTAAGATTCCAAAAACGAACCGCTTCGCCAATGAACGAGTTTGACGATGCAACGAGAACATAATTCGCACCTGTGCCATTCACTTGACATCAAAGTATACGCCAACTAAGTGGCCCGGTGTACGTCGCAATTCCGTGATCACTTTTCGAAAATCCGCCAAGTCCGCGATGGTGTCAGACATTGCCGAGACACTACTCGACTACCGTCGTCCATCACTTTTACGGGAACTGGCCGCGGCAATTCATTTCTGATGATGCCGAAAACATGTCCGCGCGTGCGGCCAGGGCGTCCAACTGGTCCAGTGTGAACTAGCTAATAGTGATTTAACCCGCCCGGCGATAAAGTTTGTTGCCTTTCAGGCCGAGGGCCCATGGGTACGATTTTCATAAATTACCGTCGAGAAGATTCGATCAGTACTTCCGGTCGATTGTACGATCGATTGTCACAAACATTCGGACGAAAAAATATTTTCATGGACGTCGACCACATTCCGGCCGGCGTCGATTTCGTGGCGCATTTGAACAGCCAAGTCGCTGCGTGCAATATTATTCTGGTGGTTATTGGTCCCCACTGGCTGGAAGCAAAAGATGAGAACGGCGCGCGACGGCTTGATAATCCGGACGACTTCGTCGTCATCGAGATCGCAACGGCGCTTGCCCGCAACATTCGTGTCATCCCTGTTTTGGTCGATGGGGCACGCATGCCGAAGGCGGGCGAACTTCCGGGTTCTCTCAAAGCGCTCGCGCGTCGCCAGGCGGTGGAAGTCCGCCAACTTCATTTTGGCCGGGATGCAGAGGCGCTGCTCGAAAGAATAAACGAGGCCCTTGGTGGTGAATTCAGCTGGCAGCGTCCGTGGCGGTTGAAGGCGGCCGTGGGCGCCGTTGCAGCAGTACTGCTGCTGCTGGCCGGCTGGATTGGGTTCTCTTCCATAGACTTTTCGGGGTCGACCCCCTCAGCGGAGATGCGACAGGAGGTCACGACGGAGCAGGAACGTCAGGTAAAGACGGCAGCTGTACCACAAGCGAAGCGCAACGCTGAAGAAGCCGAGCAGCAGCGGATCGCCGCCGCCAAGGCAGAGGACGCGAAGAAGGCCAAGGCAGCGGCCGCAGAAGCCGAGCAGCAGCGGATCGCCGCTGCCAAGGCAGACAACGACAAGAAGGCCAAGGCAGCGGCTGCGGAAGCCGAGCGGCAGCGGATCGCTGATGCCAAAGCAGAGGACGAGAAGAAGGCCAAAGCAGCGGCGGAAGCCGAGCAGCAGCGACTTGCTTCTCTCAAGGCGGAGGACGATCGCAAACGAGGTGAAGATGAGACACGTACGCGCTACACTACGCTGGTGAGCCAAAGCAACACAGATATCAACGCTGGAAATTATGACAAAGCTATCGCGACCTTAAGCGAGGCGATGCGACTAAACCCGAACGACCAGGGTCTCGCTTCTTTCAAGCGAGGCATCGCTTATGGGAGTAAGGGCGATTACGAACGAGCTATTGCTGATTTCAGCGAAACCGTTCGACTCGATCCGAAGTCGGTTCTCGCGTTTAGGAACAGGGGATTAGCTTATGAAAAGAAGGGCGACTACGACCGGGCAATCGTCGATTTCAGCGAGGCCATTCGACTCGATCCCAAGTACGCACTTGCATTCTATAGTCGCGGCTTAACTTTCGGGACGAAAGGCGACAACAATCGAGCCATCGCCGATTTCAACGAGGCGATTCGGCTGAATCCAAACTATGCGCCCGCCTTTGGCAACCGAGGCTTAGCTTATGACAGAAAAGGCAACCCCGACCGAGCTATCGCCGATTTCAACGAGGCCATTCGACTCGACCCAAAATATGCATTCGCCTTTCTCAGCCGCGGTGTCGCCTATGGCAATAAAGGTGACAAC
>Ga0111539_10001328_pt1 | contig 32966 bp, 27 predicted proteins | sample RhiMethybrSRZTD1_FD_79667 | JGI IMG/M metagenome (GOLD analysis project Ga0111539, IMG submission 79667) | Populus rhizosphere microbial communities from Tennessee, USA - Rhizosphere MetaG P. TD hybrid SRZTD1 (version 2) (version 2) | ecosystem: Host-associated > Plants > Roots > Rhizosphere >...
CGATGAAATCGCTACTTACACTGGCGTATCTGGCGCATCTGTTTCCAATGACATACGGGGAGGCTTCGAGGATATTTACATGCGCGAAAGCGACATGAAAAAACTTTCCATTTCAGGGTACAAAGTAGACGAGCATTTCTTCGAGACCACAAAAATACAGCTAGTGAGTGGCCGAGCATTTGACGTTAGCAGGCCATCGGATAAAAATGCCGTCGTCATCAATGAAACGACCGCGCGATTCTTCGACTGGACGCCGGAAACAGCGCTGGGTAAAAAGATAATTTATTTGGGCGATGACATGGGCCCGCAAGAAGTTATCGGAGTTGCTAAGGATTTTCATTTTGCCTCACTCCATCAAAACATAATGCCGTTCATGTTTCTTAATCACGATTCAAATGCCTTGGGACGAAATAAGGTAGTATTGATAAGATACGACACGCAGGATGTTCAGAGCCTAATACGTAAAATAGAAAGTCGATGGATCAAACTGGTTGAAGCAACTCCATTTATCAGCTCGTTTTACGAGGAAGAGATAAAGATGCAGTACCAACAGGAACAACGTATGGCATCGCTGTTCTCGGTCTTTACCGGATTGTCTATCACCATTGCTGTAATAGGATTAGTAGGTCTTGTATCGTATTCAGCTGAACAACGCAAGAAGGAGATAGGTATTCGCAAAGTTTTTGGAGCATCTCTGTCACGCATTTATATCATGATTAACACGCAATACCTTCGTTTGTTGTGCATATCTTTATTGATAGCGACGCCAATAGCCTGGCTGTTGATGCAGCAGTGGCTGAATTCATTTCCATATCGAATAACCGTCAACCCCCTCGTTTTTGCAATTTCCGGTTTGGTTGAGCTGGTTCTCGCCCTGATATGCGTGAGTTACCTTGCACTTCGCGCGGCGTCACTCAACCCTGCCTCTGTGCTTAAAGACGAATAACGCCAGACTGAAATTTGTTTTTCCCCCATATGTGAGTATAGCGACGAATCAACTTGTGGTGCTATATTCGCCCAAAATACTTCATCATGAAAAACCTATTTCAACTGATAATTCTTGCCGCTGGAGTCGCATTGGTGTCTTGTTCCGGAGAAAAGAAGGAGGAAACCACACCAAATCTGGGTGTAAGTCTGGAAAACATGGATACCACGGTACGTCCGCAGGATGATTTTTTTAGTTACGTAAACGGCGGCTGGATCACCAAAACAAACATCCCTGCCGACCAGGGACGATGGGGTTCGTTCAATGAGCTACGCGAATTCAATAACGACGCAGTGTTGAAGGTGCTTAAGAAAGCAGGGGAGGATACCAAATTGTATCCTGAGGGCACCGATCAGCGTAAGGCTGCCGATTTTTATTCCATCGGAATGGACTCTTTGTTAGCGGAAAGGGCCGGGATGGAGCCGATTAAGCCGTACCTGGAAAAGATCGACGCAATTGCCAGTAAGAGTGACATTCAAAAATACCTTGCTCAGGATATCATGACCGGAGGCGGCGCATTCTTCGGGATACAAATCATCGCTGATTTGAGGGACAGCAAAAAGATGGCCGTTTATATCGGTGGTGGCGGAATCGGTCTACCTGATCGCGACTATTACCTTAAAACCGACGAGAAGTCGAAGGAGACAAGAGAAAAATACAAGGCACATCTTGAAAATCTGTTTAAGTTATCAGGAGAATCTGGCGACAAAGCGGCTGCCAATGCAACGAAGGTTATGACTATTGAAACACAGCTCGCATCATCTATGTTGACTAAAGAACAGTCGCGCGATCTCGAACTGCAATACAATCCCAAAACTCTGGCAGAGCTTTCTAAAATCACGCCTTCAGTAAACTGGCAATCTTATTTTTCTGATCTCAAGATCAGCGAGGATACCATCATTGTGACCGAGCCGAAGTATATGGTGGAATATGAAAAAGTCGTGAAAGCCTATTCTTTGGACGATATCAAAACCTATTTAAAGGCTGCATTGCTGAGAGGGGCAGCGTCACTGTTGAATAACGCTTTTGTTCAGGAATCATTTGATTTTAACACCAAGTATCTAAGAGGAATCGACCAAATGCTTCCACGATGGAAACGCGTCCTGGGTTTGACGAATTCTTACCTCGGAGAGGCTATTGGCAAGTTGTATGTGGACGAAAATTTTCCACCGGAAGCCAAGGAAAAAGCGTTGGTTATGGTAGAAAATATCAGAAGGGCATTTGCAGAACGGATCAAAGGATTGGAATGGATGTCAGATTCGACAAAGCAGATGGCGATTCGAAAGTTAAATGCTATAAATGTCAAGATTGGTTATCCCGAGGAATGGAAGGATTATTCCACGCTCGTCGTTGAAAAGGGACCAGAAAAGGCGTCGTACTACACCAATGCAGTTAATGCCTCGAGATTCCAGGTGCAGGAGGATATCGCTAAGCTTGGAAAACCCGTTGATAAAAAGGAGTGGATAATGACACCTCAAACAGTGAATGCAGGGTACAATCCATTATTTAATGAGATAGTGTTCCCCGCCGGAATACTTCAACCTCCTTTCTATGATTATCGCGTGGATGAAGCAGTTAACTACGGTGGAATTGGAGCCGTCATTGGCCATGAGATTTCACACGGCTTTGATGACAAGGGCAGTCGGTTCGACGCTGAAGGTAATATGAAAAACTGGTGGGCTGACAGTGATCTGACTAAATTCCAGGAAAAGGGTAAAGCTTACATCGAGCAATTCAACAAGTATGAGCCGTTACCGGGAGTTTTTGTTCAAGGTGAATTTACGCTAGGTGAAAACATTGGTGATCTTGGTGGCCTCGCTGTTGCATATGATGCACTTCAGCTATTTTATAAAGAGCATGGAAGAGCCCCTGATATTAATGGGTTTACTCCTGAGCAACGATTCTTTCTTTCCTGGGGAACGATCTGGAGGGCCAAGTCGAGGGATGAAACTTTACGAACACAAATTCTAACGGATCCACACTCTCCAGCAGTGTATCGCTCTAACGGTCCATTATCGAATTTTGAACCCTTTTATAAGGCGTTTAATCTGGCTGAAGGGGATAAGATGTACAGACCTGAAAACGAAAGAGTAAAGATCTGGTAACGCTTGAAATGCTCATAATGGGATAATTATGAGGTGATCATGGTTTTTTTTGAGTTGAATTTTTGTAAAACATCCGGACTTTATTATTATTGCCATCGCAAATACCATGGGAAAAGGAGATAAGAAATCGAAAAGAGGAAAAATCTGGAGAGATTCTTACGGAAATTCCAGACGCAAGAAAGCGATTAAGGCAAAGTTGAAAAGGTCAGCGATGCGGAAAACTGCTCCTGCTGTTGCTACTGAAGAGGCAGCTGCAAAGCCCAAGAGAACAACTACTAAGAAAAAAGCCGACGCATAGTAAATATGAAGCGTTTAGTAAACATAGCATGGTGGTGGCACAGATCGGGATTCGATGTGTGAACAGCCTTGATATGACTTTGCTATAAGCCGAAGGCCTGCTGTTCACAGCAGGCCTTCGTTTTTTATATCAAACATGAATTAATGTCGAATAGATGAAATACAAACTCAAAACATTTACGAAAAAGTTGTTAGCCGACACGCTGACGCCGGTGAACATCTATCTGAAGCTTCGCGATGTTTATGCAGGCAGCATCTTGTTGGAAAGCTCCGACTATCACGGGCAAGAGAACAGCCTCTCGTTCATCTGTTGTGATCCAATCGCCTCTTTTCAAGTACAAGGAACTACTGCCGAAATGCGATTTCCAGACGGAACCATCGACCGTGAACAAATTGCTAAGGTCGGGCACGTAACGACATTGCTGGAACGTTTTCGGAATAGTTGCGAAACTGAGCCAATGACTTCAAAGTATGCAAATTGTGGCTTGTTCGGATATATGGCATACGACGCTATCAGGTTTTTTGAAGATGTGGCCATTACACAACGGGAAGGAAACATTCCTGATATCCTTTATAAACTGTATCGTTATGTAATTATCGTTGATCACTTCACCAATGAATTGAATCTTTTCGAGCACTGTTATGACGCCACAGGTGACTGTCGAAGCACACTCGACCGGGTAGAACAAATAATTTTTAGCAACCGGTTTGCCACTTATCGGTTCACGCTTACTGATTCGGAAACATCCAACGTTCGCGATGAGGACTTTCTGAACATGGTGGAAAAAGGAAAAGAACACTGTTACCGTGGCGATGTTTTCCAGATCGTATTATCAAGAAGATTTACTACAGGTTTTAAAGGCGATGAGTTTAATGTATATCGTTCGCTGCGATCGATAAACCCATCGCCTTATTTGTTTTATTTCGACTTCGGAAGCTTCAAACTGTTTGGATCCTCGCCCGAAGCCCAGCTTCAGGTAAAAAATGGAAAAGCCCACATCTATCCAATAGCCGGTACGTTCAGACGTTCCGGGAATGATCAGGAGGATGCAGCGATCGCGGCAAACCTCGCGGCCGATGAGAAGGAAAATGCGGAGCACGTTATGCTTGTTGATCTGGCCAGAAACGACATGAGCCGAAATGCTGAACACGTCACTGTTGAGGTGTTCAAAGAGATCCAGTTCTACTCACACGTCATTCACCTTGTTTCAAAGGTTACAGGAACACTGAAGGAAAATACTTCAGTTGTAGCTATGGCCGCGGATACATTCCCTGCAGGTACGCTTTCCGGTGCACCGAAGCACAAGGCCATGACACTGATCAATAAGTACGAAAACATTAACAGGAGCTTTTACGGTGGGGCTATTGGCTTCATAGGTTTTGACAATTCGTTCAACCACGCGATCATGATCAGGACATTCCTTAGTCATGAGAACAAATTGATATTCCAGGCCGGGGCAGGAGTGGTGTCAAAATCAAATGCACAAAGTGAACTGCAGGAAGTGAACAATAAGTTGGCGGCATTGCGTAAGGCGGTTTTGATGGCTGAGAAAATTTAAAGATTGGAGGATTGGAAGATTGGATATTGTAAGATTGATTATGTTATACTGATTAAATATTTAACGTTATGGCTAAGATAGAAAGGTTTGAAGATTTGGATCTTTGGAAAGATGCGGTCAAAATGGGCGTATCGATTTATAAAGTAACCGAGGAAGGGAAAATGGCGAAAGACTTTAGTGCAAGAGATCAACTGAGACGTGCGGCGATTTCAGTCTCTAATAACATTGCTGAAGGTTTTGAATACAATAATAACAAAGCATTCGTCAGGTTTTTAATGTATGCAAAAGGATCTGCGGGCGAGCTTCGAAGTCAGCTTTTTGTCCTGAGAGAAGCTGGAATACTTGAAGAAAGTAAATTCCATACCCTTTGGGAAAATGCTCTAAAACTCTCAAAAAGCATCGAGGGCCTTAGAAAATACCTGCGAGAGTTCGACAAGCGAAAAACTAATCTTTAAATTTTTCAATCTTCCAACCTTATGAAGATACTTGTGATTGATAACTACGATTCGTTTACCTATAACCTGGTTCACATTATTCGTGCGTTGGGACATAAGATGGATATTTATAGGAATGATAAGATCGGGCTGGACGAAGTGAAGTCATATGATAAGATACTACTCTCGCCAGGACCGGGAATACCGGACGAAGCCGGGATCATGAAGGATATTGTAAAGGAATACGGCCCAGTAAAAAGTATTCTTGGTATTTGTCTCGGCCATCAGGGTATTGGTGAAGTGTATGGTGCGAAGCTCTTCAATATCCCGAAAGTTTTGCATGGCGTTACTTCTACTGGATTTGTGAAGGATCGGAGCGAATATCTTTTTAAAGATGTATCAGACACCTTTCAAGCTACTCACTATCATTCATGGGCGGTGCAGCCAGACAGCATTACGTCAGATCTTAAAGTAACAGCGGTAAACAACGAAGGACTCATCATGGGATTAAGTCACACACGATTCGACGTAAAGGGTTTGCAGTTCCATCCCGAGTCTGTTATGACACCGGAAGGACCGACGATGATTGAAAACTGGCTCAATCACTAACCATCAACAATAAAAAAAGAGCATCCATGAAAGCAATATTTAATGAATTGATCGATCACCGCTCTCTTACAAAGGAAGCCGCGAAAAATGTTCTCGTCGAACTGGCATCCGGAAAGTATAATCCAAGCCAGATGGCTGCATTCATGACTGTGTATATGATGCGCAGCATTACAGTCGATGAGCTCCAGGGGTTCCGTGATGCGATGCTGGAGCTTTGTGTTCCTGTCCACTTTGATCAGCCTGTCATGGACGTTTGTGGAACGGGAGGAGATGGAAAGAATACATTCAACATGTCCACGCTATCTTCATTTGTGGTGGCAGCCTCGGGTCAGCCCGTGGCAAAACACGGAAACTATGGCGTTTCTTCCGCGTGTGGCAGTTCAAACCTGCTTGAATTCTTTGGTTATAAATTCACAAACAATATCGATGTGTTGAAACGCTGCGTCGATGAAGCTAACATTTGTTTTATGCACGCGCCGTTGTTTCATCCCGCAATGAAAAACGTGGCGCCTATTCGCAAAGAACTTGGCGTAAAGACGTTCTTTAATATGCTTGGACCGATGGTGAATCCAGCATTCCCCTCCCGGCAATTGGTTGGTGTGTTCAGCCTGGAACTTGCGCGTCAATACGGATATTTATATCAAGACACCGACAAGGACTTTGTAATCCTTCACTCGCTCGATGGTTATGATGAAGTCTCTTTAACAGGTCCGTTTAAGTTCTTTTATAATGGCGGAGAAAAAGTCGTAGAGCCGATGGATCTTGGCTTGCCGAAATTGAGGTACGAGGACATTAAAGGTGGTTCTACCGTAGAGGAGTCCTCAAAGGTGTTTATTGATATACTTGAGGGCAAGGGTACTGAAGCACAAAATGCAGCGGTTGTCGCGAATGCCGGTATGGCGTTGTACGCAAGCGATCAAAAAGGAGGCATCACGGCCGCGGTGCAGAAAGCGAAAGAAGCGCTTGCGTCGGGGAAGGCCTTGAAAGCGTTTAGAAAACTTATGGAAATAAATAACTAGGTCATAATACGTTGATCATGAATATTCTTGATGAGATTATTGCTTTTAAGAAAACAGAAGTTGCCACTCGAAAGAGCCTGTATCCTGTTAAGCTTCTTGAGCAAAGTGTTTATTTTTCCACCCAACCTGTTTCACTGAAGAAATATATACGGCGTGAGGATAAGTCAGGCATTATCGCAGAGATCAAACGAAAGTCTCCGTCGAAGGGAGTAATTAATCCCTATGTTTCTGTTGAACGTACATCAATCGGATATATGCAGGCGGGTGCTTCGGCGCTCTCAGTGCTTACGGATAATAATTTTTTCGGTGGAAGTAACGATGACCTCGCGACTGCGAGAAAATTCAATTTCTGTCCGATCCTGCGAAAGGATTTTACCATTGATGAATATCAGATAATTGAAGCTAAGTCTATCGGTGCTGATGCAATCCTCCTTATTGCCGCCGTTCTTGATCCGGCTAGATTGAAACAATTGGCAACTTTTGCGCATTCATTCGGCCTGGAGGTTCTCCTCGAAGTACACAATGAAGAGGAGTTAAAAGCAAGCGCCGATGCCGGCGCCGACCTCGTAGGAGTAAACAATAGGAATCTGAAGACTTTTGAACTAAGCGTTGAAGTGTCTAAAAGGCTTGCGCCGATGATGCCCCCGACAGCGGTGAAAGTTTCTGAAAGCGGAATTGAATCGGTGAACACGATCATTGAACTTAGAAAGTATGGTTTTGAAGGATTTCTCATGGGCCAAAACTTCATGCAGCATAGCCGGCCTGAAGCCGCATGCAAAGAGTTCATTGAGGAACTGCGGACAGCAATAGCGGGAGATAAGGAAATAGGGAGATAAGGGGATAAGGATAAGGGATAAGGGGGTGCGTAGGAGTACAGAATCAAATGAATTGATTTCTTAAGAAAGGGTTTACGAAGGTTTAGGATGATAAGAGAAGAGAAAATACGGATCAAAGTATGCGGAATGCGCGATGCTCAAAACATCAGGCAGGTCGCGGGTCTTGTGCCCGACTTTATGGGATTTATTTTCTATGGGCCATCTCCCCGCTATGTAGGCGATGATTTTAGATTAAAGGAAGAAGTTCCTGCGCATATTGTGAGGGTTGGCGTTTTTGTTAATGCAAGTAATGATGAAATAAAACGGCAGTCAGCCGCTGTTGGATTTGATCATGTGCAGCTTCATGGCAATGAAAGTGTTCAGCAGGCAGCGGCTTTAAAGGAAGCTGGATTTAGAGTCATCAAAGTGTTTTCTATTGATGATAAGTTCGATTTCGCTGCTACTAAGGAGTACTCGCCTGTTGTCGATTATTTTCTATTTGACACAAAGGGAAAACTTCATGGTGGCAATGCACAGACGTTTAACTGGAAGGTTTTGCAGCGATATGAGCAGGATGTACCCTTCTTTTTAAGCGGCGGAATATCACCTGAGAACATACACAACATTGCTTCTCTAGAGAGAATGAATTTGTTCGCACTTGATGTAAACAGTGGCGTGGAGGAATCGCCTGGTTTAAAAAGTTTAGAGAAGCTAAAAGCAGTTTTTGACTGTGTAGAAAGGATCCGTTTGAATGATTTAAAAAGTTGAAATATGAAATATTCTGTGGATGAACAAGGATACTACGGGAGGTTTGGCGGTGCCTATATTCCGGAAATGTTGTATCCCAATGTCGAAGAACTAAGAACGAAATATCTGGACATTATTTATGAGGAAGGCTTTCAGAAAGAGTTCCAGAAACTGCTTCGGGATTATGTTGGCCGGCCAACGCCGCTCTACAAGGCTAACCGGCTTTCCGAAAAATATGGAACAAACATTTACCTGAAGCGCGAAGACCTCTGCCACACCGGGGCGCATAAGGTCAACAACACTATTGGACAGATACTACTTGCTAAGAGATTGGGAAAGGAAAAGATCATCGCGGAAACGGGAGCTGGCCAGCATGGTGTGGCAACAGCAACTGTTTGCGCATTGATGGGAATGGAATGTACCGTGTATATGGGAAAGATTGACATGGAACGGCAGCGCCCAAATGTCGAACGTATGCGCATTCTCGGAACAAAAGTGGTACCTGCATTGAGCGGAAGCATGACATTAAAAGATGCGACTAATGAAGCGTTGCGTCACTGGATCAATAATCCAACGGATACTCATTACATCATAGGTTCCGTTGTGGGACCACATCCATATCCGGACATGGTAACGCGGTTCCAGTCTGTTATAAGCGAGGAAATAAAGAAGCAACTGATGGAAGAGATCGGCAATCCATATCCTGATTACGTCTTTGCGTGTGTGGGAGGAGGTAGCAACGCAGCAGGTGCGTATTATCATTTCCTGGACGATGAGCACGTTGAGTTGGTAGCGGTAGAAGCAGCTGGACATGGCATTGATTCGGGAGAATCTGCCGCCACAACCGCGTTGGGAAAACCAGGAGTATTACACGGCAGCAAGACATTGCTGATGCAAACAGACGATGGTCAGGTGGTAGAGCCATACTCGATCTCTGCAGGATTGGACTATCCTGGCATTGGCCCTATTCATGCGCACTTGTTCGATGTCGGACGGGTAAAATTTGTCAGCGCTACCGACGACGAAGCAATGCAGGCCGGCATCGAGCTGAGCCGTACTGAAGGCATTATTCCTGCCATTGAGTCTGCACATGCTATTGCTGTATTAAATCGATTTGAGTTTGAGAAGGACGATGTGGTGGTTGTTAACCTTTCGGGAAGGGGAGACAAAGACCTCGAGACGTACATAAAATGGGGGAAATATTGACTGTAAAAAGTGGGGTTTGGGTGTGGCTTTCACTCTCACTCTCACTCTCACTCTCTCACCAGATGAAATGATAAAGTAACAGCAATTTACTTATTGAAATGAAAAATAGAATTAAAGACTTGTTTGAATCCAGGAAGGACAACATTCTTTCAGTGTTCTACACTGCCGGATTTCCAACTATTGAAAGCACGCCGCTCATCGCAGAGACGCTCGCCAATGCAGGTGCGGATATCATCGAGATCGGGATTCCTTATTCTGATCCAATCGCTGATGGTCCTACTATTCAGGAAAGCAACACGGTCGCGCTCAAGAATGGAATTAAGTTATCATTGATACTGAACCTTGTAAAAGACATACGCAAAACAGTTAATGTGCCAATTATCTTAATGGGATATGTTAACCCGGTGATGCAATACGGTATCGAACGTTTTGCAAGGGATGCAGCGGAAGCAGGCGTCGACGGAGTGATCCTTCCGGACTTGCCGATGGGAGCGTATCTCGATGAATACAAAACCTTGTTCGAATCGGTTAATCTGAGCAATACATTTCTGATATCGCCAACAACTTCCGAAGAGCGAATAAGGAAAATTGATTCTGTAACAGATGGTTTCATCTACGCAGTTTCCGCTTCAAGTATTACGGGAGCAAAGGGAAACTTTACGGACGATCAGATCACATATTTCAAAAAGCTGAAAGACATGAAGCTGAAAAATCCTTTCCTTATAGGTTTTGGAATTTCTAATCATGAGACGTTCAGTACAGCAAGCAGCTATGGAGCAGGAGCCATTGTGGGTAGTGCATTTATCAATTTGCTAAAAGAATCAAAAAATGTGACTGCTGATGTAGCTTCATTTGTTCATTCGTTAAAGGACCGCAAAAACTGAAGTCATGATCGTCCAACTGCAAAACGATATCAAGGCCAGCGATAAGGAGGCGATCGTTAGCAAGATCAAAAGTCTTGACTATAAAACCACGGAAGTCCGGACGCAAAAGAACACATACATTGTTGGTATAGGGAAAAAAGATTTTGATATCCGCCTGATCGGACACATGAAAGGTATCGGGGATATTCATCGTGTTTCCGATGATTACAAGCTCGTATCTAGAAAGTGGAAAGTAAACAGGACCACGATCGACCTCGGGGATGAAGTTCTAATCGCAAATGGATCGTTGTCGATTATGGCTGGTCCTTGCTCCATAGAAAATGAAAGGCAGGTTGAGAAAACAATTAACCACCTAAAATCAAATGGGGTAAGGATCATGAGAGGTGGCGTCTTTAAACCCCGAAGCTCACCCTACGCATTCAGAGGTCTTGGAGTGGAGGGTTTGAAGATGTGGTATGAACTTGCGCGAAAGGCCGGAATAAAGATCATTAGTGAAGTGATGCAGGTTAGTCAGATCAAGGAGATGTACGATTATGTCGATGTATTCCAGGTGGGAGCGCGTAACACTCAGAACTTCAATCTATTGGACGAACTTGGCAAAGTGGATAAGGCGGTGATGATTAAGCGTGGGATTTCTGGTACCATTGAGGAATTGCTTTATTCCGCGGAATACGTTTTTGCGGCTGGAAATGAAAAGCTGATGCTTTGTGAACGTGGGATCCGGACCTATGAGAAAGCGAGCCGCAACACGATGGATCTGAATGCAATACCGATACTGAAAGAAAAAACCCACTTACCGGTGATTGCAGATCCTTCCCACGGTATCGGTATCCGCGAATATGTCGAGCCCATTGCACTTGCTGCAGTGATGGCGGGTGCAGATGGCGTTATCTATGAAGCGCACGAAAAGCCGGAAGAAGCTGCTTCAGATGGACAGCAAACACTCGATTTTGAGGAATCATCCCGCTTGATTGAGAAGCTGAGGAAAGTGTTTGAACTTAGGGAGTCATTCTGAATCCATGACTTCTCTTAGCAACCGACGAATCCATTTGAAGTGAAATAACTTTATTATCAATGATATTATACGGAATCAAAAATTGCAATACGGTTAAGAGCGCCGTATCCTGGCTTAATAGCAAAAAGGTGGAATTTGATTTTCACGACTACAAAAGCAAAGGCATCACAAAAGAAAAATTAAAGGAGTGGAGCAAGCAAGTCGGTTGGGAAAGCCTTGTCAACAAACGAGGCACTACCTGGCGGCAGCTCGATGAGAGTACGCAGGCAAAGATCACCAACGAGAATGCTGCCATTGCTCTTATGATGGAAAAAACAAGTGTGATCAAGCGACCCCTGATTGAAGATAATGGTAAGGTCGTGGCATTGGGATTTGACGAAGCTGCCTACAAAAAAGTCTTTTCTTAAGCAGGCGAAGTACCTGGTTTATATTCCGTCGATACTTTCCTTAATGAATACACTGAAGCGCGTCCACTCGCCAGGAGCGCTGGACACCTCAATTCGCCCGTTCATTTTTTCCACTTGCTGCTTCACGAGGTAGAGTCCCAATCCTTTTCCTTCGATATGAGTGTGAAAACGCTTGTATAATTTGAAGAGGTCCCCGCTATGCCGTGCAAGATCAATACCCAGACCGTTATCCGACACGTCTATCACAACAAAATCATCTTTGCGGTAAGAAGAAATGTTTATTACCAGCGCGCGATCCGGTGAGCGGTATTGAATTGCGTTGCTGATAAGATTATAAAGGATGCTGTTTAAGTACGCTTTGATTGATATGATCTCGTCGGCTTCAAAGTTTGGCCTGATCGTTACGTCGTTTTGTGCGATGAATACGTTCAGCGATTGAGTGATAAGGTCTACTTCTGTTTCAAGACTTACTTTTTCGGTAGCATGAAACTTATCTTTTCGGATGTCGATGATCTTATTAAGGTCGTGAATGACCGTCTCCAGCGAATGTGCAGATTTTTCCATCAGGGAAAAAATACTTGAACGTTCTCCCGCATCTCTTGAAAGATGATAAATATTCATGAGGCCAAGCATACTTGCCACGGGACCTCTCAAATTATGTGATACTGTGTACGAAAACTGTTGAAGTTCATGATTTTGGACTACCAATTGTTGGTTCGTATTAAGCAAGTCTTTGCTTTTTACATCCAATGATTCTTCTAGGTGAAAGTTTTGTTTTTCAAGTTCTCTCTTTTGGCGCTCGATCTCATTGTTTGCAGTAAGGAGGCTTTCCTGGCTTTGCATCAACTCTTCACTCTGGGCTTGCATTTCCTCGTTTTGAGTTTCGATGTCCTGATTCAATTGGAATAAATCCTTATTCCTTTGATTGAGCTCGTCATTCTTACTGTTAAGGTTTTGGATAAGCATTTCATTCTCCCTCTCAAAATATTCAAACAGGCTTTTAAGAAATACGATTGAACCAATAAGGAAAGATTCAGCAACGAAAAGGATTATATTATTGGCGACGTACCGTCCTCCGCTGTACGTATCTGTGCTCGCATCTGTGCTAAACCAGAACAATGCAGGATCGATCAGCATTAGGATGGTGAGGTTTAAGCCCAATGTAGATAACAGGCATTTTTTTTCTTTTGTAGAGAATAGCATCAGAGGCACTACGGATGTAACGAGTAGTGCGCAAAACAGACCCGGACTGCGAGGCAGGTAATGAAAAAGAGCAGGATCGTTTAAACGTGGTATCATTACCATGAGTGTGCTCATTACGGGCACGAGAATGCTAAGCACAACTCTGCTTAGATTATATCTCTCGAGCTTATTGAGCATGTGAATAATGACCAGGATAAGAATGGTCACGAGGATCATTATTGTCAGATACGACCAGTGCCAATCATTCCGAAACAGCATGTAGGGTAGAAGTAGACTGCAAAGAGTGGCCGTTGTGAAAGTAATGGCATTAGTAAGGATTATCGTCCGGCTTAGCTGAAGGGATAAGCCAGCTTTTACTCCTGCATACAGTATTTTTCGAATTACGTTCTTCAATTGTATCTACTATTAAATAATACTTGTTATTTACAAGTCAACCCAATCAATTCCTTTTCTCAACAAGCTTTGCGTTTTTGATTCCGCTGAATCGTCTTTAGGGATATAACGGTATTGCCACTCTGCTAATGGCGGCAGGCTCATCAATATAGATTCCGTTCTTCCATCGGTATCAAGTCCGAATTTTGTTCCTCTGTCCCAAACAAGATTGAATTCAACATAACGACCCCGGCGCAACTGTTGCCATTTCTTCTCATCTTCACCGTAAGGAAGAGAATGATTCTTTTTCATGAAGTATGTATAAACCGGTGCAAATGCTGAGCCCACGCCTCTGACAAAATCGAATCGTGCGTCCTTCGTGAAGTCATCATCTGCCTTCAAGTAGTCGAAGAATATACCGCCGATGCCACGAGTTTCGTCGCGATGCTTTAGATAGAAGTAATCATCAGCCCATTTCTTGAATTTTGTATAATAGGAGGGATGATGTTGGTCACAAACTGCTTTAAGTTGAGTGTGAAAATATTTTGCGTCGTTCGCATCGACGTAGTGTGGAGTAAGGTCGATTCCACCTCCAAACCACCACGTATTGTTCGTCATTTCAAAGTACCTTACATTCATGTGAATGATAGGCACCATTGGGTTATGCGGATGAACCACAATGGATACGCCTGTCGCAAAAAAATCCGGAGGATGATCGTAGGTCACTTCCATTGACTTCAGCACAGCATCTGGAGTTTTTCCCCACACCTCTGAAAAATTTACGCCTCCTTTTTCTATTATATTTCCACCGCTCATTATTCTCGTCAAACCACCTCCGCCTCCCGTGCGCTGCCATGGGTCAGTGATGAATTTTCCTTTTCCATCACAAACTTCCAATTGTCGACAGATATCCTGCTGAAGTTCTTTGAACCAATTACTTATGTCTTCTTTTTTCGTCATTTGCGTGAATCTATTCTTCACCTTCCAATGTCGGAACCGTAATAAGCGGTCCGAAAAACAATGCATTCAAAAATAGTTTATTCGTACCATACCAAAATCCACGGAAATTGGGATTGTCTGAAAAGAGAATTATTCTACCTGCACCCTCGCTACTAACCAGTATAGCCGCTGAGTTGGCAATTTTTTTCAGGTTCGATTTATGCAGGTAGCCGCCAATCAACGGGTTGGCCGTGTATTGGGCAACCGTTGTATAGGGATTCTTACCCTGCTTAATAAACGTTTTTCCATTCCTATATACGGGAACTGTGCGATTGGTAAATCCGAATCCGATGGGATGAGTTATGTCCAAATCGACCTGAAAAATGGAGCCTCCGAGCTGTTTTGCGCCCTCGAGATTATCCGCATCTTCAAAGTTTATTCGGCTAATGGTTTTGGCAGTGTCAATGGGCTGAAGTTTTTCCTTTGTGAGCCCCTGCTTGATGGCCCATTCCGAGGCGGTTTTGAAGGTGATAAGCGTGCCACCGGCTTGGACCCACGCTTTGACCTTGTCTACAGTAGTTTTGTCAAGCGAGTAATTGCCTGATACCATTACCAGAGTGTTGTAGGGGGTGAGATTTGCCGCCGAAAAGTTTGTTACATCGATTTTTGTGACCGGCATGTTAATTCGCTGGTCAAGCAAATGCCATACTTCGCCAGCCTCGTACCCCGAAATACCAGTGCCGATCAGCATCAGTGTGTAAGGTTTAGCAACAGTGCGTATATAACCCGATCCGAGGTCAACGCCCTTTGCATTGATTCCCGTCTCAGTCGTGTAGATATCGATCGCACACTCTTTTGAAACTTGTTGTACAATGGTATATAGCTTATCCGGATCAATTTGCACCTGTTGTTGAACCGGTATCACCAATGATCCATATGAGAAGGTCTTCTCGACGCCTGGTTTTATCCTGGCGGAAAACGATTTGAAAGAAGTTCTCGTTACAACGTTATTGCTAAGCAACTGATATATTGCCTTGTGAGCTTGATAATCAGACAACGGTATAATGTAGGCGTAATTGCTTTTCTCCACAGGGGCCGGAGTCTTTGTAAGGTCGTTCTTCAGAAGACTGCCCTTCTGCACTTGTGTTTTTACCTCAGCGAGCGGAAGGTTGAATGCATTAGCCAGGGACCATGTCGATGCGTCGTAGAATAAACTGTCAGTGTATGAGATATCCTTCTCAAACGCAGACCGAACCATTAAATAATTTTCTTGCTCTGTAGGTACTACGAATGCCTTCCCTTTTTCGAAACTCTTGCCACTTAAAGTTATGTCCTTTGGTAGATCGTATACTTCAATTTCGTGAAGCCGTAATAGATTGACGAATGCAAATGTTCTTGACTGATCATTGGAATCCCCAAAGATGTATCCTTTAACAGGATTCGCTTTTGCTTGTGCCTGAGTTGTCTTGTAAAAATCTCTTCTCATTTTCAGAAGCATTGGTTTTTCAGCTAGTGAAGCGCGGATCGTTGCTAACGAAGCTGTAAATTGATTTCTGATGGTAAATGCAAATGTGATGGGAATGGTGCTTGTATTTTGAACATGACCACGGGAACTGGCTTGCTCGAATAAGAATCCTGCACCGCCGTAAAAGTTAACATAGCTTGAGCCGTATCCGGGATAGAGTTTGTCGAATGCCTCTTTAGTAAAGTAGAGACTGCCTATTGAATTCATTGCTTGCGAAAAGTACTCTCCAAATTTTGGATAGACTGTGTCGTACAAATAGTTGGGAACAATTGGGTTATTGCTGCTGTATTTCCCAGGATCAAAATAGAACGTAGAATTGCTCCCCATTTCGTGATGGTCAGTCATTACATAGGGTCTCCATTGATGGAAGAATTTTAACCGGTTCTTGCTTTCAGGATGAACGCCAAGGAACCAGTCGCGATTGAGATCGAACCAGTAATGATTAGTTCTTCCACCGGGCCAAACTTCATTGTGTTCGCGATCTAGCGGATCGGCTACGGGCGGCGATCCCTTATGCATATTTGCCCAATGGGTGTGGCGATCGCGTCCGTCGGGATTGTATACTGGATCGATGAGGATAACCATTTCGTTTAACCACTTTAATGTTTCAGGATCTTCACTTGCAGTTAAATAGTATGCAGTAAGCAAAGCAGCCTCAGTGCTCGATGGTTCATTGCCATGAACATTGTAGCCAAGCTGAATGATAAGGGGTACACTCGTCGATGCCTCAGAGTATGCCTGTGCGCGGTGGTTCTTCCGGATATCTTCGATGCGCGAGTGATTCTCTGCCGAGGTGATCTTTGCCACAAGTTGAGTGCGATGCTCGTAACTTTCGCCAATCACTTCTACGGACACCCGATCCGATAGTTCGTCGAGCTTTTTGAAATACTCAACCACTTTATCATGCCGGGTGTGATGTGTTCCGATGCCGTAGCCGAGGAATTCCTGCGGAGTAGGAATTGATTTGTTAAAGGATGTGTAAGCGGGATAGAAATATTCAGGTTGACCATAGGCAAAATTTACGCCGGCCAACGCGACTACAAGTAGGAGGAGCGATCGCATAAGTTCAGGATTTATTCGCGCGCAAATTAACATTTCAAAGGTGGGAAAACCATTACCGCCTGTGTAGTTGGCGTCGGGACTGGCACTGGTAGCTGGAAGGGATCAATCGATTGTAATGGGTAAAATAACTATCTTTAACCGAGACCCGGTATTCAATGACAGGTGGAGCAATTTCAAAAACTAAGCGTAAGAAAAAACTTGATCTTGAGCTTGACGTATTGCTGAAAGCATATGAGTTAATGCAAACATCGAAGAGAATGTCTGAGATGTATGATGAGCATCGGGAGATAAGCAGCAAATATGTTCATAGCACATCAAGAGGACACGAGGCCATTCAGCTTGCCGTCGGCTTGCAGCTGACACCTGATGATTATCTGTCGCCTTATTATCGCGATGAATCAATACTCCTTGGCTTAGGCTTCGAACCCTACGAGCTCATGCTACAGCTCATGGCCAAGCGCGATGATCCGTTTTCAGGTGGACGAACATATTATGGACATCCGTCATTAAAACGCGAGGGATTTCCTACCATCCCTCACCAGAGTTCGGCTACCGGAATGCAGGCGATCCCAGCCACCGGAATGGCTCATGGGCTTTCGTATTTACACCAGATGAACTTGCTGAAGAAAAATAGCGCTTTGGTACTTTGCTCACTTGGGGACGGATCGATCACGGAAGGCGAAGTTGCCGAAGCATTTCAAATGGCCGTACTCAAGAAGTTACCCATCATTTATCTGGTTCAGGATAATGATTGGGGAATTTCCGCAACTGGAAAAGAGATGAGAGCAATGGACGCGTATACGTATGCGTCGGGATTTAAAGGCCTGGGTCGGATGTCGGTGGATGGATCGGATTTTATCGACTCATATCTATGCGTTAGGAAAGCTATTGATAATGTCCGTCGAGAAAAAGGTCCCATTCTCATACACGCCAAATGTCCTTTGCTTGGCCATCATACTTCGGGTGTGCGCAAAGAGTGGTACCGCGGCAAGGATCTTGAGGAGCACAAAAAAAATGATCCGATTATAAAACTCGAGGCTTACCTTATCAAACATGATGTCACCAAGCGGCAGTTAACAGTCCTTGCCCAGAAGGCATCAGACAAAGTGACTGAAGATTTTGAAAGGGCGATCAAATCATCCGATCCCTTGCCGCTGGATTTTGATTCATTTGAATTTGTTTCAACCCCTGTAACGGAAGAGAAAGGAGTCCGTACTCCGAAGGGTGCTGAGAAAGTTGTTATTGTAGATGCAGCGCTTCACGCAGTTGACGAGATATTATCGAAACATGCGGAAGCTTTGTTCTATGGTCAGGATGTAGGGGGGAGGTTAGGAGGTGTATTCCGGGAGGCGGCTACATTAGCGCAGAAGCACGGTGACCACCGTGTGTTTAATACACCGATCCAGGAAGCGTATATCATTGGATCCACGGCAGGTATGGCGGCAGTGGGCGCAAAGCCAATCGTTGAGATTCAGTTCGCAGACTATATCTGGGCGGGCATGAATCAGCTTGTGGAAGAGCTTTCCAAGAGTTGTTATTTGTCCAGAGGGAAATTTCCTATTCAAACATTGATACGTGTTCCCATCGGCGCATATGGAGGGGGTGGACCCTATCATTCAGGCAGCATTGAGTCAGCGCTATTAACGATAAGGGGAATTAAAGTGGTCTACCCGTCAAATGCAGCGGATATGAAGGGGCTGCTAAAAGCTTCGTTTTACGACCCTAATCCTGTTGTCCTGCTAGAGCACAAAGGTCTTTACTGGTCGAAGGTAAAGGGCACGTCAGAAGCGAAAATGGCGGAGCCCGATGACGAATATATAATTCCCCTTGGAAAGGGAAATATTGTCCAACTGGTTAAAGAGGAATCTCTGGCAGCCGCATCGACTTGTGTCGTTATAACGTATGGCATGGGGGTTTACTGGGCAAAAGAAGCCTCGCGTTCGTTTGATGCCCGGGTTGAAATCATGGACCTCCGCACGTTAAATCCCATCGACTGGACACTGATAACGGGTCTGGTGAAAAAACACAACCGTGTTATGATACTTACGGAAGAACCGTTGATGAATTCTTTCGCCGAATCTCTGGCGGGGCGGATACAAAAGGAGTGTTTCACATCGCTTGATGCGCCTGTCTGGACAATAGGCGCAGCCAATCTTCCCGCGGTCCCGCTCAACATTGAACTTGAAAAGATGATGTTGCCTAATGCGGAAAAGGTGGAAGAAGGAATAAGGGAATTACTTGCATACTAACACCTACTGTGGTTTGCATGCTAATGTCGATTTGGACATTGGGCGTTCGACATTCGGAGTTCAACATTGGATATTGGGCATTGGACATTAGCTCGGATGCAGGGTCGATATTTATTTGAATCAATGTTGAATGTCCGATTCTCAACGTCGAATTTCCAATTCCCATTTATGAATGTCGAATGTCGAACTCCGAATTTCGAATGTCGAAGGAGTTTGGTCCTTAACGATTAAAGGATAACGATTAACGATCCTCAGAAAGGAAAACCGATCCCCACGTTATAGATCACAGGCTCGCGAAAATTATAATAAGTTCCATCGCCTCTTGATGTGGCATAAGGTTTCCAGAAACGTACTTGATCAAGGACAAAACGATCGCCTTTGTCGCGCGCGGGATCGTATACTTTCATACCGACGTCAAAGCGAAGAATTAGAAAGCTAAAATCGAAGCGGAGACCGAAGCCCGTTCCGATACCAATCTCCCTGTAGAATCTATCAAGACTGAACTGAGTGCTTTTGTCCTGAACAATTGTTCCATCGTCTTCCTTTCTGTTTACTGGTCTGATACTCCATACGTTACCCGCATCGACAAACAGGGCGCCATTGACGAAGCCAAATAATTTTTGCCTGAATTCGACGCAAGCTTCTAGTAAGACTTCAGCGGGTTTTTCTATGCTGTAGTCAAATAGGCCATCAACTCGAGGATCTTCACTAAGAGGCGGTTTTGCAGATCCCTGACCCAATCTTCGCGGGCGCCACGCACGAATGCTGTTGCTTCCCCCGGCGAAAAAGAATTTTTCGTAGGGCAAACTTTTGTTGTCGGAGTAGGAATAGGCTACTCCGGAATTGAACCGGTAAGCCAAGACCGTATTCTTGTCAATAGGATCAACGTGTCGGAGATCAAGGCTTAGGCGGACGTATTTGAAGTACTCAAGTTCCAGGTCAGTAATGAACTTTGGGTCGATAAAATTCCATAGGGTTCCGCCACTTTCGATCTGAGCGCGGATAAACCCAGAGTTGTGTTCCATGTTTCCGTAAGTGTTGAGGTTCCATGTAACACCAAAGATGATACTATTCACAAAAGATGGCCGGAACGCGTTGATAAGATTGTTGTTTCCAATCCCGTCCTGTTCAACCAAAAGATCTTTAAATTCTTTAGAGAGATTAGCTGTGTCAATGACGCCGACGTTTATTGGAGTGAGGGCGAAGGTCGTCTTTTTGTTGTTTTGCCAAGTATACGTTCCGTTAAACGTAACTGCAGTGCGTCTGTATTCGGGGCGGTCGACATACTGATAGCCGGCGGTGATCCTGGTCTTTGGATTGTATTCAGCAAATTTCATCTTCCGCCGTTCTCGAAAGAACCAGATAAATTGGGGAAATGTAAGCGACGCGTTTATACCTGCAGCTGTGCTTTTGTAAATATTCTGGCTGCTCGTCGCGGATATAACACCTTCAAAACCAAACCGTCCAGAAAGTTCAAATATCTCCATACCTCGAAACGCATTACGCCTTTTGAAAGAGGTCACGTAAAAGGGTCCAGGATATCCCTGGGTCACGTTGACACCAACTTCGTTCGTCCATTCATACCGGGGCAGGGGACTGGTAAAAATGTTTGCAATGAATTTTCCTCCTGATGTATCGTAATTGATGTTCACGAACTTGAAGGCATCGACATTCCCGAGTTGCCTCTGCGTGTTTATAGTTTTTGACCGGCTGTAAAGGTCTTCAGGTTTAAGGAAGACACGTTGGCCGAGTATCTTCAGCTTGTAATCATCCTCGTAGAATTTGTATTGGATATCGCGATACGATCTTGTGGACCTTTCAAATCCGGGAATATTTTTCCCGACGTCAGTAGTAAACGTAATGGTGTCAATCCTGAATTGTTTATGATAACCTCGCTTTGCCGGATCCTTAACGGAGATAATGAGAGCAACCTTTCGGTCCGGTGCCTGAAACGTTGTGTCTACCTGGTAGTCGATATATTGCCGGCTGAAGTCGTAGTACCCGAAATCCTTAAGCAGAAGATCTACTCGTTCCCTCTCTTTGGATAGATTTTCCTGATCGTAACGTGTATTCTTTTTGATGTAACTGTCATCGACGTTATCGTTAATTATCCTGAAAATGGCTGTATCGCTTACATCATAGAATATTGAATCTATGAAGTACGCTTTCCCGGGTTTGACTGTGTAGTTGACGTGCACGATCTTTTCCCGCTCGGTAACTTTCGAAGTCACGGTGTTTTTGAAATACCCTTTAGAGAATAGATAGTCATGAAATCGTTCTCTTGTCAATGTAACCTGGCTGCTATCATAAACAGAGAGAGGCTCGCCCCATTGCATCCAGAGGTTGCCGTTTTCGATAAAGGAATTCATCTTATCGACCTTCTTCTGTTTTTTAAACAAATATTTGTTGATCTTTTTTTGTGAGGTTTCGGTCGCAAGCTTTTCGTCGTATTTCCGTTCAAAGGCCTCCTTCTTCTTAATGTACTTTTCCTGATCGTATCGTTTGTAGCCGTAGTAATATATGCTTACTAGTGGCGATAGAGGTAAGCTTAAAAGCTTGCGATTTGGCCGCTGCGTATAGAGGTTTCTCAATTCCTCCTCATTAACATTCTTTGGGGCTTCAATGCTTTGGCGGTACAGGAGCTTTTCGTTTTCTTGCAGGTGTTGCGTGCCAATGCAACCATAGAGGGTAGCAATTAACCCGAATACAAGGAGAAAATATTTAATTTTCGTGGTGACCAAATTCTAATCTACAAGTATGCTTTCAAAAGCAAAAATCAAGTGTGTCAAATCTTCGCAATTTCATAAAAAGTATTTAAACCAAGAAGGAGCGCGGTGCCATCAAATCCAAGCCCCAATTTATGTTGATGGCAGGGTGAATCATAACTGCCAAATCATTTGGTGACACGTTATCGTGGTTAAATCCAATTCGCAACGTTTGAAACACGTACCGTTTTATCCCCGAAGCCACGAACCGCTGAGAATCTTGCGCGAGCTGATCCCAAGCTCTAGGTGAACCTCCAGCGGCCACTTCCAGTTTTGATAACACGCTTGAACTATTCCAGGAGCTAACACCATAGCCCATACGCCCAGGGTTGATGTCTGTAGTAAGAGCAACAACAAAAGGATCGTCGCCGCGCCTGACAAAAGTGACGGTTTAAAAAATGGTACTTCATTTTTTGAAAGTAATATCGATGCCGCCACGCTATGTCCTGTTTCCAAAAGTGAAATCAGCAACGCAACAGCCAGAACCGGCGGCGCCAGAAGGTGGGTTTCGCTCCCTATCAAGCTGATCGCCCATTCGCCCAATGTTATTAATATTACGCCTCCGATAAAATAGGTCGCTGCAAGAACCACTTGTCCTTTCAAGTACAAGTCTGCAATTTCAGAGGAATTGCCCTCAACTCTCAATTTTGCAATTTTTGGTAAATAGGTAGCGATATAAGTTCCTCCCATTCCGCTCAATACAAGAATTAACTGTGTGGATATTCCATACGATGCGATTTGGTCCAACGGCAGGTATAGCGAACCAATGATTATAGACGATCTCAAGATCAAGAATGCTCCAAGGGATGTTAGACCAATTTTCACCGCATTGGGATAAATAAGTTTCAGCACGTCCTTTCCGTGATGTGGGGTGGCTTGCCGTAACTGGAGCTTAAGTTCGTGAGTAAAAAATACACGATAAGAAAGCCCCCGGACCAACAAAAAACCACTGGCTTGGGCTACCACAATTGCAATCAGTCCGTAACCGAGTAATAACAAAGACGCTGCAGTAAATAAAAAAATAAGGTGCCCCGCGACAGCGATTTGCTTTGATGTTTTTACCAGGCCCTTTCCCTGCAGCAACGTCTCGTAATAGAGTGTGTATAAATTATATGTATTAACGACGCAAAGAAGAATCCATGCTATATAAACCTCCATGTGATTACCGCTGTAGTTAGTAAGAAGGGTAACAACATAATAGGTACCTAGCGTACCGATTAAGGTTAGCAGGACTACTGCAATTCGAAGATAGAACCAACGCATGGCTTCAATTATCCCTTTGAGAAGTCCATAGTCTACTGAAGAACTATCTGTGGAAACGGATTCAAATCCCTCAGCCCGAAGCGAACGTACGCCGCTAAAAACGTAGGTTATGTTTCTGGTGAATGAAGGGCCAAAGCCGAAATCCAGGAGTGAGGAAAAAGATGTTACCGCAGTGAAGATCGACCAGATGCCTACCATCTCGGAAGACATAGTCCTTAACGCTAATGGGAGAAGCAACGCAGAGGAGGCAATCTTTAAGAATGTCGCTCCATAATTCCAGAAGATATCGCGTTTCCCAATATTCAATGGTAAAGCTTTAGTGTTAGAATTGGCAATCTAAAAAAGAACATCCCGTTTTAATAGTTGGTCTCACCACCTTACGCATTCCCTGACTGGCTATGAACATATTGGCTAATAAGCAAGCCAGGCTTGGACTAAGCATAATGATTCCAAGGTAAACCACCAAGGTAACAAAAAGATGTATTATGGCTAATGTGGAGTGATCAAAAAACTGTGTGTGATGAGGTCCCGCAAACGTATCCGATATAGCATGGAAGAAAGCCTCATAGATATTAGGTACCAATCGTTGCGGTACAGAATAAAGCGCTGTGAAGCGTTACGAATTGTAAAAAGGTCCTGATCACATGATGCGGGTGATAGCTTCTGGTATTTAAAATTTATTAGTCGTTATGTAATTGCATTTAATGGAAATTTGCATCTTATGACTTCATATGGCAGTCTCGCGAAAAAAAGCCGCATTCATTCGTTCTCTATACCTAAAAAAATATCGCAAACTGGAACAATGTTTTATAGTAGAGGGAGCGAAGAGTGTTCAAGAGTTGCTAGCATCTGACTTCGAAGTCGTATTGTTGCTCGCTACAAAAGAGTTTCGCGCGAAGACCAAGCTGCCTAATACTGCGGAAATGTTAGAAGTAACTGCAAATGAACTTGCCAGCCTTGGAGAATATCAATCGAATGATTCTGCTCTTGCTGTTGCAAGAATTGAGACGTTTAGCGATTTAGAGATTGCGCCGGATGAATTTGCTTTGGTCTTGGATGACATTCGAGACCCCGGCAACCTCGGGACGATCATTAGAACGGCCGATTGGTTTGGTATCAAGAAAGTGGTTGCATCCGAAGAGACAGCGGACTTCTATAATCCAAAAGTTATAGCTTCGACCATGGGCTCGTTCACTCGATGCAAGATCTCGTATACTGATTTGGCTACATATCTAAAAAATAAAATGGGTATGCGGATGTTCGGTGCGTTCCTAGACGGCAAAGACGTTCACACAGTCGACTTCGGTAGCGGTGGCCTGATAGTGATCGGGAACGAATCGAGAGGAATATCAAGTGAGCTCGCCGGTTTTATAACGGATCGAATAACTATCCCGAAATACGGTAAAGCCGAGTCGCTAAACGCTGCCATGGCGACGGGAATAATTTGCGATAATTTGAGGAGAAGATGACAAGATAGTATGATGAGGAGCGTGGAAGATGGATCACTGGGCATGCAGGAAGCCATGAGCCAGGGGCTACCTTTAATTATTACAGAGAATAATGGAGGGTCCGATTTAATTCTGGAGGGCAAAACCGGATTTCTTCTTATCCGGTCGCCACAGGCGATAGCCGAAAAAATCTCCTGGTTTCTGGACAATCGTTCCATGATACCCGAAATGAGTAACGCGGCCAGACGACATACGGCGAAATACACATGGGAAAACTACGGATCCATAATCCTTAATAGCCTTAAGTCGCTTTGACTCTTATAATCCGACAGTCATCTCGTCAACTATGGGCTCGTTCACGCGCTGATTGTTTAGAAAAATCCACGGCTCTCGTGAGCGGCTGTTTCTGAGATTTTTTCCGCATTTGCTTTTCCCAGATATTTGTCGATCAACGAGTGCCCTAGATAAATCACCGGTGTGAGGCCCACTGCTACTATAAACTTGTAGATGTAATTTGTTATTCCGATCGCAATAATTTGTTGATTTGTGAACACACCGGCAAAGGCGATATAAAGAACGACAAAACTGTCAACAAACTGGGAGACGAGAGTAGACCCAGTTGCTCTCAACCACAACATGCGACTTCCTGTATATTTTCGTAAAGCCTGAAATACAAAAACGTCAACAAGCTGACCCAATAGAAATGCAGTCAGCGATCCAATGATGATCCGTTGTCCCTGTCCGAAGATCTTGTTGAACGCAGTATCCATGTTGAAGTCGTTTCCGCTTGCGTCTTTAGTGATTGTCCAGAAATCTGCAGGTGCTAAACGTATAGTAATGAAGATAACGACGAATGCATAGGCTATAAGCCCTGCCGTATAATAACTGATCCGTTTCACGCCCGGTTTACCAAAATATTCGTTGATGAGGTCTGTCGTTATGAATACTACGGGCCAGATAACTGCACCAGCGGTAAGATTAAAATCCATTGTAAACCCAAGGATATTAAGATTAGCACGATTGAAGCCAAATGTGCCTTCGGCTGAGAAGATTTTTACACCGATCATTTCCGCCAATAGCGCGTTCGTGATGAATATTCCTGCCAGTACAACAAACAGGTGATTGCGTTTCTGATCGAGTGTCTTTTCCATGGGTGACAATTTAATCAGGGATCGTGAATTCTTCGCCTTCCAACGCTAGTCGCGAATTAGGAAAGATCGTCCTGGCCTCTTCAAGTATGGGCACGAGGTCGCGATACCGGGCCGAGAAATGACCGAGCAGGAGACTGCCCGCATCGGCAAGCTGTGCAACTGTTGCGGCTTGTTTCGCTGTGCTGTGTTTTGTTTCTCTCGCTTTCGACTCGTCACTTTCCACAAAGGTTGCCTCGTGGTAAAGAAGGTCTACGTTCCTGATTTGTTCTATGAAGTTTCTGTCAAACTCGGTATCTGAACAATAAGCATACGAGCGCGACTTACGAGGAGGTAAGGTTAAGTCGCTGTTCCGGTATAGTACATTTCCAACCGCATCAACGACATCATCGCCCCGTTTCAAACTGATAATCTGCTGCAGTAATAGCCCTTCGGGCAACTTTGTTTTATCGATCCTTCGGGGCTTCATTTTTTCCTTGAACAAGAATCCAGAACACCTAATCTTGTGCGAAAGTGGAATAGTTTCCACGGTGAGGGCGTCGTCCTCATAAATGACCTCGCGCACACCTTTTTCGAGGCGATGAAATATAATTTTGAAACTTGGCGCTGACCGGGAGTAGCGAAGTTGGGTCGTGATTATCTCATCCAAGCCACGGTGACTATATACGTGCAGGTCGTTGGTTCGACGTTGCAGATGCAACGTAAAAATGAGGCCCATCAGTCCGAGGTAATGATCGCCGTGCAAATGGCTAATGAAGATGTGATTGATTCGATGAAAGTTTGCCTGCATGCGCATGAGCTGCATTTGGGTAGCTTCGCCACAATCAACCAGGAAAGATCGATTTTGAATCTCGATGAACTGAGCAGTTGGATGTCTTCCGTAAGCGGGCATAGCTCCGCTTGACCCAAGAATGGTAACTTTAAAACTCAAAATGATTCCATTAAATCAGTAAAACAAAAAACCAAAGCTTGCTTGGCTTTGGTTCTGCGGTATATCCAACCTTGCTTTAATTATTGTCCGAGTCTTTTAAATCCTTTTCAATCTCATGCATGAATACGGCATCAATGGCTTCTTCGACCCGTGGTAATATATTAAGTACACTGTCGAGTTGCGAGATCTTAATAAGCTTCATAGTGTGATCAGAAAGTGTAGTAAGTATGAAGATACCACCCTCTTCCTGTACTATCCTGTTACCTACCAGGAGCGCGCTTAGCCCGGACGAGTCTGTATACTTTACTTCTGCCAGATCAAGTACGATATTTTTAACTCCTTCTGCATGGAGCGTTATTAATTCTGATTTAAGTCCAGGAGCTACACTGGAGTCCAGCTTCTCTTCATGTAATCGCAGCAAGCTGTATTTCTCCTGTTTGTCAATGGTATACTTCATATTTCAGTTTTTCTTGGTTTCTAAGTTAGCGGAATTTATCGAATTCAAGATGCTTTGTTCAATTCTTTGGGAGATATGGTTATAATCAACTTTGGGTAGCCGTTCACCCCTAACTTGTTGATAAAGCTCGTTGTATCGATTGGAAATCGATGAAACGATCTCGTCAGTCATTTCAGGAACGCGTTGGCCCTCTTTGCCCTGGAATCCGTTTTCGATAAGCCATTGGCGCACAAACTCCTTTGATAGTTGCTTTTGAGGTTCATTGGCCTTTTGCCTTTTATCATATCCCTCTGCATAAAAGTATCGGGATGAATCGGGTGTATGAACTTCATCAATCAGATAGATTGTCCCATTGTGCTTGCCGAACTCATACTTTGTATCTACCAGGATCAAGCCACGTTCCGCAGCCAACTCTGAACCTTTATTGAATAGCGCAAAGGTATATTCCTCCATCTTCTTATAGTCGTCCGGTGCAACTATTCCGCGCTTCAGGATCTCTTCGCGCGATATATCTTCGTCATGACCAATTGATGCCTTTGTCGTAGGGGTGATGATAGGGGATGGGAGTTTGTCATTTTCTTTGAGCCCTTCCGGCAGAGGTACTCCGCAAATGCTCCGTTTCCCGGCCTTGTATTCCCTCCATGCATGTCCTGCGAGATATCCCCGTATGACCATCTCAACCTTGAATGGTTCACACTTGAAGCCGATAGTCACATTGTGATCAGGAGTAGCAATCACCCAGTTCGGTACAATTTCCTTAGTTGCATTGAGATTGAATGCGGCTATCTGGTTCAAGACACGCCCCTTATCAGGAATCGCGCGGGGAAGGACTACGTCGAAGGCTGAAATCCTGTCAGTGGCTACCATAGCCATCACCTCGCCGAAATAATACACATCCCGTACCTTGCCCCTGTAAAAACCTGTCTGACCGGGAAAGGAATACCTTGTCTCTTTTATTGCCTCCATGTAAAAGAATTAAGGCCGTAAGTTAATAGTTAATGAAGATTTTTGAGAAGTGGCAGGCGAATTTTCACTACCTCATTTTTCGCTTATCGTGGCAGTCCCGGCTTTAAACACGACGGAAGATAGTATTTTGCCTTGTTCATCGAACGTCTTCCATTCCTTATGCTTTTTGTCGGCAGCATACTCTCCCGTTTCTTTTACAACTCCATTTGGGTAATAGGAAGCATATAAGCCGTGCTTTCGATTAGAACGGTATTCGGTCACGGATTCGAGCGAGCCGGTGTCAAAGTAGGTCTTTGATGGACCCGCAAGCAGATTTACCTTATATGATTCTTCTAGCTTGACTTTGCCATTTGGATAATATGAATAGCGGATGCCATTCAATTTTCCACCCTCATAGGTTTCTTTAACCTTAATCGTTTTTTGACCTTCGAAATAGTAAATCCAGATGCCGTCGGCAATATTATTCTTTAGTCGCTTTTGTGAAACTGCCACACCTGTGGTATCAAATTCATCAACCGTTGCATCGATTCCGTTTGATGCTACCTGTTCTTTGATCTTTATACTGCCTTCTGGAAAGTAATCTAGATTGACTCCGGTTTTTTTGCCATCCTTGTAGTGATAGCGGTGTTGTACGGATCCATCAGTAAAATAACCGGTATTTTCACCATGTAGCTTTCCGTTCAAAAAGTTTCCTTCGAGAATCAGGTGGCCGTCGCGATCGTATGTTTTGAATTGACCATTTTTTGAACCTTGCTCCATTGTTGAAACTGTTTCAAGCTGACCATTTGTAAAGTAGGTCTTATAAAATCCAGTTAGTATACCGTTGAAGTAGTTCGCTTCTGTTTCGATCTTTCCGTTGTCGTAATAAGTACGCGTGATGCCGTTTGGTTTTCCTTTCTCGTAGCTTATTTCTTTCTTGAGTTTCCCACCTGGATAATATTCTCTGACAAGGCCTTCAGGTTTGCCCTTCACAAAGAATGTTTCGCGCTTGACTGTACCGTTGTCGAAATAGAGTTGAATACTGTCGGTGAGGATATCGTTTTGATAGTATGCTTTTTGAAAGGGTCGGCCATCCTCATCGAAAACCTGGACGGCACCATGACGAAGCCCGTTCACGTAGGAAAGTTTGCGAGCCATTTTGCCATTCTCGTGATACTCCGTGAATAAACCTGACTTTTTACCGTCATCAAATGTTCCATCGACCATAAGGTTTCCGTTTTGATAGTATCGTTGGTATCGGCCGATGTATTTCTCGTCATCATCTCTCGAGGTGAAATATACTTCCTGGAGTTTTGTCTTTTGCTGATCGTAGTACGTCCGCACTTCCCGTTGTGCAAAAACGGTGGTCAGGAAAAATGAGAAAATTATGCTTATGGAAGCCTTCATTGAACCGCGTAGTTCTTCTAAATCGTAAGTATAACGATCAGGCACTTCGGTTGTTGCTCCAGATAATTATCGGGATGATCAATTTTATACATTTTCGATGACCATTGCAGATGCGCCACCGCCACCGTTGCAAATGCCTGCCACACCAATGCTGGAATTGTTTTGCTTCAATACGTTGATGAGCGTTGTAATGATCCTGGTTCCACTTGCACCCAGCGGATGTCCCAAAGCCACAGCGCCCCCATTAACGTTTACCTTGTCCGGGTCGATCCCCAATTTGATATTGTTAGCAAGTGCAACAGCGGAGAACGCCTCGTTGATCTCAAAAAATTCTACGTTCTTCTTATCAACACCCGCATTTTTCAATGCTTTCGGAATGGCAAGCGAAGGAGTTGTTGTAAACCACATCGGCTCCTGCGCTGCGTCAGCAAATCCTCTGATCTTTGCAATTGGTTTTAGGCCCAACTGCTGAGCTTTTTCTTTGCTAACCAGCAGTATTGCCGAAGCTCCATCATTAAGAGTTGAGGCGTTCGCAGCCGTCACGGTTCCATCTTTCGTAAATGCAGGTTTAAGGGTTGGTACCTTGTCGAAGTTGACGTTCTTGTATTCTTCGTCTTCACTAAACAGGGTCGTGTTACCCTTTCTATCAGCCACCTCTACGGGCACAACTTCTTCTTTGAACTTTCCAGATGCCCAAGACGCCGCCGATCGTTTATAGGAAGAAATTGCATATGTGTCCTGATCCTGGCGGGAAATGTTCATCTCTTTGGCTGTATTGTCGGCGCAAACGCCCATAGCGCAATGGTTGTATGCATCAGTGAGGCCATCGTATTGAAGGCCGTCGAGCAATTCACCGTGGCCATACTTATATCCCGTGCGGGCTTTTAAGAGATAGTAGGGAATATTGCTCATGCTTTCCATGCCGCCAGCAAGCACGGTGTCGTTATGTCCTAGCATTATGGATTGCGCTCCGAACATCACGGCTTTCATTCCTGAAGCGCAAACTTTATTTACGAGTGTGCAAGGTATTTCGAATCCTAATCCGGCACCCGCAGCAACTTGAGTGGCCGGTGCCTGACCCAAACCGGCGGGGAGGACGTTCCCCACCAATAACTCCTGTACATGCTTGGGATCTACGCCCGCTTTTTGCAACGCAGCTTTAAAAGCGATGGCGCCCAACTTCACGGCCGATAGAGATGCCAGGCTACCGCCAAAGCTGCCAATGGGCGTACGGACGGCAGAAATGATGTAAACTTCTTTCATAACATATCGAGCGTTTTATTTCTCTGACTATTACCAATCAGGTTTGTTCTTGTCTTTCGGTTTGGTAGCCTTGCGCTTGTTTTGCTGTAGGTACTGTATTTCCTGATTTTTCATCGCTTCAAGGATCATCTTGGCTTTCTCCTCGCTGATCTTCATCTGCTGAAGCTTTTCTGAAAGCTGCGGGGTATTTTGGTTTTTGTCCTTTTGCTCGTTTTCTTTTTGCTCCTGTTCTTGCTGCTGCTGTTGCTGCTGATCCTTTTTCTCTTTCTCCTCTTTGCTCTGTTGATCTTTCTTCTGCTCTTCCTGTTCTTTCTGTTCTTTTTCTTGCTGGTCTTTCTGCTGTTGCTCCTTTTTTTCCTGTTCTTTCTGCTGCTGTTCCTTTTGTTGTTCTTTATTCTTTTGTTCTTGCTTCTGCTGATCCTCCTTTTGCTTCTCTTCCTTCATTTTTTCCGCGAGGGCCTTCAGCTTAGCGTCATTAGGATATTTACCTAAACCTTCATCGACAAGTTGTTTCGCTTGTGGAGTCCTTCCATTTACGTAATGGTTTGCCGATGCATCAAAGTAGCCTTGTGCACCCTGGCTATAGCCAACGCACGTACTTATAACTAATAGGGTGAATATATAAATAGCTTTCATTTCTTATTGATAATTACAACATTCTTTAGTCGTTCGATAAAGTCTCCGTAATACATGACTGATGGGTCCTTCTTTGCCCCGTCGAGCATCAAATCTTGTGCTTCACTGAATTTAAAGTTTGCCGACAACTTTTCGGCTTGTGCTTTTAACTTCTTTGCATATTCAGAGGGCTCCTTGGGTCGATTGTTATCTTGCTGTTCTTTCTTTTTTTGTTCATCTAGCTTCTTCTTCAGCATTTCGTAGTTGTATCGGGCATCGGTGTTATTCGCATCGGCCTTGATTGCTTGTTTGAAATTTTGAAGAGCCTCCTCGTATTTACCCTGGCGGTGGTTGAGAACGCCTAGTTGATGTTGAGCATTCGAGCGAATTCGAGGTTTTGTACTACCCGCAATTGACTGGTACACACCAGCTGCACTAGTGGTATCGTTGATTTGAAAGTAGGAGTTTGCCAGATTGAGCGTCATTTCGTCTTCAATTACGCCTAAAGAGTCCATTATGTAAGTATATCGTTCAATTGCTGTTTTATAGTCTCCTGAGTTGTATGCTTCTTTCGCTTGCGATTTGGCAGCATTCACCTTCCTGATCTTTGTCGGATCGATGGATACGACCAAAAGCAAAATATATACGAAGATCAGTTTCATATTCTTACCGTCGGTACATTTATCAGCGCATCCAGGATGAACAACAGCAACGCAAAAGCCAGAAAATAAAAATATTTGTTGGCAGTAACGTCGACAAACCTTGCGTCCCGCAGTTCACCTTCAATTTTCGTGATTGTATTGATCAACCGGGAAACATCATTCCGTGATTCATTGATCTCAAAATACTGACCGCCAGTTTTGTTTGCGAGTGAGATCAATTCATCGGGATTTAGCTTGGTAACAACGATTAGACCCTGGCGGTTTGTTTTAAGCGTGTTTCCTGCGTAGATATTGCCACCTTTTTCCGTCCCCACTCCAAGTGTGAACAGTTTGATATTCCTTTTTTCGATCTCCTTTGCAACTTCGTCCGTTTCTTCGCCGAAATCCTCGCCATCGCTGATAAGAATAATTACTTTTGATTTCGCCTGTGCTGACGGCTCGCCATCGTCATCTTCAAGCTTAGCCAAAGCCATTCTGAGTGGCGGACCAAAGTCCGTACCCGATGAGGGCACCAATCCGGAATTCATTGTCTCAATAAAGAGGTTCAGGGCGTTTTGATCATAAGTAAGCGGACATTGCATAAATGATTCCGACGAAAAAATGATGATGCCGATCCGGTCGGAACTAAAC